>Ga0265306_10001502_pt1 | contig 11343 bp, 9 predicted proteins | sample Helome_3_FD_192493 | JGI IMG/M metagenome (GOLD analysis project Ga0265306, IMG submission 192493) | Marine sediment microbial communities from subtidal zone of North Sea - Hel_20160420 (Illumina Assembly) | ecosystem: Environmental > Aquatic > Marine > Subtidal zone > Sediment ...
CCGAACTCGCTCGCCATCATGATGGTTGGCAACATCGTGCTCCTCGCATATCGGGGGTGGGCAGCAGATGACGCCTATCGCCTCACCAAGGGCAGGGCACCCAGGGCGGCGAACCGCAATGCCGTAGTGGTCCTCGGATCGGCCGCGGCCGTATCGGCCGTCCTCCTGCTCCCCCATGTCGTGTTCGGCTACTACGACGTTGTTCAATACGATCTGCTGACTTCGGTGTTCACCTCTGACAGCTCGAGCAACACGACGGTCGCAACCGCCGTGCCGTCAACCGGAAGCGCCGATGAAGGCTCAACTGCTGGAGGAGACTCGACGACCACATCCGTCACCGCGAGTCATGCGAACATCTGGGATGGCCTCGAGCGCCTCAACATCCTTCTCATCGGAGGCGACTTCGGAACCGGGCGAACCGGCATTCGAACCGACACGATGATCACGGTGTCGATCGACCCGGCAACAGGTGAAGCAGCGATGTTCTCGGTGCCCCGTAACTGGACCCAGGCGCCGCTGCCTGATGGCATGGGCGTGTGGGACTGCAATTGCTATCCGGAACTCATCAACGAGCTGTGGGTGGCGGGAGAGACCTATCCGGATGCGTTCCCGGGACCGGGCACACCGTCGGAGAATGCAGTCAAGGGCGTGATCTCTGAGTTTCTCGGCATACCGATCCACTACTACGCCATGGTCAACCTCGACGGATTCGTCGACATCGTGGACGCACTCGGCGGCGTCGAGATCTACGTACCTGCAACGGTCGTCGACGAGGAGTACCCGAACGAGGACGGCACCTCCACCGAACGCATCGAGATCCCCGCTGGCACGCAGAAGCTCGACGGTCACCTCGCTCTCGCCTACTCGCGAACCCGCAACCAGGACAGCGACTACTTCCGCATGAACAGGCAACGGTGCGTCATCGAGGCGATGATGGAACAAGCTGACCCGACATCACTGATGTTGAACTTCGGAAAGCTCGCAGATGTCGTCAAGAACACCGTCACGACGGATATCCCACTCGATGCCCTGCCCGAACTCGTCCAGCTCCTCCCGGACATGGACCTCGAGGAGGTCGTATCCGTGCGGTTCATCCCACCCGAGTACCACCTGAAGTACCGCGACGACGGAAAGCCCGGGCGGGTTGCCAACACGGAACTCGTCCATGATCACGTTGAGTTGGTCATCGCGGACCCGGAGAGGGCGATCACCGAACTCGGGCTCGAGAAACTCGACGATGTGTGTGGCCCCTCCGCCTAGAGCGGTTCAATCTCAGGCTTGATCTCGACGAATACCGCCTCGTCTACCCGTGTGTAGGAGCGACCGTCGATGCTGCGCACCACTGTCCACCGCTTCTCAACCTCGAAGACAGGAGTCGGAACGTAGTCGCTGTCGTAGTCGATGTGCGCCGCAGAGCCGCGCTCGTGATACTTCGAGACGGCTTCGTCGGACTCGCTCTGGATCACCGTGATGTCCTCAACCGTGATCTCCACATCGGCGGTTTCCGGCGAGAACGAACCTGCACCACCGGGTGCACCGTACTTCGTCCAAACATGACTACGCGATGGCGGCGCGTCAGCGTTGGAGTTTCCCGGGTTGATCGGTTTGTTCGGACGCGGCACGCACACCTCCCGAACTCACCCTACCTGTGACCAGAGCTCGTTGAAAGGCCCAACACCGGAACCCGAGTGGTGTCTAGTTACTGCCAGGCCGTCCCGGTTCACAGGTGCCCTATCGTTGTCGGACACACACGAACAGGGACACACCATGAAGGGCAAGAGCAGCGCACTCCTTGCTGGGCTGATTTCCGGCATTCGCTTCGCTACCAAGTCACTCGAGCCAAGCCTGATGCCACGATCTGCCATCGACCAGGGCTTGGTCATGGGCGGCAGCTTCCTGACCGGCTTCGTATCCGGATCGACAGCGAGCCGCGTCGTGTCATTCGTGCCCCTCCCTGGCTCGTCGACAGCAATCCGTGCGGTTGGTGTGGCAGCTGCTGCTGGCCGATCCGCCCACCTCCTTGGGACCGAGGACGATGCCGGCGTACCGCCACAGGACGAGGGCGAAGCCTGGGCAGAAACAGGCGCCGAAATCGTGTCGGCCCTGGCACTCAGCGGTGTCGGCTCGAAGAAGCAGCCACCGATCATGAGCACCGCAACGCTGGCCGCGGTGGCAGCCTCTACCGCAGTCGATTCCAAGGTTGCTCTCGACCGGAGGCCGGACAATCCGGATCCCAAGTATCTCGCCACAGCTGCCGGGGTCGCTATTGGACTCAACGCAGTCCTCGCCGGACTCGCCGCCGCCGTTGGTTTCGGGGCGCGAGCCGTTGGACGGAAGTCCTCCCAGCGTGCGCCAATCCGCTTGCTCGTCACGGGCGTCACGGCAGCAGGAATCCTGGGGGTGCTGGGCCTCGGAGCCAAAACTGCAATCGGCAGAGTGTTTGGCAAGATCGCCGCAGGCAACCGGTCGACGGAAGTGTCCTACGCCACACCACCCGAGGCATCGAGCGTCTCTGGCAGCCAGTACAGCCTCGCCCCATACGAAGGACTCGGCCTCCAGGGCCGCCGCCTCGTATCGGAGTTCACGCGCCCGGCCGACATCGAGTCCGTCATGGGCGAAACCCCCAGGGCAGAGCCCGTCCGGGTCTACGTGGGTCTCGGAACGGCCGAGGACGAGGACGAGCGAGTAGAGATCGCAATCCAAGAAATGCGAAGGGCGGGAGGGTTCGACCGCTCCCTGATCATCGCTGCGTCACCTGCGGGAACGGGTTACGTCAACTACATCGCAGCCGAGGCGGCAGAACTCATGTCGAGGGGTGATGTCGCCACCATTGCGGTGCAGTACGGCGAACTCCCATCAATGCTCTCGGTCGGCAAGGTTGGGGATGCTGCACGCACCTATGCAAAGGTCGTAACCCGCCTCCGTGAGGAACTGACCGCAACGGGACGTGATGCGAGGCTGGCAGCCTATGGCGAGAGCCTCGGGGCCATCACCTGCCAAATGGGCGTACTTGCGGCCTCGTCGTCACTTGACGACCTCATCGTCAATGATGCCCTGTGGGTTGGGACACCGCAGGGTTCGGAGTTGTTCTCGGCGCTCACCCAAGCTGGCATTCCCGTATTTGACCAGTTCGAGGCCGTGCAGGCCTACCGATCCGCCGGGAACGACGATCCGCCGGTGTTCTTCCTGAACCACGACAACGACCCCGTCACCAAGTTCAACCCGAAGATTGCCTACGAGATGCCTGACTGGATCAACGAGTCGAGGACGGGCAGGAACATGCAGCCGCACCAGCGCTGGCTGCCAGGCATCTCGTTCTGGCAGACGCTCATCGATACCAAGAATGCGGCGACCGTTGTTCCAGGCGAGTTCTTCTCCACTGGTCACGACTACCGCGCAGATCTTGCAGAGTTCGTCCGTGCGGCATACGGGTTCGATGACGTGTCGGACGAGCAGATGGAACGCATCGAGGAACGGCTGCGGTCCTCAGAGGTGATCCGAGCGGACCGCATTGCCGAAGGCCGAATCGGCGCTCAGACCGCCTGAGCGACGGCCTCCACCACAGCCCTGCGATCATCGGCGAGCTGGTCGAACACGTCCTTCGCCGACCGAGACTTCGCAAATCCTCGGATTGCCTTCGCGAGGAGCACGAGCCGCTCGGTCCATGCGATCAGGGCAAACAGGTACACGGGAAGCAGAATCAGCGCGGCCGCCATCGCCTCGGTGCCTACGTTCGACCAGACCCACCACAGAACAACTCCCCAGGTGACCACAAATGCCAGAAGGGCTCCCATCGGCTTGATCGTTGCCATCATTGCGTCTGCGACTTTGATCCGCCCGATGAGCCAGACGATCGCCATCGGGATGGCGTTGATGATCAGCCCGACAAGCGCAAAGGGCAACAGGAGGAGGCCAATCACGAGTGTCTTGACCAGATACCAGGAGAAGACCGAGTACCTGTTGAGACCACCAACATAGGCCCGATCATTCAACCCGAGCGCATCGAGGTCTGTCTGGTAGATGTCCATGGCATCGATCACTGGCTGGACACCAGCGGATTCGTCGATCATTGCCGCGAGGCGCTCGCGTTCTGCCAGGCCAATGTCGAGGCTGCTGCCGTCTTGCGGCCTGAGCGCAACAGATGCAGCATTGGTCAAGCTCTGGGCGGTGGTCCAGTCCTCGAAGTCGGGGGCGGCCTGGCGCAGATTGGCCTCCATATCGGCGGTGAGCTTCTTCACTGCGTCGCGATTCGACCCATCGGCTGACATCCCCGGCTCGACATAGCGGTCGATGTCGGCATCAAGGTCGATCGACCATCCGATATTGACGAACACATCGGAGCGCAGCGCCGCCTTGTTCTGGTAGTGGATGCCAGCACTCAGGATCCGGATGCCCTCCACCCCATCCGCCCTCGCACCGAGGACAATACGCGCGGAACCCGTCTTGATCGCTGCGATTTGTGGATCGTCAACAGTGATTCCCTCAGGGAAGATGCAGACGAGTTGACCCTTGTGGAGGGCTTTGTAGGTGCTGGCAAACATCTGGTCGTTTGACGTGCGCGCTTCCTTGTCCTCGGGTTTGTGCACGGGGATTGCACCCACCCAGTTCATCACCCAGCGGGCCGGTGCGAACTTCCAGATGACATCCCTGGCGATGAACCGTGGAACCCTGTCCATTGCATATATGAGGAGGACGGGGTCAACGAATCCGCCGAAGTGGCTTGCATTGGCAAGCTCAGGGCCTGCCGCCGTGAGATCGTGGGGCTGTCGAACCTCGACCCTGTGATAGAGACCGGCGACCATCCAGCCGACGAGCCGCTTGATGATCCGGTCACTTCTCTTCATGGCGCTCGACACAGCGCCACCCTACCGGGTCAGGACGCATCGATCCCATACCTCGCAGCAACATATCGTTTCGCCAACGTCCACACCAGCTTCAGCACAAGACCTGCGACCAGCGACACGACGGCAATGACCAGCCACGCTTGCCACGCAGGGACCGTGAGGCTGAACAAGTCGCGCAGCACCGGAATCGATAGCACGAACAAGTAGATCATGAACAAGCCACCGATCATCAGCAGATGGTGAATCTCTGGTGGCTCGATGAGCTCGTAGAGCACCACCAGGCCGAGCACCACCATGAGGGTCGTGGCAGCCGTCCTCGACTGTTCGAGCGTCAACCCAAGGGAGTCGGTCCGCGACACGCCGTACAGCAGGAACGTCGCCAGACCGGTGACAATCCCTGCCGGCAATGCAAAGGCAAGGACACGTTGCATGAATCCCTCCCGAATCGGCCGGTCCTGCGGTTCGAACGAAAGAAAGAACGCAGGGATACCGATCGTCAGCGAGCCGATCAGGGTGAGGTGCCGCGGAAGGAACGGGAACGCCAATCCCACGAAGCCGATCGCGATGGCCAGGATCGTTGCGTAGACCGTCTTCGTGAGGAAGAGGGATGACACGCGCTCCATGTTCGCCACCACCCTCCGACCCTCTGCCACGACGTGGGGCAAGGCCGAGAACCTGTTGTCCAGCAACACAATCTGGCTCACTGCCCTCGTCGCACCTGATCCGGCGCCCATGGCGATCCCGAGATCGGCGTCCTTGATGGCAAGCACATCGTTCACACCGTCACCCGTCATCGCCACCACGTGGCCGTCATCCATGAATACATTGACGAGCTGCCGCTTCCTCTCAGGTGTGACACGCCCAAAGACCGTGGTTTTCTCGGCTGCAGCTGCAAACGCTGATGCATCGTCCGGCATGACCCGTCCATCGACCATCTCAGAAACCGGGATTCCCGCGTCGCGTGCCACAGCGGCGACCGTGACGGGAGAGTCGCCAGAGATCACCTTGAGCGTGACGCCTTGATCGGTGAAGTAGTCCACCGTTTCGTGTGCATCCGGCCGAAGCAGCTCGACGAACTCCAGCAAGTAGGCGGGTTCAACACTCGAGATCTCGCCGGAGCTGATCTTCGCTGGGTCGCATCTGCCGACGAGCACTGTCCTACGGCCGAGATTCGCCAGCGTGCGTACCCGCTCGTCCAGCGCGGGGCTCGGAGCGCTGGCGAGCACGATCTCCGGAGCGCCGACAACCCATCCGGTGCCGTCGGTGAACGATACTGCAGACATCTTGCGCTCCGATGAGAACGGAATGCGGTGGACCACGACACGCTCGCCGGCAAGCGGGAACCCTTCGACGAGAGCAACCATCGTGGGATTCGGGTCGGTGTCTGCGTGAGCGATGGATCCGAGGTCAGACTCCGCATGATGGGGCCCATTCCCCACCACCTCGTAGGACCCGAACGAAATCCCGCCATCGGTGAGGGTTCCTGTCTTGTCGACGCACAACACGTCGACTCGTGCGAGGGTCTCCACCGCTGGCAATTCCTGGACGAGCACGTTGAGGCGCCCGAGCTGGATCACGGCGACTGCAAAGGCCATGGAAACAAGCAGGACAAGGCCTTGGGGAACCATGCCGACCACACCTGCCACCGTCGACACCGCGGCATCTGCAACAGAATTGCCAGCCTGGAGTTGGCTCCACAGCAACAAAGCCGAGGTCGGAATGATGAGCCACGTCACGATCCGCAGGATCTGGTTGATCGATGCCGCGAGGTCGGATCGGGCGAGGGTGAACTTCTTGGCCTCGGATGCAAGCTGGTTTGCATACGCATCCGGCCCCACTGCTGTCACCAGGCATGTTGCTGTGCCAGCCACGACGAAGCTTCCGCTGAGAACCGTATCGAGCTCGTGCTTGACAATGGCGTCCGCTTCTCCGGTCAGCAGTGCCTCGGACACCTCCAACGCATCTGTGTCGATGATGACAGCATCAACCGGAACCTGTTGCCCTCGGACAAGGATGATGAGGTCGTCCAGCACGACCTCATCGGCTGGGATCTCCTCGATACCTGCTTCGCGCCGCACCGTTGCGGTCGGGGCCACAAGGACGGTCAGGCGATCGAGGGTCCGTTTGGCCCTGAGTTCCTGGACGATGCCAATGAGGGCATTGAAGACCATGACAAGCCCGAACATGGCGTCCGCTGGCTCCCCAAAGATGAAGATCACCACGAGCATCGACGAGATGATCGCGTTGAAGCGCGTGAAGATGTTCTCCTTCAGGATGCTGGCAACGGAACGAGATTCCTTCGTCCCGCTCTCGTTGACGAGCCCCCGTTCGACGCGCTCGCTCACTTCCTCAGGCGAGAGAGGATGCGCGTCGGGCAGAAGCGGTCCGCCCTGCTGATCGACCGGTGTCCGCTCAGCGATCGTCGCCGCCAAACATGTCGAGGTAGTCTGCCACGGCCGCAGTAACCACCGTGCGGGCGTGTTCGGGACCGTAGACCTGCGGGATGCTGACCCTGGACTCACGGCCCGGAAGGGTCTTGTAGGAGGCGAAGTAGTGGACCAGCCTGTCGACCATCGACACCGGAAGATCAGCAACATCCATCGTCTCTGCCCACACCGGATCCTCATTGAGGACTGCGATGATCTTGTCATCGGCCTCGTCGTGGTCGATCATCTGGATCCCCCCGACCACCCTCGCCTTCATGATCACCTCGGTTCGGTTGATCGGCCGCTCGGAAAGGACGCAGATGTCGAGTGGATCGCCGTCCGCCTTGTCGACACCGTCGATCAGCGCTGCAACACCGGCACCGCAGAAGGTGCGAGGAATGAATCCGTAAAGGGCTGGCGGGGAGCTCGATCCGCTCTGGGGTCGATCGACCTTGAGATATCCGGTCTCCTTGTCAACCTCGTACTTGACGACATCGTAGGGAGTGATCTCAATGAACGCGTTGACGATTGCCGGCGCATCGGGACCGGTCGATAGACCGTGCCACGGATGAGGGCGCCATCGATAGAAGGGTGCTGGAAAGGACATGCCCTTGTCTACCACATGCCTGGGCCGTGGGCGAGACCGTCAGGTGCCCAATGACCCACGTGTGCCAGTGTGAACGGCAGCACCAACGGCAATGACATCTTCTGAGGAAATGCCGGAATCGCTCGGTATGTCGAGCTTTGCTCCCTCCCAGCCCTCCCTGTGCCAAACTGCGCCCGCTGGCAGGGCGACATCGGCGAATTCGTCCATGAATGGCCATGGGTTGGCGTAGACATAGGCATCATCCACCGGGTACCAGCCCAGAGCGATCTGTGCATTCGCTGCGGAGCCGTCGTAGTCGACGGTCCTTTCGGAGAACCACTCCGTCGCGATATCGAAGCCGTGTGGCCACAGGTGCGGACCTGCGATTTCGCCCTCCAATGCACCGTTCACCCTGCGAACGGCCGCAACGAATGCGTTCGAGGCTTCGAAGAAGGCGGATGCGGCAGCTGGGTCGTACGTCTGGGTTGCCTCGTTGGAGAAGCGGTCTTCGTCCACATCCAGGTCCGAACCGTGCTTCTGGGTGAGCGCCATGACCGCGTCGCCGATCTGACGCGGCGGGGGCCCCTCGCTGAGGTCAAACGCCAAGCGATCATCACCGGCTGACACGACGACCACATGGCCAACGAGGTCGATCTCTGAGTCGAGCACTGTTCCGTCTGCAAGGGGCGTCGATGCAGATGCGAACCCGGTTGCGGTTGGGTCCATGGCCACATGCGACCACCGGCGATCCTTGGGCGCAGCAACCCTGGGGAACGCAGTGAGCGCTTGGGCATACGCCTGGAGCGACGCGCGGGTCTGCATCCACTCGGCAGGGAGGGCATTGAGGGGCATTGCGATCCTTCTCTTCCTCGGTGCAAGGTCCAACGCTGAGCCTAGGCGAGCATTCCCTAGGAAAGATCCTCGAATGCGTCGTCCATTGCTGATCGATCGATCGGTGAACCGTCGATCGCCTCGTGGAGCCATTCATCCTCGTTGTGGTCGAGCGCACGCATCACAGACAGGCCGATGACGATCACCACACCCAACGCAATTCCAAACCCGAACGTCGGAATGGCAACGAGGCCGAAATCGTAGTCCCGCGGCTGAATGGTCAGGGTGATGGCACCCGATGGATGCAGGCTGCACGTGAAGAAACCGCCGTAGGCAGGCTGGAGTTCAAATGCCTGGATGGTGTTTGGAGGCACGACCCAATTGCCGAGCGTGTGAGCGACGTTGTCTCGATTGTCGAGCACCAGGGTGTCATCGGCGTAGAACGTCCAGCTCGGAGGAATGTCGAGCGGATTCTCGCCCTGCTCGATGAGGTCCCACGATCCAGGGGCGATGTCGACCGTGTGAACGGTGGGTTCCCTGCTCCCCTCGGTGTAGATCAGGAGCGCTATCGACGACAGCGCGAAGACCAGGAGCACCGAGCCGCCGACGATGCCAACTGCCTCGATGATCCGCCTGCGCGACGAGTAGGCCTTCTTGTTGGATGGTCGCTCGCGGGTGGAGGTCATCTCGGAACGGTACAGCTCACAACAAGTAGAGCGTCGGGTAGATGAACACCCAGGCAAGGTCCACGAAGTGCCAGTACTTGACGACACCCTCGACGCCCCAGTAGTTCGTCGATCCGAAGTATCCACGGATGCCGAGCACGAACACGATGAGCAGGGCAAACATGCCTGAGATCACGTGGAACGCATGGAGGCCGATCAGCATGAAGTACGAAGACCCGTATGCCGTCTCCGGCGGATAGTGCAGCGTGGCCTCGTGGAGCTCGATCGACACGCCAACCATGAACAACAGGCCCATGAGCAGCGTGACGGACAGCCCGATGATGAAGTACTTCCTCTTGTTGAACCGGATGGCGGTCTCGGCGAGATAGGCACTGACGGATGAGATCAGCAGCACAACGGTCACTGCGAGCGCGAGCTTCTGGTTCAGATCGTCCGGTCGCTCGGTTCCGGTTGTGTAGAACCTCGCTGCGAGGAACGATGCAAAGAGGAATACCTCCGAGAAGATGAACATCCACAGGCCGATGCGGTTTGCGCGGGGCTGGAATGCCGTCGACTGGTGCCATTCGTGATGGTCGTCGTGTGCTGCGTCAGGAGGTGCGGTATCAGTGGTCATCAGTGATCATCGCCCCAGAGCGCCCTGATGTGCATGAAGGTATCCAGGATGATCCAGGCCTTGAGCAGGATGAACGGAAGGAGCGCCACGGTGAGCCAGTTCTCTCCATCGCCAACGGTGAAGACGATGAACTCGCCGATGGTGAGAACGGTGAGCCACAACGCTCCCCAGAGGCCCTTGATGGCGGCCTTTCTGAAGCCCGCGTCATCGACGGGTAGTTCCTGGGGCGCGGCCTGTTGAGTCGTCATACCAGCGCCCCTTGGTCATCGATGGGAGGCGAAGGGTCATCATCAGACGCATCTTGGGGCTCTGCTGCCTTCGGTGCGGACTGATGATCGACAAAGTATGCATGGACGGAACCCTCGATGCCATAGTCATAGGGTGCCCCCACCACGACTGGCTCCCGAGTGAAGTTGTGGGTCGGAGGAGGTGACGAGACCAACCACTCCAACGTGCGGGCATTCCAAGGGTTCGGGCCTGCCTTCGGCCCTCGGATGGCGCTGTAGAGCAGGTTGCCAACGAACAGGAGGAAGCTCGCACCCAGAAGCAGGGCGGAAATGGACGCAAACCTGTTCGCACCTGCGTACGCATCGGGATAGTCGCCGATTCTTCGGTTCATACCGTTCATGCCAGCCCAGAACAGCGGGATGAATGTCATGTTGAAGGAAACGGTCACCCAGATGGCGAATATCGTCGCAAGTCGATCGTTGTACATCCTGCCGGTGATCTTGGGGAACCAGTAGAACACGGCAGCCAGCAGGGCAAAGATTGCGCCACCCACGATGGTGTAGTGGAAGTGTGCAACCACGAAGTAGGTGTCGTGAAGATGGATGTCGGTCGCAACATCGGCGAGGAAGATGCCCGTGATGCCACCGATCAGGAAGTTGAACAGCCAGCCGAACGCCATGACAAGTGGGGCGCGGAACCACAGACTTCCCTGCCACAGCGTCCCGATCATCGAAAGGAAGATCACACCGGTTGGGATCGAGATCGCCTCGGTAAGGATCATGAACGGTCCGTGCAGGAAGTCGGCCATGCCAGAGGTGAACATGTGGTGCGCCCACACGACCACCGACAGGCCCACGATGCCCAGCAGTGACGCAACGACAGCCTTGTAGGCAAAGAGCGGCTTGCGAGCAAATGTGGTGGTGAGTTCGAGGATCACCCCGAAGCCGGGGAGCACCATGATGTATACGGCGGGGTGGGAGTAGAACCAGAAGATGTGCTGGTACAGCAAACTTGTGCCCACATCGGGTTGGAAGAATGATGTTCCTGCCACTCGATCCATGGTGACGAGGACAAGGGCCCCTGCGAAGAACTGCGTGACCGTGAATGCGAGCAGGGCGGTGGCAAATGC
>Ga0265306_10001505_pt1 | contig 11333 bp, 12 predicted proteins | sample Helome_3_FD_192493 | JGI IMG/M metagenome (GOLD analysis project Ga0265306, IMG submission 192493) | Marine sediment microbial communities from subtidal zone of North Sea - Hel_20160420 (Illumina Assembly) | ecosystem: Environmental > Aquatic > Marine > Subtidal zone > Sediment ...
TTACCTTAAGCTGCTTCGCCAGCTGCTTCGCCTGCAGGAAGGACAGGCTCAACTTCACGATGAGGACGCGCGATGATGTGCGCTGCTACCAGACCGTCACCAACACGTTCGCAAGCGTCGGCACCGGCACGGACTGCTGCGTTAACAGCACCGGTTTCGCCACGTACCAGAACGGTAACGTAACCGCCACCAACAAACTCACGACCGATCAGGCGAACTTCTGCTGCCTTGGTCATGGCGTCAGCTGCTTCGATTGCAGGTACGAGACCGCGGGTCTCGATCATTCCGAGTGCAATGCCGTAGTTGTCATTAGCCATCTTTAGTTTCTCCTAAGTTTTCAGTTGTCGACTTGGTTGTTTACTCAATAATTACAATTACAAAGGCAGAGCCGATGCACCATTCTCGGGTCACTGACCGGGGTCGGTGTCCCAGAAATCGATAAGTCCCGCGATAGTCAGGTCTGTCAGGACCCTGAAATCTCCCGCGGCATACCTCGCTGCCGAACCACTCGCTGTGTACACCCAGTTGCCTGGACGGACACCAATCGGATCAACAGCGACCTGTATCTTTCCGTTTACGTCGCGCAATACGCGCAGACTGCTATCCCTTAACCCTTCAACACGTTGTGTACATACCAACGGTTCTATCACCTGCAAGATATCCATACACGCTATGCCTGTGACTGTTCCGGTTCCCAGTGATCGATGATGCCAACAATGGTCAGATCACTCGGATATTTCGGGCTGCCTGCCGCTTCACGCGCAGCGGAACTGCCGACACAGATCACCCAGTCACCGGGTCGCGTTCCCACCGGATCAACTGCGACCAGCTGCACGCTGCCATCCTGCACGACCTGGAGATGCTTGTGTTCCATCCCCGGTATGCGGTTGGTCGAAACCAGCGGTTTCACAACCTGGCAAATTTTCATCAGTGTCCTCCAGCCGCTTCGGTACTCACCGAACAGTCGCGTATCTCGATCCTGCCTGCCGCATTGATATCTCTCACTACCTGCAGGGTATGCAGCAGACCTTTCTCGCTCAGTTCGCTGTAACGATTGTGGAACGCCTCCGACACCCGCTTGCAATGTTCTTCCGCACGTTCCCGTGCACCTGGCACGTTGCCGTGGTAATCGAACCGGACCACGACCGGTACCGGCAATCCATGCGATACGTTCAGACCCGTGAAGATACTGATCCCCACGTCGAGGTCGCCGGCAGCCTCCTCAACTGTATTGAGGTATGCAAAAAATGTCAGGTTGCGAAGCTGAACTTCCTCAAACCCTATGCCTGCGCCGATGAACCGTTCTGCATGGCCAATATCGTTGTAGTGACTACCGTAATACTGTCGAACGTACTCAATCTGCGAAAGGTTGTTCCTGAGCAGGAAGGCGATAAATACCGCCATCCCGTCCATTAGCGCCACACCGCCTTTCTGGCTGATGTGGTCGGCAATCCACTGCTCGGCCTGACTCGCACTCATGTGCGCTGTCGTATCGAACACTTCCGTGCTGTCGATATAGTTGTTCAGATCGATCTCGCCATTCGCGTCCGGCATGTGAATACGTATCGCATCAGTATCCGTGTCCATGCCAATCAGCAGGCAGTCGATCGATGCGCCACAGCAATACGTGTTCTGTACCGCCTGCTGGAAACCTTGCAACTTCGCCTTGCCACCGGCTGCGGCTTTCGCGGTATCCGAGCCATGTGCCGCACATCCCTGGTGATCCGGATCAACCGAACTGTGGTGGTATACCACCGCCTTCAAGTATCGGGTCGGTTCATCCGCGGTATTCGGTACACCTTCCCTGAACCGCATCAGCTCCGTCCGCGTCCATTTCTCCAGGCTGTCTTCGATATCGAACATCGCCCCGGCATAGGACCGGCGGCGTACAGCTTTCGAATGAAGTCGCAGTACGTACCTGATGACATGAGCCAGTCGTCCGTCCGCACAAGGCGAGACATCCATCAGATGAAAACCGCAGTCTTCGAGCACTTCCTGAAACGCCGCTTCACCGTTAATACTCAGCGGGTCGCGAGTAAAAACCTCGTCACAAAACCGGTGATAGGTTTCAAAAACACACCATGCGAACAGGCTGCGCATATCGAGTTGCTCAACCCAGGCGTCCTCCAGCAACGCCGCCGGTAATTCGAATCCCAGTTGCGATGCGGCGATCCGCCGGGCCTTGTTCACAAAATCTGCCTCATGCTGCAGGGCAGAAATTTTCTTCAGTGCCGGCACAATTCCATCGAACGCCTCCCTGACACTGCTTTCATAGGCGTAGAGCCTTGCATTCTCCTGACCATCAGTCAGTGGATGCGATGCCTTCACACCCGGCAATCTTGTGACCGACGATAATGCTGCGCTGCCGGCCCGGTCACCCGGACGGTTCAGCGGTGCCGTTGCGCGTCCCGCTATGCGTTGTCGACTTGGCCTGCGTGCACTTAACATGGTTGTTGCCATCACGATTGAAACAGGGATATACCTCCCGGGTTAACCGCGAGCACCCCCTGAATAGGTAATCAGCGAACCTTTGTCGGTATTGCCGCTGCCGCCCGTTACCTTGCTGTTTGGTACTGGCAACTCCTCGTTGCGTTTCTGTTCAACCTTCATGGCATTTGCCATACCCATCCGCGTGGTCGGGTTGCGAAGGTTTGCTGAACGACCTTCTGTACCGGTCACCTGCTGGTTACGCTCCCAGTCGTCACCAGTGACCTTGAGACCAGCATCCTGGCCTTCACCGGTAACACGCGCCTTGATCCGGCCTTCAAAATCTTCCGCAACCACCGGACGCAACTCTGGCTGCTGTACACCTTTAACACCGAAACGGGCATCTTCGGTACCGGTAACCTTGCCGGTGCCCATACCGAACGGGCCGGTGATACCACCTTCCTGTTCGTACCGGTTGCCGGTGACACCGGTCGATCCCGCGGCCTGCGCCGCACCACCGGAAGGCTGGGTCACGCTGAACTGCTGCCAGGGCGCAGCTCCAGCTATCGCCTGCGGATAGTCCGAACTACTCATGTCTGCCGGCGTTGCCGGACAGGCGTCGGTGTACTGGTCAGCGCCAACGTAAGGTGTGCCGGTAAGCGGTTCGCACGCACCCTTGTCTGTACCGGTCATCACACCACCGATACCCGGCTGCTGTCCGGTCATGCTCATACCCGGGGTACTCGACAGTCTTCTTGTGCGCATACTCGCCGCGGCTGCGTCTTCAGCCTGGCAAAAATTTACGGCTTGATCCGTTCCCGCGTAGGGTGTGCCGGTAACCGCCTTGCAAGTACCCGGTTCGTTGCCGGTAACCCGGCTGTCACGATCAGTCATAGTGCCGGTGACAGACATACCCTTGCCGGTCGCTGTAATACCGACCTTGCGGTCCCCGGCCGCCGGTGTTGCACCGCAGAAGTTGCCGTACTGTTCCTGGCCAACGTAATCATCACCGGTAACGTTGCGGCAGCTGCCTGCCTCATCACCCGTCATACGTTCACGGCGACCGACCATGGTGCCGGTCACGTTACCGCCACGCAGTGTCGCACTCACCCCGACCTTGGCTGGCGCACCACCGATGTCCTGCGGTGCAGTGTACTGATCACCCGTGACCGAGCGATTCATACCCGGCTCATCGCCGGTGACCTTTTCGGACCGCCCAACATTGTTGCCGGTGACAGCCTTGCCTTTCATGGTCTCGGTCATGGAGACCTTGCGCGGTGATTTTTTCGCAAACTCGCCGCAGTAGCCCTGCTGCTGCTCTGCGCTGATGTATTCGTTTCCCGTCACATTCTTGCACGTGCCCGGTTCATTACCCGTAACCTTGCTGCCGCGACCAATGCGGTTGCCGCTAACCGGGTTGCCGTGCGAAGTCGCTGTCACAACCACTTTACTGGCAGTCGTCAGCGCCGGATCTGCCTGGCAGAAATCACGGAAGATGTCCGCGCCAAGGTACTCGGTACCGGTAATCGTGCGACAGGTACTCGGCTCGTCTCCGGTCATATTGTCTTTGCGACCAACCATGGTGCCGGTAACCGTCTGCCCCTGACTGGTATCGCTGGCGCCTACTTTCCATGGTGCATCCTGCGCGGCTCCCGTGTCTGCGGCAGGGCGCTTGCGACGGCGGCCGCAGGGTTCAGATTTTTTCTGTCCTGCAGCGCCATTCTTGCTGCGCTGTTCACGGACGGCCCTGGACAGGTCGCGACTTGTCAGATCAGGTTTGCCGGCACGCGCGGTCTGCGCTGCGCTGATGCCGTTCTTGCTGACACCCGACTTGCCACGGACAGACATGGCTTCGCGGCGCGCAAGTGATGCGGCTCGCGCGACAGACCGATGGATTGCTTTCTTCGCCTGCTGGATCGACGCGGCACCATTCATGACCGGCTTGTTCATCCTGGTCTTGCACTCGGCACGGGTGCCGTCACACCCGCATCCGCAACCCTTCTTATCTGCCGGTGCAGGGTTGGCCGCAGATACAGCTGGCGCGGTGGAAGGCGGTTTCGATGCAGAAGCTTGTAGTTCGCCCTTGCCCCCGCTGTCCGCAGTGCGAATGCGATCCTTTGCCTGGATCGCTTTCTTGCCCCCGGTAGACATGGCCTTGCGACGTTCGAGAGAAGCCAGTCTTGCGACCGAAGCCGATTGTCCGGCGCGCGCAGAGTTGGCGGCAAAGACCGGCGCCGCGGCGCGACTCGGTGCCGGTGCCACGGCCGCCACTGATCCAGCATTGGCAGAAGGCCGGGATGCGCTTGCCGGAAGACTCGCCTTGCCTGTCGTAGACATTGCCTGGCGCCGCGCGAGAACCAGCTCACGTGTACTGTTGTATGCCATTGTTAACCCCGTTGCATCATGGTTGTCCAGTCGCTGAGCCTGTTACCCGTCAGTTGGCGGGTAACAGGACACTTCTCAGGCGCGCCCTTCGAATACGACGAACGCCGCACCCTGTGACTGGGTGTAGTTGTCGTAGCCGGTCAGGCGAACGTGATGGTTCGGGAACTGACGGTGGCAAGCGTCGAGCTCAGCCAGCACAGCACCCAGATCAGTTTCGCCAAAGAACGGCAGCTTCCACATGGTCCAGTAATGATCACTTGCCTGCTCTGGTAGAGTATGCTCGATAGCAGGGGCCCAACCGTTAGCCAGAACGTAAGCGATCTGTGCCTGGATTTCATTGGAGTCCATCTTCGGCAGGAAGCCGAAAGTTTCCAGAGTATTGGCAGTGTCGTAGTTGCCCATATCGTGTTGTACAGCCATTGTTTATTCCTCAGTATTCATTTGTTATCGATAAAATCGTCGATCTCTGTTCGTCGCAAGGGACGCGGGGATCAACCCACGTCCAGCTTGTCAACGGTTTCGAATTCGAACTTGATTTCTTTCCAGGTCTCCATCGCGATCGCAAGCTCCGGGCTGGTCTTGGCAGCTTCGATAAGAATGTCGCGGGCTTCCTTCTCGATCTCACGGCCTTCGTTACGCGCCTTGATGCTGGCTTCCAGAGCCACCCGGTTGGCGGCGGCGCCGGCGGCGTTACCCCAGGGATGACCCTGCGTACCACCACCGAACTGCAGCATGGAGTCATCGCCGAAGATGGTGACCAGCGCAGGCATGTGCCAAACGTGGATACCGCCCGATGCAACTGCGAATACACCCGGCATGGAACCCCAGTCCTGATCGAAGAACACACCGCGTGAACGGTCTTCCGGTACGAACGACTCGCGCAGCTGGTCAACAAAACCGAGCGTGGAGTTACGGTCACCTTCAAGCTTGCCGACGACTGTACCGGTATGCAGATGGTCGCCACCGGACAGGCGCAGACACTTGGCCAGTACGCGGAAGTGGATACCATGCTTCGGATGACGGTCAATCACAGCGTGCATGGCGCGGTGAATGTGCAGTAGCATGCCGTTCTCACGACACCAGTTAGCCAAGCCAGTATTCGCAGTGAAGCCACCGGTTAGGAAGTCGTGCATCATGATCGGTGAACCGACTTCTTTCGCGAACTCGGCGCGCTTGTACATTTCTTCCGGTGTGGCAGCTGTTACGTTCAGGTAGTGACCCTTACGCTCACCGGTCTCCTGCTCAGCCTTCTGGAGAGCTTCACCAACGAACTCGAAGCGGTCACGCCAGCGCATGAACGGCTGCGAGTTCACGTTCTCGTCGTCTTTGGTCATATCCAGACCACCGCGCAGACATTCGTACACGGCACGGCCATAGTTCTTGGCAGACAGGCCCAGCTTGGGCTTGATCGTTGCACCCAGCATCGGACGACCGTACTTGCCGAGGCGATCTCGCTCTACCTGGATACCGGCAGGCGGGCCACCACAGGTTTTGATGTAAGCGATCGGGAAGCGAATGTCTTCCAAACGCAGGTGCTTCAGTGCCTTGAAGCCGAATACGTTACCGACCAGCGAGGTGAGTACGTTTACGACAGAACCTTCCTCGAACAGGTCGATCGGGTATGCGACGAATGCATAGAAAGATTCGCTGTCGCCCGGTACGTCTTCGATACGGTATGCACGACCCTTGTAGTACTCGAGGTCGGTCAGCAGTTCCGACCATACGGTCGACCAGGTACCGGTCGAACTTTCTGCTGCTACCGCAGCCGCAATCTCTTCGCGGGGTACTTCAGGCTGGCCAGTGACCTTGAAACAGGCCAACAGGTCAGTATCGAGTGGAACATAATCCGGTGTCCAGTATTTATCGCGGTACTCCTTAACGCCCGCCTGATAGGATTTCTCTGCCATGTTTTGTCTCCCGTTTCGTTGACTGGCTAAGTTCGTTCTTTCGTAAAGGTAAAAATGGCGACTTTTAAAAATCAGCGTGCATCATCGCCAACCGTTGTTGTAAATTCCAATCGATATTTCATTCGGCATTCATAGTCTTTTGTCTATGACTTGCTTACCCATAAGACACCGTCTATGCATGGCATCGACTCTCGGCGATGGCTCATGTCTCCGGCCATCTTTTCATCCCCTCACCACCCGCTGGCGCGTCATGTTCCTGAGATGCCGGGTCTTCTCCAGCATGCGGTTGGTGGAACGGTTGCGGCTGAAACCGGACACCTCGTAGAGATCGAACCAGCGCACCTCGTGCGATTCATGGCTGCCCGGTACCGGTAGACTGTCGTCCGCCTCGACGAGGAAGCGGATATCGATATGCGAATGCGCCGGCGCCGCACCGGTGGTGGGAACGGTATGAATATCGACATCAAATATACGGTCGGACACCAGGCCTATGTGCAAAGGGTCCAGCCCGGATTCCTCCGATGCCTCTTTCAGCGCGACACGCAGCACATCGTTATCTCCATCGGCATGCCCCCCCGGCTGGAACCACTGGTGCAATTTGCCGTGGTGCACCATAAACACGCGGGTCCTGGCGGGGTTGACCACCCAGGCGGAACCGGTGACATGGACCGGGTTGGTGCGTTCGAAAATGTCTTCGTGCTCCGTCACCCAGCGTCGCGCACGCACAACATGGCCGGTCTCATCCATGAACGGCGAGTTGTAATCATCCAGCAGGCGGAGCAGATCCAGGCGATGCATGTTAGGCCCTAGGTCCCCGGCGGATTATGCATGGCGCGAACTGCCGCCGCTGCCGCCTCTTCGATATCCGCCTCCTTCCCGGCCAGAGTCAGACGTCCGTAGGCGCCGACCGCACGGCAATCGACCAGCTTGATGGAGGCGGCTTTTTCGGCCTGGTTGGCCGCGTATACGATGTATCCGGCGGGCTGGGTCTCGAGGATGAACATGCTCTCGCCGGGGATCATCATGGAGCCGCCGCGGTGCTGGCGGTTTATGAGTGTGGTGTGATCGGAGGTCATGCCACGGATGATCTCCTGCCACTCGATCTTGCATTCATCGCGTTCATCCAGCTCCGAGCCCATACTGGCGAGCAGGATGTGGCCTGCCTCGCGAACATCTGCTTGGGAACGGGAGTGGATCACCATGGAGCCGAAGGAACGTTCGACAACCTGCTGGGTGAGTTTGACCTGGGTGGCCTTGAGCGCGATATCGGTGACCTGGTGCACAGCCATGCCCGGCGCCACCTCCACCCACAGGCACGAGTCGCCGGGCACGGGCGGGAACCCCTGGGAGACAGACGCCATCAATTCCGCCAGTTGCGGCTGCAGCGAATCAATGAAGACGTAAGTTCTAAGTTCGACCATGCGCTCGTGATCACCGGGTCGGTCATCAGGTTATAGAACCGCTACACACTTCCTCGTCAGGCAGTCAGCAACGCATTCCTTTCGGGCCACACCCTTCTCCGGGGCCATAGAGCTTAGGGAAGTCGATACTTCGATACCAATAAATATTGCAACGGTATGCAATAGAGATATGTCTATGAATAACCCGGAAACGTTGCGATATTTGCGATCGTCAACAAGGACAGTTCTGTTTTCTCCCCACGAATCGATGGAGCATGGTCCCTGCGGTTAACCTGTTTGCGAGTAGCGGGGCAGATAGAAGACGCCATACAGGAAGTGGAAAAAGCCCGGGAAATCAAAATCGGCGTCTGGATTTCCTCAGTCCCCACAGAACCTTTAAATAATAGGCGGTTACGGGAGTATTTGGACACTTATCCTGTTTTCTTGCGTTGATCACGAGGGAATCGGCACGCAGAGCAACCGGGTATGGTCTACGTAATACTACGTAAGTAATATCCCACAGTTGTTCCAGTCAGTTAGCGCCAATTAAAATCACACATCCTAGTAACCCGCTGAATATAATAAGCTTTGGGCATTAGGCGCGAGCCATGCACGACTTGGCCCGTTGCCGCCTGGCCGGCGCTACGTATGCAAACCGCTTACCCCATCCCGGGCAAGTCGCCGCAAAGGGACACACGATCTGCGATTGAGTGTTACGAAGCGCCTACGCTTTAGAGAAAACAACTAACCCGCATTTCTCACCAGGGGACACGATGATCGCGCAGAGATTTGGATCCACAAGCTATTTTCCGATGGAGCGGAATACGGACTGTATTTCCGACTGAGGAAAATAGTTTGTGGATTCAAAGATCAAGCGAGGGCGTGTCATCCTGGTGAGAAATGCGGGCTAACCCATGCGCACCGACCCTACTATTTCCTGGTCTTGGTCGTCTTAGTACTTGCGGCGCTGGTATTTTGGTCGCCCAGGGACCAGTACGAGTACCAGGACACGCACCTGCGGGAATTGCAGGCCCTGCCGCTCCTCAATAACGGGCCCGAACCAATTACCCCGATTCCCTTGTCGCTTGATCTTGACGCGGGCAAGGTTGCACTCGGCCAGCGTTTGTTCAACGATGCCCGATTTTCCGGTCCCTGAAATATTTCATGCGCGACCTGCCATTCACTGGCGACCGGCGGTACCGATCGGAAGGAGTTTTCGCTTGGCGCTGACGAATACGCTACTCGACGATTTGTTGGCAACGCCGGTCAACGCAATAATTTATGATATAGAGAACCACATTGATGGTGCTTTCAAGCAAGGTATCGTGACGGCGCAGCACCATCGTTATTTTCTGTTTGTCATCGCCCTGATCCTGTTATTCTATGTAGCGGCGGGTTTTCTGTGGTTTCGAAATGCGTGGGCAAAACTGGAGGACGCGAATCGCGCACTGGTCGAGGAGGCAGCAGCTCGCAAGTTGATGGAGGATAAGGCCCGCCAGCATCAGGCTGAACTGGTGCATGTCGCGCGTATCGCGACACTGGGTGAAATGGTTTCCTATATCGCCCATGAAGTCAATCAGCCTTTGTGTGCGGCGTTGGCGTACTCGCGTGCGGTTCTCCACCGGATGCGTTCAGACCCCGGGGCGAATCAGGAAATTGTCGATGCTCTGGAACAAAGCGCCTTGCAAACCCAAAGGGCCAGCGACTTTGTGCAGCATCTGAGAACCGTGATTGACAAGAACACTGACTACCGCGAAGCTGGTGATATCAATCAGTTGATTCGCATGGTAACGACCTTCATCGAGCCCGATGCCACACGCAAGAATATTGAAATTCATTTGACGCTGGATAACTCGCTGCCTGATGTGAATATGGAAAGGATTCACATAGAACAAGTGTTACTGAATCTTTACAGAAATTCCATCGAGGCTATCGCGAGTCCGGCACCATAAAGGTTGTTACACGGCTCGCAAATAACTCGATGATCCAGATTTCCATTGAGGACGATGGCCCGGGCATGGGTACAGTCGACGTTAAGCAGATGATGCGACCTTTTGTGAAAACCAAACCGGAGGGTCTGGGACTCAGTTTGTCACTGTGCCACACGATTGTCGAACATCATGGTGGCGAGCTGCGGTTAGAGTCCGCCGGGCGTCAGGGTCTGATCGTTCACTTTACACTTCCGGTTAACAAGGCTTAGGTACCGGCATGACTGCTGTAAAACCCAAAGTTTTCATTGTTGACGACGACCCTTCGGTACGGGATGCGTTGAAAGTATTCGTCGAGTGGGTTGGTTATACGGTAGAGAGCTGCGACTCCGCCAAAGCCTTTCTTGAGAACTACACGCCGAAGCAGTCCGGCTGCCTTCTGCTGGATAATCTTATGCCGGACATGAGCGGGCTGGAATTGCAGCGGGCCCTGCAGGAACAAAACATTTCCATACCGATTATATTCCTGACCGCCCATGGCAAGGTGCCGGCCTCTGTCAAAGCGCTCAAGGGAGGGGCCATTGACTTCCTAGAGAAACCCTTCGACGACAAAGTCCTGCTGAAGCGAATTGAAGAGGCAATTGCGCTGGATCTGAAATACAGAGCGGAAGAATTCATGCGTGCGCCAATCATGACCCGCTATGTACAGCTTACGTCACGAGAACAGGAAGTCATGAATCTTATCGTAAATGGCCACCCCAACAAGGTTATTGCCAAGATGCTGGGTGTTAGCAGCCGTACGATTGAGGTCCATCGCGCCCACATCATGAAAAAGATGGAGGCCACCAGTCTTTCCGAGCTTATCGGAATGGCTGTGAAGTGCGGTTTATTTGAAACTACCGGGTAACACACTCACCTTCGGGGTTCATACGCGCAGCGTATTAAGGTATTGTCGCAACGCGTTCACGCCGTTACTGACGCTGGATGCACTGGAAAACACGAAGCTTATGTTGCATAACTGCGGGCACCGGGCTATGCCTGTATCAAACCCTGGACACTAACAAGAATACGAGGAAGACAAATGAAAGTCGCATATATATTTTCAAGTCAGGGCCATACTGTATCCTACAAACTGGGCAAGATGATTCTGCCTCAACTTGAGGAAGATCGGCACGGTGTTGACGTGGTCGGTATGTTTTTCTTCGAGGATAACAACTATGTTCTGGTAAAGGGTGACCCGCTGGGCGAACGCCTGGCCAGGGTTGCAAAAGAAAAGAACATACTCC
>Ga0265306_10001507_pt1 | contig 11328 bp, 6 predicted proteins | sample Helome_3_FD_192493 | JGI IMG/M metagenome (GOLD analysis project Ga0265306, IMG submission 192493) | Marine sediment microbial communities from subtidal zone of North Sea - Hel_20160420 (Illumina Assembly) | ecosystem: Environmental > Aquatic > Marine > Subtidal zone > Sediment ...
TATGGATCACCACGAACACCAGCATCACCCACATGCTCAGCAGGTGCAGCATCTTGGTGTTCTGCGAGCCGTCCAGCGCCGGGATGACCCAGCCGAACCAGGCATCCGCCCAGCTGCCTTCGCCCAGCCCTTCCGCATAGAGCGCAAAGCCGGTGAAGATCAGGAACAGGGTCAACAAGACGTTGAAGAACCACATCGCCATCTGTGCCAGCGGATTGTGGCCCATGACCTTGTGGCTCTTGCGGGTCAGGAAGGTGTAGTACTTGATCTCATGGAGCAGGCCCTTCCACCAGGCGCCTTTCCAGATCGGCACCACAAACAACTCCCGCGAGTATTTGTTGCCGACAAAGGCCCAGTAGATCCTGACCGCGAACGCGATCGTGAACACATAACCGGCGATAAAATGGATCATCCGCAGGTAGCCCATCAGGAAATGGCTACTGGCTTCGCCGCCCAGGCTGGGTAACGGATTGGCGATGAAATACCCGGTGACGCAAAGGACCCCGATGCTCAGCGCGTGGATCCAGTGCCAGAGACGCACCGGCGCCTCGAAGACGTAGATTGCCTTCTGATACTTGGGGTCGTGGACGCTTGCTGCAGTCGTGCTCATCAAAAATTCCTCCTCAAATGAGGCCTCGGACCGGTGTCCCGTCGGGCAGTTGTTGCTGTCACCGCCGGGACACCGCCGATTTCCCCCAAGCTTGCCCCTAACGGATCTTCACGACGCTCAGTTCTTCCCCATCCGGCGAGATCACATGGCTGGCACAGGCCAGACACGGATCAAAGCTGTGGATGGTGCGCAGGATCTCCAGCGGCTGCTCCGCGTTGGCCAGCGGCGTACCGAGCAGCGACGCCTCGTAGGCGCCGATGTTCCCGGCCGGATCCCGTGGTGACGCGTTCCAGGTCGAGGGCACGATGGCCTGATAGTTGGCCAGCTTGGTGTCCTTGATGTGGCACCAGTGGCCGAGTGCGCCACGCGGCGCTTCCACCATGCCCACACCCTTGACGTCAGCCGGCCAGGTCGACGGCTCCCACATCTCCATGTTCGCCGTATTGGTGTCGCCCGCCTTGATATTGGCCATCATCGCGTCAAACACGGTGCGCATCTTGTGCGCCGCCCATGAGCACTCGAGACCGCGCGCGGCGGTGCGGCCCAGGGTCGAGAACAGCGCGGTGATCGGCAGCCCCAGATCGGTCAGGATGCCGTCCACCTGTTCCTTGATGTCCTCGCGACCCGACGCATAGCCGATCACGTAACGGGACAAGGGGCCGACCTCCATCGCGTGGCCCTTCCAGCGCGGCGCCTTGAGCCAGGAGTATTTGCCGCCTTCGTCGATCTGTTCGATGTTGGTCCGGGTGCCCTTCAAATTGGGTCCCAGTTCGAAGTGTGGCTCGGTCTCTCCCTCCCAGGGGTGCAGACCGCGGGATTCATCGGAGTACTTGTACCAGGAGTGATTGACGAACTCCTGAATCTGCTCCGGGTCGCGCACATCGACTTCGTAGACCTGACTCAGATCGCCGTTGATGATCGCGCCGGCCGGCATCATCAGATTGTCATTGGACCAGTCGTTGGCGTTGATCGGGAAATCGCCGTAGGCCAGCATATTCTTGCCGGCCAGACCGCCGCCATAACCCCAGTCCTTGTAGAACGAAGCGATGGCTTTGAGATCCGGGATGTAGACCTGATCGACGAAGTCGATGGACTTGTTGATGATGTCCGAGACCATGTTCAGCCAGACCATGCCGACGGTCCCGGTAGAGCCGGTCTGATCCACGTTGATCGAGCAGGGCATGCCACCCACCAGCCAGTTCGGATGCGGGTTGCGTCCGCCAAAGATCGTGTGGATCTTGACGATGTCCTTCTGGAAGTCCAGCGCCTCCAGATAGTGGGTCACTGCCATCAGGTTGGCTTCAGGTGGCAGCTTGTAGGCCGGGCTGCCCCAGTAGGCGTTGGCGAACGGTCCCAGTTGTCCGGATTCGACGAAGCGTTTCAGTCTGTTTTGCACGTCGCGGAAATAACCGGGTGATGACTTCGGCCACTTCGAGATGCTCTGCTGCAACGCCGACGTTGCTGCAGGATCGGCGCTCAGCGCGCTGACCACATCGACCCAGTCCAGCGCGTGCAGATGATAGAAATGCACGAGATGATCCTGGGTGTACTGAGCCAGCATCATCAGATTGCGGATGTGGTTGGCGTTGGCCGGGATCTGGATCCCCAGCGCGTCCTCGACCGAGCGTACCGATGCCAGCGCGTGGACGCCGGTACATACGCCGCAGATCCGCTCGACAAACGCCCAGGCATCACGCGGGTCGCGACCCTGGAGGATGACCTCCAGACCGCGCCACATCGTCCCGGTGGAGACCGCGTTTTGAATCGTGTTGTTCTCATCGAGATTGACTTCGATCCGGAGATGACCCTCGATCCGGCAGATCGGATCGACAACGACTCGCTGACCGCTGTCGTCCAGAGAGAAGCCATTCGCGGTAACGGTGCTAGCCATTGTTCATCTCCTTCCTGTCCTTGTTCGTCATGTGGCTGACCACCGAGGCGGCGGCATGGGCCGCGACGCCGATGGCCGCCGCACCTGCCAGCACCATGCCGATATCGTCGGCGGTGGATTCCGCGCCGCCCGGCACCTTGAGATTGGTTACCGCGCTGTAGAACGAGCCCTTGTCCCAGAAGTCATCTTCGGCGCAGCCGAGGCAGCCGTGACCGGATTTGACCGGCCAGGACAGGCCGTCATTCCATTCGATGGTGGAGCAGGCGTTATAGGTGGTCGGGCCCTTACAACCTACCTTGTACAGGCAGTAGCCTTTGCGCGCGCCTTCGTCATCGAAACGCTCGACAAATTGCCCGGCGTCAAAGTGGGGCCGCCGATAGCATTTGTCGTGCAGGCGCTGGCTGTAGAACATCTTTGGCCGGCCCTGGCGGTCCAGCTCGGGCAGACGCTCGAAGGCCACCATATAGGTGATCACGCCGGTCATGACTTCGGCGATCGGCGGACAGCCGGGCACCTTGATCACCGGTTTGTCCAGGATCACCTTGTGTATCGGCGTGGCCCGGGTCGGGTTCGGACGCGCGGCCTGGACACAGCCCCAGGAGGCACAGGAGCCCCAGGCGATGATCGCTTTGCAGTGATCGGCCATGTGCCGCAGCTTCTCGATATAGGGCTTGCCGCCCTGGATGCAGTACATGCCGTCTTCGTTCAGCGGCGGGTTGCCCTCGCAGGCAAGGATGTACTCGCCGTCGTATTTCTCGATCGTCTGTTCGAGAATCTCTTCAGCCTGATGACCGGCAGCGGCCATGATGGTGTCGTCATAGTCCAGCGAGATCATCGACAGGATGGCGTCGCTGGCCAGCGGATGACCGGAGCGGATAAAGGATTCGGTACAGCAGGTGCACTCCAGGCCATGCAGCCAGATCACCGGCGTGCGCGGCTTGGTCTCCAGCGCGTGCGCGATCTTGCCTGCGTAGCCCGGGCCGAGGCCGAGACCGGCCGCGGTCAGGCTGCAAAACTTGAGGAAGCTCCTGCGTGTGATCCCATGCTTCCGCATGACCTCATAGAAGGTTTCTTGAACTGCCATGGCAACTCCCTCTTATTGATTGTTTCGATCGCTAGCGAATTGTGTCGGTTGGCCGTCAGACGGGTGATCCGGAGCTGACGGGAAACGGAACTCCTGCAAGGTTGTGAAAGGCGATTTTTCTTGCGCAGTTACGCCTTCGAACATATATAGCGCTTTCGGTGTTGGACGGTCCTGATCTAGGTCAATTCGAGCGGCTTTTGCGCAGGGAAAATTGCTTTGTTGCTCAGCAGCATCCGGATGCCGGGCACGCCGCCGGCTGCGGATTGCAGACGACGTTCAGACCGGCGGGCGATCCGGCTCTCGCAACCGGTGGCGAGCCCGGCGTCCGGCTTGTATCGAGGTCGTGAACGGCAATGATTCTCAGCCGCGATCAGAATGTCTCATTGCGCCAGGGTCGGGTAGCAATCTGGCCGCCTGAGCAGGCCACGCCTGATCGGCGCAGCGGATGGCATCGCGCGGCTGGTGTCGGGGTCCAGGCCAGCTCCCGGGTGAGGGTTCAGGCTAAAGCGGATTACTGGCGGAACACCCACCGCAACAGCGCGTCCTGGACTTCGACGCCAGGACCCCGGTGGACGTCCTTGTCGTTTTGTATCACCACGACGACATAGCGTTTGCCGGATCGGGCCTGGACAAAACCGGCGATGCTGTAGACGTTATCCAGACGGCCGGTCTTGGCGTGCATACGGCCGGCCAGATCGGTATTACGGAAGCGGTTGCGCAGCGTGCCGTCCATCCCTGACAAGGGCATGGAGGCGATAAACTCGGGCATATACGGATGATGCCAGGCGGTTTGCAGCATCTGTGCCAGGCTGCCTGCGGAGATCCGGGTTTCGCGCGACAGGCCGGAGCCGTTATCCAGATACAGCCCGGGGAAATCCAGCCCACGGTCGGCGAGCCAGCGATCGATCGCGGCTCGGCCCTTGGTCTGGTTGCCCGGCGTCCCCTCGCGTTCGGCACCGATGGTGAGCATGAGCTGGCGGGTCATCACGTTGTTGCTGAATTTGTTTACGTTGCGCACGACCTCGGCCAGCGGCACCGAGTCGGCGCGGGCAAACGGCGCGGTATCTTCCGGCGCGAGGCCGGTCCTGACCCGCCCGCTCAGATTGCCGCCGAGCTCGGTCCACAGCGGCTCGAACACGCCGTAGGTGAACTCCGGCGGGTTCATCACCGTGCGCCACAGCGAGTATTCGCTACAGCCACTGGGGAAACGCCCGGACAACTGCACCGTGTTGCCATCGAGCCCCGCCGGCAGATCGATCGCGACACCGCGCTGGAAGCCCCGACACGGCCCATTGGCGGTCCCGATGCGGTTGTCGATCTGCAGATCAGCGATTACCGGATCGGTCACCACCTGAGGACGGGCACCGGGGGAGGGGCGGTAGATCCGGAACTGCACCGCCTTGAGGTTGACCAGCAGCGCGTCAGGCGTCACGTTGTAGGTGCGGAAAGGCTGGCCGTCAAACGCGCCCGGGTCTTCGCTGGCTACGTCGAAATAACTGTTGTCGATCACCAGATCGCCGTCGATGTCCCTGAGCCCCCTGGCCCGCAGGTCGCGCAAAAAGCTCCAGAAGCGCTCGGTGGTCAAATAGGGATCGCCGCCGCCCCGCAGATACAGATCGCCGGCCAGACGGCCGTCTTCCAGCGCGCCGCCGAGATAGGCCCGGGTCTGCCAGGAGTAGGCCGGACCGAGGATATCCAGCGCGGCAAAGCTGGTGAGCAGCTTGATGATCGATGCGGGGCTCCGGGCCACGCCGGGGTTCAGGCTAAGCAGCGCCGTCTCGTCGTCGACCCCCTGCACCACGATACTGAGCCCCTCGAGACTCAGGTCATGACCGTCCAGGATCTGCTGTACGGCCGGAGGCAGGACCGGCTGGGCCGCCGGCACCGGCTCCGGAGCCGGCTCCGGAGCTGGCGTGGTGGCCAGACCGGCGCCACTGAGTACAAGCGAGAGCAGAGCCGGGATATACATGGGTAACCTGATTGACACGCGGAAGCCAGGGACGGTGGATTATATTAGCGGTGCCGTCGAGAATGAGGAATTCGCGGCGAAATGTCTGGGGGGATGATGGAGATTGGCCCGATCCGACTGGAGAAGCTGGTGGGCGTCCTCGTGCTGGCGCTGCTTGCCATCGGCTGTCTCAACGTGCTGCTGCCGTTTCTGGCCCCGGTTCTGTGGGCGCTGATCCTGGTGTTGACCACCTGGCCGGTATTTTTGAGGATCCGCGGCTGGCTCAGGGGTCGCAGGACCCTGGCTGCCGGCATTATGACCCTGCTGCTGATCTCGACCCTGCTGGTCCCGCTGCTGGTGCTGGCCGGCGGGCTGGTCGATGACGTGGCCGTGTTCGTCCAGCGCGTCCGCGAATATGTCGCGGAAGGGGTACCGCCGGCGCCCGAGTGGCTGGTCGGTCTGCCGCTGGTGGGCCAGCCCCTGGCGAATCTGTGGACCGGACTGGTCGAGGGCACCGTATCCATCGGCCAGTACATCCCCAAGGTGATCAAACCGATCGGCAACGGGCTGGTAGCGGCGGGCGTCGGGATCGGCCAGGGTATCTTCGATCTCAGCATGGGTTTGCTGGTCGCGTTTTTTATGTACCGCGATGGAGAAGCCGCCGGGCAGGCGTTCCGCCGTCTGGCCAGACGGGTCGGCGGTGACCGCTCGACGCGTCTGCTGCAGGTCGCTCAGGGCACCATGAAAGGGGTGGTCTACGGCATCGTCGGTACGGCCTTCGCCCAGGGGCTGTTGACGGCGATCGGGCTGGCGGTCACCGGGGTGCCGGCGGCCATGTTCCTCGGCGTCGTGGCCGGCTTCGCCTCCATGATCCCCGGTGGCGCCGGGCTGGTCTGGATCCCGGCGACGATATGGCTGTTTTCTCAGGGCGAGACCGTCTGGGGCGTGTTCCTGCTGGTGTGGGGCGCGGCGATCGTCGGTACCGCTGACAACATCCTCAAGCCGATGTTTATCAGCCGCGGCAGCGCGCTGCCGTTTATCCTCGTGTTGCTCGGTGTGGTCGGCGGCTTGATCGCGTTTGGCGTGCTGGGCGTGTTCCTCGGCCCGACCCTGCTGGCGGTGGGATACTCGCTGCTTGGTGAATGGACCCGGGCCCATGCCGACGAGATCGGCCAAGCCGAAGGGCCATCCGGGCAAACCGAGGGGAACTGAACCCAGGCGGTAGTACGCGCTTTCAGCATACGATGAGGTGACGATGAATAACCGCAACGGCAATTTGGTGCTGAGCAGCGTCCTCGACATGGTGATCCGGCTCGGACTGACCATCGGGCTGGTGCTGTGGTGTTTCAGTATCGTCAAGCCGTTTATCGGCATGATCCTGTGGGGTGGGATCATTTCCGTCGCCGTGTTCCCGGTATACAAACGCTTTTATGCGGTCCTCGGCCAACGCCGCACCCTGGCGATGACCCTGTTCACGCTGCTTATGCTGGTATTGCTGATCACACCGGTTGCGCTGCTGGCCGACACCGTGGTCAAGGGCGCCATCCAGCTGGGTACCGCGCTGCGTGATGGCACCATACAAATCCCCTCGCCACCCGCCGCCGTCCAGGGCTGGCCCATCATCGGCGAGTCGCTGGACAAATTTTGGCGGCTCGCCTCGGAGAATATGCAGGAAGCGCTGTCGCAGGTGCGACCCCAGATCAGCGCCCTGAGCAAGTGGCTGTTGTCGGCCGCCGCAGGAGCCGGGCTCGGCGTGTTGGTGTTTTTCGCCGCCATCATTATCGCCGGTGTGTTACTCGGCAATGCAGAGAGCGGTCACCGCGCCATACACGCGCTGTTTACCCGGCTGATCGGCGAGCGCGGCGAAGAGATTGCGGATCTGGCGGAATCGACGGTGCGCAGCGTCGCCACCGGCATCCTCGGCGTGGCCCTGATCCAATCGCTGCTGGCCGGTCTGGGATTTCTCGCCGTCGGCATCCCCGGCGCCGGTCTGCTGGCGGTGATCTGCCTGTTCCTGGCGATTATCCAGATCGGCCCATTGCTGGTGTTGATCGGCGCGGTGATCTACGTGTTCCAGGGCGGCGTGACCGCCGTCGGTGTGGCCTTCGCCGTCTGGTGTGTGTTTGTGGGCCTGATCGACAATGTGTTGAAGCCGCTGCTTCTGGGCCGCGGGGTCCAGGTGCCGATGATCATCATTTTCCTCGGCGCCATCGGCGGCTTCTTGTCCATGGGCATCATCGGCCTGTTCGTGGGCTCCATCGTGCTGGTGTTGGGCTACACCCTGTTCATGGTCTGGATGGCGGAGCAGGTCCCCGGGATCGAGGCACCCAAGGCCCAGGAGTCCGACGCCGATGCGCCAAATGTCCAAATGCCCGAGGCTGAGGCCTGATCGGATCGGCGACCAGGGGACGACTCAGAGATGGATCAGGGTTCGGGATCCCAGCCGCCGCCCAGCGCCTTGTACAGCTCGACGATCGCGTTCAGATAACGCTGCAGCGTCTGTGACTGATCCAGCTCGGCATTAAAGCGGCTGCGCTCGGAGTCCAGCACCTCCAGATAGTCGACCACGCCGCCATCGTATCTCGCCTGCGACAGTCTTGCGGCGTTGCGGGCCGCAACGACCCGCCGCTGCTGTGACATCACTTCGTCACGATAGGTCCGTACGGCAACCAGTGCGTCCTCCACCTCGCGGAATGCCTGTTGCACCGTCGCCTCGTAATTCAGCAGCAGCTGCTCTGTCCGCGCCCGTTCGATCTCGACATTGGCCTTGAGCTTTCCGGAGTTGAAGATCGGCGCAAAGATGTTGGCGTCGATACTCCAGGTGCCGGCGTCACTGGAGTTCAGATCCGACAGATTGGTGCTCTCGACGCCGGCGAATCCGGTCAGCGACAGCGAGGGGAACCGCAGCGCCTCGGCCGCGCCGATGCGTGCGGTTTGTGCGGCTAGCTGCGCTTCGGCGCTGGCCACATCGGGGCGTCGTCGCAGCAGTTCCGAGGGCAGCCCCGCGGGCACCTCGGGCGGGAAGGTCTGCTGATCGAGCGGCAGACCCCGGGCGATGGGTCCCGGGTTGCGGCCGAGCAGGACGCGCAGCGCGTTCTCGGTCTGGACCACGGAGCGCTCGAAGACAGAGATCGCGACCTCGGCCACCGCCACTTCGATCTCGGCCTGGTTGACGTCGAGCTCCGGCACCGTGCCCTTGTCGAATCGGGCCTGGACGATCTTGAGGCTCTCCTGACGGCTCTCGAGCGTGTCCCGGGAGACCTCCAGCCGCTCGTCGAAATCGCGCAACAGCAGATAGAAGCTGGCCACGTTCGCCACCAGCGAGATGGTGACATTGCGATACGTTTCTTCGGTCGACAGCAGCTCGGCCCGGGCCGCTTCCGTCGAACGTCTCAGACGTCCCCACAGGTCCACTTCGAATGCCAGATCGGCGCCCAGCAGGAAATCATTGTCGGTATCGGCGCCCGGGAAGATCTCGCGGCTTTGACGTCCGCGACCCGCCCGGCCGTTGCCGTTGACAAACGGGAACTGGTCGGCGCGCACGAAACCGAGCGTGGCCCGGGCTTCGGCGATCCGCGCCAGCGCGATCCCCAGATCCTCGTTCTCTTCCAGCGCGGTCTTGATCAGGTCCTGCAGCTGTTCGTCCTTGAACAGGTCCCACCACGTCATATTGGCCAGAGATTCGCCCGACGGGACAGGCTCGACATACTCGACCGGCACATCGAGATCCGGTCGCTCGTAGTCCGGACCCAGGGTACAGCCGGCGCCCAGTACCGCGCCGCAGAGGATGGCGACGATGCGTCTCACTTCAGCTTCCATCCTTGACTGAAGGAGCGGGCTGACCTGGTGGGGTGCCGCCGTCTTCGCTTCTTGCCACATAGCGCTCGATGATGATGTACAGCGCCGGCACGATCAGCACGCCGATCAGGGTCGCGATCAGCATGCCGCTAAACACCGTCATGCCCATCACCTTGCGAGCCTCGGCGCCGGCGCCGCTGGCCACCAGCAGTGGCAACACCCCGAGGATGAAGGAGAGGGCGGTCATCAGGATGGGACGGAAGCGCAGCTTTGCCGCGCTCATCGCCGCGTCGAAGATGCTCTTGCCCTTGAGCGATTCCTCCTTGGCGAATTCGACGATCAGGATCGCGTTTTTGGCCGACATGCCGATCAGCATCACCAGGCCGATCTGCGCGAACACGTTGTTGACATAGCTCTCGCTGAACAGCCGTGCCAGAAACAGCCCGCCGACAGCGCCGAAGATCGCGATGGGCGTGCCCAGCATGACCGACAACGGCAAAGACCAGCTCTCGTATTGAGCGGACAGGATCAGGTAGACGAACACCAGCGCCATCAGGAACACGATAGCGCCGCTGCCCTCAGCGGCCTTCTCCTGGAAGGACATGTTGTACCAGGCGTAGGACATGTCTCCCGGCAGGACGTCCGCGGCGACCTCTTCCAGCGCGTTCAACGCCTGGGCCGAGCTATAGCCGGGCGCCGGCTGCCCGGTCACCTCGGCGCTGCGGAACAGATTGAAGCGGTTAGTGAACTCCGGACCCTGGGTGCGGCTGGCGGTGACCAGCGTCGACAGCGGCACCATGCCGCCCTCGGCGTTGCGCACATAGAACATGCGCAGGCTTTCCGGTTCGGTGCGGTAGCTCGGTTCGGCCTGGACATAGACCTTGAACAGTCTGCCGAAACGATTGAAATCGTTGACGTAGGCCCCGCCGAGGAAAGCGCCGATGGAGGTGTTGATGTCGGCCAGCTTCACCCCGAGCTTCAGACCCTTGGGCTGATCGATATCCAGAAAGATCTGCGGCACGTTGGATCGGAACAAGGTGAACGCGCTGGCGATCTCGGGGCGCTGGTTGGCCGCCTCCAGGAACCTCGCGGCCTGAGCGCTGAGGTACTCCGGACCACTGCCGCTGCGATCCTGCAGCATCATGTTAAAACCGGAGCCTGTGCCCAGACCGGGGATCGCCGGCGGACCAAAGGCGAAAGCCAGCCCGCCTTTGATCTGGGTGGCGAAGGCAGCATTCAGCTGTCGCGCAATTTCGGCCGCATGATCCTCATGCTCCGGCCGTTCTTCCCAGTCCTTCAACTGGATGAATATGAAACCGGTATTGCTCTGCAACGTGCTGGTGAGCAGATTGTATCCGGACACGCCGGTGACGCTCTCCACCGCTTCGATATCCCGGATAATGGCCTCTGCCTGCTTCATGATGACATCGGTCCGCTCCAGCGAGGCCGCGTCAGGCAGGATCGCCGCCGCCATCACATAGCCCTGGTCTTCCTCGGGGACGAAACCCGCCGGCAACACCTTGAAGATCAGCAGCAGCGCGACGATGAACGCGATCAGCAGGGCACCGGCGCGGGCCACCTTGGTGGTAAAGAAGCCCGCGATCACCATGAACTTGTCGGTGGTGACATCGAAACCCTTGTTGAAGCGGTCAAAGAACCGGCCCAACATGCCTTTGTCTTCGCTTGGCGGTCTGAGCAACATCGCCGCCAGTGCGGGGCTCAGGGTCAGCGCGTTGATCGATGAGATGGCCACCGAGATCGCTATGGTGATGGCGAACTGCTGATACAGCCGACCGGTGATGCCGGCCATCGTCGCCACCGGCACAAAGACTGCGATCAATGACAAAGAGGTGGCGACGATGGGGCCGGAGACCTCTCGCATGGCCGCGATCGTCGCCTCTTTTGGCGCCATGCCACGCTCGATCTTGTAGGCGACCGCCTCGACCACGACGATCGCATCGTCCACCACGATACCGATGGCGAGTACCAGGCCCAGC
>Ga0265306_10001509_pt1 | contig 11322 bp, 7 predicted proteins | sample Helome_3_FD_192493 | JGI IMG/M metagenome (GOLD analysis project Ga0265306, IMG submission 192493) | Marine sediment microbial communities from subtidal zone of North Sea - Hel_20160420 (Illumina Assembly) | ecosystem: Environmental > Aquatic > Marine > Subtidal zone > Sediment ...
AGCCGACATGAGTAAGCGTTTCATTTTCATTCCTCCCGATTTTAAAAGGCTGATGACCCTCCTTCGCCCAAAGGCTCCATAGGGCAGGCAGATAACAGAAATCAGATGACAGATTTCAGACTACAGCGAGCAGAAGACGGACTAAAGAGAACAGAACTGTGAGTAAAGGAGTCGGTATCAGAATTTTCAAAGGCTGAAGTACATTTTTCAACCTGATATTAGGATATTTGAATCAATTCCACAATCCTAAATCCGAAGTCCTTTGCGATGTCACATCTGCCCTCTGTTTTCTGCCCTCTGTCCCCTGTTTTCATAGGCCTTAAGCTTTTTATGCAGTGTTTTACGGGTGATACCCAGCCGGCGGGCAGCTTCGCTTTTGTTTCCGCCGCAAGCCCTCATGGTTTTTAATATGGTGGCTTTTTCGACTTCTTCAAGTGGGGTGACACCGTTCACATTGATTTGGGCTGTTTCCGGCACGCCCGCATCCTTTTTAGCTTCTGATCCTGAGATGATGGGGAAATCTTTTCCAGAAAGATAATCAGCGCGAGATAAAACAACGGCCCTTTCCACCGCATTCATTAATTCCCTGACATTTCCCGGCCAGTCATAGCGGATCAGGTGATCCATGGCCTGGGGCGTAAACCCCTTGATCTCTTTATGGTTTCGGGCGGCAAAGAGTTGCAGAAAATGCTGCGCCAGCAGGGGGATATCCTCGCGCCGCTGCCGCAAGTAAGGAATTTCCATGTCAACCACATTGAGTCGGTAATACAGGTCCTCGCGAAATTCACCTTTATCTATCAATTGCGGAAGATCCTTGTTGGTGGCGGCGATGACTCTCACGTCCACCTGGATGGTTTTTTCGCCGCCGACCCGGGTGAACTCTCTTTCCTGTAAAACCCGCAAAAGCTTCACCTGCATGGTCAGAGACATTTCACTGACCTCATCCAGGAACAAACTGCCTTTGTGGGCCTGATAAAACCGCCCTTCTTTGCGGCGATCGGCACCGGTAAAGGCGCCTTTTTCGTGGCCGAAGAGCTCTGATTCCAGCAGTGTTTCGGTGATGGCCGCACAGTTGATTTTAACAAAGGGACCGTCTTTTCTGGAACTGTTAAAATGAATCGCCCCGGCAATGAGCTCTTTGCCGGTGCCTGATTCACCGGAAATAAGCACGGTGGCCTCGGAGGGTGCTACCTGGGCCACGGTTTCCAAAAGTTTGACCATGGCGGGGCTTCGGCCGATGATATTCCGACGGTCAAAATGCTTTCCCAGGCTTTCCTTAAGGAGGCGGTTTTCCTCCTTGAGGCGGGTGTGCTCCATGGCCCTTGCAATGGTTATTTTCAGTTTGTCAAAATCAAGGGGTTTGGTCAGATAGTCGTGGGCACCCTGTTTGAGAGCGTCGACGGCGGTGTCCACCGAAGAGTAGGCCGTCATGATGATCACCGGGATGGCCGGGTTAAAGGATTTGATCTGCTCCAGGGCTTCAAGACCGGATACTTTTACCATGCGAACATCCATCAGCACCAGATCGTAGGACTGTTCCCTGACTTTTTCGATGGCGGTGGCGCCGTCATCGGCCTCGGTGACGTCATAACCCCATCCGCTCATCAGGGTATACAGCATGGTGCGATGGGCGTTATCATCATCAACTACCAATATGGTATTTCTATTCTTCATTGGCTATTTCTCTCTATCTTAATTTTTTAGAAAAAGCATGGTATTTGAAGAAATGTCTAAAATGTCTAAATTGCCTAAAATGCCTAAAGTAAATGTATTCTATCTATTTTATGAAAATAGAAACTCACGGTAAGTTGTCATTTCGTTGTTCTGATTTCTGGGTACCCTGCGGCCAGCGGCGAATACTTATAAAAAAGACGGAGCGAAGCGACACAACAATTTTAGGCACTTTAGGCATTTTAGCTCACTTTAGGCATTTTTTGGTTTATCCGTGTTCGGTATGGTTAAACTAAAAATGGTCCCCTGGCCGGGAAGGCTTTCCACGGTTATCTGACCGCCCATTGCTTCCATAATGTTGTGGGCAATTGCCAATCCCAAACCGGTGCCGGAAGATTTGGTGGTGAAGTAGGGATCAAATATGCGGGCTAAATCTTGGCCGGCAATTCCGCCGCCCGTGTCCGACACGCTTATTTCTATCCGGTTGTCATCTTTTCCAGTCAGTTTTACATTGAGTTCACCGCCCGGTTCCATTGATTCAATGGCATTCAGATATAAATTTAACAGAACCTGATTGATGCGATCCGGATCGACAAGAGCCTCATTTATTTTGGCAGAATTGAGTGTTTTTATAGTGATATTCTTTGCAGCGGCCTGATGTTCAATCAACCGGACGGAATCAGCCACAAGGTTTTCCAAAGGAGTCGGTTTGGGCGATACTGGCACCGGTTTGGCAAATTCCAACAGTTGCCCCACCACCCGGTTTAATCGATCGACTTCGGCGATCATGATATCGGCTGTTTTTTGGTCATGGGGAGACTCCGGGTAGCGCTCTTTAAAATAGGTGGCAAATCCTTTGATTGAGCTTAAAGGGTTGCGGATCTCGTGGGCCACACCGGCGGCCAGACGCCCCACGGAAGCCAGGCGCTGGCTTCTGGCGACCTCTTTGCGCAGCGAACGTACTTCGGTGAGATCTTTAAACAGCAATACGGTTCCTAAAATTCGATCATTTTCGTCCTGCAAAATACTGGCACCAATTTCAAGCGGAACAAAGCTTCCATCCTTGACCGTACAATCGATCTCAGCCTCGATCACCTGATTTTGGTTTTGTAAGCGTTCAATGCTTGCCCACAACTGTTGCGGTAGTATCAGGGCGGCATCTTCGCCGATGACGTCCCGGTAGGCCAGCTGCAGGACGGATTCCGCGATTTGATTGAAGGACGCGATACGATGTTGGTCGTCCAGAGCAATTAAACCGATCGGCATGTTTTCAACAACATTATCGGAGAAGGCCTTGATTCGAGTAAGTGAAGCTCTGGTGGTGCGGTAACTTTGCAGCAAAAACAAAAGGGTGAACCCGGCGAAACCCACTAACAGCAGAATGACACCCATGATGATCCCGTGCCGGATATCTGCTTTCTGGGCCTCTATAATCGGTGTCATGTCGAGCCCTACGTATATGATGCTGTTCGAATCGTATTCAGGTTTTGGAGAATTTTTGCGGCTGTCTTCCTGTTGCTGAAATCTTCGACCCCTCATCATAGAGCCGTGCCGCATCCCCCCGGGCCGTCTGGTCGGGTTGAATTTACGGTAAACTTCAAATATTCTGCCGCCATCCGGCCGAGTTACCTGGCGCCAGAAAACACGGTCGGCGGTGGAGATTTCTGCCGGATCCGATGGGTTTTCAACCCGTTTTCCGATTTTTTCAAGGTTGTTGTGGGCCAGGATGTTTCCGTTGATGTCCGCTACCAGGAGATAAACAATATCCGGTTGCTGGGCCGTCTCGGTCAAAAGTCGTTGAAGCTGAAAACCACCCCGATGCATACCCATCATTCCGAAACGGGTGCCGGCTTCAAAAGACCGGATTAAGGCGGCACCTTTTTCCAGTAACAACTGGATACTCTTTTCTCTCTGGCGGTTGATGTTCTCAATGGTCATGAAGGTGAATATCGGCAGAAGTACGGCCACCGAGCCGATCAATATCCAGGGTGGAACACCGATCCAGGATTTATTATTTTTGATTTTAGTTGTCATATAAGATGATTAGAGCAAGAATAAGGCCAACAATTTTATTGCTTGGAAGCTGGAATGCTTGAAAGCTTGGAAGCCGGGAAGTCAGGGCGTTCTCTAAAAGCATATCATTCGCAACTCTCCAGCTTGCCAGCTTTATAGCCCTCCAGCTTCCCCGTATCTGTATACTTTCTACCCAGTTGGATCCATCCTATCTGGGTACTTAGTATCCACTTCCCAATATGATAACCAAATGATATTTGTCAACGCTTAACATCAACCTGAACAATAATAACATAATTTCAAATACTTAATTAGAGGACAGTTGATTTTTTACCATATTGGCACACCCTTTGCTCATATTCACAATAAGATTTGATGAATTCAGGCTGATAGTCAGCCAAGTCTAACCAAAAAATTCAAATTAAAACGGAGGTAAGAAAATGAAAAAATTTAGTAAAACAATTGTTGTATTGGCTGTTATCGGAGTCGTTGGGTATGCGGCAACCTCATTTGCCGGCTGGGGAAGAGGCGGTAGCGGCAATTGCGGGGGCCAGGGATCCGGATGGGCTCAAAGAGGTTCCGGCCCGGCCGGCTACCAGGATAATCTGAGCGATGAAGACCTTGGCAAGCTAAATAAAGAGCGCCAGGCTTTTTTTGAAGACACCCGCGAGGTCCGGGGAGATATCTACCAGAAAAAGCTGGAGCTGAGAAGCGAGCTGGCCAAAAAAGATCCGGATGCCAAGTTAGCTGTCGGTCTGCAGAAGGAAATTTCTGAACTCGAGGGTCAGCTGGGTCAGAAGCGCGTTGAACATCGTATCACGATGCAAAAGGAAAATCCTGACTTTTTTGCCGGCCGGGGCTACGGTCAAGGCCGCGGCTACGGTAAGGGCCGGGGCTACGGCAAGGGCGGAGGCGGAATGGGCCAGGGCTATGGTATGGGCCGTGGGTTCCAGGGCCGGGGAGGCGGTTGCTGGTATTAGAAGCGGCTTCCCAGTCACCAGGCGCCATGCCTGGGAGTTTAAATCCAAATGAGCTTTAACGCATATCAATAAAGGGCGGGTGTTTCATCTGAAATGCCCGTTCAATCATTTATTCCTTGACTCCATTCCCAATTCACATTACTTACTTTACTGATATTCCCGATCACTTTTAACCCTATCTAATTAACCGCTTTTTTAATCAGCGAATCGCAGGTGGCAATTCGGCCCTGATGTTTGATTTCGCAACAGACTTATAATCACCTAAAATAATATTAACCGATCAACCCTTATCGATTAACCATGAAAGGAGGAAACGCTTTCGGCAGGAATTGATTGAAGGTAAAGACATTTTTATCTGTACCGCTTTTCTAAAATAAGTTCTGAGATACGGAAGGGCGGTATAGGTGGCTGTAGAAAAAACTTTCGAATAACGAAACTTTTTTTAAAAGCCACTACATCAAATATGACCATGTCACTGGAAAGGAGGTCAAAATGAGTAAGAGAATCTTCACCGCAACAATCTTCGCTGTCTTTTCAATGGGGCTTCTGTTCATGCCATTTTGTGCAGAGCGCGTGCAGGCCGCAGATAAAATCGGCTGGGTCGGTCCCGTCTACAAGGAATTATCCGCGAGTCTAACCAAGGGCTTCAAGGAGTATTATAAGAAGACCTATGGCAAGGATGTGGATATCACCTTTGTGCGTCCGGGCGGGTGGCCGGTCTGTCTGGACAAAGTCAGGGCCTGGGGTGGCAAACCCGATGCCGACATTTTCCTGGGTGCCGGTGCTCCGGCACATGAAGTCTTAAAGCAAGAGGGCCTGATCGTCCCCTACAGGCCAAAGGGTTGGGATATGGTTCCCGCCGATTGGCACGGTATGAAGGTAAAGGATAAAGGTGATTTATGGACCTGTTTCGCGCCCTGGATCGTCACCAATCTATACAACGAGAAGGTTTTGAAGAAGCTGAGGCTGCCGCCGCCCAAAACATGGAATGATCTGCTCAATCCCATCTACAGGGGTAACATCGTACATACCCTGCCTTATGCCTCCGGCACCATGCATGAAACCATTGAAATTCTGATACAGGCCTTTGGCGAAAAGGAAGCCTGGAAATATCTCAGATTACTGGCTGCCCAGCTGGCCCGCTTTTCCACCGGCAGCACGGATACGACCCAATTAGTGGCCCGGGGCGAAGTTCCCATCGGGATCGCCCAGCCGCAAATGAACGCCATGGCGGCGCGCAAAGACGGCTTTCCCGTGCGTGATTTGCTGCCGGAAAAAACCATCCTGGTTCCAGAAGCCGTGGCTTTGCTCAAAGGCGCGCCCAATGAAAAGGTCGGCAAGATTTTTTTGGATTGGCTGTTTAGCATGGAAGGACAAAAATATGTGCTGGAGGGCCGTTACTTCGCTGCCCGGACAGACATTAAATTCTCAGTGTGGGAAAAAGAAGGCGTCGAAATGGCCAAGCACGCCACAAAGGCGCTGGGCGTTGACTCGTTCTGGGATCTGAAAGTCGACTTCATTGAATACGACCTGAATCTGGCAACCCAGAGATGGGACGAAGTCAACAAGAAATACGAGTACGAGATCTACCGCAAGTGGGGCGAGTTGAAAAGCAGTCTGTTCCTGATCGAGGAAGTTGAGGGAGAAATTGACGCGGCCAAAGCCGAGAAGATGGACGTGACCAAGGCTGACGCAAAAATTAAAGAAGCCCGAGAGCTCTTCGAGTTCGATGGCAAGTATGCCGCGGCCCGCCTGGCTGCATCGAAGGCACGCGCTTTGCTGGTCGCACCATAGTAGCCGGCTTGAATCCATGGGCTTGTGCGCGAAGCCCGATGATTGCTTCAAGATTGTCTCCTCCCCCTTTCCGGGGGAGGAGTTTTCCATAACGATAAGGATGTGATATGTCTCGCGGCAGTATTTCTCTGGCAGCACTTTTGTGGTTGGTGGTTGCCTTCCTAGTGCTTTATCCGCTTTCAATTCTGTTGGTGGAAAGCTTCAGAATCGCCGAAACCGGCGGCTGGGGCATCGCTAATTACCTGGAATTTTTCAGGGACGCGTATTATCTTAAATGCTTTGGCAATACCATGCTTCTCAGCACGCTGGTACTAGTGACAACCACCATCTTCGGAGTGCCGCTGGCATACATTCTGGCAAGATACCGGCACCGGGGCAAGACTGTTTTCACCGCCCTGATCCTTTTGCCGATTGTGTTGCCCGCCTTTGCCGGCGTCTTTGCGTTCATCATTTTTTTCGGCAAGTATGGAACGGTGAATCTGCTCCTGATGGATACAGGGTTGATCGAGAAACCTATCAATTTCATCTACGGCTATCACGGGCTGGTATTTATTCAAGCCCTGCATATGCTCCCTTTTATCGTCCTGGGCCTTTCGGCCGGTTTCACCAACATCGACCCCTCATTTGAAGAGGCCGCCGAAGTCGAGGGCGCCAGTGGCTTTCGGAGATTTTTCACCGTCACCTTACCGCTTTGCACGCCGAGTTATCTGGCAGGTGCCGTCCTCGTATTCCTGTGGCCCTTTACCGATTGGCTCACACCCTTGATTCTGGGGCAGGTGGACTTTTTGCCATCGGTTTCGTATATCAACATCTCCTATCACTTTACCGATATGCACCGCAAGCACATGGGGATCGTGGCGGTGGTCATTTCTGCAATTGTTTGCATTACCCTTTTTTTACTGGCCCGGTGGTGGGTCGAGCGCAAAAAGTATACCGGCCTCTCGAAAGGGACGACCTCTGAAGGCCGGGTGATTGAGCCAAGCGTGTGGGTCAAATCGGGAGCCTATGTGTACATGATTTTTATCGCCGTCCTCGTTCTGCTCATTCCGATCGTGCTGGGGTTAGCCGCTTTTTCCAGGAGATGGACCTTTGAGGTATTTCCAACCTATTGGACGCTGGAAAACTTCAGGCTAATCCTCCTGGAAAGCCCGGGCCTGATAAAAAACTCCTTCCTTTTCAGCGGGATCGCGCTGATTTTCGGGATTGCCTTCGGGCTTCCGGTGGCCTATCTCATCGTCCGTACCCGTGTCCCGGGCAAAGATGCGCTCGACTTTGTGATCACCCTGATGCTGGCCTTCCCGGGCATTGCCATTGGTGTGAGTTATCTTCTGGCATTCTGGAAAGGCATACCCTTAGCCCACTATTGGATCATCATGCCCCTGGCCCTCTTTACCCGGCGGCTGCCTTATTTTTTACGCATGGCGCATTCTTCCTATTTGCAGCTGGACCCTTCCCTTGAGGAAGCCTCCGAGGTAGCGGGGGCAGGCAAAATCAGGACCTTTTTTCTAATATCATTGCCGCTGCTGCTCAAAGGGGTGCTCGTCGGCGTGGTTATGTTTTTTATCATGGCCTTCCAGGAGATCTCCACCGCGGTATTTCTTTATAAAGGAGGATGGGAGACCCTGCCCATTGGTATCTATCTGAACTGGCACCGCGGCATGGAATTTGGAATCGCCGCCGCCATGGCTTTTTTGATGATTGTGATCACCTTCATCCTTTTGCTGATCATATCAAGAATCGGGGGGGGCGTTCTCAAAGCCGCTTGGGGGGCCGGGGAGAACTAAAGGTTCAGGATTTTTAAGGTTCAAGGGTTCAGGGTCAAAGTTTCCGGGCATACGTTAAATTCGTGCAGTTTATAAGAAAGATAACCCCTGAACACTGAACCCGGAAGGCTGGACCTATTTCGAGGAGAAAAGTTAATGGCATTCATAGAGATCCAAGGCCTTTTCAAGCGTTTTAAGGACATCGTGGCCGTAAATCGCATACAGCTTGAAGTTAGTCAGGGTGAAATGCTGACGCTTCTGGGGCCCAGTGGTTGCGGTAAGACTACCACCCTGCGCTGCATCGCCGGCCTGGAAAAGCCAGATGAGGGCGACATCGTCATCGACGGCAAGCCCATGCTCTCGCAAGGGTTTGTGCAGCCGTCCCAAAGGGGGATCGGGATGGTGTTCCAAAACTATGCTGTCTGGCCGCATATGAAGGTATTTAATAATGTGGTTTACGGCTTGAAACTTAAGAAGATGTCCAAACAGAGTATCAAGGAAAAGGGTCATCAGGTATTGAAATTGGTTGGTTTGGATGGCTTGGAAGACCGCTATCCAGCCCAGTTGAGTGGCGGGCAGCAGCAGCGGGTGGCACTGGCCCGGGCCCTGGTAGGGAACCCTAAAGTACTGCTGTTGGATGAGCCGCTGAGCAACCTGGACGCCAAGTTGAGAGAGGAATTGAGATTTGAAATCAAGAGCCTGGTTAGGCGGATGGGCATCACATCGGTCTATGTCACCCACGACCAGGCGGAGGCGATGGTTATCTCGGATCGGATTGCCGTCATGGAGTCCGGTAATGTGGTCCAAATCGGCACCGCGCAGGAAATCTACGCCAAACCCGCCAACAGATTTGTCGCCGATTTCATCGGTACCATGAACTTTATACCCGGGGAAGTTGTCGAGGTCCTCCCGGACGCCGTCGGGGTCCATGTTCGCACCGTATTCAGCGATAAAATCCTGTGTACGGCCTCAGACAATACAGCCACATCTGCGGGAGAAAAAGTGTATGCCTCGATACGGCCTGAGGATGTAGAAATATTTACCGATCCGCCCCAGGCTCGGGAGAATCTTTTTAAGGGTACCATTGCCCATAAGGCCTACCTGGGCAATTTTCTTTATTTTTTTGTAAGTGTAAATGACACCATGATCAGGGTCCAGGTTGCCCATCATCTGCCGCAGGAAGAAGGGCAGGATCTCTACCTGTATCTAAACCCGCAAAAATGTATGCTTCTGTCTTGATTATTGCCCTTCAAGACTAGAAAGCATCTCAAAAAAAGGGTTTTTTGAGATGGCTTCTAATGGCCTGCCGGCAGCATCAAAAGCTAACCGGCAGGCCTTTTTCATCGGAGGACTGATTTAGGTTTGGTTCACAGGTTCTAAGTCAACCTGTCCCGGTGAGTCCAGGGCAGCGGGTACCGCCGAACCGCCTCCTGAACCCATGCTGCCATAGGAGTAGACCTCGAAATCCGGGTAGGCATTGCCTCCGTGCTCGGTGACATCGAGTCCTTCGAGCTCTTCTTCCGGTGAGACCCTCAGTCCGACGGTTTTTTCGATCAGCTTGAACATCAGAAAAGCCATCGGAAAGACCCACAGGAAGCAGGCGGCGATGCCCAGCACCTGGACGCCGATTATCGTGGCCGAAGTCCCGCCGATGTTGAAGATACCGGCTGCCAGGGTGCCCCAGGCACCGCAAACACCGTGGACCGAGATGGCACCGACCGGGTCGTCAATTTTAATTTTGTCAAAAAAGATCACCGAGAGGACCACAACGACACCGCCGGCCGCCCCGATAAAAACGGCGCTCAGAGGCGAAACCGAGGCACAGCCGGCGGTGATGGCTACGAGGCCTGCCAGGGCACCGTTTAGGCTCATGCCCACTTCGGGTTTACCGAATTTGATCCAGGAAGTCACCATGGCCAGCACCGCCCCGGCCGCCGCGGCCAGGTTGGTATTGACAAAAATCATGGCGATGTCTTTGTTGGCCGCTGTGGTGGATCCGGGGTTAAATCCGAACCAGCCCAGCCAGAGGATAAAAACTCCCAGGGCCGCCAGCGGCATGTTGTGGCCCAGGATCGGTTTGATTTTGCCTGATTTAGTGTATTTTCCCATGCGGGGACCCAGCACGATCGCACCCGCCAGGGCTGCCCAGCCGCCCACCGAGTGTACCACGGTGGAGCCTGCAAAATCGATAAATCCCAGGCCTTCCAACCAGCCCTCGCCGTTAAAAAGGCTGCCCCAGGCCCAGCTGCCGAAAATCGGATAGATGATGGCACTGAGAATGGCACTGTAAATCAAATAGCCGGAAAATCTGGTTCTTTCGGCCATGGCACCGGAAACGATAGTTGCGGCGGTGGCGCAAAATACGACCTGAAACATCCAGAATGCCAGGACCCAGGGATCTCCGCCGACCTTAAAATCGGATAGGAAAAAACCGGATGTGCCGAACCAGCCGGTGGATGATGCACCGAACATGATACCGAATCCGATGGCCCAGAAAGCCAGGGACCCCATGGAAAAGTCCATCAGGTTTTTCATCAGGATGTTAACGGCGTTTTTGGCCCGGGTAAATCCGGTTTCCACCAGGGCAAAACCGGCCTGCATAAAAAACACCAGGGCTGCGGCCACCAGGGTCCAGACATAATCGGCATGGGATTGCACCACGTCGATCAGGTGTTTATTGGATTCAGCGGTTGGTGGTTCGTCTCCTGCCCAGGCAAGGCTGATACTAACTGCGGTGAACAAAAGTGATAGCGTAATTCTCTTCATGATGTCGTATTTCCTCCTTTTGTCTGTATGAATTTCTGGTTTATTTACTCCCGGGACTTTCAAATTGGATTACATCTATAGCAATGCCCGTGCCACGGTTGAAATTTAATTCGAGTATTAGATAACCATCTGTAATGAATTATGATATAAAATAGCAGGCCGATTATCCGGTTCGATATAAAATCACAAATTTGTTTTATTTAATGATATTTATTACAAAATTGTTTTATTATACTAAAAGACCATCAGCTGGAACTTATAATAAGTGCGGGAAAGTGTTCTGCGTCAGGTTGAGTGGAGCCGGGAGATTTATCTTTTTGCGGTTGAATAGTTTC
>Ga0265306_10001512_pt1 | contig 11315 bp, 9 predicted proteins | sample Helome_3_FD_192493 | JGI IMG/M metagenome (GOLD analysis project Ga0265306, IMG submission 192493) | Marine sediment microbial communities from subtidal zone of North Sea - Hel_20160420 (Illumina Assembly) | ecosystem: Environmental > Aquatic > Marine > Subtidal zone > Sediment ...
ATATACCCACCGGACCGCCAGTTTGGAACCTTCCGATTTCTGAAGAAAACATGAGCTGGGCTAAACAGACCCTGGGTGACGGCGCCCCGATTCTGATGATAAGCCCCTGCTCAAGTCATAAGTTACGCAACTGGCAAGCCAACCGATACGCAGAGGTAGCCGATTACGCAATATCCAAACTGGGTATGAGGGTTGTGTTAACCGGTGGACCATCTGCCCTGGAACAGACAACCGGCCGGGAAATTGAGTCGTCCATGCAACATGAACCACAAAATTTGATTGGCAAAGATACGATTTGTCAATCTGTTGCCTTGTTGAAACAGGCCGCGGTCGTTCTTTCTCCAGACTCCGGTCCGGCGCACCTGGCCTCGGCAGTTGGCACACCCGTCATCGGCCTGTACGCAGCAACACCAAGTAAACGCTCAGGCCCCTACAACAGCCTCCAATTGTGTGTTGATAGATACACCGAAGCCGCCCGGAAATTCAGGCACAAAGAGCCGCAGCAATTGCGATGGGGACAACGCATTGAGTTCCCCGGCGTCATGGACCTGATTGAAACCGGGGATGTTATCGAAAAGCTGAATCAGTTCATGCGGACTTATTGAATTTGTCCTGCCGGTTTGCTGACCATGACTCATCTAACTTAGCAATTTCCTAAAGCACCCCGACTGTGAGAGGTAGCCTATTCAAAGGAGGATTCAGGGGGGGGCGCCGGGGTGGGTAGTTACTGCCGGGACGCGCTCAAGCACATCCTTGTGTCGCTCGGTACTCGACATCCATGTCTCGTACGGTCCCGGCAGCAACTACCCACCCCAGCACCTGCCGACCGTTGTGCACATCTTTTTGAAACCACTGTTCTATGGTTACCCGTAGAGCCGAGGGTGTGCGGTACCTTACTTCAGGACCGTGAGCGACAGGACGTCGCGACCGAGTCCCCAGGGAGGGGTTCACGACGTGTCCTGAAGTAAGGTACCGCGCGACCTCGGCGCCCACACAGGTAAAAAGACTTTGCGCCAAACTGACACAATCGCGCCGGGGATAGATTAGGTGTGCATTACCGACTCGCGACTTTCATCTATGCACGGTCGCAATGCCTCGAGTTGCGCTTCGTAACAACGCCAGGCATTGATCGACCCGGTGTGCACGCCTTGGCGTACCTGCTGGACACTGGCGGTGCGTACGGCGCGCTGATTGAGCTCGGGATGGAGGCAGGAATCGTCCCACTTGAGTCCCAGGAATTCAGTGAGGCGTCGTGCTTGTACCGGCAGGTCACTTACAAGGTCTGCATAGTTTACATCCAGTACCTGGTTACCCAGCAGCGGCCTCCAATGCGCCATGAGCGCTTGATATATTCCATAAAAACGCGCCCAGTCCTGAACAGTTAAGGCAAGCGAAGGCTCGGTGAAAGGTGTCCTGATACACGAGGCAATGGTAGCCAGCGGATCGCGCTGTACGTGAATGATGCGAGCCCGGGGAAATATCAGGCGAATAAAGGGCAAAAGGCCAAAATTCGCTGGTAACTTGTCAGTGATTCGAATGGTATCGCTGTTTATTTCGTCGATACGGCCCAGGTAATTGTTACCGGCGCGCTCCCACACCCGTGGATGCAAGCTGTCGATGGCTTCGATCACGGAGCCATCCTGACCCGGCGCAGATTTGAGCAGATCACCCAGTACACTTCCCCAAAATAAACGCTCACCGGCCGCATAGACTTGTGGATGGGAGGCCAGGATCTGCTCTGTCAGGCTTGTGCCGGAGCGGGGCATACCCACGATAAATACGGGTCGTTCTGATGCATTGCCACGCCCGCTGCAGTGTTTGATGATATCCGGCTTGATGTCGTTTATAACGGCCCTCGCACCCCGCTGTTTTGCGGCGATATCCATACCGCCCGCTGCCCGACCCGATGTATTGGCTTCTCTGAATGCTTCAAACGCTTCTTCGAAGCGCTGTTCTTTTTCCAGCAGACGTGCGCGCGCAAAGCAAAGAAGGCCGCGTTGGTGATTTGCCAGGTGCTCGTCAGCCAGACGCGCTTCAACACGTTGAAGACCGCCGATTTCGTCACCGTGACCCAGCATCACCATGGAACAAAGCGCCTCAACATTGTCCGGTTCGTGGCTGAGTATTTCGCAATAACCAGACCTGGCTTCAGAAAATTCGCCCAGGTACGTATGGATTCTTGACCTGTTCATAATGAGTCCACTGTCCCGCGGCCAGCGCTTTATGGCACCGGTCAACAATTTAAGCAGGTCCGAATAACTGTCCAGTTCCTCAAGAACCGACGCCAACTGCATTAACAATTGCTTGTCCGATGGCCGCTGTTCGCAGGCCTGTTCCAGGCGATGGCGGGCTTCTTTGAGGGATTCAGCCGTTTTCATTTTGCGATGGAGGACGGTACATCAAATTGGCACCCCAGAGCACGAGTGAATGACTTGGAGTAGAAAAAACTGATCGAAATCCCGGAAGAATATAAATGGGCCTATTGATAGTCCTGGTAAGACTTTTCTTCGACGATTTCTGAGCCCAGATAAACATTGAGTTCTTTCTTGGCATTTGCACGTTGATCGTTGGTCACGTATACGCTACGGGCCAGATCAATAAATACCTGGTCAAACTCCCTGGCACGTTCTTTATCGCGAATATCGTCTTCGATTTCCCACAAGGCTTCATTGATGGTTTTTAATTCATCGTGTATACGACGAACGGTTTCATCTTCAGTCACTGATTGCTGCCAGGAGGCCTGCAACAACTCCAGTTCGCGCTTCACGTTAACCAGTTTGGCAGCGTCGTTGATACGCTCGGATTTGATTTCCAGAATGGTGATCTTGTCCAACACTTCACCCGGGGATACCGGCACTTGAATAATATCCATAGTCATACCTTGAATGCGTAATTTTTGTCCGGGTCTCTCTCGATATCCGGTGGGTAGTTTTTGCGTTTATCCGCGTAATATTGGGCTCTTTGGTCACCATCGTTCGCGCCGTTGAAGGTGATATACAATACACGACGGGCCTGGTCCGTATTGTTTGGCTGTGATCGATGCGGTGCATAGGAATCAAAGAAAACCGCATCTCCCGGCTGGCAGTGAACCGCCTGGTAAGATGCGTTGGCCGTGTCTGCATCAGTCAGTGGTGCCCACATCTTACCCAGCAAACCCTGCTTGTGCATGCCGGGGATCATTTCAACGCTGCCGTTTTGGGCATTGGTTTCATCGATCGCAATCATTGCCGTGATATGCAATTTACCGTAGTCATCCCAACCGGCCTGCACATCCTGATGCTCCTTGAAGCCATCTCCGCCGGGCAGTTTGAAATTGATTTTATCCTTGAACAGCACTGCCGGCTCACCAAACAGATCACTGACTGCCTGTTGCATTCTCCGGCGTGTAATCAGTTCAGAAAATCCCTCATGGAATGAAACAAAATCCTCGATTCTTGAAATTATGCGTGATCCATCTTGCTTGCTCGATTCAAAGTACATCATGTAATGACCCGGTACTTCAGGCGACCCTGCAACCTCATCCGTCCAACGGCTGATGTCTTTCATTTCTTCAGTGTTATACATTCCCCTGACAACCAAAAAGCCGTCACGGTGGAACTGTTCAACCTGTTCTTGACTTAACATGCTCATAAACCTTTATAAGAAGCGATCAGACCCTGCTTACTTTATACCTTTTCCACAGCGCTTTGATGACTGAAATCAGGTTATTGGTGGTCCAGTACAAAACCATACCCGCCGGAAAAGTATAAAACAAAACCAGGAAAGCAAGAGACATCAAAACGAGATTTCGTGAGTGCTTGCGCTGTTGCGCAACATCCATGGCCGGGTGGCTGTGCATTTTTGAAGCAATAAATGAGAAGCCGGTCATGATAAACGGAAGCAGGTTCAAGTATCCGCCAAAAAACGGCAGAGTAAAGGGTAGTTGCATGATTGCATCCGGATGGGAAAGGTCAGTTATCCAAAGGAATGCCTCACCCGATAGATGGATGTTTTCCGCCAGCATATCAAAAGCGCCTATAAAAACAGGAATGACCACGAAAACACCCGCCAGGCTTTTTAAACTGTATAGCGGGTGTACATTTTGCTCTTTATACATCGCAAGAATTTTTTCAGACTGCTCAGCGCCTTTATATTCTTTTTTGATGTGGGTCAGTGTTGGCGCCAGGCGCCCGTCAATCTCGTGTACCTGGTCCTGTAAACGATCTGCAATTTTGCTCAGGGGTCGCATTAAAACACCGACCATCACAGACAAAACCATCACCGCAAGCCCCCATTGGGGCACCACCATCACGATGCCATTGAGCAGAAAGTAGAGTGCCTGGCAAATCCACCGCAACCAGAACCACAGGCCGGAATACATCAGGGCTTCGAGTTCAGGTGCAGCTTGTGAGAGTGCGGATGGCTCAATCGGACCGAGGTACATTTTCAGGTCGAATTCCTGATCCTGAGCGACGATTTCCATCGAAGCATCTACCATCGATTCACCGCTTGACGGTAGAACGGATAGCGATGATCCAGGCAGCAGCATTGCGGTCCAGAACCGGTTGCGAAACCCGAACCAGTCTTCGCTCAAACGATCAGATTGCCCGGTCTCGTCCAGACCTACTGACTCGACAGATGAGCCATCAAAAAACAGGTACCGTGTCTGTTCCAGTAAATTGCCGAAACCACTTGATGGAAACGGTCTGAAGTCAACGCCACTTTTTAGAGTCGCTTTCACCGCCCCGCGGGATGTCATAGAAATCAACCAGCCTTGATCAGGAACCTGCCAGCGCCGAAATGCACTGCCTGACCGATTGGTAAACGTCAGGATCTCAGTCGAATCTTTGAGTTCTCGCGATAACTGCCAGCCCCGGGCATCACCCTTATCGAATACCAGCATGCCCTGCCCGGCAGAAAGCAGACGTGTTTTCGCACCCGCAGATGAACATTTGGGGAAACAGGCCTCGGTATGAAGCAAATCACCCTGGTCACTGAACTGTAAACGCAGGGAGTCGGTATCGACTATCACTTCAGCCGCGGCTGATACCGATACCAGCCAGCTCAAAACCACCAGCCAGCTCTTGGCTTGCATGTTAATCACTTGTGGAACCGTGTGTTTTCGCGCATAACCGCTTCCAACACATCGCTATTGAACCGGGGTTCATTCATTAAGCGATAGTTGTTATCCCGAACCTCGTACATTCCATTGGGAAACGTCACCGTGATCTGTTCGGGCTCAAGCACCGCGTAATTATAATAACTGCCTGCAATCAACCAGTCCCATTGAGGTCCATCAAACAGGTCACGCCCACTGGAATAGTCAGAATAAGCATTACTGCAACCCAGCAAGCGGCGCATCAGGGTCGGTGCAACATCGTAATGAGATGTCCGGTGAGAGAACTGCCGGGGTTCAACACCCGGCCAGGCCAATAACATCGGCACGCCAAGTTGTTGCCTGGAGTAAGCGGAACCATGGCCCGTAATGCCGTTTTCATTTTCATTGAACTCCTCCCCATGATCAGCGGAAATCATAACCACGGTATTATCCGCCAATCCGCGACTCTGGAGGTCGGCAAGAACCTGCCCAATTAATCCATCAACAAACATTACCGATGTTTTGTAACCCGCAAACTCCCCTGGCAATGGGTCTTCAGGCTCTGCAGAAACGCGGCCGTTGTATTCGGCCGGATAGGTCATGTCATTGACGGCATCGTAAAAAAGGAACCCGAAAAATGGCTTATCCGAAGCTCGCTGATCCAGCCATGAAAACCATTCATCCGTCATAATTCGATCGCGCTCCCACGCCGGCGCGTCCACGGGTTTGGTTTCGATTCGAAGATTAGCTACGCTCGCAAAAGCTGTCCGGTCGAGTGTGACGGGCCGGTACATATTGGAACTGCTGAACAGGCCCAACTGGAAATCAGCCGCCATTAACTGATCCATCATAACCGGTTGCATTTGCAAGGCCTCGAAATTACCGAAATAACCGGGAGGCAGGCCATAGAACAAACTGAATGCACCCATTCGTGAAGAATTTCCGCCGCTGAAATGGTTTGAGAAACGGCTTGCCCGCTGCCTGACAAACTGATCCATATTCGGCGTCACTCCACGCTCCAGTAAATCACTGCGCATGGCGTCCACCAGGATAATCACCAGGTTGAAAGGGGCTGAATTGGAGCACTGTAAAGATTCCAGGGGATAATTCAATTTTGAAGCCCCGGCTTGATCCAGTTTTCCAGCCATTCGATTGGCCAACTGACGTTCCCTGCTTTGACTGATATCAACCAGCCCGAACTTAACCAACAGTTTTTTAGCCGTAAAGCCACGCTGTACAGGTAACTGTTGGGCCATACTGGTCACCGGCACGAAATAACTTGCATCGGCCCAGGCGTAGATTCCCTGTGCAACCAGAAAACAGACGGCAATCCCCGTACCTAACAGGCGCCCTCCGTGTGCGGGTGCTGACACAACCCAGGACCATATCCTGCCGGCCAACATGGATTCGAATATAAGCGCAATCACGAACATGACCGCAACGAATATAAAACTTGAAGACCCCAGGATTTTAAGTGTCAGGATATTGATGTGAAAACGGCTTTGCGACCACAACAGGCTATCCAGCAATATCACTGCGATCATCGAAGCCATTAATAAAACAGCCAGGATTTTGCACCAACGCAAGGAAGGCCTTATGACGATAAACGGAGAAACCAATACCAGCAGAGGCAACAAGGCCAGCCAACTGTAGTGGCTGATATAAATTGTCACCAGGTAGACCCAGGCCAGTGCTGATGACCCGTCCGGGCCACCACTCAAATAGCGTAAGCCGATCAGGCCGAAAATGACGGCATTGGCCATTGCAAACCAGGCCAACCAACGGAATAACAACTTGCGGTTTTGATTATCCGGAATTTGTTTGTCCGGCATGCGTCTACTCTTTGGTCTGGCGTTCAGTTGCTTTTTCATCCGCAAGCCGCACAATTTCCCCTGCCCCCAGCTGAACACTGTCGCCAATATTGAAAACCATTTGCGAGCGCAGCTTCTGCATGCGCTGTCTGAAATTCTCCTGGTCCTGAAGTAATTGGTCGATTTTCTGCGGAATTTCATCCAGACTTTGTGGCGAGACTATATCTCCAGCCTGTTCACGGAATGAGACTTCCTGAGGTTCAACACCCAGTGCCTGCCAACCCGGATTACGTATCCTGCGGGGTAAATCGACAAACAGAACCGGTTTCTCCAATCCCAGCGCATATTCAATGGCCATGGCCGACCAGTCAGAAATCAGAATATCTGAACGGAACAGGCTATCACTCTCGCCCATACGGTCCTGATACTCAAAATTATCGCGCTCGCCGTATTTACTTTTCAGTTGTTCTATCACTTCCGGCGTCTTTTTTAAGGTTTGATAATGCGGCCGTACAATCACATGAAAACCTGCATCGAGAAGCAATCCGGTCAATTCGTCACCACAGGTATTAAAAATTGATTGATCACCCCAGGTCGGAGCGATCAGGACAGTGGTCGTGGTCGTGGCCGAGGCCTCGGCCTGTGTAGCACTAAGCTGATAAGACATCGCCACAACCAGTAAGTTTTCCAGACGCGGATGTCCATACTCAAACAGGTTGCGTTCTTTAAGACCCGTTATTGACTCACGTTTACGTAACTCGGCCACATGGTGTGGACCGACGCAGAACAGGCTGTCATAGGCATCATATGAATTGGCATGATCAACCATATGGGTGCTGCCCAATGAGTGGAACAGGTAGATATAATGAACCGGGTTAATCGATTTTTTCAGTTGAAGGTTACCCAGGTCCATCATGGTCATGATGACCACATCAGCCTTTTGAAAATTGAAGTGCAGTGTCAGAAAGAAGCCTTCAGGAATAAAAATAGCCTTGAATAATTCGTGTTGCCGCTCAAGCCCCGTGTCGTTGGGATCGGAAGTGACGTAGGTGACTTTACGTTTCAAGTCGTCGTTGAGTACGGTAATCAGGGGTTCGAAATAATGCCAGTCCTGATCACTCTCAGAATAAATGACAATATTGCGCCAGTCCGCAGGCAGTTTGCGGTATTGGCGCCATGCTGACCAGGCTTTAAGCAACCTCATCGTCGGTGTCTGGCTTGGTTGAATTTCGCTTGAAAAATGCCTTGATACGATACCAGTAAGTCTTGATCGCAAGTACCAGGGATGCAAACAAACCTACAATGGCCGAAATGAGCATGCTGCCGGTGGTCGGGTCCAGGTAGGCCAACGCCGACAATGGCATCATCAGCAAAGCGATCAAAATCGCAAAGAGAAATCGCGTTTGAAAAAGCGGTGGTCGGGTGTCTTTTTTCATTGTCAATTCTCCGCACCAGCAATCACTAACTTAAGTGCCTGTTCCAACCGGGCCATGTCGTAATCGCTTATCTCACCCATGGTAGATATCCTGAACAACCGTGCAGCCAGATCACCCTGGCCTGCATAGATAATAAACCCATGCTGTTTCAAGCCATCATGTAGTTGATTGTAGGTCAAGCCGGCAGGTAAGTGGTAACTTCGCAACACACAGGAACTTTCCTTCGCCGGTAGCCACTCATCGACACCCAGTTGTTCACAGGTATCGGCAACTCGCCTGGCCAGCTTAAAGTAACGCGAGTGACGCGATGTCCAGCCACCCTGCTTTTCAAGTTCCTTTAAAGCCTGTGCGAGTCCGAGTAAAGCATTAACCGGTGGTGTAAACGGTGTCGACTGTTTTGCCTGGTGTTCCGCCCATCCAGGCAGATGCAAACTCAGACTGCGTGGCTCAATATCCTGCTCGAGGGCGGCATGCCGGCACAAGACCATTGCCAGCCCCGGAATACCATGCAAACACTTGTTTGCAGTGGCAGCAATCGCGAGCAAAGATTCGTCCGTAAATGGGATCGACTCGGCACCAAAACTGGAGACCGCATCCAGTAAAAGTTGAACCTTGAACTTTGTGCACAATGCGGCAATTTCATCTACCGGGTTCAGACGTCCGGTGGTAGTTTCATGATGCACGGCTATAACATGTGAATACTCACCCGTTGCGAGTAAATCAGCCGTCGCCTGTAAATCAATTGGCTCACCCCAGCCAGCCTTAAGCGAGTGACTCCGGATACCATGTATATGGGCAATCCGGCTCAATCGCTCACCATAAACACCATTCTCAAGCACCAGCACATGCGCATCATGTGGCAAAAAGGAAGCCATCATCGCTTCCAGTGCCGAGGTGCCGGAGCCGCCTATTAAAACCGCGGTCCACAAAGCTGGATCATTCTGGTAGACATTCAGAAGACCTTGAATGACTTCATCCTGAAGTTCAAAAAATTCAGGTTCGCGATGACATAAATCTACCCGCGCCAGCGCCTTGCGTACACTTTCGCTTAATGAAACCGGGCCTGGATTGAGAAGAATGTGTTTCACGTGAGTGCCCTGATAAAAGCTGGAGTAAGAATAATCACTATTAACAGGTGGTGACTAGTAGGCGTGACTCACAACCCACAACCATATTCCACAGCTTAACAAATAGAGTGAAATAGGCAGTTCGCCGTTGCGGATGAGTGATTGATAAGTATCCCATCCACTGGCTTTGAGGTCTGACCAGCGAATACGGACTGGAATAATAGCGCGGATATTCTTACTCCATTCACGCCAATCTTCCCCAAAAATATTTTCCAGTTTGCTGTCTTCATAGGCGATCGCTGCCGGGTACCAGACGAGAAAGAACACCACTACACCAGCAGCCACATACAGGTTGGCTGAAGCGATCGTGAAACCTATTAAAATTATGAAGTTACCAAGATACAAAGGGTGCCGCACCAGTGAATAGGGCCCGTTTGAAGCCAACTGCTTATTCTTAAAAATATAGCCGGCTGCATAAATACGAAAAACCTGGCCCAACACAGCGAGTGCGAGACCAATTGAGACGGTTCCGGAATCCGGCCTCGCGAAATAGGCGCAGACAGCAACCAGTAATAAGCCAATTACCTGACGCAGGATTTCATTGAAGCGAATACGATCGAACCAACCCAACAAGCCGGCTCGCTTACCCATCATTGTTATCCGCTCTTTGACCATCTCAAACTCCCTGCTAATAGCCGCAGATTTTACTTGATTTCAGTCCGTTATATGAGTGTTTTATAGCCGACTGGCATAGATGCGCTTTTTTTCAATCTTTATGCACGGATATCCAAGCGGTATGCACACCCAGATGTCGCATCAAGCGCCTCGCGACATCCGCCGGTTTTATTGAAGGACGTGGCAACCCTTCCGGGACACCCTGGCTGGTTTCGATGAGCATAAGAGCCGGTGCATTTGATCGCAAAAAGCTGGCGATTTCAAGATCGTCCACACTCGCAGAGAAAGTGCTTTGGTAACCACAGGCGTCGGCAACTGCCTGAAAGTCGACTGCTGAACTGACCGTCGCCTGACCGCCGGTCGACTCGTGAACATGGTTATCAAGCAGTAGATGATAAAAATTACCGCCGCCACAGGCACCCACCGTTGCCATATTACCCATGCGCATCAAAACAGCGCCGTCGCCGTCAATTACTACGATTTTTTTATCCGGCCTGACCAGTGACAGACCCAGACCAAAGGAGGCTGCACAACCCATGGAACCGACCATGTACAACTGGTTCGGGCGATCTTCTATTGCATATAGTTCACGTCCATTAAAACCCGTTGAGGCGATCAGAACCGTGTTTGAAACATCGCTATCAGCCACGAGTTGTCCAAGAACATCATGGCGTGTAGAGAGTGCCTTCCCGGTAGCTTGTATTCCGGGCCCGTTCCCTTCGCTGGACTTGTCCAGTCCCGGAGTCCGCTTTAATGAGTGAGGTGCAACCATGCCCTTTTTCATGATCAACGCATATGGCCTGCCGGTGGAATCCATATGTCCGGTAGCTGCCTGCAAAACTTGCTCCACATCTTCTTTTCGATCCGGGAACCAACGCCAGGGTATAGACATGCTGTCGAGAAGTTCCGGTGTAATTTTTCCCATTAACTCATGCTGCGGTTCGTCCGGCTTACCGGGTTCACCTCTCAAGGTAATGATCAGCAGTATGGGGATGCGAAAGACATAATTTAACGAGGTCAGTGGGCTGACAGCATTACCCAGACCGGAATTCTGCATCATCGCAACCGAGCGATGGCCGCCCAGTGCCGCGCCGCTGGCCGTAGCCACTGCATCACCTTCATTGGCGGAGGAGATATAGGTCAACTCCGAATCACCGATGGTGTAATTGATAAAGGGCGTCAGGAAAGAACAGGGCACTCCGGCCCAGAAATCAAACCCCAGCCGTTTGGCCGGTTCGACGAATTCCCT
>Ga0265306_10001516_pt1 | contig 11303 bp, 8 predicted proteins | sample Helome_3_FD_192493 | JGI IMG/M metagenome (GOLD analysis project Ga0265306, IMG submission 192493) | Marine sediment microbial communities from subtidal zone of North Sea - Hel_20160420 (Illumina Assembly) | ecosystem: Environmental > Aquatic > Marine > Subtidal zone > Sediment ...
TAGTCGAGGTCCAGTCGCTGGAGCGAACCGTCGATCGCTTCGATAAGATACTTGCGATTCAGCGTGTTCTGTTCGTTGGGCCCTTCGTGCAGACCCCAGTACAGTTTGGTGGATACCAGGTAGCTGCCGCGACGCCAGCCGAGTTTCTTGAGCGCGGCACCCATCACTTCCTCGGATTTGCCACCGGCGTAGCCCTCGGCATTGTCGAAGAAATTCACACCGGCATCATAAGCCGCCGCCATCATCGTCGTCGCTGACTCGACTCCGGACTGAGTATGAAAAGTGACCCACGAGCCAAATGACAACTCGCTGACCTGGATACCTGCTTTGCCCAAATGGCGGTACTTCATGTTCTCACCTGTTGTTCTCCGGACGGGCATTTACCGTATGCCGCGTGCGACCCCGATCGTTGCCAATGCACGGGAAATTTCTTTGTCAAAATTACTTTATTTTTCAGTTAATTAGGAAGTTTCTCTAGAAACATCACGAAATAGGCTTTCAACGACGAGGATTTCCGTATAAAAATAGAGTCTGCACTATCAGGGGACCGACGGACAAGGTCGACAAAGAGAGCAACCGGATCCACTGGGATTCAGGCGCCCGTCGGACAAAAATAAACAGGTAACAGGGGAATCGGTGCATGGCACGTGCGCTCAAGAACCCGATAGCAGATCCGACGTATCTCGATTTCTTCGGTATGAAGCAGCCGCCGTTTGCCCCCCTGTCCGGGCCATCCCAGATATTTCATTCCGACCAATATTCCCTGTTGATGACCCACCTGGCCGGCGCGACCGAGCAATCCGACTGCCTGATGGTCATGTGCGGTGCCGACGGCTCTGGAAAAACCACGCTGCTCAATCGCTACACGACGAGCCTTGATCAGGACGTCTCGTTTGCCACATTTGACGAAACCTGCGTCGACGGCAACCAGTTCTTCTGTGCGTTCTTGCGCCAACTTGGGTTTCACGATATCTCCGGCACCCTGCAGGAGCTCCGGCGAATAACCAGGGAATTCCTGATTCACCGCGGTATCGCAGGCGATCCCGTACTCGTCATCATCGACAACGCGCACCTGGTAAGCCCATCTGTCTTCGAACAGCTACGCTGGATTGCAGAAACCAAAGTTGAAGAAACCCGGGTGCTCAGCATCGTGCTCGCGGGCAATTCCGACCTTCCGAGAATCATGGACTCGCCGGCGATGAGGATGCTCAAGTTCCGTCGTCACATCGATTTCACGATTCGCGTATACACGGAAGAGGAAACCGAAGACTATGTCAGACACCGCCTGCGGCTCGCCGAAGGCGCCGACGCAGCGAAATTCTCGGTCGAGGCCCGCCAGCTGATTTACCGATTTACCGGCGGGACACCCAGCCTGATCAATATGCTGTGCAATGAAGTCCTGACCGAGGCCTTCTCGCAGAAGACTCGTGTGATTACCGACGAACTCGTGCGCACCGTGGCAGATCGCCACCAACTGGTCCCTCACGTTGTCCCTCTTCAGGGCAAGGGGCGACGCAGCACTGATTCTGACATCAAGCTCGCCATTCCAGATGCAGTCACCGAGGAACGGATAACCGCCAGAGCGGTCCCGCCAAAACAACCGGTCGAGTCACCTGCCCCAGACCCCGCCATTCCTGACGTCGATACCAAGAAACTGCTCGAGCAGGTTTCCGGTCTTTCCGAGCAACTTGGCGAGCTCAAAGCAGAACGCAAGCAGGCGCGGAAGGACATCCGGTCGCGGGACAAGCAAGTCGACAAGCTCAAGCAGCAACTGTCCGGGCTGAAGGCCGAGCAAAAACAGGGTCAGCTTGAAATCAGCGAGCGTGACAAAGCGCTGAGTGCCGTCAAAGAACAGTTGGACAGGGTACAGACGGAACGAGATCAGGCCCGGCTCGACGTTGATTCGCGCGACAAGGCCCTGAGTGAACTCGAAGAACAACTGGACGAGTTCCAGGTTGATCGGGAACAGGCAAAGCGGGATATCAGTGCACGCGACAAGGAGCTTGGCGACCTCGAAGAACAACGCGACGCATTGCAGGCCGAACGTGAACAGGCGCAGCAGGACATCGGTTCTCGCGACAAAGACCTGGGGGTCCTCAAAGCGCAGCTTGATGCTCTGCAGACCGAACGGGACCAGTCGCAGCAGGACGTTGGTGCGCGTGACAAGGAACTGGGCGATCTCAAGGAACAGCTGGATAAGCTGCAGATCGAAAAGGACCAGGCGCAGCAGGACATTAGCGCGCGCGACGAGGACCTGGGCAATCTCAAGGAACAGCTTGATGGTTTGCAGAACGAAAGGGACCAGGCACAGGAGGACATCAGTTCTCGTGAAAAGGATCTGGATGCACTCAAAGAACAGCTTGATGCGTTACAAACCGAACGGGACCAGGCGCAGCAGGACATCAATGCACGTGACAAGGAATTGCGTGACTTCAATGAGCAACTTGACGCGATGCACGCAGAACGGGACCAGGCGCAGCAGGACATCAGTTCTCGCGACAAAGACCTGGGCGACCTCAAGGGACAGCTGGATGCGTTGCACGCCACACGGGAACAGGCACAACTCGATATCGCCGCACGTGATGAAGATCTGAACGAACTGAAGGAATTGCTGGAATCTCAGGCGAAGGAAACCGAGATGCTGGTCGGTTCTGTCGGCGACCGCGCCGGAGAGATCCGGCGGCTGAACAAGGCCCTGCTCAAGGTCGAAAAAGCACTACAGAAGTCTGAGGAAAAATCGACCAGATTAACGGCCGATCTGAAAGAAGAGAAAAGCGCGGCGAAGCATGCGAACGCGGATGTCGAAAAAGCGCAAGCGAAAATTGAAGAATTGGACCTTTTGAAGACACAATTGCAGACGAAAGTCAGCGACCTCACGGCCGACCTCAACGAGGCCGGCAAGAAAACGAACAAGATTAAGTCACTTGACGAGAACGAGAAGGCCCTCAAGAAAGAATTCGAGGAAATTTCCGGTCAGCTTTCGGTACGGGAAGAGGAACTTGCCGGACTGGAAAGCGCTTTGAAAGAATCCCGGGAAGAGTGCGAATCGTTGAAATCGAGCGGTGAAGAGTTAAAAGACCTGATGCAGACCGTCGCGGAGAAGGCGTTACGCATCGAGAATCTGGAAGCCGAGTTAGCCGCTCAGAGCGATGAAATAGCGGAGGCCAAGGCACTGCTCTCCGGGGAGCAAACCGCTTCGCATGCGAAGCTGCACGGAGTCGATATCGATATGGCACAACCGGTCAACACTATTACGAGTATCGAGGTTACGAGACGCGGCAAGGTCGAACAGGTTATGGAAATCGATCCGGGCCTGTCGCGCATTATGATTGGGCGAAGTGATGACAGTGAGTTGCAACTCGACAGCAAATACGTGAGCCGACACCACGCATTGGTCCTGATAACGGATGAAGGCGTCTTCATCGAAGACTTGAACAGCTTCAATGGAACAACCGTCAATTCCAAGGCAATTACTCGCTGCTCTCTGCATCCCAACGACAACGTGACAGTTGGCGACTTTAAATTGAGGCCGTTCCGGGCGTAAATGAGTAACCGGAGTGGATACCTGTCTGCGCCGGAATGAGTACCCTCAATATTAAGTAATCCCGAGGTCGGGCACGTTCCGCCATAAGCTGACGTCCTCCAGCACCGAATCCGTAAAAACCGAGTTGAGCGCGCTACGCGATGCGCATACTATGGATACACAGTCATAAGGAGATAGTCATGCGACGACAACTGATAGAAGCGCTCACCTATCCAAGATTGCTGGTGATGGGGCTCATCGAAGAGGGCAACTTTGAGCACAAGAGCCTGTTTGAAGCCACCGGCGAGCGCTGCCATCACTGCGAAGGCCCTGAGAATTGCGGCTGGGGTACTTGCTTTCAGGACTTCCGGCATTTCGAGGACAGGACGACGGAAAGCCTGAGCGCTTCGCTTCGCGAAGGCATCAAACTGGTCGAATCACTGCACAGGAAGTTGCGGCATGACGAAACGACCTGTACTTGCGAAACCTGCATCTGGATTCGAAACGCAGAGCATCTGACGGAAGAGTGCGAACACCATCTCCCACACGTTGATCCGGCAACTAACCTGCAAGCACACTGATCGAACGAGTCAGGCCTGCGGCAATCCTCGGAAACGTCGCCCTATTTCGGGAGGTGCTTCTCGAGGATCACTCTAGGCATCCATAGATTGCATTCTTTTCAACTCGATTTCCTCGTATCGGGCCGCCAGTGTCCCTCGCAGCTTGCTGATCACGAAAACCAGGATGATGCCGATTAACAGTAGCGGATAATAGACAACATAGGGTTGCGAAGAAGCCAGCGCAACAATGCCCCCAACCAGCGAGGCAATACCGATTACCAGGAGCACATTGGCCGAACCGAGCACAAAAGCTCGCGCTTTACCGCGCGACGCAAGGACACCAATCAGCGCACCCCAGAGGCCAAGCAGTCCCCCTCCAATACCTCCCATTAGCCCTGCCCTACGGCTGCTGAGCCATTGCCCGGCTGATTGCATGGGACTTTCGCCTTCGGCGTATTGATACAGATTGACGTCGCGAATAGACACGGTGCCAGGTCCTGGCAGATTAAGTGACAACGTAATTACCATTGGCACTGGTGTCGCACCGTCGGACTGACCACCGCCGCTCGCGTTGAATGGCAAAACGAACTGTCTCCAATCTGAACTACCGGTTATCTTGCCGAGTGGGCCTGATGCGGCAAGGCTTTTCGTAAAGAAGGTACCCAATTCGCCGAAATGACTGTCCATCTGCAAAAAACCATCGCCCTCGACGTCCGTATAACGGACCATTCCTTTGAGCGCGTAGACCGGCGATGTAACGCCGGGGTCAGTCAGCTCGAAAAGCAGGTGGCGTTCTACGCCGGGCTCCGCCGATAGGGTTAGCGGTTCTGCAAAATAGGCGACGGATTTGATCTGTTCATCTGCCTGAAGCGGCACCGATGCCACAAGAACCAACAGAATTGCGAGAAGAGTCTTCATGATTGCCGCCTCCTTCCTGAGTCGGATTGTCTTTCCAATTCGTCCTGATGCGCCGCGAGTAGCGCCTTTAGCGTTTCCATATCGATCTTCCCTTCGGCATAACGAGCGCGAAGAGAACGCTCGAACTCCGACACGATTTCCTGACTGTCGAGCACCTTGATCTTCTCAATCAGGCGATCCAGACGCAGACGTACCGTCGGGTAGGTGATGCCGTAGGCTTTCGCAAGGTCCTTGAGCGAGCCCGAAGCCAATACAAACCGCTTGATGAAAGACGCGTCTTCGTCCGAGATCTTGCTTAGCCACAATTCGGCCATGTGCGCTCACGTATTTACTATTTCTAAAGTTATTTTTAATTATATTAATAATTATATTTAGGTCAAGTTTAATTTTACTTAAGATCGGAATCAACGACGGGCGGTGCTACTATCCGCGCTGCATTTGACTGACGGAGCACTCCTTTGAAAGCACTACTCGCACTCGTTCTATTGACGATGGCCAGCCTGGCTTCTGCGGCCAACGAGATCGACGCAAAAGTCGAGGGGGCACTCGCCGCCGAATCACGGCCAGAAGCCGACCGTGACCGAGACAGGAACCGCAAGCCGCTGGAAACACTCAATTTCTTCGGCCTTAAAGACAATATGCGGGTTCTCGAACTGATACCGGGCGGCGGCTGGTACACGCGAGTTCTGGCTCCGGTGCTTGCGGAGAACGGCAAACTGTACGTCGCGCTCGGTGCTCGCCGTGTCAAAGAGGGTCTCCTCAATGAGCCGGGCTTCGAGCAAGTCGAACTCCTCGAGACCACCGACAACATCCGCCGGCCGGAAGGCAGCCGCTTCTATCAGCTCGACGATTTCGAACTCGGCGTCTCCGGGCTCGATATGGTCCTGACATTCCGCAACCTGCACAACTTCGATCCTGAATCCAGGGCCCGGTTAAACAGCCAGGTCTTCACGGCGCTGAAAAGCGGCGGACTGTACGGCGTCGTCGACCACACGATGCGTCACATGGAGCCTGCCAATTACGAGAATCGCCGCCGCATCGATCCGGTGCTGGTCATCAGGGAGTTGGTCGATCAGGGCTTCGAATTCGTCGACTACTCCGACCTTCACTTCCGGGCCGACGACGAACTCGAGTACGAGGTTGGCAGGCGATCAGTCAGTGGCAACACGGACCGGTTCACGATGTTGTTCCGCAAACCCTGACGCCGCGACCCCCAGCTGCCCGGTCGATCCTCGAAGACACCGGCAACTTCCGTACCGCAGGTCTTGCAGGTAGCACGGGCACCGCTGCGCTCGATATTCCAGGTCGATAATTCATACCAGTCTCGACCGATCAGGACCTCGCCGCAACTGTGGCAGTAGGTGCTTGACCCTTTGAAATCATGGACGTTGCCGGTGTACACATAGCGGAGTCCGGCCCGGAGCGCGATGTCTCGCGAGCGTGTCAGCGTCTCGAGTGGTGTACTCGGCGTATCCATCATCTTCCAGTCCGGATGAAACGCCGTGAAGTGCAAGGGTACGTCGCGGCCGAGATTCTCCCTGATCCACTGCGTCATGGCCTCGATCTCGGCTTCGCTGTCGTTTTCGCCCGGAATCAGTAATGTCGTCAACTCGAACCATACGTCCGTTTCGTTCTTCAGGTAACGCAGCGTGTCCAGCACGGGCTCAAGGTGTCCGCCGCAGATCTTCCAGTAGAATCGATCCGTAAAGGCCTTCAGATCGATATTGGCCGCATCCATGAAGCGGAAGAATTCCTCACGGGCCTGGTCGGTTATATAGCCGGCCGTGACAGCGACATTCCTGATGTCTCTTTCCCGGCAGGCCTGCGCTACGTCCACCGCGTACTCGAGAAAAATCACCGGATCGTTGTAGGTGTAGGCCACGCTGCGACTGCCTGATTCGACAGCCGCATCGGCTATGGCCTGCGGCGATGCGCTGACCTGCAAGCGATCGAACTCGCGTGACTTCGAGATATCCCAGTTCTGACAGAACTTGCACGCAAGATTGCAGCCAGCCGTACCGAAGGACAGCACCGGGGTACCGGGCAGAAAGTGGTTCAGCGGTTTCTTCTCGATCGGATCGACACACAATCCACTGGAGCGGCCGTAGGTGGTCAGGAGAATTTCATCATTCGCGCGACCGCGTACGAAACACAAGCCCCGCTGTCCATCACGTAGTTTGCAGAAACGCGGGCACAGGTCGCACTGCAATCGGCCGTCATCGAGCTTTCGCCAGTAACGTCCTGAAACGCCCTCAATGTCGTGATTTTTGACCATGATCCTTGATCTAATAATATGGGGGCGGCGACGCCCGCTATCAATAGCGGCGGACCCGTATACCTACCTATTCCCTGCAGATCTCAGGGGTCTACAATTGTTCATAGATGGATCAGAAGGCGCGGCAATGACTTTGATCCGCACACCCGCCGTTGCCGGCCAGTTCTACTCCGGAAATGCCGGGGAACTGAGCGTGACCGTGGCAACGCTGCTCGACGAGGCGCAGGACATAGAAACACCTGCACCCAAAGCGCTGATTGTGCCTCACGCTGGCTATATTTATTCGGGCCCGGTCGCCGCCAGCGCCTATGCCAGGTTGCGGCCCTATCGCGAGCGGTATCAGCGCGTGATCCTTCTGGGTCCCTGCCATCGCACACCCGTGCGCGGCATCGCACTCTGCAGCGCAGATGCGTACCGCATGCCGATGGGCGACGTGCCTCTGGACAAATCCGCGATTGACCATTTGACGATCCCCGGTGTAGAGCTCTTCGACGAGTCGCACCGGTACGAACACAGTCTGGAAGTGCACCTGCCCTTCTTGCAGGCCGTACTCGGCGAGTTTGAGGTCGTTCCGATTGTTGTTGGCGATGCGGCACCAGAACTCGTATCAGAGGTGCTCAACGAGCTATGGGGAGGACCGGAAACGCTGATCGTCGTCAGTTCCGACCTGAGTCATTATCTGCCTTACGAAGATGCCCGCGCCGTCGATACCGTGACCTGCCGGGCGATCGAAGCCCTCGATGCCGCATGGATCACTCATGACATGGCCTGCGGTGCGACACCCATTCGCGGCTTGCTGATTGCCGCAAAGCGGCATGGCCTGGAAGTCACGACGCTCGACCTCAGGAATTCCGGCGATACCGCCGGCGACAGGGACAATGTCGTAGGCTACGGCGCCTGGATGTTTGTCTAAGTGAAAACGCTGACCTGCTTCCTGCTGTTCGTCTCGATCGCCGCGCTCGCCGATGAGGCGGACTACACGGTCGCGAGAGCCGCCATGGTTGAGGAAATAGGGCTCTACGCAAAGCTCGCGCGCGATCCGGACGAGGTGCGCTTCAGCAAGGCCATAATGGCATCGATGAACACGGTGGAACGGCATACGCTGGTGCCACTGATGGAGCGGCGGCACGCGTACGAGAACCGCCCGTTGCCAATTGGCTACGGTCAGACCATCTCACAGCCTTACATCGTCGCGCTCATGACCCAACTCATCGAGCCCGATGCCGATGACGTGGTCCTCGAAGTGGGGACGGGTTCCGGTTATCAGGCGGCGGTGCTCGCCGAACTCGTCGACCATGTGTACAGCATCGAGATCATCGAGGCTCTGGCTACGCGCGGCAAACAAGACCTTGCCAATCTGGGGTATACGAACATCACGACAAAACTCGGCGATGGTTATTTCGGCTGGGAAGAACACTCGCCGTTCGATGCCATTGTCGTCACGGCTGCCGCCAGCCACGTGCCGCCACCGCTGATTGAGCAGCTCAAGCCCGGTGGCCATATGATCATCCCGGTCGGAAGCCGCTTTTTGACGCAAACGCTGCTGCTGCTGGAGAAAACCGAAGACGGCCAGGTGATCACCCGGCAATACGGCGCCGTTCGCTTCGTGCCATTGACCGGCGAGCACTAGGCACCTTCTTCGTGCGCCGCCTTTTTTCCGCAACGCTGCTCGTGTCGGCGGGCGCCATTGGATACGAGCTACTGTTGATGCGAACGCTGTCCATCGTGCAGTGGCACCATTTTGCCTACATGATTATCAGCGTCGCGCTACTCGGTTATGGCGTCAGTGGTACGTTCATCGCCTTGTTCAAGTCCCGGCTGGAGCCACGTTTCGAGGCGGCATTCGCGACGAGCGCATTGCTGTTCAGCATCACAATGGTCGTGTGTTTCGTGCTCGGTCAACGCATTCCATTCAACGGACTCGAACTGGTCTGGGACTCGCGGCAGCTCATTTTCCTGAGTCTTCTTTACCTGGTGTTCTTCGCCCCCTTCTTTTTCGCGGCTTCCTGCATCGGCCTCGCGTTCAGTTGCCGGCGCACGGAGATCAGTCGCATCTATTTCTTCGACCTGTTAGGCGCTGGCATTGGCGCGATCCTGATTATCTCCACACTCTTCGCGTTGCTCCCGCAGAGTGCACTCCTCCTTCTCATGGCATTGCCGCTCATCGCCTCGGTGATCATGGGGACATCGTCTGCGTCACGCGTTCCGCTGATGACTGTCCAGGCCGTATGGCTCGCCCTCTTGATCAGCGGTATCCCGCAAGAGCGGCTCGTCCTGCGTATCTCGGACTACAAGGGGCTGAGCCAGGCCCTGCAAGTCATCGATAGCCAGGTGTTGCACGTCAAGTCCAGTCCGCTGGGGCTGATCACAGTCGTCGAAAGCCCGACAGTACCGGTGCGTCATGCGCCCGGGCTGAGCTTCAGCACTCACCATGTGCCGCCCGAGCAGCTAGCCGTATTCACCGATGCCGACGGTATGAGCGCCATAACAAAGCTCGACGGTGATCTTGATGCACTGGGCTACCTGGCCGATATCTCGGCGGCTCTGCCGTATACCCTGCTCGACGAACCCGACGTTCTGGTCCTTGGCGCCGGCGGCGGCAGTGACGTTTTGCTCGCCTTGTACCACGGCGCAAGCAATGTCGACGCCGTGGAATTGAACCCGCAAATGTCGGAACTGGTCAAGACGACCTACGCAGACTTCGCCGGACATATCTACGACGATTCGCGCGTGACGCTTCATACGAAGGAGGCACGCGGTTTCGTTGCGATGAGTGATGCGCACTATGACCTGATCCATATCGGATTGCTCGACTCCTTCGCCGCGGCCGGTGCCGGCGTTCAGGCACAAAGCGAAAGTTACCTCTATACCGTAGAGGCGATTCGCGAATACCTGGAACACACCAGGCCCGATGGCATGCTCGCCATCACTCGCTGGCTGAAGATGCCGCCACGTGACAGCCTGAAATTAATCGCAACAGCGATCGCGGCGCTTGAGGCGTCGGGTGTGAGCGATCCCGGTCGTCACATTGCCGTTATTCGCAGCTGGAATACGAGCACCTTGCTCGTCAAACGCAGCGCGCTGTCGACCTCTGAGATCGAATCGATACGGAACTTTGCGCGTTCACGTTCGTTCGACATTGCCTGGATCCCCGGTATCGAGGCGAATGATGTAAATCAATTCAATGTTCTGACCGAACCCTACCTGTACGCGGGTACCCGGTCTCTACTCGGCGAACACGCCGATGAGTACATCGAGCGCTACAAGTTCACCATCAAACCTGCAACCGATAACCAGCCGTACTACTTTCACTTCTTCAAATGGGCGACGCTTCCGGAGGTGATCGCGTTACGCAAGGTGGGTGGTGCGGGTTTGATCGAATGGGGCTACCTGATACTGATTGCGACGTTGTTGCAGGCGGCGATCGCAGGCCTCTTCTTGATTCTGTTGCCACTCTTCCTTGCCGAGCGAAAGTGGCCGGACCGCACAGCAATGCAGATGGGAACCTACTTCCTGCTGCTCGGCTTCGCTTTCCTGTTTGTTGAAATGGCATTTATCCAGAAATTCATCCTGTTCCTGAGCCACCCGCTGTATTCGGTCGCCGTGGTTCTGTGCGGTTTTCTCGTTTTCGCCGGGTTCGGGAGCGCCTACTCCGAAAGTCTCGCGCGGAAACTCGCGGGAAGCGGCCGTTCCGCGGTTAGCGTCGCGGCCGTCGCCATTGTAATGCTGGCGCTGACGTATACGTTCCTGCTGCCGCTCGTATTTCAGAGCGCGATCGGCTTGCCGGACCCCGCCAAGATCGTGATCTCGATCGCGTTGATTGCGCCACTCGCATTTGCCATGGGAATGCCGTTTCCGCTCGGGCTCAAAAGCACAGCCGAAACAGCACCGGACTTCGTCCCGTGGGCCTGGGGCATCAACGGCTTTGCCTCGGTCATGAGCGCGGTGCTCGCAACCCTGCTTGCCATCGAAATGGGCTTTACGTTTGTGATTTTGCTTGCGCTTGCCCTGTACGCCAGCGCGGCGT
>Ga0265306_10001517_pt1 | contig 11299 bp, 8 predicted proteins | sample Helome_3_FD_192493 | JGI IMG/M metagenome (GOLD analysis project Ga0265306, IMG submission 192493) | Marine sediment microbial communities from subtidal zone of North Sea - Hel_20160420 (Illumina Assembly) | ecosystem: Environmental > Aquatic > Marine > Subtidal zone > Sediment ...
GCTTGTCTTCTATTCTCAATTCAAGAGCCTGCAGGATTTATGTCGATCTCGACCCGGGTTACACCCAGTACTGGTATCAGATGGGCCTGCTCGACGCCACTTTTGCCAGCCATGACAGCTATTTCACGGTGGGTGAAGCCATCGGTTCGCCGCAATGCCAAATTCCGACCGGCAGCATCCCGTGGCAAGCCACGCGGCAACCGGTAGTACTGGATTTATGGCCTGTCGCCAAAACCGGGGAGGCATCCCGTTTCACCTCTGTGGCCAGTTGGCGCGACAACTATGGCACGCTTGAAATCGAAGGGCACAAGCTCGGCTTGAAAGTTCATGAATTCAGAAAATTCATCGAGCTGCCAAAACATGTGCCACAGGTCTGTGAACTTGCCCTGGATATTCACCCTGCGGAAATCGCAGATCTTGAATTACTGCGATCCAATGGGTGGGTGATCCGGGATCCACGCAAGCTGGTTCCGGACCCGGAGACTTTTCGCCGCTACATCCAGAGGTCAGGCGCAGAATTCTCTGTTGCAAAAGGCATTTATTCACAAACACGATCTGGCTGGTTCAGCGATCGGACCGTCCGCTACCTGGCTTCGGGCAAGCCGGCTCTGGTGCAAGATACCGGGTTCACATCGCGGTACCCCGTTGGCGCCGGATTGTTTGCGTTTTCAACTTTTGCGGAGGCCGTGTCGGCTGCGCAGGAAATTGATCTTAACTACGCAGACCACTGCCTTGCCGCCAGGCAGTTGGCGGAATCCTGGTTCGACTCGGATCGTGTGTTGCAAGATCTGTTGGAAAGGGCAGGGGTGTCGGCTTGAAAAGCAAACTCAAAATTCTGCTCGGCGGAATGATTGCGAAGGTCCCCGGACAGGGCGGCCTGACATGGGTGGTATTGCAATACCTGCTGGGGCTTCAGCGGCTTGGCCACGAGGTTCATTTTGTTGAACTCGTCGCTACGTCTGATTTAAAGCCCGGCGGGGTCTCCTTGCCTGATTCAGACAACGCAGCCTATTTCGCCGGTGTGGCGAAACGATTCGGACTGCAGGGCGCTGTTTCTCTCCTCGATGCGAGCACGGGTGAGTCGACCGGAAAATCACTGCCGGAATTACGGGTTTATTCAAGCGAGTGTGACCTTCTCCTGAACCTGTCAGGGTTGCTCAACGACGAACGTTTTTTTTCCCGGATTCCTGTCCGGGCATACATAGATCTTGACCCCGCCTTTACTCAGCTGTGGAAATGCGAACAGGGCATGGATGTGGGAATGGCAGGCCACAACCGGTTTGTCACGATTGGTATGAACCTGGGCACGCGTGAATGTGCCATTCCAACCCTGGGTATATCCTGGATCAAAACCTTGCCGCCCCTGGTGCTGGCAAACTGGCCTGTTGCAAAGCAACGACCCGAACTTGGATTAACCACGGTGGCGAACTGGCGCGGCTATGGTTCGATCGATTACGGTGGCGTTTTTTACGGCCAGAAAGCCCATTCGTTGCGCCCTTATTTCGAGGCGCCCACCCGCACCAGCGCGTCATTCGAACTGGCGCTATCAATCCATCCCGAGGAGAAAAATGACCTGGAACAATTAAGGAAATTCGGCTGGCATCTTCTGGACCCATCCCGTGTCGCGGCCACACCTGATGCGTTTCAGGGGTTCATTCAGGAGTCACGGGCCGAATTCGGTATTGCCAAGAGTGGCTACGTTGCTTCCAACTGCGGCTGGTTCAGCGATCGCAGCCTTTGCTACCTGGCATCGGGCCGCCCGGTAATCGCGCAGGAAACAGGGTTCAGTACCCATCTCCCCACCGGTAAGGGATTGTTCGCTTTCGAATCGATGGAAGATTTGCTGGATCGAATCGAACAGGTCGATGCTGATTATGAAGCTCAATGCCAGGCCGCCAGGGAAATTGCCGAGAACTATTTTGATTCCGACATCGTGCTGGATGCACTTTTGCATCAACTGGGATTATCAGCGTGATATCTGACCTGGAACTGACTGCCGTGTTGGAGAGCTTTTTGCTGGCGGATTTCGACCCGGGCGGCAGGATCACGGGCCTTGCAAGGCAGCGGTCAGAATACAGCTCCAGTTTTTCGATTGAACTGCTGGAGGTTACTTTCCAGAATGCTAAAGTCCTGCCAGTTGTTTTCAAAAATTTATCTAAAAACAGTATTTTAAAAGAAGCTCGTGACATTAAAGATCAAGAGTTATACGACCCCGAAAGAGAAATCTCTGTCTATCAGTCCATACTTTCAGACTGCGATTTGAACACAGCGAAACATTACGGTTCGGTTGTGAACAGCGGTGCAGATCAGTATTGGCTGTTCATTGAAAAAGTACCCGGCCTGGAAATTTATCAAATCGGAGAATTCGAAATCTGGTTGCAGGTTTCCCGTTGGCTGGCTATGTTCCATGCGAAATTTGAGAATCAGGTAGAGGAGTTGCAAGCCAGGGCGCCTCTGCTGGGCTACGATCGTGATTACTACCAGCGTTGGCCGCTTCGCGCGTTGGCCTTCTCACGTCACCAGGCGCCAGGCTTGCGGGTAGCTCTTGAAAAATTGTTGAGCCGTTATGACCAGGTCATTGACCGCCTGCTGCAACTCACACCGACGCTGCTCCATGGGGATTTTTACGCATCCAACATACTTGCACAACAGCTTGATGATGGACTCCGTATATGCCCTGTGGACTGGGATATGGCAGCCATTGGTCCAGGGCTCATTGACCTGGCCGCATTGATCAGTGGTCAATGGAGCGAAAGTGAAAGAAATGCACTGGTCAATGCATATCTGGGAAAAAAGCTGACTGATGATGCCCGTATTGATATTGCATGTTGTCAATTGCATCTTGCGATTCAGTGGCTGGGATGGTCGCCCCAATGGCATCCGCCGCAGGAGCATCAGCAGGATTGGTTAAGCCAGGCGGTTGAACTGGCTGAAGAATTGGACTTGTGAGGGTATCAGGAGAATAAAAGCTCTTTTACATCAACTCCGGCCCTTTTTACTGCCCGCTACGAGTTCGGACCAGTCCCGCGTGTTGCGAAGGGTTTTGAACCGTCTTTGCTTAAACCTTTGCACGGCATAGAAGACGTCCATGATGGTCGGCATGGGGTCAGTCAATTCGATATCCGACCGTGTCGATTTCCGCGGAAGGAGAAAGTCTTTTGCGGCGCCGCCCCAACGGCCGGTTTCCATCGCATGCAGGATCGCAAATGGAAACGGCCAGCGGTACCTGAGTCCTACCTGGAAATGTGATTGCGATTGAATGTCTCCTTCAGCCGCCATGCGGCAGGCCAGCACCGGAAAGTTCATGCCGGCTGCGACGGATAGATTGAGCGTTCCCCAGAACCTGCCATTGATTTCTAAAAAATACGGCTGGCCGGTTCTGCCATCGCGCTGGAACTCCACCTGGGCTGGGCCGTGCCATTTCAATGCGCGCAGCAGGGTAACCGCCATTTCCTTCAGGTCGGGTTCGTCGGTGGTTTCGTTGTAAATACCGGCTCCGCCCGCAGCCGGATACTTGAGCAACCTTCTCTGGGTCAGGAGTGCTCGTGGCTCGCCGCGGTTAAACAGCGCGCACACTTCGTGTACCTGGCCCGGGATGAACTCCTGCACCAGGGGCCTGCTGAAGTCGTACACTTCGTCCGAACTCTGCGGCAGCGCCGCGTAAGCTTCGATCAGTTCCCGGCGCGAGCCAACCACGTCCATGCCAACCGCACCCGCGCTTGTTCGCGGTTTGATCACGCAGGGATAAGCGAGGCTCGCGGCGCGACTTTCCAGTTCCCCCTGATCATTCGGGCAGAACGACTCAGGCACCGAAAGCCCGAGACTGGCCGCAAGTTCGGTGGTCGCCTGCTTGTCCTTGCAGATTTCTGCCGATTCGCGTGGTGGAACCGGTAGCCCAATTGGACCTTTCAGCTGATGCTGGATCTGCGACATCGCCAGCGTTGTATAGTCGCCTGTCGGCAAAACCACGTCGAAGTTTTGCCCGCCCAAAATCACGTTCAGGGCTGCCAGGTAATCGTCCTGTCCAGCGGCGGGGTGGGGCAGATGGACGCGCTTGCTGGCGAATCGGGAATGAAACGGACCTCCCTTGAAGGCATCGCTGGCAACGGTAAACTGAATGCCTGCCCGTCCCAGGGTGCGGATCACGCACAAGGCTTTACGATCATCGGGCGATTGTGTAGCAAGGACAAGAACGTTCATGCCGCCAAGGTACTCCGGTCAGTACATCATGTCCTGATTTTTGTAATGCTTGAACTCGATCAGGTTATTTGACGGGTCGATCAGGAAGAATGCCGTGTGCTCTTCAGGCTGTCCGGAAAACCGGACAAATACGTCCTTGAAAAATGGCAGTTCACGTTCAAGCGCCAATTGCAGAATCCGCTCAAAGTCCGGGCGGTTTTTTAAGGTCATCCCGAAGTGTCGCGGGTATATATCCGGTGCGCGCTCTACCCGGTCCGGCGACAGGTGGCATACAACCTGGTCTCCGAAAAAATCGATCGTGATTCGATCATCAAAACGGCGGGCTGACCCGCACCCCAGCCTGTTGACATAATAGTCGAACGCCTCATCGAGATCGCGGCAAGGGATCGCCAGGTGAAAAGAATCGTGAGGATTACGCATTGAAATGCAGTGGGTCCCTGAGGTTTTGAAGCACCCGATAGTAAAAAAGTCGGTTGGGTCGTCTGGTATTAAACCTGAGTTTCCTCAAAAACTCGAGTTCCTCTTTGGAAAGATCGTTAATGAGTACGGCATCCACGCGCATTGGCGACCATGGCCAGGGATTCGTAGTTAGCAGCCTTTGTCCCGGTGAAAGATATCGCCTCCTGCCTCGGTCTTGAAGATAAGCCTGCAAGGGGTCGCAAACCATGAACTTCGACATCAAACTGGTGGACAGTAGCGGCGAAACGCCGGCCGGGGAATCCCCTTCCGGCGCTGTCGACTACGGCCAGGGCCGCAAAATCAAGGATACGTCGAGTATCTGCCCGGTCTGCCTTGAGCCGGTTGCCGCCGAAGTGTTCGAGCGGCGCCAAGAAGTGTGGATGGACAAGGTCTGTGCCAGCCACGGCCGCTTTTCCTCCCTGCTTTCCTCCGACATCCGCCACTACTACGAGCCGTCCGGGCGGCAGAGTTCGTCCGCTTCCTGCTGCGGCAGCAGTTGTGGTGTCTCGGCCGCACCCGCCCCGGGGGCGGAGCCGTCAGCGCCCTGGACCAATCACAGCTGCACGGTGCTCATCGAGATCACTGAGCGCTGCAACCTGAGCTGCCCCACCTGCTTTGCCGGTTCCTCGCCCACCGAGTCCCACCTGCTCAGCTTGGCGGAGTTTGAAAAACAGGTGGACGGGCTGGTGGCCGGCGGAAAGCAGGGCTCGGACATGATCCAGCTATCGGGCGGCGAACCCACCATTCATCCGGATTTCTTCGCCATGGTCGAACTGCTGTTCGACCGCGGCTTCCACAACGTCACCATCAATTCCAACGGCATCAAGCTGGCCCAGGCCGCGTTCGTCGGGAAGCTGGCGGCCTGCCTGCAGCCGTATCCGGACGCAGAGTTGTATGTTTACCTGCAGTTCGACGGATTCGACCAGGGCACGCACGATGCCCTGCGCGGGCGGGCCGATTTTCTGTCCCTGAAAATCAAGGCCATGGAGAACTGTCGTGAAGCCGGGATCAGCGTGCACCCGGTGATGACGCTGACCCGGGGCATCAACGATCACGAGGTGGGCGAATTCCTGCAACTGGCTGCCGCTGACCCCACCCTGAAAAACGTGGTCATTCAGCCGGCCATGTACTCCGGCCGCTACGACAACCCTCGCCGGCAGGACCGTATTACGCTGGCCGACACGGTCGAACTGATCGAACAGCAATTTGGCGTATTCACGGCCGATGACTTCATGCCCATTCCCTGTTCCGACCCCAACTGTTTCGGCATGGCGGTGGCGCTGCGCACGCCGCGCGGCTTGTTGCCGGTCTCGCGGCTGTTTCCGCGCTACGAATCCTGGGAAGAAGATGGCGCACGGGAGCTGATCCGCGAGTTCACCGACACCATCAACGGGCCCGACGCGATCAGCGCGGCCGTGCAATGGGCCACCGGGGAAAACCGCCTGGGCCAGGTGCTGGAGAGCCTTAAAGAGGAGGAAATCGATGCCCTGCTGGACGTCTTGCTGGACCTGCAAACCGGCGGTGGCGATCTCTGGGACCGGGTGCTGACCGTCAGCATCAAGCCGTTCATGGATGCCTGGACCTACGACCAGGACCGCATCGACCAGTGCTGTGTCCACATTCTCGACCGCGAGGGCAACCCGGTTTCTTTCTGTGAATACAACGCCGTCAACCGTCCGAGGATGAACCTTGCATGAAGTCCGCCGCCTGGTTGAAAGTCGCACTACTGGCGCTTTTGCTGGGCGGCTGCAGCAGCGGCCCCCAGGCTGGCCGCGAAGCGACCCCGCCGATGCCGGAGCAGGCTCCCGTGTATTCGGATGAGGCCTACTTCGACCTGGTGCGCAAATACACCGCCGACGGCGGCGGAAAAGTCGACTACGCAGCCTGGAAGGCCGACCCGGCCGACCTCGAATCGCTCGACCGGCATATCGAAATCATCGCGCAGGTCAGCCCCGACAGCGATCCCGGTCAGTTTCCCTCGCCTTCGTCCCGGCGCAGCTACTGGATCAACAGCTACAACGCGCTGGTCCTGCATGCGGTGCTGGAATACTGGCCGCTGGAAAGCGTTCGGGATGTCAAGATCTCACTCAGCTCGCGGGTGGTCCCCGGCAAGGGCTTCTTTTACGACCGCAAAGTCACGGTCGGCGGTAAAGAGACCAGCCTGTACCGGCTGGAAAAGGAGGTGCTGGCCAGCCAGAAGGACCCGCGCCTCCACTTTGCACTCAATTGCGCCAGCGAATCCTGCCCGGTGCTGCGGCCCTCGGAATGGAGCGATGACGATTTGAACCAGGCGGCCCGGGATTTCGTCAACAATCCCGGGAACGTGAGCGTGGAGGACGGCAAGCTGGCCGTTTCCCGTATCTTCAAGTGGTACAAAAAGGACTTCCCGGCCGATCTGAACAGTTACCTGCAGCAGTTCGCCGAACCGGCCCTGCTTGGCGACCTGCAAAACGCCCTCGAGCAGGGCTTCCCCATCATCTACCGGGACTACGACTGGTCACTCAATGCAGAAGAATCCACTTCCTGAATCAGCCAGCATCCCCGATTGTTGCTCGGGCTTTTACGAGCAGGACTGGGTGCGTTACCTGGCCGAGGACATTTTTCATCCCGGTGGCGCGGACCTGACTCGCAAGACCGTAGCGGCCTTGAACCTGTCGCCCGGCGCCCGCCTGCTGGAGCTGGGCTGCGGCAGCGGTACGACGGCGGGCCTGCTGGCAGGGGAGTTCGGTTTGCGGGTCAGCGGACTGGACCGGAGCGCGGCCAATATCGCGCGGGCAGTGTCACGCTTCGGTACGCTCGAGCCGGCGCCCCGATTCATCTGCGCCGACGCCCAGTCCCTGCCGTTTGAAGACAGTTTTTTCGACGCTGCCCTGGCGGAGTGTACTTTCAGCCTGTTCGCGGACCAGCGAGCGGCGCTGCGCGAAGCGCACCGCACCCTGAAGCCGGGTGGGCGGTTCGCCGTCACCGACATGGCCACCGGCGGGCCTCTGCCCGAAGACGTGGCCAGCGTATTGGCGCCATGGACCTGCCTGGCTGACGCCGTGGATGAACTGAGCTATGCTGCTATCTTCCGGGCCAATGGCTTTGAGGTGGTGGAAATCTCCGACGAGAGCTGGGGCCTCGATGCCCTGATTTTGCAGCTCAAGCGCCGGCTCCTGCTGCTCGGCGCGGGCCAGCTGCTGGCGCAGCCGATGCCCGAGCTGGATGCCGGCGTTATTCGCCATTGGCTGGAGCGGTTCAAGTGCCTGGTGGCGGATGGGACCATCCGCTATTTGCGGTTTCAATTGCGTGCTCGCGATTGAATTCTACCTGGCTACACTTCTGATTCAGGCCAATTCCCACGCCCGGCGCTCAGCCGGTGTTACCAAGTGACCCACTCTCACACCAGGTATGGACCTGTCACCCATTTCGCCTATACTGAATTCAAATGATAAAACAAATTCACGACCAGTCAGATATCCAGACTCAAGTATTGAATCAGCCGGTGACCTTTTCGCAGGCGGCTGGAATTCGTGTTTGCCCGATAAATCCCGGTAAGCCGGCTCCATCCGGATGCGCGGCATGACAAAACCGACAAAACATGCATTGATCGTGGGTATTAATAAATACCTGCACATGAAGAAGAAATATCAGCTGAGTGGGTGCGTCAACGATGCGAAGCTCATGAGAAATATACTGATTAGCAAGTTTAACTTTGATCCGGAAAATATCGTTGCCCTTTACGATGAGGCTGCGACCCGCGATTCCATTCTGGCGGAAATGAATCGACTGGCTTCCAGAATAGAACAAGACGATATCGTGGTCTTTCATTACAGTGGACACGGCGATCGTTGCATTACCAAGGCTGAATCGACGGAAGGCAGCGGTAAGGACAGCTGTATTTTACCTACTGATGACTCCGAGCGATCAGCCGAGGGGAAACAGATATACAGAGAAATTCGGGATGATCAGTTCAGGGACTGGCTGCAAATACTAGCCAACAAGACCCGCTATACCACGCTGATTTTTGATGCTTGCCATTCGGGAACCATGACCCGTGGTGGCGCAGGTTCGACCAGGGTCCGCACCGTGCCGGATCATGTCCGCCAGCAGACGGTGGAATCCAGTCGTTCCACGCCTGATGGCGCCAAAAGAAACTCCACAGGGGAGAAGCCAGCTGCTGGTGGCTGGCTGGCTCTTAGCGATAACTATGTCGTCATCTCCGGTTGCCGGGACATGCAACGATCCAAGGAAAGAACCTTTGTCCGGGACGGCGAAAAAGTCAGGCATGGCGCACTGACTTACAATCTGTCGCGCGCCATGTCGCGGGCGAAACCCGGCACGACGTACAGAGACGTTTTTGAATCAACCTGTTCAGGCGTGATTTCACAGGTTTCAAGCCAAAATCCGCAGATCGAGGGTGCAATTGACCGCGAACTGCTGGGGGTCAGGGATATTGAGCCTCTGCGCTACATTCCCGTCAAAAGTGTAGATAGAGACAAACTGACATTGGATGGCGGTGCCGCCCATGGTCTTCGGCGTGGCTCCAAATGGGCGATCTATCCCCCGGGCACCAAGCAGGCAGACAACAACGATAAGATTGGGGTCTTGCAGATCAGCCAGGTTGGAGCTTTATCGTCAGCCGCTGTGATTATTGAAGGCCAGGGGCAGGTGGTGGAAAACGCCAGGTGTGTCGAGATCGAAGCCATTGATGTCACCGATCCATTACTGGTGGACCTCAGCGAACTCGAAAGGAAAAGCAGGGCCATAATCGAACCTGCTATCAGGCAGTCCGGATTGCTGGCTGTGGCGAATACACTGGATGAAGCAGACATACGAGCGAACGTAATTGAGTCAGCCAGTTCCCTTCCCGTTAACATCTCGAGCAGGAAGAAGGCGCGTGTCAACGGACCGACCTTTGCGTTTTTCGAGGATGAAGATACCCTGTGTATGCCATTGCATCCGGTGAAAGAGCCAGGGGTTTCCAAAGTCTTGCTGCGCAATTTGGAAAAGATCGCAAAGTTTCGGAATTTGCTCCGGCTGGATAATCCCAATCCAACGCTGAACGTGGAATTCAATCTTTATAAACGGACCCCGGATGACAAACTGGAATTGGCTAACGGCGGGATTTTCGAGTTCCGGGAAGATGACGCCATGGTCCTTGAGATCAAGAATAATGAAAAAGTGAGATCGGTGTTTTGCAGCATTGTCTGGTTCAGTGCCACCGGGGAAATAATGCATTTTTGGCCTCATCGAAGATCAAGCGAGGAGCTCGTGCCAGGCCAAGTGGTACGCATTGGCGACCTCGAGAACAAGCTGTGGGCCAGGCTGGGAGATGACTATCTCGCCGATGTTGGAAGTGAAACCTGCAAGGCAATTTTCTCCACCAGGGAATCCGATTTCCGTTGGCTCAATCAGGAGGGAATGCGATCCAGTAGTTCTGCTAACTCTGGTGTGACTGCAGTTGATACAGTTCTCAATGGCTCGAACCCTGCAGCGGCCACAGAACCAAGCCGGGATGACGCAGAGCCACCGCCAGATGACTGGGACGCAATTAATCGAAGTTTTGTACTTACACGTACTTCATCCTGAACAGCGAAAATGTCTTCTGAACTTCCCATTGTATTTCTCGCCTTCGCCAATTCTTTGGATGATCATCTGGCTAAGCTGAAAGACGAGAGCCGAGATATTTTCCGGGCGTTGCAGCCTTTACAAAAAGAAAACAGGATAGACATTCACCGTGAGGAAAGCTCCGAGTTCGATGAACTCTACCAGGACCTCCTCGCTTATGACGACCGGATCGTCATTTTCCATTACGGCGGGCACGCCGATGGCGCAACGCTGACGCTGGAAGGCGGAGCGGGTGCTGCAGGTGGAATCGCCGGATTACTGGGTCAGCAATCCAGCCTCAAACTGGTGTTTCTGAACGGATGTGCCACCAAAGATCAAGTCAGGTTGCTGCACGCGGCTGGAGTTCCTGCGGTCATCGCAACCTCAGTAAAAATCAATGATGGCCGGGCAACCCAGTTTTCGACTGCCTTTTATTCGGCTCTGGCGGAGGGTAGCAGTATTTTGGCTGCTTTCGAATCGGCCAGCAATTATATCGAAGGAAAATTCGGCTCCGACGGCAGTTCCGGCATATCAATCAATCGTTTCCCGGTGCATGACTTTGAGGAGGAAGACGCGGCTCCCGGAGTCTTTGAATGGGCGCTTTATCTGAACAGGAACACGACCCAGGACCTCGAACAATGGCGTTTACCCGAGGCGCGCGAGGATTGGCGCGTGCAGCTCGAGGATACACGCGGCCCGCTCAGAGATCTCGACGGCAATCCACAGTTGATTGAACGTCGATCGCGTTTCCGCACCATGGATGCTATTCGTTGCACAACGTGCGGCACAATAAGTTCCATTGCGAGCGACAGTACAAGCAAATGCCCTATATGCGGTTCCGATGAAGTAGAGGTCGAAACTGCAAGTACTCAAATTACAGATCAGGTCTTACCCTTTCTGATTGATGAAAACGATGCGCGCAAGCGCGTGCTTGAAAGTGTCGGCGCCGAATCGTCGCAGGCCATTCGCCTGGCCCAGGTGTTCTTACCTTACTGGGCATTTAGTGTGGATACTCGTACAACCCTTGAGGCTGAGCGCGGAGTGAACCGTG
>Ga0265306_10001521_pt1 | contig 11284 bp, 4 predicted proteins | sample Helome_3_FD_192493 | JGI IMG/M metagenome (GOLD analysis project Ga0265306, IMG submission 192493) | Marine sediment microbial communities from subtidal zone of North Sea - Hel_20160420 (Illumina Assembly) | ecosystem: Environmental > Aquatic > Marine > Subtidal zone > Sediment ...
AATTGATGCCAACAGCACGGCGGTCACTCCGTTTGATGGCAGCGTGGTGTTATCGCTTGAGTACCAGGCCGGCGGTAACGGCTTTGGTGGAGCGATCTTCGAGTTCGATGCGGTGGATATCACCGTGTATGACACGCTTAAGTTCACCATCGATACGTCGGCGGTAACCGATTTTGCCAATTTGACGGTGCAGTTGGAGCCGCCTCCGGGTGGAACAGCCGGAGGCAATGTCTTACTGGGAGGCTATACGCCGGTTGCCACCAGTGGTAACTGGAACACCTACGAGATCCCGTTAGCCGACTTTACGGCGGTTACGGGAACGGCGGTCACCGCGCTGGGCTTCTTCAACCTGGCCGATAGTGCCGGATTAACCACGGGCACCATTTACCTGGATGATATTCACTTCCTCACGGTAGGTGGTGGTACTACTCCGGGTAATGATCTGCCGTTTAGTGATGACTTCGAGTCGGGTGATCTGGCTGGATGGACTGCGACACCGAATGGTGGAACGATAGCCGCTGACGATACACAGGCCGGCGGTGGTACCTATTCTGCTCGTATGGTTGCAGGACCAAGCCAGGCTCCTGCATTAAGTTTTGAAGGCCTCGCTGCCGGTTCGGTGATGCCGGGTGATACTATCGATATCTCATGGGATATGTGTGGTTCGTTTGCCGGTGGCGGCGAAGTTTTATTCCCGGCTCTGCTCTCGGAGCCAGGTGGTGGTGCCGGTGCAATAAGGGTTTTTGACACTATTGGTTCCGTTCCTGACGTGTGGACTCGTTACACCCGCAGTTTTACCGCGGATGCAGGCGCAGGCAATGTGGACGCTGGGGTATCAATACAGTTTGATGTGGTTTGTGGTGGCGACGCTGGCTGTGCGGCTGATGTTTTCTTCGATAATGTCGACGTAACGAATGGCGCCGGAGACCCTCGTGGCCCCAACAGTGCCAGTGGCCTAAGCTGTGATAGTGGGAATACCGGTGGTGGCGATGGTTCAGAACCACTGGGTGTCTTCTCCGAGAATACGACTTCATCGGTGACGGTCAACAATATTGCGACCGCGGGTAACCCGGTCGTGGTTGATGCCAACAGCACGGCGGTCACCCCGTTTGAGGGCAGCGTGGTGTTATCGCTTGAGTACCAGGCCGGTGGTAACGGCTTTGGTGGAGCGATCTTCGAGTTCGATGCGGTGGATATCACCGTGTACGACACGCTGAAGTTCACCATCGATACGTCGGCGGTCACCGATTTTGCCAACCTGGTGGTGCAGTTGGAGCCGCCTCCCGGTGGCACAGCCGGAGGCAATGTCTTACTGGGCGGCTATACGCCGGTTGCTACCAGCGGTAACTGGAACACGTACGAGATTCCGTTGGCCGATTTTACGGCGGTCACGGGAACGGCGGTTACCGCGCTGGGCTTCTTCAACCTGGCGGATAGTGCCGGATTGACCACGGGCACTATCTACCTGGATGACATCCAGTTTGTCACGCTGGGTGGCGACTGTGATGGCAGTAGCCCATGTGGCGTCTACTCCGAGACCAATACGACCTCGACAGTGACGGTCAATAACATTGCGGTCGCGGGTAACCCGGTCGTGGTTGATGACAGCAGCACGGCGGTCACTCCGTTTGAGGGCAGCGTGGTGTTATCGCTTGAGTACCAGGCCGGTGGTAACGGCTTTGGTGGAGCGATCTTCGAGTTTGCTGCGGTGGATATCACCGTGTATGACACGCTGAAGTTCACTATCGATACCTCGGCGGTAACCGATTTTGCCAACCTGGTGGTCCAGTTGGAGCCGCCTCCCGGTGGAACAGCCGGAGGCAATGTATTACTGGGTGGCTATACGCCGGTTGCAACCAGTGGTAACTGGAATACGTACGAAATTCCATTAGCCGACTTTACGGCGGTTACGGGAACGGCGGTCACCGCCCTGGGCTTCTTTAACCTGGCGGATAGCGCCGGTTTAACCACGGGCACCATTTACCTGGATGACATTCACTTCCTCACGGTAGGTGGCGGAACGGGTGGTGGCTGTGATGGCAGCAGTCCATGTGGTGTTTTCTCCGAGACCAATACGACTTCGACGGTCAATGTGACTGGTACTACCGGTGATGCCGGTAATTTGGTCGAGATTGATCCCGCCAGTACAGCAGTAACCCCGTTTGACGGTAGTGTCGTGTTGTCGCTTGACTTTACGACTGCAGCTGGCCCTTTTGGTGGTGCGTTCTTTACGTTTGATCCGGTGGATATCACTGTCTATGACACGGTGAAGTTCACCATCGATACCTCGGCGGTAACTGATTTTGCTAATTTGACAATCCAGATAGAGCCGCCTCCTGGTGGTACGCCTGGTGGCAATGTTTTGTTGGCTGATTATACGCCGGTGGCTACCAGTGGTAACTGGGAGACGTACGAGATTCCGTTAGCTGCTTTCACATCGGTCCCTGGAACTGCGACCACAGCACTTGGATTCTGGAACCTGTCTGACAGTGCCGGTTTAACCACGGGCACCATTTACCTGGATGACATCCATTTTCTAACCCTGGGTGGTGGTGGAGCTAGTGGCGAACTGGTTCCCGACGGTGGCTTCGAAAGCGTGGTTTTGGGTGTCGCTCCCTGGTTTGGGTTCCCCCAAAATGGACTGGTAGAGATCTCTAGCGCGCAGGCTCAGAGTGGTAGCCAGTCGGCTCACCTTGTTGCTGATGTAGATGGAAATGGCGGCGCATCATTTCCACAACTTAAAGTTGAACGCGTCGGACAAGGATCACTCCCGCCTGGCCCGATCACGGTCACAGTTTCATTCGATTTGTATGGTACAAGTACTCCTACAGGCCTTATGGTTGCCGAATTCTTCTCCGAGTTTTCCGGTGGTGGTGCGGCAAATGAGGTTATTCTCAACGCTGGCGGAGGCAGTGTGCCAACTACTACAGGGCCGCTAAATGGATGGACTCGGTATAGCTTCCCTGTCACCACCGCGGCTGATATCGGTGGTGGATTGTCGCTGCTATTCAAGGCCGACTGTGGAGGCGTGGCAGGCTGTGTAATGGATGTATATATTGATAACGTCTCTATAGTTGCTCCGTAGACCTGAGACACCGGCGGGCGAACAGCGATTTAGCATGAGTTTGGTTTTCGCCAAAAATTACGCTAATTCGCTGATCGTTAGTTTCACGTAGTTCCAAAGTGGATAAAAAACCACGATAATCAAAATGAGAGGGGGCTGGTATGTCATCGGAAACATCTACCGATAATTCAAGTGTTTCAATGTCAAGGACGATGGATTCGCAGCTGGCGGCCGTCAAGCACTACGAGACCAAGCCGGAAGATCGGATCTCTCTTCTTCACAAAATCATTTATGGCTTCGGCGCCTTCGTCAACAACCTGCTCGCCGCGGCGATCGGCGGCATGGTGATCGTGCTCAACCTCGGACTCGGCATGAACCCGGCGCTGGTTGGATTGCTCGGCGCATTGCCGCGACTGACCGATGCAATCACCGATCCGTTGATGGGGTATATCTCGGATAACACGCGCTCGCGCTGGGGCAGACGGCGACCTTATATTTTTGTTGGCGCGATTGCCTCGGGTGTTATTTTTGCACTGTTGTGGCAGTTGCCCACGGGTCAGTCGGAAAGCTATTATTTCTGGTATTTCCTTGTTGGCTCTTTTATTTTTTATCTCGGGTACACGGTATTCGCGACCCCCTGGGTCGCGCTGGGTTACGAATTAACGCCCGATTACCATGAACGTACGCGCCTGATGGGCGTACAAAATTTCATGGGCCAGTTGGCCTACATCGTAGCCCCCTGGTTCCTGGTTATCATGCAGGCCTCAATGTTCGACGGCATGGTCGATGGCGCATCCTATCTCGCAGTAGCGATAGGTGGGCTTGCTATCGCAATTGGTATTATGCCTGCGATTTTTCTGCGCGAACGCTTCAGTCATCCGGAGTTAACCGAGGAGCAACTGGCTGAAAAGCAAATCAAGACTTCAATCTGGGTGGCAGTCAAGAAGAACCTGAAGGAGTTCATTAACGGTTTCGTGATGACCCTTAAGGTTGCACCTTTTCTTAAACTTTGTGCGGCAACCTTCCTGGTATTCAACGGCTTCATGTTGATTTCATCGTTCCAGTTCTACGTCATTATTTACTACGTGTTTGGTGGTAATACCGAGCTGGGTGCTGAATATGCCGGTTGGTCCGGCACCATCGGTGCAGTTTCGTCATTTATCGTCATAGCCATCGTTACCTGGATGTCGACTCACCTCGGCAAGCGTAAGGCATTCTTTATCGCGATCGGTATTTCCATCGTTGGTTACGGGATGAAATGGTTTTGTTACAACCCCGAGATTCCGTGGCTGCTGTTGGTGCCCGCGCCATTGATGGCTTTTGGATTGGGTGGATTGTTTACCCTGATGGGGTCAATGATTGCTGACGTCTGTGATTATGACGAATTGAAAACTTACGAACGACGCGAAGGCATGTTCGGCTCTATTTTCTGGTGGGTGGTCAAGCTGGGGATGGCATTAGCGTTAGCCGGCGGTGGTTTCCTGCTCAATGCCACCGGTTTCGATGTTGCGCTGGAAGGTAACCAGACTGAGCACACTATCTTTATGATGCGATTCTTCGACGTCGTGGTTCCGATCGCAACCTCGGTGTTGGCGATGTGGGCGGTTGCAACCTTTCCGATCACCGAGGAGCGTGCCCATGAAATCCGCCAGGAGCTCGAACAGCGACGTGGTGCAGCCGAACCTGACGCGGTTTAAGTGGAGCGTTGCTGGTAAGAGGCGCGATTTATCCTGCCGTCGCCATGCCTGATGTTACCGATACCAACTATGGTTTGACATCATCCTCGGAAGTGCTGCTAACTTCCGAGGCCGGTGACAAGCTCGCTGCTAAAAGTAATATCACTTTCAAACCGGGTGTCACGGATGCAGCGAATGTTATCCGTGTGCAACCCGACATCGTCAAGCAGACCCTGAGCGGAATCGGTAGCTCGTTTACCGAAGCGTCGGCATTCGTGCTCGCGCATCTCGATAAGCAGCAAAGATCCGAGGTGATGAATAATATTTTTGGCGAGCAGGGCGCCAATTTTTCGCTGGCGCGCACCCCTATTGGCGCCACCGACTTTAGCGTTCACGGAAGATACTCTTATGCAGACGTTGCCGACGACAGCACGCTGTCGCATTTCAGCATCGCAGTCGATCGGGATGGGTTCAGCCCGGCAGAATATGCCGGTATCAAGGATGAGCGCTTCGACCTGCTGCCGATGATTCAACAGGCGCTCGAGATCAAGAGCAGCCAGGATGAGACCGATTTAAGAATTGTTGCCTCGCCGTGGACCGCGCCGGCGTGGATGAAGGATATCGAGGACTGGTATCAGCCGGGGTCAGCGGAAGCAGATCAAAACGGCACAGGCGGGTCATTGAAGCCCGAGTATTTAGACACTTTTGCCGATTATTTCGTCAGGTACCTGGATGCCTACAGGCAGGAAGGCGTGCCTATCTGGGGCCTAACCCCGGTTAACGAACCATTGGGTAACAGCGGGCAGTGGGAGAGCATGCATTTCACGCCCGAATCGCAGCGAGACTTTATCAAGGCACATTTAGGGCCGAAGTTATTGGCCAACGGTTACCGGGATGTTGAACTCTTCATGCTCGATCATAGCCGCGGGCACCTGGAGCAGTGGGCCGACGTGATCTACACCGATCCCGAAAGTGCAGAGTTTGTCAGTGGCGCCGCGGTGCACTGGTACGAGAGTACTTTCAAGGTGTACGAGGATGTGCTCGACCGGGCGCACGACAGGTTTCCCGGGTTTTCGATCATCAACACCGAAGCTTGCATCGACGACCTCGGTAACGACGCTCCCCCCGGGGTGCTGGACCCCGTCGGTTACAAGGAATCTGGCTGGTTCGATAACGATGATTTCTGGTGGAATCGAAATGCCAGCGACTGGGCTTACAGTGTAACCTGGGACGGCGTTGACGCGGCGGACCACCCGATGTACACGCCGGTGCACCGTTACGCTCGCAACATTATCGTCAGCCTCAATCACTGGGTTTCGGGCTGGATCGACTGGAACGTGGTGCTAGATGAGCGTGGCGGCCCCAACCATGTCGGTAATTTTTGCGGTGCGCCGATCATGATCGATACCGCTTCCGGCTACGTTTACTACACACCGATTTATTACATACTGGCCCAGTTCAGCCGCACCATTCGCCCGGGTGATCGCGCGGTACAAACCGATAAAAGCATAAAGTTACTGGACCAGGATGCGATCCACGCCAGTGCGTCGGTAAACGACGCGAATTTGCTGACAGTTCAGGTGCTGAACACGACTAAAAAACCGCTCGATTACCGGCTGCAGATCGGGGCGCAGCATGCCGAGGTCAACATTGCTGCTAATGCGTTGCAGACCCTACGCGTTCCGCTGCGGTAACGGGAGTGCTATAGAGCGATTATTGTTTGATAAAAATTTCAACTATTTGACGTACAGGACGGTAATTTGGTACGAAATTCGGCAATAGTAGCCGTCAAGAGCGGTTTAATAAGTTGACAGGGGATCACAATTTGTGCAGACTGCTATATAGCATAAAAAGCCTAATTGCGATTATATAAATTTAAGACTGGCATTAGTGATAGCCAGCAGGCAATTAATAAGAAATTCCGAAGAGGACAGCTGTGAACAATGCCTGCGACCATTGCAGGTATCAATAACGCGATACGATCCGTCGCGGTTTATTTCACTCTCGTGCCTTCGTGAATTTTTAATGTGAGCTGCATTAAACCTATAAACGAGGGGTGGAGTTATGGCGAAACTTGATTGTGTCGCTTCTGCAAAGAAAATCAGTGGCCTTGTTGTTGTCACATCGTTGATGCTTTTCGCATTGACGGGCCCGGTTCAGGCTGCCGCTGATAAGGTAACCACTTACAAGGACGACAAGGGCTGGAAGCTCATGGTCAATGGCGAAGACTTCTACGTCAAGGGCTTCGTATGGGACTACAAGCCCCCGGGAACGAACTATTCCTACGATCTTTACGGCCAGTCGGACGAACTCGTCAAGAGCATTCTCGATCATGAATTCGGATTGATGGCCAAGGCCGGTGTTACCGCGAGCCGCTCCTTTGTCAGGGTTCCACCCAAGTGGGTCACCTACATCTGGGAGACTCATGGAATCATGACCGTGGTTAATCCCCTGATGGGTCGCTACGGCATAACCATCGATGGCCAGGCAATCCAGTTTACCGACTACTCCGATCCGCGCACGCGAGAAATCCTGATACAGCAGGTGGTCGAGTTTGTCGATATGTACAAGGATGTTCCGGGCGTATTGATGATTGCGTTGGGTAACGAAAGTAACTACGGGCTGTCCTGGTCGAGCTTCGAAATCGAGGACCTGCCGGTTGGCGAGCAGAACCGGGAGAAAGCGAAGTTTCTCTACAGCCTGTTCAATGAAGCCATCCAGGCGGGCAGGGCGGTTGACCCTGATCGCCTGTTTACGATTGTCAATGGCGATATTCAGTACCTGGACCTGATCGCGGAATACGGCAAGGACTGGGACCTGCTGGGTGTTAATGCCTATCGCGGTATCAGCTTCGAGGATAAAGAGGCCAACGTCTCGCTGTGGCGTGACGTCAAGGAAAAGCTCGACTTGCCGGTGGTGTTCATGGAGTTCGGCAGCGACGCGTTCAATGCCCGGGATTTCAGGGAGGACCAGGAGGCCCAGGCCAGTTATCTCAGGGGTCTGTGGCAGGAAATATACCGTAAGAGTTACGGCAACGGTGAAGAGGGTAACGCACTCGGGGGCTTCGTTTTCGAATGGCGTGACGAATGGTGGAAGTACCGGCAGACGGAAAATCTCGAGCTGCAGGATCGTACCGCTTCCTGGGCCAATGGCGGCTACAAGTTCGACCACGTCGAGGGCCAGAACAACATGAACGAAGAGTGGTTCGGTGTCGTCCGTTTAGGCGAGATTAACGATGATGGAGTATACCAAGCCGAGCCCCGCATGGCCTATGACGTGCTTGCAGAAATCTGGCGCACGGATCCCTACGGTGCTGGCAAGGTCGCGATTGACGAGGCGATTAACGACGTCAACATGGAACTTTACTCGCTTAAAGGTGTGCTCCGCTCGCTCGACAAGGCCAAAAAGAAAGACGAGAAATTCCGCATGACCGGCGGCAGTTTCAAGGGCGAGATGATAGTTGACGGCTTTGACGAGGATATCGATGAAGACGGTGAAGACGGACTGACGTTTCAAGACGGTCAGATGCTCTTTCTCGATTTCGCGTTTCAACCCACCAAGCGTATCAAGGGTGACTTTTCCATTAACATGCTCGCCAACGTCGCTGAAAGTAATTTCGAGTTCAGGTACGGGGATCGGGGACTGCCCTATACAGTTGAAGTTACGGAAACCACGCAACAATCCCCGGATAGCACGGGTACGGTTGCCATTGCCAGGACTGATACAGACATTGACGATAATGAACGCGTCGAAATTTACGATTTCCAGGGCTCCTATGAAGACAATGATTACGACCTGGATTTCTTTTATCACGTGCCACGCTACCACTGGGGTAACGAGGGTGACTTCTACGGCCTGTTGCGGGAAACTACCGATATGGCCGGCCAGGATATCTGGAACGCCAAGGCACCCTACGGTTTCGAGTTTGCCGGTAAAAATGAATTTTACGGCCTGAAAGTGGTGGCAGGACCCGAGGTGTACTGGGGTGCTAACCCTTTGGCGATGGTCAAGTACGAATTTGGCGGAGGTGGCCAGGGAAAAGCTGTGGGCCAAAGGTACGCGGTCATGTTTTCCGAAGATATCGCACGCCGCGATGATTCGTCGTCGGCAACCGAGGCCACCCAGGTGCAGTCTCGGCAGGCTACCTTCTACGCCCGAACCGATTATGCCAACGGCGCCAAACTCGAGCTGGGCGGCATCGCCGCCGCCGGAGAAAAATACGGTGATAGATATGATCGCATCGAAGATGGCGAAGTTGTAGTCGATGAAATTGACACCGAAGATACGCTGGGTATCAAGGCGAAGCTGGAATTCGATGTGGGTTCACAACGCGCTTACGTGGCGATGAACTACGCCGGCCTGGTAGCCGATGGTGGCGATCCGCTGCGGGAGTTTGACACCGAGCTACCCTACTCGGCACTGGGTAACAAGAAGGAGATCGAGGCGGGTATTCGATTCTATTCCAATCCGTACATGATATACCCGCGAATTCTTTATCGTGAAAATATTGTCGACGCCAATCCAACCATTGATCCGGTTACGACAGGAACTAATCTGAGCCCGGGAGTCGACCCGCGAAATACTGATTCAGACCCATTTGCGGTGCTGGATAACCGGGAAGCGAGATCGGCTGAAATATTTTTCACTTACGATCCGACACCGGGAACCTGGTTTTACGACTGGGATATCGACCTGAAAGAGGATGCGCCGTTTGCCTATAACATCGGGCTTACCGGTACACGCTATCCTACTGACACCGATTCCTACCTGTTCTTCTTCGAGGAAGGCGGAACCAATGCCCCCTTCGGAGAAGGCCTCGAGGATGAAGACGTGTGGCTGCTAAAGAGCAAGATGATCTTTAACCCGCGACCGGGGCTGAGAACCATTGTGAACTTATCCGGCGGGAAAAAACAGTCGACCGGACAACCCAACGAGGAAACACTCGACTACTACAACATCGAAGGCAAGTGGGTTGTCGATAATAAGCATATTTACTCAGCCTGGTTCGCGAAAGACGACTTCGGCCCTTACGACTTTCAGGAACAGTTCAACATCGTCTATCCATCGCAATTCAAGTTCGAGTACACGCGCCTGCTCGACCAGTTGGGGGACGAGCTGCGTTCGAGCCAGTGGGGGATCAAGTTTTTCTATCGAGAGCTCGACGAACTGTCGCCCGATGATGAATACGAGGATGGTGCCAACGACTACATGTTCGAAGTTCAGACCTTTTTCGAACTCAAGTTTTAAGTTTTGAGCATATCGCTCGAGGTAATGATCATGACAGCTAAAATCAATCGGAAAGCTTATATCAAAGGTGTAATCGACTGGCGCTTGCTGGTCACTGGTATGTTGATACTGGTGTTAAGTGGCTGCGGCGAAGTCGATGATAACGATGGCTCTGTTGAAAATACTATTGCACTGCCTACCGACGATACGATTCCATTGGACCTTTATTGCGAAGATATCGGGCTTTTTACCGAAACCTGTATTCTGGATGATCCGGCTAATCCCTATGCCAATTCCCCGATTAGTGAGGATTTAAAATTTGATCTCGATGCCGATGCCCCGTCGTTCACGGCCAAGTTTTACCTGTGGGGAACCGCGCTCGCCAAGGGTATCGGTGCACCCGGCGAGAACCAGTTCTACGTGGCCCTGAATTTACATCGCATGTGGGCTTCCAGTAACAGTGAACTGACGCGGCTGCAGGCATTACGGGCATATCGGTCTTATCTGGATAACTATTTTGAGTCGAGTACATTTTTTGAAATCCCTCTAGATAGTGGCAACTTTGTTCCACAGAGCCTGAATATATTTACCGGCGAGATGTTGTTTGACCCGGCAGATATCACTAACACGTATACCAGTGCGCGCCTGTTTAATCCTGATCCGAATGTCAACCGGTTTGAGGCGGAAATAGAGGTCGGCGAATGGGGTTACTTTTATGATCAGAATACCGAGGAATTCTTTCCGTTCTGATTAACCGGTATTGAAAACACGCTGCGCGAGGTTTAATCAATACCGGAATCGTGAACGAATATTTAAAAACAATAGATAATAATGAAATTTCCGAAGGACTTTGTCTGGGGTGCGGCAGCGTCCAGTTACCAGATCGAGGGCGCACCCTGCGCCGAGGGCGGTGGTCATTCAATCTGGGACATGATGGGGCGACAGGCCGGAAAGATTGTCGGCGGTGACACCGGCAGGGTGGCCTGCGATAATTTCCACCGCTACCGCGAAGACGTCGATTTGATGGCCGAGATCGGTTTGCAGGCTTACCGCTTTTCGGTCAGCTGGCCAAGGGTGCTGCCGAATGGTATCGGCAAAATCAACGAGCAGGGCCTCGACTTTTACAGTAAGTTAGTCGACGCGTTGCTCGAAAAGAAGATCACCCCGTGGCTGACCCTGTTTCACTGGGATTTCCCGTACGATCTCTATTGCCGCGGTGGCTGGTTGAACCCCGACTGTGCTGACTGGTTTGCCGACTACACCGCGTTCATCGTGGACAAGCTGTCCGATCGCGTTGATCACTGGTGTACGCTCAATG
>Ga0265306_10001523_pt1 | contig 11279 bp, 13 predicted proteins | sample Helome_3_FD_192493 | JGI IMG/M metagenome (GOLD analysis project Ga0265306, IMG submission 192493) | Marine sediment microbial communities from subtidal zone of North Sea - Hel_20160420 (Illumina Assembly) | ecosystem: Environmental > Aquatic > Marine > Subtidal zone > Sediment ...
ACTCGAACTGCACTGGCCCTCGACCAGGTCAAGGCCGTGGTCGCTCAGCTGCGGGATCGTGGCTATCTGTCGCTAGGTGATCAAACGATCACCATTGGCAATCTTTCCGCACTTCGCCAGCTTCATGCACTCCTTTCGGTCAAAGGGGACGTTCGGCATGGCCTTGGCTGTCGGTAATCCGACACCCCTTCTTGACCGCGCTCCATGCACTAAGTAGACCCAGAGCGTGGTGCGAACTTGGGGAGTTGTTTGGGTGGCGTGCCTAGCCATGGGCTGTGTCACCTCGTCGTCGGCGGGAACGCCGGACGGCGAGCGCTCGTATCGCGAATTTCAGCTCGCGGCGAGCCTTCGTACCGAGGGGCAGACCGCGGGCGCCATTGAACACCTTCGCAAGGCGCTCGAGCTCGACCCCAATAATGCCGAGGCCCACCTGCTTCTCGGCTTCATCCAGATGGAGCGTCGGACCTACCAAGCCGCGGAACCGCATTTGGCCACGGCGATCAAGCTTCTCGAAAAGCAGCAGATCGGCAGCTCGACGCTTGCTGAGGCGCGCAACATCTATGGGCTGTGCCTGATCGAGCTCGCTCGCTTCGAAGAGGCTGTCGTCGTGCTCCGGGAGTCCGCAAATGATGAGCTGAACACCGCTCCACATCTTGCTTGGGGCAATCTGGGGCTGGCGCAATTTCACCTAGAGGAATATCAAGAGACCGTGACCTCGACGATGGAGGCGGTTCGCATACAGCCGCGATTTTGCGTTGGGTACTACACGATGGCGCGGGCGTTCTGGCATCTGCAGCAGTTGAAAGACGCCGAGCGCGCGCTCGTGGGCGCGCTCGAGGCAGACTCGTCTTGCTCGAAGAGCGTGGAGCTTCAGGGAGCATGGCGGCTCCGTGGCGAGGTCCGCGCGCGATTGGGCCATCGTCGAGATGCGGTGGCCGACTTGGAACGTTGCGTGGAGCTCGACCCGTACTCCAACGATGGACGAATGTGTCAGACGCTGCTCGAGGATGCGCGATGAGAGCGGATTCAATCGGCTATTGGTTGAAGACAGAGCGCGAGACGCGCCATCTTTCGATCGAAGAGGTGGCGAGCACCACACGCATACCGCGCAAGACGCTCGAGTCGCTCGAAGAAGATCGCTTCGAAGATCTGCCAAGCGGAGTATTCGTTCGCGGCTTCATCAAAGCGTACGCAACTGCGGTCAAGATCGACGCGGACGAGGTCCTTGCGCGCTTCGACTCGGAGCGCCCGCAGGCCTTGCCGCCTGCGCCGCTGGCGACGGTGCAGAGCCGCCGCGGATATGGGGCGTTGGTGCTCGCGATCACCACACTCGCACTTTTTGCAATCATCGTGGCCACCTTTTCCCTCGTTCGGCGCGCGCCTGCCCAGGACGATCCGATTGAGCTATCCTCGGCACTGCCGTGCCCAGTCGAAGCCGCCAAAGCCGAGCGCTCCTATTGCGGTCCGTCGACTATCGCGACACCGATCGGATCGTCACTCTCCTGACCGAGGACTACGGCAAGCTCTCGGCGCTTGCCCGGGGCGCGCGAAAGAGTCAGCGCCGATTCGGTGGGGCCTTGCAACCGTACGTCTTGATGAACGCACAGTTCCGACACGGCCGTGGTGAGCTCGCGCATCTGGAGCAGGTGTCGGTCGACCGTTCGTTCCACGCCATCCTCCGAAGCCTCGAGGCGATTGGTGCCGCCGGTGCAGCTCTAGCGGTCATTCGGGAGCGGGTGCCGGACCACGAGCCCGAGCCCACGATCTTCGACACCACGGTGCGCTTGCTGGCGGCGCTCAATGACGGCGCGCCTCCCGAAGAAGCCTTGCTTTCCCTCCAGATTCGAGCGCTCGCAGTACTTGGCTTTGCGCCCACGCTCGACCGCTGCGTCCTGTGTGGCAAAACGCCGGCCTCGGGGCGTTCGGCGTCTTTTGATGCTGTGCGGGGTGGAATCGTGTGCCGAGCCTGCGGCGGCGGGCGGCTGGTCTTGTCAGCGGCGTCGCTTCGCCGCTGGGTCGTGGTTCAGGCAACATCCGAGTTTGCCGAGGCGCCTTGGCCCGAACGTGAGCGCGAAGAAATTCGGGATGCGCTTGCACAGCTCGACGCGAGCCACGCAACAGTCACCGTTCGAGAGCGAACAGCGCGAGCCTCGAGCAGCTGGGAAGGGCGTCTGTCGTGAGCGACACATCGGAGCCGGTCGAGCTGCGTGCGCCTCGCGGCGCTCGAGTCATGGAAATCGACTGGGCCGACGGGCACCGGAGTGTCTACCCGCACGAGCTCTTGCGCGGCTTCTGTCCATGTGCGCACTGCCAGGGTCACGAAGGTCCGATCCGGTTCGTCGAGGGTGGAGACCTGGACTTGAGCGACGTCCAATCGGTCGGAAATTACGCGATCCGGCTCGTCTGGCGCGACGGTCACCAGACGGGGATCTACAGCCATCGCTTCCTCCGGCGCCTGTGCGCCTGTTCATCCTGCGCCCCCGATGAGCCCCAATCCCGCTCGTTTTGGCGCGAATAGGGCGGGTCCCCCCCGCTTCGTCTCTGTTATCCTGTGCGTGGGGGTTTCACGTGACATTTCACACACTCATCGTCGATGACAGCAGCGCCGTGCGCGCATTCGTCCGTGCCGCTCTCGAGGACGCTGATTTCGCACGAGTGGAAGAGGCCGAAACAGGCTTCGAAGCCCTCCGGCTACTCGCGTCGAACGCTTTCGACGTCGTCATCGTCGACATCAACATGCCGGATATCAACGGCCTCGAGCTCCTAGCCTTCATGAAGAAGAGCCCGCGCCAGCAGGGGGCGATCAAGATCTTGATCAGTACGCGAGCCGATGGTCCAGATGCCAAGCGGGGCGCCAAGCTCGGCGCAAACGCCTTCCTCGCGAAACCGTTCGAGGTCGACGACCTTCGAACGCTCATCCAGGGCTTGCTCGATGAAAGCCAGGAGGTTTCGGGGTGAGTGACCCGCGCGACAACGTTCAGCAGGAGTTCTTGGCCGAAGCCCAAGAGTTGGTCGAGGCATTGTCACGCGACCTCTTGCTACTCGACGAGGCTCATCAGCGGGCGGAGCGTCCCGATTCGGCCGTGATCAACGAAATCTTCCGCAGTGTGCACACCCTCAAGGGTATTGCTGGGATGTTTGGGTACAAGCACGTGGGCACCATCGCCCACGCGCTCGAAGACTTGCTCGACGACTTGCGTCTCGGCCGAACGGACATCGGCGACCCCTTGCTCGACGTGCTCTTCGATTCGGTCGAGCGGTTTCAAGGGCTCTTGTCGCTCGAAGATCCTCAGTCGCCTGAAGAAGCGCCAGGAGTCGACGCTTACGTCGCAGCTGTCCGCTCGATCGGCAATCAAGCGGAGGTAGACGACGGCGATCCACTAGATCAGTACGCGATCGGTCAAGCGGTCCTTTCCGTGCTCACGGAGTACGAAGAACATCGACTCCGCGCGTGCATCCGCGAGGGGATGCAGCTCTATCGCCTCCGTGCGACGTTCGATCTGACCGCGATCGACGACTCCATCGAAGCCCTGCGAGACGTGGTGCACGATGACGCCGAGATCATCACCTATTTGCCAAGCCTGGAAGGCGGCAATGACGAGTCGATCGAGCTCGTCGTGCTGCTTGCAAGTCGGGTCCCGGAATCGGAGCTCAAAGCACACTTCGAAGGGCAGTACGGACTGGTTGAAGCGATCGAAGAGCAAACGCACCTGCCGACGATTCCTCCGAACCTCACCTCGATCCCTCCCGGCTCGCAAAGCCTCCTGCCCCAGCCCGAGGACGAGTCGGGTCAGGCTTCACTGCGGTCCGTCGCGAACTCGGTTCGCGTGGACATTCGCAAGTTGGACGACCTGATGAACGTGGTAGGCGAGCTAGCCTTGGTGCGCACGGCCGTGGGGCGGGCAATCGCCGGGCTCGACGGTGACCCCAAGCACAAGCATTCGCTTCGAGAGCTCGATCGCCTGGGCCGTGGTTTCGAACGCCAGCTATCCGAGCTGCGTACGAGGATCCTCGACGTCCGCATGGTCCCCTTGGGTCAGGTATTCAGCAAGTTCGCACGCATCGTTCGGCAGGCCGCCCGGGAGCACGACAAACAAGTTCGCCTCGTCGTGACCGGCGCAAATACGGAGATGGACAAGCTCATCGTCGAGGAGCTTGCCGACCCGCTGATGCACCTGGTCCGCAATGCAATCGACCACGGCATCGAATCGGTCGAGACACGAATGCGATTGGCCAAGCCGGCGGAAGGCACGCTTGCTCTCAACGCATACCACAAGGGTCGAAACGTCGTGATCGAGGTCGAGGACGACGGAGGCGGCATGAACGCGCAGAAGCTTCGCGAAAAGGCGGTGTCGCGCGGCTTGCTGACTGCGGAGGCCGGCCAGGATCTCACGCGCCAGGACATGCTGAATCTGGTTTTTCTTCCCGGCTTGAGCACGAACGAGTCAGTCACCGATCTTTCTGGCCGTGGCGTCGGTATGGATGTCGTGAAGACGAACATTCTGCGGCTGGGTGGGGTGGTTTCGATCGCGAGCGAGCAGGGCATTGGCACCAAGATCACGGTGACTCTTCCGATTACGCTTGCCATCATCCGCGCGCTCATCGTCACGGTCGGAAAACGCCTCTTTGCGCTTCCGATCAGTGTAGTTCGCGAAGCTGTCCCCTTTTCACCGCAAGACGTTCGGACGATCCAAGGCCGCCAGGTGATCACCATGCGAGGCGAGACCCTTCCGATTTGCGATCTCGCCCCGTTGTTCGGTCTACGAGAGGCAAAGCAGCAAGTAGGCCGATTCGTGATCGTCTGTGAGATGGGCAATCGAGAGCTTGGATTCGTCGTCGACGAGCTGGTGGGCCAAGAGGACGTGATCACCAAGTCGCTCGGTCAAACGCTTGCATCCGTTCGCGGTTTCGCAGGAGCCGCAGATTTGGGGGACCAGAAGCTTGCCCTGGTGCTCGACGCACCTGCGCTCTTTTCCGAGTACTTCAATAGTGCCGAGGTCCTCCCATCGATGGAGGCACGCGCATGACTGCCGGTGCACAAAGAGCCACTCTCATCCCAGATCCGGGGAGCGAAGACGCGGCGATCCCCGTGCTTGCGGTATCGGCCGGGTCCGAGATCTATGGCTTTCCCTTGTCCGCGGTCCGCGAAATATTGATGCCGCCGCCCCTGACCGAGGTTCCCCGCGCAGCCGAGCACTTCCTCGGGGTGATCGCCGTTCGAGGTGAAATCGTCACGCTGGTCGACATGTCCAAGCTTTTGGGTCTGGAGGTGCGCGATCGGCAGGCGCTTGGACGGGTGATTCTGGTCGACCTTGGCGAAGAGCTCATCGGCGTCGCGGTGGATCGCGTATTTCAGGTGGCTCAGTTGCAGCCCGACCAAATCGAGTACGCCAGTACGATGAGCGCTGACCTCTCCGAGTACGTCGTTGGGATTGCGCGGATTCCATCAGAGTCGTCGGCGGCTAGTGAAGAGATGGTGATTCTCATCGACCCGATGGCGTTGCTGGGAGGGCTAACGTGAGCGAAAGCAAGAGCTACGGTCTCGCGGTCGCCAGGGACCTCCTCCGGGTCGAGGTCGATTCGGTGATGTACGCCCTCGAAATCGCCCGCATTCGAGAGATCGTGAACCCGCTTCCACTAATCGACCTTCCTCGCGAGCATGCTGCGATTGTGGGAGTTTCTGACTACCGAGAGGAAGTCGTGGCGGTCGTCGACTTGCGGCGGCTTTTCGGTCTGGCTCCCCAAGAGCCTACGCGACGCACAAAATGGCTGATCCTCGAGACTCGTCGAGGGCTGGTCGGGGTCGTCGTGGATGCGGTCCACGACGTTTTTTCATCTGGGAACGACCCGCAGCGTGAACTGCCGATTATGGATGAGCGCCATCTCGAACGGGGAATCAAGTCGGCCCACCGGTATGACGAGCGCCTCGTTTTTCTGCTCGATGCAGACCGGGTCGCGCAGCCTGGCTTCGAAATCCGGCCTGGCGAGATGCCGTTCCTCTCGTCGGAGACACCGTGACCGAGGATCGGCTCGACCAGGCGTTCCACTCGGCCGATCCGGACGTCAGGCGGCGTGCCGTTCAGAGCATGAGCCTTCGTCCTCGAGGGACGCCACTCAAGCAGATCGTCGATGCTCTCTCGGACTCCGACTGGCGAGTGCGTCGAGAAGCGATCTCCCTAGCATCGCAAACGGCCGCGAAAGATGCGCTCATCGATGCGCTCCTCGTTCGCCTCGTCGAGACCGACAACACCGGGCTCCGCAATGCGGCGATCGAAGTCCTCGGGATGATCGCGCAAGGCCAGGCGCACAAGTTCGCCAGCGCGTTGGCGGCGGTCGACAAAGGCGCTCAGAAGTTCCTAGTCGAAGCGATGGGCAAGACGCGAGATCCCCGGATGATCGATCATTTGGAGCCCTTGGTCGATGGCTCCGACGCGAACGTAGCGGCTGCGGCCGTGGAAGCCCTGGTTTGCATCGGTGGCAGCCGGGCGGAGGGTCTTCTCAAGGAGCGCCTCTCGACGCCGCGGCTATTTCTTCGTATTTCCATACTTGAAGGGCTTACCCGGCTCGGCACGCGGCTGACCTGGTGTGAGCTTGCGCCGGCGGTCGATGATGTGATTGTTCGCAGAATCTCAGCCGAGCTTCTTGGAAGGACTGGGGAGCCTGAGGCGTTGGAGTTCCTCCTCGACCTCGCGACCGATCCATCACCGCAGACTTCTTTCGCGGCTCTTCGCGCCATCGCGGTGCTAGCCAGCGAAACCGCGAGCGACCAGGATGAGCTGATCGACCGATTGAGCGCGTCGAACGAATCGTTCAGGCACGCTATTCACGAGGCTCTGCTGCACGGCGATACTCCGACCCGGCAGGGGGCTGCCTACCTCGCTGTACTGTGCCAAGACGAAAGCTCGCTCGAGGCTGTGCTCCAAGCGGTTGCCGATGATGTCGTGAGCCCAGCAACTGTCGTAGCACTTCGGGCGTCGGGCAGCGCGCTCATCGAGCCGCTTCTCATGCAGCGAGGCGGGGAGACACGGGTTTGGGCAATCGCGCTAGAGCTCGCTGCCGAGCTCAGCTACCGGCATCTAGAAGAGGTGCCGGCTGCCACCCGCGATCGCATTCGAAGCCTGATCGAGCGAGACCTGACGGACGCAGTAGACGCTGTCCGGGCCGCTGCCGCGGAGAGCCTTTTGTGGTGGGGCGACCCGCGCGATTGCCGAGCGCTCGTCGAATGCCTTAGCAGTCCGTCTCATCAGGTCCGCGCCGCCGCGACCAGCGCCCTGGAAGGCCTTGCCAAGCGAGTGCCCGCCGCAGTCGAACAGGCGCTTGAAAAGGCCGACGTCGATGGCCCCGGAGGCGCCGACATCGCGCACGTGCTCTCGCGACTCGATTCACCGCGCGCCGAGGAGCTTTTGAAACGCGGATTGCACAGTGGCGATCCGCGCACGCGCAGAGCGGCGGTGCAGGCCTTGGCGATCGCAAACGCAAGCGATATGGCCCAGTTGATCGGATACGCGGTTGCAGACGAAGACATCGACGTACAAATCGCTGCCGTCCGAACGCTCGGGCAAATGAGCACGAAAGAGGCAGACGACCCACTTCGAACGGCGCTCGACTCTCCGTTCGCGCCCACCCGTGCGGAGGCGGCCTTGGCCCTCGGCCGGCGTGAAGCCAATGGGGCGATCCCCAGGATTCGCGCTCTTTTGGAGGACAAGGAGCCAGTCGTCGTGTCCGCGGCCTTGGATGCCCTCGCTTGGTTGGGCGATTCTGAAGTCGCAACAGCCGTCGAACGTGCGCTTTGTCACGCCGACGACGAGATCTACCAAGCTGGCCTTCGCGCTGCTCGAACACTGCCGGTCCGCGACGCCGAGCGACAGCTGGGCCGGGGGCTCGCACATTCGGCCTGGAACGTTCGAATGTTGACGATCAAGTTGCTGTTGGAGCTCGATACGGAGCACACGCGACAGCTCTTAAGACATGCCTTGACAGACGAGAACGATTCCATGGTTCGGCACGCGATCGAGGCCGGCCTTCAGCCGGGAGCCTGACGTGACCTTGCTGCACGACGCAGGGCCAAGTCTCAAGTTGAGAGAGTTCCGTCTGCTCCGTGATTTCATCAATCAGTTCTGTGGCATCTACTTTGCGGATGACTCCTCGTATGTCGTCGAGCGGCGCCTTCGCGAGCGTCTTCGCGATCTGGGAGTCGGAGACTTTGCGGAGTACTATCGATACCTGCAGTACCACCCCAAGGCAGAACGAGAGCTCGAAGCCGCAGCCGAGGTTTTGACGACCAATGAGACGTATTTCTTCCGGGAAGCGTACCAGCTTCGCGCCTTCACCGATGAGATTCTCCCGGCCTTACGGGCGCGGGCGATTGCCCGCGGGTCGAAGCGGCTCGACGTTTGGAGCGCAGGTTGCTCGAGCGGGGAAGAGGTCTTCACGATCGCGATGCTGGTCGATGCCAGCGGTCTCTTCGACGGCTGGGATGTCCGTGTTTTCGGAAACGACATCTCACGCCGAGTCTTGAGCAAGGCGCGTGCAGCCACCTACGGCTCGGCGAGCTTCCGCTCGATGATCCCTGAATACGCGAAGTACTTCATCGAAACGGATGAAGGTAGGCAGGTACACCCGCGCATCAGGGCAATGTGCCACTTCGGTCATCTCAACCTCATGAATCAGCGGCGCGCGGCGATCGTGGGGCGCGTGGACGTGACCTTCTGCCGAAACGTCCTCATCTATTTCGACGATGCTTCCCGCAGCAAGGTGTTGGACACGATCTACCAACGGCTGAACCGGGGAGGCTATTTGCTCCTGGGCCACAGCGAGTCGCTCCTTCGTTCGAGCACGGCGTTCGAGATCACCCAGCTCAACACGGACATCGTCTACCGACGCCCGATCCCGTTCACCGACATGCCGCCGAGGCGACTCTAGGTGAGGGAGCTCCGCGCGCTCGTCGTAGACGACTCTTCGTTGAATCGCCGCACGATCGCCGCGATTCTCCGAGACATTGCTGGGATCTCGGAGGTCGACGTTGCGCGCGACGGAGCAGATGCCCTCCGCGCAGTCGAAACCAGTCCACCCGACTTCATCACCTTGGATTTGGACATGCCGCGCCTCGACGGCTTCGAGTTTCTTCAACTTCTGATGGACCGTCATCCGCTCCCAGTCGTCGTGGTATCCGGTCTTTCGGCCAAAGAGCACATCTTCCGAGCGCTCGAGCTCGGCGCGATTGATTTCATCGAAAAACCACAGGGCGGGGAGGCACCACTCGAGTGCTTGCGAGACCAGCTCGTCGAGAAAGTGCGCATCGTCCAGCAGCTATCGCCGCTCGCGCTTCAACATGACCTTGCGGATGTCTCTGGGTTCGACGCGGAGCTCGGTGTTCCGGGGCGTCGAATGCCGGAGCCCTCCGTGCTCAAGAGGGTGCCCTCCAAAGTCATCGTGGTCGGCGCATCGACCGGCGGGCCGCGCGCTCTTGTCACCTTGTTCCGTCACCTGCGCGACGATCTCGACGCTGCGCTCGTGATCGCTCAGCACATGCCCGCGCGGTTCACGCGTACGTTTGCGGATCGGCTCGACAAGACAGGTGTTGCCACGGTTTCGGAGGCGAAGGCCTACGAGCGACTCGCGCGCGGGCACGCGTACGTCTGCCCGGGAGGTCGCTGTATCGAGATCGTTCCTTCCGACCGCGGCCCAGCGCTTCGAGTCGTTGCGCCCGACCAAGGGTCTCACTACGTCCCCTCGGTCGACCAGCTCTTCAGCTCGGCGGCTCGCGTGCTCGGTGACAAGGCTATTGGCGTGGTTCTCACCGGGATGGGAGAGGATGGCGCGAAGGGAGCGCGCGACATCTTCTCGCAAGGAGGTAGCGTTCTGGTTGAAGCCCCAGAAACCGCAGTGGTTTCGGGTATGCCCATGGCGGTTCAGCGGATCGGGGTGCAGCACCATTCACTGGGGATTTGGGCTCTTGGCGACATGCTCGCAGAGCTGACCCGGCCAAGCAGGCGATGAGGCTCGAACTTTGAGCACGCCGGTTCGTGTCGTAGGATTGACCTGGCCATGCAACGATACCGCTGTCTCGTAGTCGAAGATTCCAAGACGATGCGCAGCATGTTGGCGGAGTCGCTGCTGCGAATCCCCGGAATGGAAGTCGTCGAGGCCGACAATGGCTTGGCCGGAATCCGCGCGTTGGCAGCGGGCCAGTTCGATCTCGTGGTGACCGATGTCAATATGCCCGTGATGGATGGACTCAAGCTCGTACGCCACGTCCGCGGCGACCCGCGACATGAAAAGACACCTATCGTGATCATCACCACGGAAAATGCACCCAACGACCGCGACCGGGCGATGGCGCTCGGAGCCAACGCCTACATCGAGAAACCAATTCAGGCGCCGCGTGTGATCCGTGCGGTCAAAAAGCTACTCGAGGTTTGACGATCATGAGCGATGAAGAGGCCGCGTCCATGGGAAGAGGCATCCTGCATCCCGAAGGCATGCAGGCGACCAGAGACATTGCGGGCGGCGTCGTTCACGAAATCAACAACATCTTAGGTGTGATCATAGGCAACGCGCATCTCGCTAGGAAGAACGCGTCAGACCCTGCGGCGATCGAGAAATACCTGGGCGAGGTCCGGAACGCTGCAGAAGAAGGGCGAGAGCTCATGCGTGACCTCGCTGCGTTCACGAGTGACAATCCAGTTCAAACGCGCGTCCTGTCTCTGAACGATCTCGTGAGAAACGCAGTGTCGGACCTCGAGGTCGCCACCACGCTCGATCTGAGCACCCAAGATCCCGTTGCTCGGCTCAACCTCTGGTTGGCCCAGGATGCTCTTGGTCGGCTGATTCGATTCATGGCGTCAACGAAGACGGTCGCATCGATCCGGATCGCGACTCGAGTGGTCGGCTCCGCAGCGGTGCTGACGATTGAAGACGACGGCGTGAGCCCGAGCGAACAAGACCTTCGAACGCTATTTACACCCTTCGCCAAGATCGACCGTCGCCCGAACGCGAAGCTCGGGCTCGCCAAAATCGCAGACTTGGCCTTTCGCTCCGCTGGTTTCGTCACCGCTGGCGTGCGTGAGCCGCAAGGCCTTCGCGTCGTCTTGACGCTGCCCGTCGACGAGGACGCTCCCTCAGGTGACGGTCCAGGTGTGCCCTTGCCGCAGCAGGGCGTGTAGGTCTGGTTCTCCAAAACGCTCTTTCGCAAGCTCTCGCTGCGTCTCGACGCTCTGGTCGTACACCGGACCCTGCTGACGGTACAAAACGCCCAGCGCGACGACGTTGGGGAGGTC
>Ga0265306_10001525_pt1 | contig 11278 bp, 8 predicted proteins | sample Helome_3_FD_192493 | JGI IMG/M metagenome (GOLD analysis project Ga0265306, IMG submission 192493) | Marine sediment microbial communities from subtidal zone of North Sea - Hel_20160420 (Illumina Assembly) | ecosystem: Environmental > Aquatic > Marine > Subtidal zone > Sediment ...
CGGCGGTTCTCGCATCGATGCGGACGACAGCACGTTCCCGGATCTCGTCGTACGACGCAACTGGCGAGCCGATTGGGGAAACCTCAGCATCGCGGCACTCGTGCGGGAGTTGAAGATCGATCAGGCGGAATTCGATGATGCCGAGATAGGCGGCGCGATCAGTCTGGCCGGCAAGTTCATGATCGGTGATCGTGATGACCTGCGCTGGCAGGTTAACTACGGAAACGCGCTCGGTCGATACATGGGGCTGAACAGCTTCAACGTCGGGGCTCTGGATGCGAACAACAAGATCGATCTAATCACACAGTACGGCGTGCTGGCGGCCTATCGTCACGTTTGGAACGAGCAGCTGTATTCGTCCTTTGGGGCGTCATTCTCCGCAGCAGACAACGATACCTCCATCAGCGGCTTTGCCGTACCCGAATCGTATCAGAGCGCCCATGCTGACATTGTTTGGTTGCCCACCAGTCGCATGAGCCTCGGCACCGAGTTCATCTGGGGTCGGCGCAAAGACGAGAGCGGTGATGACGGTACGCTCAATCGCCTGCAGTTCTCGGCAAAATTCTTGTATTAGACAATGTATGCCGGTGCCGAGAAGTCGATAAACGCTCGCGGGTCAAGGTGGCAAGGCGGGCACAGCAAGCCCGTTCAGAAATGTCCGAAGCCCCTCGATATAGGTGCGCTCGTCGCGGAGAAACGCGTCATTATGGGTGCCGCGAAGCGCCAGCAGGGTCCGGGGTTCATTCGCTGAGGCGAAGATCGCTTCGCCGTGACGAAAAGGGATGATCTCGTCGTCGCGACTGTGAGCGACCAGTACCGGGCAGCGTACGTCTCGGACGTAGTCACGTGTCGCGTGATTGAAACGGCTCAACCAGCGAGCCGGGAGCCACGGATAGAGTTCCTGCGCGATGTCCGGTACCGACGTGAAAGACGACTCGACGATAAGCGCCAACGGCCGATGTTGCGCGGCCAGCCGCGACGCGGCAGAAGCGCCCAAAGACCGTCCGAATACCACGATATCACCGGCGGATATGCCACGATCCTCAGTGAGAAAACGCCACGCCGCCTCGGCGTCCCGGTAGATACCTTTTTCGGTCGTCCGTCCGCCGCTCCGCCCGAAGCCCCTGTAGTCGATGATCAATACCGACAATCCCAGGTTGCGGAACTGCCTTATCGAGTCCAGACGGTGCGAGATGTTTCCTGCATTGCCATGAAAAAAGAGTAGCACTCGCGAGGACTGCCCCTTGATGAACCAGCCGTGCAGTGTCACTCCGTCGGCGGTCTCGATGGAGACATCCTGATACTCCATGCCAACGTCGATCGGAGTCATCGTCAACGCTCGCCCTGGCACCCCTGGCAGGTAAAGCATGCGACCTTGTACCAGGTACACGAGCACAACGAGCAGAACGTAACTGGCGACGAAAACGAGTACGAACTTCAGCATGACTTTCTGAATCCTTGTGACGGGCCGTCATCGGGTATGTCTCTCACAGTCTTCAGGCGACGACGCCGAATAATCGCCCAACACCTGCCGTAAGTGCCATCGCAAGCGCGCCCCAAAACGTCACTCGTATCGCTCCAACAGTGATTAACGCGCCGCCAGTACGCGCCGCAAGACCACCGAGGAGAGCCAGGAAAACAAGAGATGAGACGGCGACCAGTGGTATCAGATTAGGTCCGGGTACTGCCCACGCTACCATCAACGGAAGTGCGGCCCCAACGACGAATGTGCCTGCCGAAGAAAAAGCCGCCTGAACGGGCTGCGCACTATTACTCACTGATATGCCTATCTCATCTCTGGCGTGCGCCCCGAGCGCGTCGTGGGCCATCAGCTGTTCAGCGACTTGCAGCGCCAGGGGCGGCTCCAGCCCGCGTTCCTGATAGATGATTGCGAGCTCTTCTTTTTCAGCCTCGAAATCGTCCTCCAATGACTGCTTTTCGAGCTCGAGGTCTGCGTTCTCGGTATCGGATTGGGAGCTGACGGAAACATACTCACCCGCCGCCATCGACATCGCACCGGCGACGAGTCCCGCAACGCCCGCGAGTAGAATACTCTCCTGCGTAGCGCTTGCGGCAGCAACTCCGATTATCAGGCTGGCAGTGGAGACGATCCCGTCATTTGCGCCCAGAACTGCGGCCCGCAGCCATCCGACGCGATGTGCTCTGTGTACTTCATGGTGACTCATGGAAGGCCTCGTTATGTCGGTATCTGTCTCTATCACGGATCGATTAGATAATGCCTGACTTCGAGGATTCACGAAGGCCCTTGAATCCGCATCATCCGCGCGTATAATGACTTGCTTGTTGACAGCAAGTATATTCTGAACTTTGCAGAAGACCAACAATTCACTGACCCAGGCCGAGCGCACGGCGCTTTCCGACAGCGCGATGCTGGAGGCCGCCATGGACCTGGTGCTGCAGCACGGCACCGACAAGACCACGCTCGCCATGATTGGCGAGAAGGCGGGTTACAGCCGTGGTCTGGCAACCTACCGTTTCGGTTCCAAAGGGGGTCTTTACGACGCGCTGTGCAAGTCGATCTCCCGCCACTGGCTCCAGTACCTCAAGCAGGGTGTCGGCGACAAGGTCGGCGTCGACGCGATGTGCGCCGCACTCGATACGATTTACAAGTTCGAGCAGGAATCGCCGAAAGAGGCTCGCGCGCTGCAGATTCTGTACAGCGGCGCGGCGAGTCCAAGCGCGGAGTTTCAGGAGACGGCCGTGGGTATTCGTCGTCGCCAGAAATCAGACGTGGCCGAATGGGTGCGCCTCGGGCAGCAGTCGGGCCAGGTTCGCGGCGACATAACCCCGGACGAGGTAGCCGCACAGTATGTGGCCTACATCTCCGGTATGACGTATCTCTGGATGATGAGTCCCGATACCTTCGATTTCTCAGTAGCAAATGAGGTGATGAAGAGACACCTTAGAGATTCACTTGCCGCCGATTAGCGCGGCAGAATTCAAGCACAGGAAGATGAAATGACAGACGCTTATATTTTTGATCACGTTCGCAGTCCGCGCGGCAAAGGCCGCCCGAATGGTGCCTTGCACCAGGTGACACCCATAGACCTGGCCGCTCAGGTACTCACCGCTGTGCGTGAGCGAAACGAACTCGACACGAGCAAGGTCGATGACGTTATTTTCGGCTGCACGGCCCCGGTCGGCGAACAAGGATCGGTCATTCCGCGCCTCGCGGTGCTCAATGCCGATTACGATCAATGCGTTCCCGGAAAGCAGTTGAACCGGTTCTGCGCATCCGGGCTCGAGGCCGTCAATACCGCCGCGGCGCAGGTCATGTCCGGTCAGTCCGATCTTGCGATCGGCGGCGGGATCGAATGCATGTCGCGCGTCCCGATGGGTTCGGACTCGGGTGCAATGCACGCAGACCCGGGCTTCGCCTACAAATCGTACTTCGTACCGCAGGGTATCGGCGCAGACCTGATCGCAAGCCTCGAGGGCTTCACTCGAGAGGACGTCGATGCCTACGCCGTGGAGAGCCAGGCGCGTGCGGCTAACGCGTGGGAGAACGGCTATTTTTCAAACTCCGTCGTGGCGATCAGGGATCAGCTCGGCAACGTCTTGCTCGATCGCGATGAGCATCTGCGGCCCGGAACATCCGCGGAGGATCTTGCTGGTTTGAAGGCCGCCTTCGAGATACCCGGTCAGAAAGCCGGATTCGATGCGGTCGCTTTGCAGAAGTATCCGCAGGTAGAGGCTATCAATCATGTTCACACCGGAGGCAACTCGAGCGGCATCGTCGATGGATCGGCTGCCGTCTTGATCGGCAGCAAGGAAATGGGCAACGCGCTCGGACTCAAGCCGCGTGCGCGGATAAAAGGCTTTTCCTCGATCGGCACCGATCCGACGATCATGCTGACCGGTCCGGCGCCGTCTGCCGAGAAAGTCTTGAAGCGCTGCGGGATGACTGTGAAGGACATCGACCTGTTCGAATTGAACGAGGCGTTCGCGTCCGTGGTCATGTTGTTCATGCGACAGCTGGGTATCGACCACGACCAGATAAATGTCAATGGCGGCGCAATTGCTATGGGTCATCCGCTGGGTGCGACGGGCGCAATGATATTGGGCACGGTGCTCGATGAACTCGAACGCCGTGATCAGGGTACCGCGTTGATAAACCTGTGTGTCGGCGGCGGCATGGGCACGGCAACGATTATTGAACGCGTATAGACCCGAACAGACTTCACGGAAAAAAACCAAATGAACACAATTGAAATCAATACAGACAGCAACGGTATCGCGGTGATAACGATCGATCTCAAGGATCGGTCCATGAATGTCGTGTCACCCGAATTTATCGCCGAGTTCGATCAGGCAATCGATCAAATCGTCGAAGATGACAACGTCAAGGGGGCCGTGGTTACATCGGGCAAGAGCTCCTTTGTCGCCGGCGCGGACTTGCTCCAGATCGTCGACGAAATCGACCCCACGGCAGACCCGAAAGAGGCCTTCGCCAGGTGGAGCACCCTGCAACAGCTTTATCGCAAGCTGGAAACCTGCGGAAAGCCGGTCGCTGCAGCAATCAATGGCACCGCGCTTGGTGGCGGTCTCGAGCTATGCCTCGCGTGTCATTATCGCGTCGCGGCAGACAACCCCAAAGCAAAACTGGGCCAGCCAGAGGTTCAGGTCGGGCTGCTACCGGGTGCGGGCGGTACGCAGCGCCTGCCGCGTATGATCGGGCTGGAAGCGGCCTTGCCGTTGTTGGTGCAGGGCACACACTTGTCGCCACAGAAGGCGGCCGAGCTTGGCGTCGTTGATCTGTTGGTTGCATCGGGCGAGGAAGTGAACGCTGCGAAACAGTGGATAATGGATGTTGGCGAAGCCGAGCAGCCCTGGGACAAGAAAGGCTTCAAGGTACCGGGGGGTGCGGGACTCATGAATCCCAAAGCCATTCAGACACAAATGTTTGGCGTCGCTATGCTGCAGAAAGCGACCAACCACAATTATCCGGCTCCAATCGCGATCATGTCTGCGGTCTATGAAGGGTCGGTCATGCCAATCGATACGGCGTTGCAAATTGAATCGAAGTACTTCGCCGAGATACTGACCAACGTCGTGGCGCGCAATATGGTCCGAACGCTGTTCGTCAACAAGGGAGCCGCAGACAAGCTTGCGCGCCGTCCCCAGGGCGTCGACAAGAGCAAGGTTACAAAACTCGGCGTGCTGGGTGCCGGAATGATGGGTGCCGGGATCGCATTTGTGTCCGCGCGCGCCGGCATGCAGGTTGTATTGCTCGATCGCAGCAAAGACGACGCGGAGAAGGGCAAAGACTATTCGCGACAACTGTTGCAAAAGCGCATCGACCGCGGTCGTACGAAGGCCGAGGACGCTGCCGAATTACTTGAGTTGATACATACGACGGATGATTATGCGGACCTCGACGGCTGCGAGTACGTGATCGAAGCGGTCTTCGAGGATCGTGGGATCAAGGCTGATGTTACTGCTAAAGCAGAAGCGGTCATTGGCAGCGACGCGATATTCGGCTCCAATACATCGACATTGCCTATTTCCGGTCTTGCCGAGGCATCGAAACGACCCGAGAGTTTCATCGGTATCCACTTCTTCTCCCCTGTGGACAAGATGCCGCTCGTTGAAGTCATCGTCGGCGAGAATACGAGTAACGAGGCGATCGCGCGCACGCTGGATTACATCCAGCAGCTGCGGAAGACGCCCATTGTCGTTAACGACAGCCGCGGTTTCTACACGAGCCGGGTATTCTCCACGTACACCCGGGAGGGCATCGCTATGCTCGCGGAAGGCGTGAACCCGGCGCTCATTGAAAATGTTGCGAAGCACGCGGGTATGCCGGTCGGACCGCTGGCGGTGACGGATGAAGTATCACTGGAGTTGGCCTACAAGATCGGCAAACAAACGAAGGCGGACCTGGGTGACGACTATATCGAGACACCCGCGGATGCGGTAATGGAAAAAATGGTCGTCGACCTCGAGCGACGCGGCAAGCGCTTCGGTGCCGGGTTCTATGACTATCCCGCGGATGGCAGGAAGCGCTTGTGGCCGGGGCTGGTGGAGCATTTCCCGTTGTCCGACGAACAGCCGACACCGGAAGAAGTGAAGACCAGGCTTTTCTACGTGCAGGCGATCGATACGGCCCGATGCCTCGAGGAAGGCGTACTCACCCATCCGGCCGATGGTGATATTGGCTCCGTCTTTGGCTGGGGCTTCCCCCCCTACACCGGCGGCACATTGTCGTTCATCGAGACCGTAGGCTTGCGCGAGTTTGTCGCGGAAGCCGACCGCCTTGCCGAAAAGCACGGGGCGAGATTCGAAGTACCGGACGGCCTGCGTGCGATGGCAGGGACTGCTGAAACCTATTATGGGTTGGCTGGAAAGGGCGAAGCTCGTTCAGCGGCCTGAGGAGTTTGATATGGGTAACATCGTCAGTTTCGAACAACAGGATGCCGTTGCCGTTATTACTTTGAATCGGCCGGACGCGATGAATGCGTTTACGACTGAATTGTCGTTGCAACTGCAGCTGGCGCTCGAACGCGCTGCCGATGATGACGCGGTGCGAGTGATAGTGCTAACTGGCGTAGGCCGTTGTTTCAGTGCCGGCGCCGACCTCAAGTCCGGCTTCGAGGGGCGCAACGTATTCGGCAAGCTGCACTACGAATACCGCCCGGTGCTGTCAGCGATCGCGACGATGTCGAAGCCGGTTATCGCAGCGGTCCCCGGCTCGGCCGCTGGTATTGGTATGTCACTGGCGTTGCAGTGTGACCTTTTGCTCATGGCGGACAACGCCTTCCTTCTGTCACCATTTACGACGATATCTTTGGTGCCGGATGGTGGGCTGAACTGGCTCCTGGTCCGGCAACTCGGTTATCGCCGCGCGTTCCAGCTCAGCGTCGAAGCAGAACGCATTCCTGCCGATCGGTGTGTGGAGCTCGGTCTCGCCAACAAGGCCGTCCCCGCCGAAAAATTGCAGAGTGCGGCACTCGAGTGGGCGGAATCGCTCGCAAAGCGTGCGCCACTCTCGCTGGAGGCGACCAAGAAGACCATGCGTCACGCAATGGAAAACGACTGGGCAAGCACGTTCAACATGGAAGCCGATTGGCAACAGGCACTGGCAGGCAGCGAGGACAATATTGAAGGCGTCGATGCGTTCTTCGAGAAGCGCGACCCAAAATTCAAAGGCAAGTAGACGTCCCGATCAATTGACAGAGTATTAGTTATGGACAGACATATTTTCGAAGAAGAGCATGAGATGTTTCGCGACTCCGTGCGCAGCTTCATGAAAAACGAGATCGCACCGCACAGCGACCGCTGGCACGAAGAGGGCATCGTAGATCGCGAGGCGTACCTGAAAGCAGGGGAGATGGGCTTCCTGCTGATGTGGGCTGACGAAGAATACGGCGGCATTGGTGTACGCGATTTTCGCTATGAGCAAATTCTCATCGAGGAGAATGCGCATCACGGCGACCCGGGATTCTTCATGACATTGCACAGCCGCCTCGTCGGGCCCTATTTCGACAGTTTCGCTACCGACGAGCAGAGAGCACGCTGGCTACCGAAATGCATTTCAGGCGAACACATCCTGGCCATCGGGATTACAGAACCCGGTGCCGGCAGCGACGTCGCCGGTATCAAGACCAAAGCCGTGGATAAAGGTGATCACTACCTGCTCAACGGTTCCAAGACCTTCATTTCGAACGGCATTCTTGCCGATCTCGTCATCGTTGTCGCGCGAACGGATCCGAACAACAGCCATGCCCTGTCCCTGTTCGTCGTGGAGCGCGGCATGGAAGGCTTCGAGCGCGGCAAGAACCTCAAGAAGATGGGGATGAAAAGTCAGGACACGGCGGAGCTGTTCTTCAATAACGTCAAGGTGCCGAAAGAAAATCTCCTCGGTGAGCTGAACCGGGGTTTCTATCACCTGATGCATGGCCTGGCCGAGGAACGTCTCCTGGGCGCGTGCGGATACGTTGCCAGTAGCGAGGCGGCTTACAACCTGACACTGGACTACGTAAACGAACGCAAGGCGTTCGGCAGGACCATTGCCGAGTTTCAGAATACGCGCTTCAAGATGGCCGATATGCGGACGGAGCTGGACGTCGGTTACGCGTTTGTTGATCGCTGTGTCGAGGAGCATAACAAGGACCGGCTGACGGCTGACGATGCGGCGAAAGCCAAGCTCTGGACGAGCGAACTGGAAGCTCGCGTTACCGATGAATGTGTGCAGCTACACGGCGGCAACGGGTACATGGACGAATACAAGGTCTCGCGTCTTTATACGAATGCGCGCATTTCGCGGATCTATGCCGGCAGTTCGGAGATCATGCGAGAGATTATTGCGCGCTCGATCGGTCTGGACCCGCGCAAACGGCAGAAAGCCGCGAAAGCCAACGCGGCCTGAGAGAAAAGCGAATGCGCACTGCGTTCATCGGACTTGGTGTCATGGGTTATCCGATGGCGGGTTTTCTCTCGAAAGCGGGCCACGGAGTCGTCGTCTATAACCGTACCCGGACCAAGGCAGAGAGCTGGGTCAGCGAATTTGGCGGCAGCAGTGCGGCGACGCCGACGGCGGCGGCGCGGGATGCCGAAGTCGTGTTTTGTTGTGTGGGCAACGACGATGACGTTCGTGAAGTCATCCTCGGTGAGGAGGGTGTTCTCAGCGGCGTATCGCCGGGCGCCGTTATCGTCGACCACACGACAGCGTCAGCGACTATTGCCTGTGAAATCCACGCGCTTGCTGCGGAGAAGTCCGTTGGATTTCTCGATGCGCCGGTTTCGGGTGGACAGGCAGGTGCCGAAAGTGGGCAACTGACCGTCATGGTCGGTGGCGATGTCGAGGTTTTCGAGCGAGCCGCGCCCGTGATCGACAGTTATGCCAAGGCAATCACGCGTATCGGACCGGTGGGCTCCGGCCAACTCGCTAAAATGGTCAACCAGATCTGTATCGCCGGAATCGTGCAGGGACTTTCCGAAGGCCTGCACTTTGCCGAATGTGCCGGCCTCGATCCGGCGGTCGTGATCGAATCGATTTCCAAAGGTGCAGCGCAGTCCTGGCAAATGGAGAATCGCTGGCAGACGATGGTAGACGGCGAGTTCGACTTTGGCTTCGCCGTCGACTGGATGCGCAAAGACCTGGGAATTACACTCGAAGAAGCCCGGCGCAACGGCGCGCAACTGGAGCTTACGGCGCTCGTCGACCGATTCTACGCCGAGGTACAGGCGATGGGCGGCAGCCGCTGGGACACGTCCAGCCTGATCGCGCGCCTCAAAAAGTAGTAATATCTCTTCCTCACAGGGGTGGTCCCCGGACCTGAGATCCTCGACCCGGCAGGTGCCGGGCGTACAGGGAACCCTTAGAACCTGATCCGGTTAGTACCGGCGTAGGAAGGGAATCATGCATCCACGTTCCAACATGCGGCGATTCACCGCAGCCATACTTGCATTACTCGCATTGCCGGTCATGGCAGATGAACCGAATCCTGATGCGGTCGATGAGATCATCGTCACGGCGGACTTTCGCCGACGCCCGATCAATGAGCTGCCCACGAGCGTTAGCATCCTGGATGCAGATTTCATCGAGCAAACTGCGGTGCAGCACTTTGAAGAACTCGTCAATGTCATTCCCAATCTCAACTGGTCGGGTGACGGCCACCGTGCCCGGTACTTCCAGATTCGTGGCGTTGGTGAGCTGGAGCAGTACCAGGGTGCTCCAAATCCGTCCATCGGATTCCTGATCGACGACATTGACTTCAGCGGCATTGGCACGGTGGCGACGCTGTTCGACGTCGAATCCGTGGAAGTATTGCGCGGTTCCCAGGGGAGCCGTTATGGCGCCAATGCCCTGGGCGGGCTGATCTATATAAGCAGCGCCACCCCGTCGGCAGAGCGAAACGGGCGAGTGCAACTGAGCGCCGGCGACGACGATGCGATTGCGTTGGGACTGGCTTTTGGCGGCGCACTCGACCGTGATGAGAAAGTCACTTATCGAGTCAGCGCTCAAAAACACGAGAGTGACGGTTTTCGAAGTAACGGCTATCTCGGTCGCGATGACACCAACGGTCGTGATGAGTCGGCGCTGCGTGTCCGACTGCGGTACCAGCCTTCAGCAGCGCTCGAAGCCAATCTATCGATACTCTACAGCGATATCGACGACGGCTACGATGCGTTCGCGCTGGACAACAGCTACTCGATGCACTCCGACAACCCCGGAAAGGACGCCCAGCGCAGTACGGGAGCGTCGCTGAGGTTCGAATGGTCGGGAATGGATCTAATGACGCTGACCTCGGTAACGGCATTTGCCGATTCGGATATCGAGTTCAGTTTCGATGCAGACTGGGGCAACGAGGATAGTTGGTCCCCTGTGACTTACGATTACGTATCGCTGAACGATCGAAAGCGCAAGACCGTCAACCAGGAGTTTCGGCTCGCATCGAGTGACGCAGGAAGGATCTTTACAGGCAGCACCGATTGGCTCATCGGGCTTTACGTGCAGGACCTCGACGACAAGCTTCAGACGGTAAACCGCGGCAACTATTACGACCCTTTCTATGACTTTGCGGACAGCCTCGATGACACGCTCGGCAGTGACTACGAGGCGACAAGCACGGCGCTGTTTGGCCAGCTTGCAAGCAATGTCAGTGACGCAACCCGATTGAGTGTTGGGCTGCGGGTCGAGCATCGATCGACCGACTATGTCGATACGACGGCGCTTTCCGCGAATCCGTCGGAGACGATGTGGGGCGGCGAAGTCAGTCTGAGTCATGATCACTCGGCTGCGCTGACGAGTTTTGTCAGCCTGACCAAGGGCTACAAGGCCGGCGGTTTCAACCTCGGGTTTGTGCCACCAGGCCGAAGGGATTTTGGCGAAGAGCAGCTGTGGAGCGTCGAATCGGGCATCAAGTCGTCTCTGCTCGACAATTCGATAACGTTGAATGCTTCGATATTCTACAGCCGGCGTGATGATCAACAGGTCCGCACCTCGTTTCAACTGGTTCCCGGCGACCCGGCCTCATTCGTGTTTTTCACCGACAACGCAGCGACAGGCGACACGCTGGGCGCCGAGGCGGACTTCCGCTGGTTCATATCCGATTCCTGGGAGATCTACGCGAACATAGGCCTGCTCGATGCCAGTTTCGATGAGTTCATGGCGCCACAAGGTGACCTCGGTGGCCGCGACCAGGCGCATGCACCGCGTTACACGGTCGCGGCCGGCGCGGCTTACCGCAGCGCCAATGGATTCTTCGCCCGGCTGGATGCGACAGCGCGTGACGAGTTCTATTTCGATGTCAGT
>Ga0265306_10001527_pt1 | contig 11274 bp, 8 predicted proteins | sample Helome_3_FD_192493 | JGI IMG/M metagenome (GOLD analysis project Ga0265306, IMG submission 192493) | Marine sediment microbial communities from subtidal zone of North Sea - Hel_20160420 (Illumina Assembly) | ecosystem: Environmental > Aquatic > Marine > Subtidal zone > Sediment ...
GAGTCACGCCCCGGCGTGATCATCTTTTGCACAGTTGCGTGCTGCCATAGGTGAACTATTATACCTATGCGCACTCGTGGCGCAGTACGTAGATGGTATCACCACAGTGGCACAATTACAGATATCACCAAAACCGTCCGCCAAGTCAAGAAAATCCTAAATTTAATTCTTGGGAAATTTTTGAGACTGGCCGTCACTTTATTTTTAGGATGGATTTTGGGGGCGAGGACATCCGTATCGGACTTTAACAGACTTTCTTATAAAACCGCTTGTGATATCCATTTGAAACATGTATTTTTAACCGAGTATGGTTTGTGACGGAATCCGGCTCCCAGATTGCACTAAAATCTGTTCCGATTCTTTGGATATCACAATTTTGTCCGAACCGTGGTTATTCTCAATATATCTGCAGTTAGACGATCCGATATTTGAGCCCAACAAATTCGTTTTTGGGGATAATAAGATCATAAAAATTTTGCAATAAAAACGGCTGAAGGCGGACATCAAAAAAAGTAAAGTGAGCGATGTCTGCATCTCTTTTATAATTCAAACAACCTAATACAACAAAGGAAAAAACGATGGCTCTCATTCAAACAATTGAACCTGAAAAGGCAGAAGGTCAAGCTAAAGAGATTTATGACTTCATGATGGAAAATGCCGGTGTAATTCCTGCTCCGCTACAGCTTGCAAGTGCCAGTCCTTGGCTGTTGGATAATTATTGGCAATCGATTCAACATTTTTCCCAGCATCCGAATTTGGGATTTGGGTTGCTCTCCAGTATACGTTATCTGGTGGCGCAACAATATGATTACGCTTTCTGCACCGGGTTTAATAGGAAGATGCTAAATATGCAGGGGCTGACAGATGAGGATATCGAAAAGATGGAAAAAGATCCTCTTCAGGCACCTCTGGATGACAAGGATAGGGCGATGGTGGCATTTGTAATGAAGGCGATCAAAACACCAGATGCCGTTGAAAAACAAGATGTTGATCAGCTACATGATCTGGGGTGGACGGACAGCGATATCATGGATGCCCTGGCACACGCTACCAATATGATCTCATCCAGTATTCTGATGAAGACTTTTAAAATGGATCAGACGTGCTGATTTCACACATATTGTCCGAGAACTTAAAAAGCTCAGGCTGGTCCTCATTTCAAATTGCAATTCATATTTGTTTAGATTCCGCTTTTCTTTGCGATTCTCAAACCTGTGGTATCTCTCCAACATATACAAGTTTGAGGACACCCTGATTTTTTGCAGATACTGTAAGCATATGGTTTGGTAACGAAGATCTAGTGGCCTCATGCTGTTCAATTGCCGAGATGGATATGCTGCTTTAGAATACGTAACTAAACATGCATTGGGGAGGATTATTATGCGCAATCAAAGATTTTTTTTCAGTTTATGTTTGGCTTGTCTTCTGATTTCAGCATGTGTCTCCAAAGAAAAATATGAGGATTTAGAAACAACGCTTGCCGATACTCAGGCCAAACTTGAACAAAAAGGCAAGAATGTCGAAGAATTAGCGCAAAAGCTGGTGGAATTGGAAAAAAACTGGAATAAGTGCCAGCAGGATAACAGCGAGCTTAACGCACGTTATCAAGAGTTGGAGAAAGAACAGCAAATGCTTTCCCAAGCTCTAGCGCAAAAGGAAGACGTTATCCACCAGGTTGGTGAAGCCAAGCGCCAATTAGAAAACAAAAAACAATCGCAGATCGAGAGACGCGAGCAAAAGATTAAAGAACTTGAAGATGCCGTTGCAAAGTTGGATGAAACCAAGCGTATGTTGGAAGTCAACCTTTTGGCGCAGCTGGAGAGTCGAGAAAGAAATATTAAAGAGCAGAAAAAGACGATTTCAGAGTTAGGGAACCAGAAACAACAGGTTGAAACCAATTTAATCGATTTGAAACAACAGATAGCCCTCCAAGAGCAAACGATAAACGAGCAAATGAAGATTATCGAGGAGTTGGATTCTACTACGCTTAAAATAGAAAGCAACTTGCAAGACCGGGCGTTGGAAATAGAGCTGCGGGAAAAAAGGATAAAAGAATTGCAAGATGCTATCGCTCAGCGAGATAAAGCCAAACGCCAGATTGAAAACGATCTCAAAGAACAGATAAAGGCCCAGCAAGTGACGTTGGAGAAGCTGGTCGGCAAATTAAAAGTTACCTTTGTCGATAGGATTCTTTTTAATTCTGGAAGTGCGAAGATCAATGAGGAAGGTAAACTTTTACTTTCAACGTTTGCCGAAAGCCTCAAGCATAATAACCAAAGCATCATCGTTGAAGGACATACGGATAACGTTCCCATAGGACCGGAATTGATGGAAAAATATCCTACAAACTGGGAATTGTCGGTAGCTCGATCCGCTGCAGTGGTGCGCTATCTCACAGAAAAGCCAGGTATCGAGCCCCAAAGGTTTACGGCAAGCGGTTACAGTTTCTATAAATCAGTGGCTTCCAACGAAACTGAAGAGGGCCGGCATCAGAACCGCCGAATTGAAATTATTCTGGCTTCCCAGCGCTAAGGTGGGTGGATCTCGGGGGTTATTCTTCAACAAGCTGTTGCTCCGATTTAATTGTTTTGGTTAGCTATGTCTTGAAATCTTATTGTGTATTACGTATTACGAAAACCACATATTATACCGAGTGGAGATTCCGGCTATGAAGTGACAATCGTAAAAAATTGCATATATCATCTGGCAAACCAAAATATCTTCGAACCAAAAAAGTTGCGATTACTCCAACTAATCCAAACTTGAAGCAACCCCAATTTTATTGCGATATCATTAAGTAACCACATGGGCAGGGTCAGCAGATGGCTCTGCCTTTTTCAATTTTTAAATGGTGGGGATAACAAAATATAGACAATAAAAAAGGGTTTACGATTTCTTGTAAACCCTTGATTCTCTAATTGGCGTCCCCAAGGGGATTTGAACCCCTGTTGCCGGCGTGAAAGGGCGGCCACTCCACCCTACCCTGCTTGAATTCCCAATGATTTCAAGGGCAACAGAGTCAAGAAAGGCATCAGAGTCATAGCGTTTTGTGTCCGCTTTTGTGTCCGCCATTATTAAGCTGCTGTGCAATCCATCCCAAAATCAGCGCCACAACAAAATCGATCTTTTTTTCATTCAGCTGGCGGCTGCATACCTATCAATAAACAATGGATGCCTGCTTTTATAGCAGTTGATGGACCCTGTGTCTGTGATCTATCAACAAACAATTCCTTGGATCTTGCCAAAATCGCCTGACTGTGCAACATTCCCAATATATTCGTTTCAGCTGCATTCATAATCTTCGTTTTTCCGCAAATTGGAAATCAAAAATTTTGAAAGCATCCGCTCTTCTTGCCAAAATTTTGTTGCTTATGGTCTTCTTGAGCATGGCAAATGCCGGGCGACTGTATTCATATCAACAGCGGGTTATCATCTGTATGTTGCCGCTTGAGCATGCGGATGCTGAACAACTGGCTGATGTCCTGGCTCCTTTTCTTTCACCACAGGGAAAAATTGCAACTTATTCGCCTACGAATACCCTAATCATCAAAGATCAACCATCGAAGGTGAGAATGCTTATCAAGGTTATAAAAGGAAGAGCGGATTTGTCGGAATGCCAAAACTTCGAAAACGTTCCGCAGGGGAGCAATAAAATTCCATAGGATCGGACAAGATCAAAGGCTTAGAGTTGATCTGAATACGTTGTGTTTCCCTATAAGGGGTATTAAATGATTTTCTTAATGGATCGAAGAAAGGTTTTGGCTCGTCTGGCCAATTGGCTTTTCGCATTCGGGCTTGCATCATTTTTACCCCTGAAGGGAGCAATCGCAAAAGACAAAAAGCAAAACCAGGGGGCAGGTATGAAACTTCCACAACCAAAAATGGAAGGATCGATCTCAGTGGAGCAGGCGATCCGGCAAAGAAGGACTATTCGAGGCTATAGTTCCCAAATTTTACAGGTGGATCAACTGTCCCAATTGCTTTGGTCCGCCCAGGGTCTTACGGGAAACCGCAGGTTCAAACGGGCCGCCCCCTCGGCCGGCGCTCTTTATCCCATGGATGTTTACGCCGTTGTGGGGCAAAACAGCGTGGTGCAAATAGATTCCGGTGTTTACCGCTACGAAACTAGAGCGCACAGGTTGGCGTTAATAACCAATCAGGATTTAAGGGATCGTGTTGCCCGAGCCGCCATCTCACAGATGTGGATGGCCAATGCTCCGATCAATCTTGTCATAACCGCCGAATACAGCCGAGTGATGGGCAAATACGGAAAAAGGGGTATTCGATATGCGCAGATCGAAGCGGGTCATATTGGCCAAAACCTTTTTCTGCAGGCTGAAGCGCTGGGTTTGAAGGTCGGAATTGTCGGGGCATTTCATGATAAGGAGGTAGCTGAAGTAATGAAATTACCCCGCTCACACGAACCGTTGCTGATCATGCCGATAGGTTATGCCGCCTAAACTCAATTATATCAGTTTGTGGTGTCTGGACAAGCAGATGAAAATGATTTGGCATCAATACCCACGCATTGGAACTTTAAGGGCGCCTCTGACTGATGGGGCTTGTGAGGAAGAACCACCGGACATAACATGTGGGTTTCGGCTTAAACCTCAAATCAAATTGAGTCGGTGTTAAGTCAAACGGTATGCCAATGGGGGTAAACGGATGAAGGCGTTTCGGTTTGCATTGAATAATTTTCCGGCTCGCTTGGTGAAGCGTTTACGCCAATTTATTATTCGGCTATAAAAAAATCATCCGTCTTTAGAGAGTTATTGATTGAGGCCAGAAAGAAAATAGCCATGCTCAAACCGCAAACCTTCGGTTAACAGCGACCGGCTATTAATCGTCACAATACTACATTATGGGAAGATAGGTAGATCCAAAATCGAATTTATCGCCAATTTATCGGCATGCCAAAAAGAAAATGATCACCCGTCGCGACTAATTTTTTTAAAACCTAAGATCATATCTTCTATTTGTGGTAACTGTACTCATCTGAAACCTCGTAGTTTAGTCATTGAAGTGAACCAGAAATATCTTTTTATCAAAACAAACCGCATTTTGGCAACTTTTTCTAATAGTGGGTATTTATTGCCAGTATGAGCTGATTTCTCTGAATCTCAATATTAAGACTCGCTCCTTTGCCGGTATTCCATCCGGTCTTCATTGCCCAGCATGCAACTGCCACATGCTGCCGAAAATGCATCAAGAAGTGGGATGGAATCGAAAAGGGCAGGGCGCTGAATGAAAAAGAGATTGATTATGTTGTGGCGTTGATTATAGGATGGATTGGAGAGCAGCTCTATAATAGCGGATACAAAACGCTATGACTCTGATGCCTTTCCTGACTTTGTTGCCCCTGAAATCATTGGAAATTCAAGCAGGGTAGGGTGGAGTGGCCGCCCTATCACTCCGGCAACAGGGGTTTAAATCCCCTTGGTTACCATGATTTTGTTCGTGATCACTAAAGTCGATGTCGAGCATATGCTCGAAGAGATCAAGTGGAGCACACTGCTTTTTTTTACCGGCCTTTTTATCCTCGTTTGGGTTTTAGAAGCAAAGGGCGTCATAGAATGGATTGCGCATAATGTTTTCCCGCGCATCGGAGACAATCCATATATCATCGTCCTGGTGGTGTTATGGGGTTCAGGGATTGCTTCCGGCTTTTTAGATAACATCCCATTTACGATTACGATGATTCCAGTTGTGCGATTGATGCTGGAGGCAAATCCGATCCCCAACAACATCCTGTGGTGGGCGCTCTCACTGGGCGCCTGTTTGGTGGGCAACCTGACCATGATTGGTGCCTCGGCCAACATCGTTTCGGTGGGGATGGCCAAAAGATTCAATCAGAACATCAGCTTTTTGGCGTTCATGAAGTCCAGTGCCGTCATAACGGCTATATGTCAAACTGAAAATTCTTGAGATTTTAGTTTGAAATTCTACCGGAAACAGCATCCGGGTGAGGGGTAAAGACATGAACCATCAAAAATTCGATACGGTTGTGGTAGGCTCCGGAACCTCCGCCTACTATGCAGTTGACGCACTCAACAGGGCCGGCCAAGAGGTTGCCATTGTTGACGAGCGTCCCTACGGCGGAACCTGCGCTTTGCGCGGCTGCCAGCCTAAGAAGTATCTGGTAAGCAACGCCGAGGCGGTGGCCATGGCGAGTCATCTCGTTGGCCGGGGGATCGTGGCTGCGCCGAAAACTGACTGGCAGTCCCTTCAGACCCTCAAAAATGCATTCCTTGACGGTCGATCCGAAGCCGAGGTCAAGAACTGGCAGCAAGCGGGAGTCACTACCTTTCACGGTCGAGCCGTCATGACAGGTGAGGATAAGATTACAGTCGGCCACGATCGGCTGAAGGCACAGCACATCGTTCTGGCGACCGGTGCCACGCCACGACGTTCTGATATTCCGGGCGCCGAGCACGTATGCGATAGCGAGCATTTCCTAAACCTGCCCGACCTTCCGAATCGAATCGTGTTCATTGGCGGCGGCTATATATCTTTCGAATTCGCTCACATAGCGATTCGCGCCGGCGCGGAAACGGTCACCATTCTGCATCGCTCATCCCGTCCGTTGAAAGCCTTCGATCAGGATATCGTGAAAAGCGTGCTTAAAGCCGGCCAAGCCGATGGAGTCAGGGTCGTGCTTAATGAAGCGCCCATATCAGTTGAATCCGCAGAAAACGAATTGATCATTCGAGGTTCGAAGAATGCGGTTTACAAGGCAGATCTAATCATCGGGGCGACAGGGCGGGTTCCCAACCTGAGTGTAATCGAAGGCGACCACGGCAACGTTGAGCATTCGGTGCGTGGTGTTATTGTGAATGAATTTCTCCAAAACGTCTCCAATCCGAGGGTCTATGCCGTTGGCGACTGCGCCGCAACCAAGTATATGCTGGCTCCCGTAGCCGATGAGGAAGGCAAGACGGCCGCCCGCAATATCCTCGAAGGCAATATCAAGACGATCGATTACTCCGTAATACCAAGTGTGGTCTTTACCATACCCAGCATCGGATCAGTTGGGTTGACAGAAGAGAAGGCCAAACAAAACAAAATCGATTTTCGCGTGAACCATGGCATGACGACCGACTGGCCCTCGTCGAAACGAATTGGTGAAGAACACGGCACTTACAAAATTCTCATCGACAAGCAAACAGACGAAATCCTGGGGGCGCATATCGCCCGACATAGCGCTTCCGAAGCAATTAATGTATTGGCTCTTGCAATGAAACACAAGATCAAGGCCTCCGAACTGGCCGAATTCATGTGGACCTACCCGACCGTTACGTCTGATCTGAAGTATATGGTGAAATGAGGGCAAGGGTTTAGCCCCTTTTATTCCAGCGTAACTCTCTTTATGACGACCCCGACCCGTTGACATGCTCATGTGTGGGTAAGCAAACAGCAGTCACGCTATGCGTGATTATGAAAATGCACATACGAATATGAGGCGCCTGGAAATTATTGGACTGAGTGGACGTACAAAAAATGATCGGATTAAGGTGCCCTATGAAAACAGGCTTTAAATTGGATTAAGTGGAGACTTGACTTTTTCTCCTGCATGCTAATATTTCTAATATTGTGGTTAAATTTTTATCAACCTGAATTAATTCTGCGTTGAATTTCCATCAATTCAGAAAGCCAGGCAACTATGATGTACTTTTGTGAAAGGAGGATGTTATGGCAGTCGCCAAAATTACCGAAATTTCAGCTACGTCAAAAGAAAGTTTTAATGATGCCTTGAACGCCGGCGTTGCGCGGGCCAACAAAACATTAAAAAATGTCAAGAGTGTGTGGGTTAAAGATCAACAAGCCGATATTGAAAATGGAAAAATCGCGCAGTACAAGGTGCTTCTGAAGGTGACCTTTGTGCTCGAAGATTAGCTTCGCTGAAAGGTTGATTTCTGTGCCGGCAAACAGTCTTGAAATTGGGCATTTCTCCTTCATGGCTATTTTTCCAACTCTTCCTTTACGGCAATACCTATCTTTTCTAATGTAAACGGCTTCTTTATGTATTTTCCGACGCCTAATTTTTGGGCTTCCTTCACCTCATCTGTTTCAGCGAACCCACTAATTATAATAGCCTTTTGATTGGGGTGAATCTCTATTATCCTCTCGTATGTCTCACGACCATTTATACCCGGATCCATAATCATATCAAGCAATAGTAAATTAAAAGTATTTTCTTTCAAATACTCAACAGCCTCCTCTCCACTGGAAACGGTTTTAGTTTTATAGCCAAGTGTATTTAGCATCTTACAAGTTATCTGTCTTTGGCTTTCCACATCATCAACAACCAGAATAGTCTCTCCGTTTCCTTTGTACTCTTTGGTGGGTATGAACAAATCTTTACCCAATGTTTCATCTCTTGTTATTGGAAAGTACAACTCAAACGTTGTACCGATCTCATCACATGTCACATCGATGTAACCTTGATGATCTTGTACAGTATTCCATACCACGGCCAGACCTAAACCTGTACCACTTCTGCCCATTACCTTCTTTGTGTAGAACGGCTCAAATATCCTCCCAAGGTCATCTGATGATATTCCCGATCCATCGTCTGATACGGCCAGAACAGCATACTCACCTTCGTTTATATCATCATACCCCCTTACAGGTTTATCTACATAGCGGTTCACGGTCGATATGGTGACATTGCCGCCACCCTTAATAGCTTCCGAAGCATTTGATACCAGGTTCATTACCACTTTTCTGATATGTACATGAGAGCCGCTTATGTTAAGCAAATCCGTATCAAGGTTGGTATTGACTGCAACTGTTGGATGAAACTGCTTGAGCTTGTTAAACTCAGGAGAATGTAAATAGTCACCTATTAGATCATTTAAATTCAGAGTATCTTTTGTGGTAGCCACTCCTCTTGCAACGGTTAACAAATCCCGTACAATAGCGACCGCTCGAGCTCCTGACTCTTTTATGGCCTCAATAAATTCTCTATAAGGGCTGTCCTCGGGTAATTGCAGTAATAGCAAATCTGGATAGCTGACAATCCCTGAAAGCACGTTATTCAAATCGTGGGCGACTCCACCTGCCAGAAGTCCAAGGGATTCCATTTTTTGGGATCGTTGAAGTTTGTCTTGTAAACTTTTTTTTTCATTCTCTGCTTTCACACGCTCACTGATGTCTATCACTATACCCTCGTAATATGTAATATGGCCTTTTTCATCTCTTCGCATGAGTGTCATATCATCAAGCCATTTTATTTCTCCATCTTTTGTAAAAATTCGATAGGGATCGTGAGTAAATTCTTCTCTTCCTTCCTCTCCGCTAAATTTTTCAACTTCTTTTTTCACCCTTTTCAAGTCAAGAGGATGAATTACCCCTGCATAAGGAATTTTTCCTGAAGTAAATTCTTCTGCTTTGTAACCAAATAAACCATTGACATTATCTGAAACAAATTCTACCGGCCATCCATCAGCGTTTTTCCAAAGAAAAGCAACTGCCGGGCTTTTGTTTATGATACTGTTGGCTTCCTGCAAGGCCACTTCTGCCCGCTTGCGTTCTGTGATGTCTTCGCCTGAACTCAGGGTGCCACTAATACTGCCTTCATCATCTTTTAATATTGTATTGTGCCAAGCTATAATCCTTTCCTCACCGTTTTTCGTTAAAACTGGATTTTCAAAGTATTCAATTGGCTCAATCTCTCCGACCATCAACCTGTTAAAAACTGTTTTAGTCTGATCTTTTATGCTTTGCGGTATGAAGTTACCAAACCAATTCTTGCCGATAATCTCCTTTTGCTCATAGCCAAGGACTAAACCTCCCTTCTGGTTTACGAGGACCACCTCACCGCTGGCATCGATAGCTACGAAGATAACTCCTGCTATATCAAGAAGCTTCTGGGCCCTGTTTCTCTCTTGCCGCAGCGCTTCCTCGGCCTGCTTGCGCTCTGTGATATCCCTGCCAATTGACTGGTATCCAATGATTTTTCCTTGGTCATCGAACAGCGCACGGTTTGTCCAACTCTGCCAGAGTATATCACCGTTTGAGGCAATCACCGTGTGTTCGTGCGATTGCGTCGGTGACTCGAGCTTCAGGCTTGAGATATTGTCCATCACAGCTTTTTGTTCTGATTCTGGAATCAACGATAGGAAGTTTATACCGACCAACTCCTTAAACGTTTCGCCAAAGTATTCACAGTAGGCTTTGTTAACAAACGTAATCTCGCCGCCAGGCATGAAGTTGCAGATCAGCCCCGGCATGTCTTCCACAACGGCGCGGTATCGCCCCTCGCTCTCATTTAACGCCTTCTCAGCTCTTTTTAATTTAGATTCAACATGCTCTAATTCCTGAATCCTTTTCTCTAATTCATCATATGTTGGTTTTTCGGTCATTAACAGGCTCTCCGATTTTATAAAAATGAGATTAATCTCGTTTGCTATGTAACTAAGGATATATGCACTATTCTATTACCACAACCGATTTGATTTCACGACAATATATATAAGCATCGAATAGCCCGAATCGTCGATCGAAAGGATTATCCGTGCTAATCCTCAAAGCTCGGTGGAGTCACCAAACCCCCAACGAGCTCAGATAAACCCTGAGCGAAGTCTATGGTTGTCCGATCCTCCAATCTGGCACCTATGATCTGGACACCTACCGGAAGGCCTGAATCGCTCAATCCAACTGGCGCTACAGTTGCTGGCAAAATTACAGATATCATAAACGATGGTCGTCAAGTCAAGAAAATCCTAAATTTAATTAAGTATTTTTCTCCAACAATATATGCAGCATTATTCCCAAAATTAGGAACCTAATTCTATAAAAATTTTTTATAGTCTCTTGAAACTTGGCTTATCTCACTGAATATATGTGAAAAATTTTTTTTGGGCCTCCAAGGCACAATTATTGCACAAACTTAGTGATGATAAAGCCAAACCAGTTGCGAGACTGGGACGGAAAGCCGTGGGTCTCTGAGGGGCATTAGCCACAGTCTAAGAGAAAGCCGGGTTGCCAATAATAAGGTCACCCGGCTTTATTTTTATAATGACGAATAATATGGATTACCTGCATTTATATCGGTTATGGTTGCCATTTCACACAATCAAACCCGTTGTGGTCAGCATTTTGTTTTGATCACAGCCGAACAGAAAAACAAGTTGCAAGAATTTATTGAGAAACTTTGCAAATATTCAGATTTATTTGCCACTGTTTATGATCCTTTCACATAGGGTTGGCAGAAATCATTTCAACTCGAAGGCGATGACCCAGATCGCAAAATTAGATGAGGATGAAAGGGGG
>Ga0265306_10001529_pt1 | contig 11269 bp, 7 predicted proteins | sample Helome_3_FD_192493 | JGI IMG/M metagenome (GOLD analysis project Ga0265306, IMG submission 192493) | Marine sediment microbial communities from subtidal zone of North Sea - Hel_20160420 (Illumina Assembly) | ecosystem: Environmental > Aquatic > Marine > Subtidal zone > Sediment ...
TCCGGCGCTGTGGCCTCCACCTCCAGGCCTTCTGCCAGGCGGTCGACGCCCTGCCGGTGCACGGAGTTCACAACGGCCGACGGGGCGCCGGCCAGCTGCTCCAGCAGGCCACCTGGCCTGAATCGCGCCTCGTGGGCAGGCCCGTACTGCACCTCGAGGGGGTCATCCGAGTTTTCGTGGTGCGTGGCGAAACCGGGTGCCTTGTGCACGGCCGGGTGCAGGCTGCCACCGAGGGCGACATTGATCTCCTGGAATCCCCTGCAGACACCGAACAGCGGCAATCCGGACCGGATCGCCGCCGGTATCAGGGCCAGCGCGGCCGCGTCACGGGGCGGATCGTGCAGCGCGCCCGGCGCGCTCGGTGGCCCCTGGTAATGCACGGGGTCCACATCCGACGGACTGCCCGTCAACAGCAGGCCGTCCAGCCGGCCCAGGCAGGCGCTCGCCTCGAAGCCCTCCGGAAACACCGGTAGCGTCACCGGGCAGCCGCCGGCGGCGACGGCCACTGCGCGCAGGTATTTTTCGCCTGCCATATGGAATTGATGGGCACCGTACAGGCGCCGGTCCGCGATGACACCGATAAGAGGATGATTGTCCTGCATCTGTATACGGTGCCAGACGGTGGCCGGCCCGACTAGGCCTGCCAGTGGCTAACAATTCCGCGGCCGGAACGGGGCGGCGGGCAAGCTCAGCTTCCCGGACGGCTGATCTCAGCTTGCGGCGCGAAGCCTCGCCCGCCCATGGATCGGAGATCGTCGCCGATGCCCACGAGGGACGGCACGAACAGCAGCACGAGGAACGGCGAGAACATCAGGCCGAAAATCACCGTCACTGCCAGGGGCTGAACCAGCTGCGCCTGGATGCTGCTCTCGAACAGCAGCGGCAACAGGCCGCCCATCGTCGTCAGCGTGACGAGCAGCACGGGTCGCAGACGTTCTTTCGCCGCTGCTATCACCGCCTCGCGCAATTGTTGTCCGTCCCGATGCAGGCGCCGGACGGCGGAGATAAGAATAATGGAGTCATTGACCATGATACCCGCCAGGCCCAGCAGGGCCATCAGGCTCAGCATGTTCAGGTTATAGCCCATGACCCAGTGGCCGAATATCGCGCCCACCAGGCCGAACGGGATGACGGACATGACAACGAGCGGCGTGGTGTAGCTGGAAAAAACCCAGGCCAGGATGATGTAGATCGTGGCCAGCGCAATGCCGAGCGCGATCGTCGTATCGCCGAGGGCCTCGCGTTGCTCTTCAGCCTTGCCCCTGAAATCTACGCTGATGCCATACTTCTGGCGAACCCGAGGCACCACGTCAGCCGCCATGCTCGCCAGTACCACATTGCTAGTCGCGACAGAGGAGTCGACATCGGCGGTGATGGACACCTCGCGGCGACCGTCTTCCCGACGAATCTGCGAAAAGCCCACTCGTGTTTGCAGGTCGGCAACCTCCACCAGCGGCACCTCACTGCCATCGGGCGCCCGCAGGTAGAGGTCGCGGATCGAATCCGGTGAATTCGCGCCCTCGCTCAGCTTCACCCGCACGATGACTTCTTCCTGCTCCTCTGCGAAACGGCGGGCGATGGCGCCCTCGAAGGCATCGCGCACCTGGCGAGCCACCAGTTGCGTGTTGAAGCCCATGGCCCGGCCCGCCGGCGTGACGTCCAGGATAATTTCCTCCTTGCCCCACGGCAGGTTGTCTTCCACCGCCATGGTGCCGGGAAATTCTTGCAGGCCGCGTTTCAGCTCCAGGGCAGCCGCCTTCAACACCGACAGCTCTGCACCCGACAGCCGGATGTCGAGATCGCGACCTGGCGGGCCGCCGGCGCTGCGCTCAAAGAGCGTCAGGCGCTCCGTGCCTGCGAGCTGCTGGATCTCCGCCTGCCAGGCCGACAGGAACTCCGTATTGCGAACCTTGCGGATGTCGCCGGCCACCAGCTCCACCGTGAGGAAGCCAACGTGATCGCCACTGAGCATACTCTCACCCTCGCGCCCACCCGTGGTGCCGATCGTGCCGTAGTCGTAGAGGATCACCTCACCGGGTCCCGCCAGTCTCTCTTCTACGACATACAGCGCGCGATGAATCTCGTCGAGCATTTCGGCACTGCGTTCTCGAGGTGTGCCCGGTGTCATCGAAAAGTTCGCAAACACAATATCCGTCTGCGGCGATGCGAAGAACTCGAAGCCAACGCGTCCCGATATCAGCAGTGTCAGGGCCAGCAAAAATGCACAGAAAGTTGCCACAACGGTGCTGTAACGGTTCCTGAAACAGACTTTGACCAGCGCGGCAAACTGCGCCTCACGGAAGCGAAGGAACCGGTCGCTCAGCACACCGCCACTGCGCCCAGAGCGGTCCACGCGTTGCAGGGAATGCTTCAGATGTGTCGGCAGCACCAGGAAGCATTCCACCAGGCTGGCGCCGATCACCAGCATGATGGTCAATGGCAATTCGCGAACCACGCGCCCAACCACTGAACCCACCGTCAGGATCGGAAAGACGGCGGCAATCGTCGTCAGGGATGCAGCCAGGACCGGCGCGAACATGATCCCCGCGGCGGTCATGGCCGCCTGCCGCGGTTGCATGCCCTTTCTGTGCAGCATCTCGGTGTGTTCTGCGACCACGATGGCATCGTCGACGATAATGCCGAGCCCCATGATGAGGGCGAACATGCTGATCATGTTCAGGCTCATGCCCAGCAGGGCCATACCGCCGAAGGCCGCCATGATCGTCACCGGAATGCCCATCGCCACCCAGAACGCCACGCGCCCGTTCAGGAACAGGAACAGCACCAGCAGCACCAGCGCCAGGCCGGTGAAGCAGTTTCTGATCAACATGCGCACGCGCTGGGTGACCTGGTCTGCGAACACGTCGTACATGTCCACGCGCAACGTCGGCGGCACTTCCTTGCGAAGCTTTTCCAGGTAGTCTTCAACCAGCCGCTGTGAATCGATGGAGTCGACACCCTTGGTGCGCCAGACCCCCAAGCCGATGGCGGTCTCACCATCGAGCACGTGCCCTACCGCGCCCTCCTCGAAGGTGTCGTAGATGCGGCCGATATCGCGCAGGCGCAGGCGCTCACCGGTCATGCGCGACACCACCTCGATCTCGCCCACCTCGCTCGCGCTGCGCGCAAGGGATTCACTGCGAATCTGGCGCGACATGCCTGCGCCTTCGATACTGCCCGAGGGGAGATCGAGGCTGGTTTCCTGCACGCGCTGGGCAATATCCGCCACCGTGAGATCGAGCCGGCGGGGGACTTCCGGCTGCAGTTCGACCCAGATCTCCGTGTCGCGCTGACCGGCCAGTGTCACGCGCGCCATGCCGAGGTTCAGCAGATCGTCACGAATCCGGCGCGCGTAGGCTTTCAGCGCCTGCTCCGGGAAAGGTCCGCTGATCTCGATGCCGCAAACCGGGTCGGTGGTAACGAACTGGGTGACGATGGGCCGTTCCATGTCCGTCGGAAACGTGGTGATGCGGGCTACCGCAGCCTGCACGTCGGTCAGCGCCCGGGCAAGATTCACTTCTTCATCGAACTCCATGGTGATCTGGGCGCGGCCTTCGTAGGCCATCGACTTCACTCGGTCCACACCCTCGATGAACCGCACCTCCGGCTCGATGGCCTGGACCACATTGACATCGACATCCTCCGGGCTGGCGCCGGGCCAGCGCACCGTAATCGTGATCACGTCTATCGTGATGTCCGGCATCACCTGGCGATTCAGCTGCATCAGGCCCCAGATCCCGAACAGGATCATCAGGATCATCAGCAGGTTGCCCGCCACCCGGTGGCGCGCGAACCTCGCCACCAGCCCGCGCTGCTCCGGTGCAGTCACCGCAAGACCACCCGGGCGCCCGCGCCGCCCTCACGCAACTTCGTGATCACGACCTGGTCACCGTCCTGGATGGGCGTGTCACCGGCGTTCTTCAGGATCAGCTCGGCGCCCGCATAACCCAGAACTTCCACCTGGCGCGGGCTCAGCCGACCATCATCAACGACGTAGACCATATCTTCGCCGTACAGCGCGTTCTCGGGTATGCGGATCACGTCGTCATAACTGCGGTCGGCCAGGGCCACGGATACGAAGACCCCGGGCCGCAGCACGCTTTGCTGGTCGCCCGAATCGATGGTGGCAAACACGTCCACACCGCCCGTGGTGGCCATCACCTCGGCGCCCAGCCGCTCAATACGCGCGGAGTAGGACAGGGTATCTTTGCCCACCTGCCAGACCACCTGCACCGGCATGCCGAGCAGTGGCTCTTCGCGCTGCGCCAGGCGACCGTACTGCGCGTTGGTCAGGGAAAAACGAACTTCCAGCCGGCTGGTGTCGATCAGGTCGGCCACGATTTCGTTGCCAAAACCGGTGAACTCCTTGCCGAGATCTGCCGTCACGTTTGCCAGCACGCCCGAAAAAGGCGCGACCAGGCGGGTATCCTGCAGATCGCGCTCGGCCCGGCGGACGGCGATCTCGCGTTGCTCTACCAGCGCTTCCTGCTCTACCACGGCCAGCGCCGCATCGTCGAGGGCCTGCTCCGACACATTTTTCTGCTGGTAGAGGTTCTGGGTGCGCTTCAGGTCGCGACGGAGTTTTTCCAGGCGCGACCTGGCCTCCTTCAACTGGGAGCGATTGTCTGCCAGCGCAGTTTCAAAATCGAAAGCGTCTATGCGCAGCAGCAACTCGCCCTTCTCTACCTGCCCGCCCTCGTGAAGGTTGGCGCCCATCTCCACGACCAGACCTTCTACCTGCGGACGCAGCTCGCTGTGGCGGCCGGCCACAATCTCGCCGAAGAGCCGCAGCTCCGGCTGCACCCGCCCGAAGCGTGCCTCGACAGCCTCCACCGGCCAGACACGTTCCGGCGTTTCCACAGGCGTCAGCTGCGGCCGGGTCGCCATCATGACCACGATCACCCCGGCCGTGGCGGCGACGATCAAGATCGGCAGCGCCACTCGACGAGCGCGCACCTTAAGCTCGACTGGCGGTTGCTTCGTCACGCTGCTTCATGCTCAGACATCCCGTCCAGGCCAGGCGGACCCCGGCCCACTATGGCGGCGGCTACCGTACCGCATCGCCGCGTGAATGGCCCCGGATAAGGGCTCGGCTGGCCGTATGTTGCACCAAAACGGCAAAGTTCCGGCCCGGATTGCGGGAACTTCGTATACGGGTACGGGTCTACCCGAATCAGCGACGGCGCGCAAAGCAAGACACAAGGGGGCGAACCAACATGAACCTGACAACCGCGAACCCGGTCTGGGACTCGGTGGAGAAGACCCGCACGGGCCTGGGCTGGCTCGGCACCCTGTTTGACCTCGGCATCCGCGTCTGGGCGGCGCAGGTGTTCTTCAAGTCCGGTCTGACCAAGATCGACAGCTGGGACAGCACGCTGTTCTTGTTCAATGACGTCTACGCGGTGCCGTTGCTGCCGCCCGCGCTGGCAGCCTGGCTGGCCACCGCCGCCGAACTGGCGCTGCCGGTGCTGCTGGTCATCGGGCTGGCCACCCGCCTGGGTGCCCTCGGCCTGTTCATTCTCAACTACGTGGCCGTCGTTTCATTCCCGGACATGGGTGCCGTCGGTATCAAGGATCACTTGCTGTGGGGCGTGCTGCTGGCGATGATTTTCTTCCACGGGCCGGGGCGCTTGTCCGTGGACGAGTGGTTGCGGCGGCGTTTCAGTACCGCCGACTGACGCCGGCGCTCTGGTTCGCGTTGAGCCACGCGGCGTTGACCTGGTTCACGCATTGCCCCGGCGCGGTTTACTGCGCCGGTTCGGCTTCGCATCCGGCAAACCCGTGTGCTGCGTTTTGAAGGGCCGGCCCTTGCCCGGGCGGGCCGGCCGCCGGCCGCCGGTACCGGCCGGTTGCCAGGCCGGCACCAGCTGGTGTTCACCATCGCCGATCAGGTCGGCTCGCCCCATGCGCCGCAGGGCGGCCCGCAGGCGCGGCCAGTTCTCCGCATCGTGATAGCGCAAAAAGGCCTTGTGCAACTGACGCACCCGCAGGCCCCTCGGCACCCTGACGCGCTCGCTCCGGCGTGAAACCCGGCGCAGCGGGTTGCGCCGACTGTGGTACATGGCGGTTGCGGTGGCCATCGGCGACGGCAGAAAGGCCTGCACCTGGTCGGCGCGAAATCCGTTTTGCTTCAACCACACGGCGAGCTCCAGCATGTCCTGGTCTGACGTGCCCGGGTGAGCGGCAATGAAGTACGGTATCAGGTACTGCTCCTTGCCCGCCTCCTTGCTGTAGCGATCGAACAGTTCCTTGAAGCGATGGTAAGTGCCGATACCGGGCTTCATCATCATCGACAATGGGCCTTCGGCAATGGCCTCCGGAGCGATCTTCAGGTAACCCCCGGTGTGATGTTGCGCCAGCTCCTTCACATATTCGGGCGACTCTACGGCCAGGTCGTAACGCACACCCGACGCGATCAACACCTTTTTGACGCCGTCAATCTCGCGGGCCTTGCGGTACAGCCGGATCAGCGGCTTGTGGTCGGTATTGAGGTTTGGACAGATGCGCGGATAAACGCACGACGGGCGCCGGCATGCAGATTCGATCTTGCGGCTCTTGCACGCCAGGCGGTACATGTTGGCCGTCGGCCCGCCGAGATCGGAAATCACGCCGGTAAAACCGGGCACCGTATCCCGCACAGTTTCGATCTCGCGTAGCACGGACTGCTCCGAGCGGCTCTGAATGATCCGGCCTTCGTGCTCTGTAATCGAGCAGAAGGTGCAGCCACCGAAGCAGCCGCGCTGGATTGCGATCGAAAAACGGATCATCTCGTAGGCCGGAATCCGCGCGTCACCGTAGAACGGGTGCGCACGCCGCTGGTACGGCAACTCGTAAACGGCGTCGAGTTCCGCAGTCTTCAGCGGGATCGGCGGTGGGTTGAGCCACACGTCACGGTCGCCGTGGCGCTGCACCAGCGCGTGAGCGTTACCGGGGTTCGATTCCGTATGCAGGATTCGCGACGCGTGGGCATACAACACGGGGTCGTCGCGCACCTGCTCGAAAGCCGGCAGGCGGATGGCCGTACGTTCGCGCCGGGCGCGCTTCAGGTCACGGGCAAAGCGCACGACAGTGTGCTCACCGGGTGCGCGGGGTCCAGGCAGGTCAGTGTTGTCCGTCTCGCCGCGCCGTTTCTGCCCGGGCCCCATCGCATAGGGATCAGGGTGCGGGTCGATCCGGCCGGGCATGTCGAGATGAGCGGAGTCGAGTTCCATCCAATCCGGCGGAAACTCGCCGCGAACGTAAGCCGTGCCTCGCACGTCGCACAGGTCGGCAAGGGTTTCACCGTTGGCCAGCCGGTGCGCAATCTCGGCAATCTGCCGCTCGCCGTTGCCGAACACCAGCAGGTCGGCGCGGGCATCGAGCAAGACAGATCGGCGCACCTTGTCGGACCAGTAATCGTAGTGCGCAATCCGCCGCAGGCTCGCTTCGATGCCGCCGATCACGATGGGCGCGCCGGGAAAGGCCTCGCGCAGGCGCTGCGAGTAAACGATCACCGACCGGTCCGGCCGGCTGCCGCCTTCACCTCCCGGCGTATAGGCATCGTCCCGCCGGATCTTCCGGTCCGACGTGTAGCGATTGACCATCGAATCCATGTTGCCGGCAGTCACACCGAAGAACAGTCGCGGCTGGCCGAGTTCGGCAAAGGCTTCTGTGCTGCGCCAGTCGGGCTGCGCGATGATGCCGACCCGCAAGCCCTGGGCCTCGAGAAAGCGCCCGACAATGGCCATGCCGAAGCTCGGGTGATCCACGTAGGCGTCGCCGGTCACCAGGATCACGTCGCAGGCGTCCCAGCCCAGCTGCTCCATCTCCGCGCGGGTCATCGGCAGGAACGGGCACGGGGGGGCCGCCGGCGTGGGCGACTGGTAGGAAAACAGGGCGCGGGCGGCTTTCATGCGCTCATTGTCGCAGCTACTGGAGGCCTGACCCAACCACCGCTTATTACCTATGGGCGACCTCAACCGCCGCGGCTAGCATGGGCCGATGATGGACAGCCTGCCCTTTGTCATGATTGCCGGCGTCATCGCGATTGCCGCAACGCATATCCGCCAGACCTGTCTGCGACTGCAGGTGCAGCCGCTGGTAGGTTTCGTGCTGGTTGGCCTGGTCATCGGGCTGGCAGACGAGGCCACCGGGCTGCTCACGCCAGAAGTCCGGGATCAGCTGGGCCTGCTCGGCCAGTTTGGCGTGCTCATTCTGCTGTTCAAGGTGGGCCTGGAAAGCGATATCACCGGCCTGATGCGCCAGCTGCGGCGTGCCGTCGCGATCTGGTTCAGCAATGTCACGGTGGCAGCCCTGGTGGGCTTTACCGTCACCTATTACGTGCTGGGCTACTCGCTGTTGCCTGCGCTGTTCGTTGGGACGGCATTGAGCGCAACCAGCATCGGCGTATCCGCGGCGGTCTGGCAACAGGCCGGACGGCTGGAAACCGAAGATGGCGCCCTGATCATCGATGTGGCGGAGCTGGACGACATCACCGCAATCCTGCTGATGGTCCTGCTGTTCACCGCGGCACCGCTGCTCGTGAACGGCGAAACCCATCAGCTTGGTGAGTTGCTGCCACAGGCGCTGCTGTGGATGCTGGGCAAGCTGGCGGTATTCCTGGTCTCCGTATACTTGTTTGCGCGCTTCGCCGAGCGGCCCTTTACCCGGTCGTCTCATGATCTCGGCGGCCTGACAGTGGCGGTAACCGGCATGGCCTGCCTGATAGCGGGTGTCGCTGCCTGGATCGGATTATCCACGGCCATCGGTGCGATGTTCGCCGGGCTGGCCTTCAGCCGCGATCCGGAAGAATTCCAGATAGACCAGCAGCTCGAGCCGCTCTACCAGTTGTTCAGCCCATTCTTCTTTGTCGCCATCGGGCTCGGTTTCGCGTGGGACAGCGCCTGGACTTCCCTGGCCGTCGGGCTGACGCTGTTCGCCGCCGCGCTGATCGGCAAGCTGGCCGGCGCCGGCCTGCCAGCCATGCTGATGCTGGACAGCCGGCGCGGCTGGCTGATCGGAATCAGCATGGTGCCGCGCGCCGAGATCGCGATGATCATCATGTTGCAGGGTGCACGCATGGGCGCCGACTATGTGCCTCCCGAGTTGCTGGGCGCGATGAGCCTGGTGGTGGTCGCAACCGCGCTGCTGGTGCCGCTGTGGCTCGGACGACTGATGCCCGCGACAGGCACGCCGCAACGCTCGCCGGACCGGACTGATAAACTGCCGCCATGAACGACGAACCAAAAATTGCCGTATTCGTAGACTTCGAGAACCTGGCGCTCGGGGTCAAGGACATCAAGGGCGCAGAGTTCCAGATCGAACTCATCACCAAGCGGCTGCTGGAGAAGGGCCGGATCGTCTACAAGCGGGCCTATTGCGACTGGAGCCAGTACGAGAAATTCACCCGGGAGTTTCACCGCCTCGGCATCGAGCTGGTGGACATTCCGCGCTCGCGCATGAGCGGCAAGAACAGCGCCGATATCCGGATGGTGGTGGACGCGATCGACCTGTGCTATTCGAAGACCCATATCGATGTGTTCGCACTGCTCACCGGTGACAGCGACTTCTCGCCGCTGGTGTCCAAGCTCAAGGAGAACGACAAACGGGTACTCGGCTGCGGGGTGCGCAACTCCACGTCGAATATCCTGGCCTCGAGCTGCGACGAGTTCGTGTATTACGACGACCTGATCGAGGTGTCGCGCAAGCGCAGCACGCGCAAAAAGCGAAGCAGCAAGGGCAAGGCCAAATCAACGAAAGAGCAGGAGGCGCTGGACCGAATCGCGGAGACCGTCGAGTCGCTGGAGTCGGACTACGACCCGGTCTGGGGCTCCATGGTGAAGCAAACGGTAAAACGCGTGTACCCCGGTTTCAGCGAAGCCTATTACGGATACAAGAGCTTCTCGGACCTCCTCGAAGATGCCGCCAAGCAGGGCCAGGTCGTGCTCGAGTTCGACGAAGCGCGCGGCAATTACAAGGTGCGCACGCCGGCCTGAAGCCAGGCCTTGACGGCCAGCCGAAATGGCCCGGCCCTGCGGGCTGAAAGCAATCTTTATGAAACGTGAACGGAAAGCCGCCAGCCGATGTGGACCGGCGGCTTCGCTATGCCTGCTCGTTGCCGCCGGCAACGCCGCTGCGGTGGAGGTGGAGCGCATCGAGGTCATCAAGCGCGGCAAGACCTTCGTGCTGGAAGCGGAGAGCGTGGTCGCAGCGCCGCGCGACTTCGTCTTCGACATCTTGATGAACTTCGACCACTTCCATCGCCTGGTCGCCGGCATGGTGGAGACCCGCTACCTGCCACCCGACGAAGACGGCGTGCTGGTGGGCTACACACTGGTCAACAGCTGCGCGTGGATTTTCTGCACGCGCTTCGAGAAGGTGGAACGAATATGGCCCGTGCCAACCAGCGACATTGTCACGGTCGCCGACCCGGAACGGAGCGACTTTCGCTTCTACACCACGCGATGGCACCTCGAGGATACGACCAGCGGCACCCGGATGCACTTCACCGCGACCATGCAGCCTGACTTCTGGGTGCCACCCGTTCTCGGGACATGGGCCGTGAAACGGAAACTCGACTACACGGCTTTGGAAATGGGCCAGGTCGTGGAATACCTCTACGCCACCGGCACTCCCCTGGCCGACCTGCCGGCCACCCCGGGCGAGCGCTGAACTAACGCTTTTTCGGCCTCAGCGCCTGGTAGTCAGGCCGCTGCTCTGCCCACTGCCTGGCCGACTTTTTCGATGCCGCCAACTCCACGGTCTGGCCGCCGGCGACACGCGCAATCCGTGCCACTGCAGCAGAGGCGGCTGCAGACTCTGCCTGTTCATGGCTACCTGCCCAGGCAACTGGCGCCGCGCCCAACAACATGACCAGGCAAAGACACAGAATTCTACTCATCGACCTACCTCCGTATTGTCGGTCATTATAACGGGCGTGACCTGCAGACTGTGTACGCATACAGATAAGGCGAGCAACGCGTGAAGTGGCTAAAAAGAATTAGCGCGACCGTCGTATTGGGCCTGGCGGCCTTCGGTGCCGCGAAGCTATGGCCCACGGCTGAACCGGTCGCAGATGTCTACTACCAGACGCCGTTCGCGGACGGGCCATACGGAGTCGTCGGCTTTCCGAGCTTCAACGCCACGAGCGGGCACGATTTCGCAGACGGCGGCGCGACGGCAACGAAGCAATCGTCTGGCGGCACGCTGGCGCTGCCGGCCGAGGCTTCTGCGGAGAACCCGGTTCCGGCCATGGTCATTCTGCACGGCTCCGGTGGTGACTGGACCGGCC
>Ga0265306_10001531_pt1 | contig 11263 bp, 11 predicted proteins | sample Helome_3_FD_192493 | JGI IMG/M metagenome (GOLD analysis project Ga0265306, IMG submission 192493) | Marine sediment microbial communities from subtidal zone of North Sea - Hel_20160420 (Illumina Assembly) | ecosystem: Environmental > Aquatic > Marine > Subtidal zone > Sediment ...
CACTTTCAGCACGCTGGGTTTTGGTGATATCGAACCGCTGGGCTCCCTGCGCTACCTGACCGGTATTGAATCACTGGCCGGGCTGTTGCTGATTACCTGGTCGGCATCGTTCCTGTATATCGAGATGGTGCGCTACTGGGATCTCGAGTAGACCAGCTTGAGATAATTACGCTCGTTAATCAATGCCCTGGGGTCTGTACACGATGCTACGCGATCGGCATCAATACGATGCTTCTCAGGCATCGCGATTGGGGTAATGCCGGGCCCAGTAACGCGCCAGGTCGTCACGACGGCAAATCCAGACGCGGTCGTGTCCGAGCACGTAATCCAGGAACTTGTGCAGGCTGCCGATTCGACCGGGGCGTCCAATCAGGCGGGCATGCAGCCCGACCGTCATCATCTTCGGCCGGGCTTCGCCCTCGGCATACAGGATGTCGAAGCTGTCCCTGAGATAGGTAAAAAATTCGTCGCCCAGCTGGTAATCGTGATCGCCACGCCCGAACTTGGAATCATTGGTATCGAGCGAATAGGGAACCAGCAGTAGCCCGGGATAATCGGGCGACCAGTAGGGCAGGTCATCATTGTAGACGTCCGAATCGTAGAGGAAATTACCCGCTTCAACTACCAGCTTGCGCGTATTCAGCGACGGCATGCCGGCATAGTACCCGAGCGGTGGCGCGCCCGTCAGCTCGCGCACCTGTTCGATGCTGTTGCGGATATATTCGCGCTCCTCGGATTCATCGAGATCGTAATAATCAATCCAGCGCCAGCCGTGGGGATGCAGATCGAAACCCTCGTCAATCATCGCCTGCAGGGCATACGGGTTTTGCCACCCGGCTAAACCAACGAGGTTAACCGTTGCCTGCAGACCCCGATCGGTAAAAGCGCGCAGCAGGCGCCAGTAACCGACCCGGGAGCCATACTCGTAGCTGGATTCAATGTTCAGGTCGCGGCCACCGATACGTGCCTGCACGGCCACGTCGGAGACGCGCACCTCGGAGCGATCGTCACCGTTTAAAACGCAAAGCTCACCACCTTCCTCGTAGTTGATACAGAAATTAACCGCGATGCGCGCCTCGTCGGGCCACGCGACCTCGGGTGGCTGGTCTGCATAGCCGATAAAGTCGCGCGTCGGTTTTACGTCTTTCTTTGTCATATCAGGCCTCCGGCGATGGCTGGCATTGTATTATAAATCCGACGAGCGTCGTCAGGGCCAGAACAGGTAGTATTCAGGATCACCGGGATCGCTCGATAACACCACGATAATGGCCAGGGATATCGCAAGCATCGCGATAACGGCGATCAACACCTGGTGCAGTCGGTAGAGCGAGTGGGATTTCATGTCGTGGGGATCAAACTGCCGGTAAATCAACCACCAGAAAAGCATACTCAGTAGCAATGCCACGAATGTTGCCACGACGACGAAATGGAGCATGCTGATCAGCTGTAGGTCAGAAGAACGGACATAATATATCAAGTCTGGGCGATCGACGAAGCAATGGTGGTTTACCCTGACCCCGGGGCACAGTATGATGCGGCGCGCGAGTATCGCACGGGCCTTTAGTGTTACAGGTCCATCAATGAACCGGCTGCTGCTTTTGTAAACTGGTATCGAGGAATTCATGGCACTGTTGATCGACGTCAAGCACCCTGACTGGATGAAGGACGATGAACTGCGCGCGGAATTGCTGCGCTGCTACCCAGAAGCGGATATTCGAACCAGTGACCAGCCCGGCAACCTCGATGAAATTGAAATGCTGACGGTGAGCGGCTATTTACCGCGTGAGGCCTTGCGATACCCGAACCTGAAAGTGATTCAGAAAACCGGCGCCGGGGTAAACAATATACTCGCCGATCCCGAACTGCCCGCATCGATCCAGGTTACACGCCTGCGAACCAGCACATCGGGTAACGAGATGGCCGAATATGCGCTTGCCTACGTGCTCCAGCAGCAGCGCCATATGCGTGAGTACCATCAGCAGCAAGCGCGCTCGGAATGGATATCGTACCCGCCAAGGAAAGCTGAAGAAACGACCGTGGCGGTGCTTGGCCTGGGTCGCATTGGTCTGCTGGTGGCGCAACGCTTTGTCGATAACGGATTTAAAGTGGTCGGTTGGAGCCGCAGACTGAAGCAAATACCCGCGCTCGATTGCCATGCTGGTGTCGACGGCCTGCAGCGGGCGCTGGAATTGTCCGACCACGTGGTTTCGGTACTACCGTCGACGCCCGAGACGCTCGGGATGTTCAGGCGCGATCTTTTCCAGCGCTTTAATCCGCGGTCATTTTTTATCAATGTCGGACGCGGGGACCTCGTCAACGAGCCCGAACTGATAGAGTCCCTCGACGCCGGTCTGCTCGCCGGTGCAGTACTGGATGTTATGTCAGTAGAACCTTTGCCCGCCGATAATCCGCTGTGGTTGCATCCGAAGGTACAGCTGACACCCCACGTTTCGGGTTACCACCTGGGCGACGCCATCATCGACATTGCCGAGAACTACCGGCGCCTGCAAAATGGTGAGCCATTGCTTAACCTGGTCGATCGCGGGCAGGGCTATTGACATGACCGACGCACAAGACCTGGAGCAAATAATCCGCACCGCGATTCCGCTTTCCGATGCGATGCAGTTTTCCATCGATCAGCTCGACCTGGATAAAATTCTGGTCAGCGCGCCACTCGAACCGAATGTCAATATTCACGGTACCGGTTTTGCCGGCAGTATTTATGCGGTTGCCGTCTTAAGCGGCTGGGCACTGTGCAGGCATATTATGGAGACGCTCGGGATGGACGGCGACCTGGTGGTCGCAAAGGCCGAGATTGCCTATCGCGCGCCAATCACCTCGGCACTGGAGTGCAGTTGTCGCGTCGGTACCGAAGCACGTGAAAATTTCATCGAGGGCTTTAAGCAGTTCGGCAAGGGGAAGCTGGTACTGGAAGTTGAAGTAGGGGATCGCCCACATGCGATTTTACGGGCTAGCTATATTGCCTTATCCCCTAAAGCCAGCGTCTGACGCGACTTTTATAGTCGAGGTAGACCTTGCCGAACTTGTTTGCGAGATAAGCTTCCTCACGCTTGATAACCAACTTCTGTAACAGGTACACCAGTGGTAGAACACCCATAACGATCCACCAGCTGTTTAGCGCGAGGCCACTGCCGAGTGTCGTTGAACAGAACGCGAGGTAAATGGGATTCCTGCTATAGCGGTACAGGCCTTTTTCAATAATTGTCGTCGTGGGGTGCCAGGGTTCGACATGGGTATTGGCCTCGAGGAAGTGGAACAACGCGATCAAGGCAAGAATTACCGATAGCACAATCAGGGCGACGCCGGTCAGCCAAAGCAGATCCCAGGCGGAGATCGGTAACGGCAACAACCAGTCGAGCAGGTATCCAAGACCGATTGCCCCGATGACCAGCAGCGGTGGTGGAAACTTTAAGCCGGGCCCGCGCCTGTCCCCAGCGTCATTCATCGGGGTGTTCCAGATTAGCTGCCCCGTGGACGGCCCTTGGGTAACTGGAATGCACGTCGACCGCTGAGTTTTTCGATCTTGCGTGCAAACTTGCTATCACCCAGTACCCATCCCTTAAGCGCGGTTTCGGTTATTGTTTGAACCGTATCACTGCTGAGCGACTGTTTGAACAGTGCACGGTATGCCTGGGCGCGCTCTTTTTCGTTTTTACCGAGCTTCAGGTATTCCTGGTGTGCGCTGATCATGGGTTCAACTTTACCCATCGCGTTGCGGGCATAGCTACTCCAGCGATAATCCGCAGGTTTTTTCACCAGGCCACCGCGAACCGGATTTAACTCGATGTAGCGGCTGCAGGTCAGCAGGTATTGCCGGCTGTCGATGACGGTTGCCCGGTAGCGTCCTTCCCAGAGCGTACCGCTACCACCGCAACACTCGTTGAAGTATTGCACATAGTTTCGGCCGATGGATTGAATGGTTCGCGAAATACTGTCGGTTTTGTGCGGCGTCGCAAGAATATGCACGTGATTCGGCATTAGCACATAGGCGTGTATTTTAAGCTGGTAATTGTAAGCCGCTGCGTCTAGGCAGTCGTGGAAATACTGGTAATCCTGTTCTTCAAAGAAGATTTGTTGCCCGTTACGTCCCTGCTGGATGATATGTTGCGGCTGATTTGCTATCGCATACCGCGGCAATCTGGCCATGAAAAAAGCTCGTTATCTGGCTAAGGAGTTGCATATTAACACTAATTTATCGTTATTCTCCAATATTTTCTTTATTTCTCAATAATTTATCGTTATTTGTCAATAACTATATAAATGACAATATTTTGACGCTCTGCTAAATGTGATCTCGAGGAATCGCAATTTCACCCCAGTCGCGCTGATTGACGAGCTCATCGCCCTCATAGGCACGTATCGTGGCTTTGATATAAAAATTTTCTGCATCACAGCGAAATTCGCTTTCAGCTTCGGTTCTGATAGACCAGTCTCCGCGATGCATCCAGCAAATATAGCGACTTAGCGAGCGATGGCTGAGCGGGTCGTCGGCCGCGATGGTCCAGCGTTCGTCGTGTCGATGTTGCGTGCACATACCGTGGCCAGGCACTTCGATTTCGCCGGTGTCGTCGATAATCCGGTAGTGTGATTCCCCGGTTTGAAAATTACGTTCGACCCAGCGCCGACTGAGCCCGGGCTGCTTGATCTTGTACTCGGGTAGCGGATTTTGATCCTCGGGTTCGGCTTCCTCGTAGGCGTCAACACCGGTGCGCACCGGCAGCGTGATAAAGGCGTCGGGGCCGAGCTTGATGCTGGCGGTTACCATTTCCGGCGGCGGCATTATCATCGGCCAGTAGTTGTTGGAGATTGCAACGCGCATCTGGTGACCGCGCATGAAACGATAGCCGCATTCATTGAGTTCGAGTTCTACGGATTCGAAATGGCCCGGGGTCATCGGTTGGGGATCGTCGTTACCGTTGCGATGCGCCAGGTTCAATACACCCCAACTGACCCTGGAAACCTCGCCATTCGGATGGATATCGTTCAGGCGTATCGCGATATTGCCAAGCGGTTTATCGATAGCGATCTTCAATCGTATTCTGGGCCGGCCCAGGATTTCGATGGGCTGATGCAGCTTGCCGCTGTCGAATACCAGTGATCCCGAATCGTCCCGGCGCTGATCTGCCGGCATCTCACCATCGGGTTTTAGCGTGAAAAACTCACCGCAGGCGGTGCCGCAATCCTGCGGGGAGGTCAATTTCTTTTCGCTGGTTTTGCCGGGAATATCGAGTAGCTGTCGATTTGAGGCCAGGTAGTAGTTACGTTTACGGGTGTCGGCAGAGGGTATTTCGGCTTCCCCGACCCAGCGGCCGGGTTCGACGTCATGATGCAATAGGGGTCTTGCGTCTTCGAGGATATAGGCGCGGTAGGCGGGCAGGTTTTCGACGCCGTTATCGGCACCCTTGAGCCACTTGTCCCACCAGTTAATGGCCTCGCCGAGGAAATCGAGGCGTGGCCTTGGTAACGCAAAATGTGGGTACTTGTGAATCCAGGGACCGTTGATTGCCCTGGCATTGTTCAGGTTTGCCGCCGCCGCCGGGGGCGCATTAATATAGCCATCGGCCCAGCCCGAGATCACCAGCGCGGGAATTTCGATGTCCGCGTAATTTTCGCTGATCGAACCATGCTTCCAGTAGTCGTCCTTGCGTTGATGCTCGAGCCAGGTCGCCAACGGAAAGGGCTGGGTATTGAGGCGTTGTAACCAGGTTTCACGCCAGCCGTCACCAACCAACTCCGGATCGGGCGGCCGCGACGCATAGCACAACATGGTGCTGGACCAGAAAAAGTTAGCGTAAAGCAGGCACCCGTTCTTGTAGTGGATGTCGTCGTTGTAACGATCTACTGTGGTGCCAATAGCAATAACCGCTTTCAGCGCGGAAGGTTTTAACGCGGCAATTTGCAGGCTATTGAAGCCACCCCAGGAGATCCCCATCATGCCGACACACCCATCGCACCAGTCCTGCTTTGCGATCCACTCGATCACTTCGCAGCCGTCGGCGAGTTCACGTGGCGAGTATTCATCGTCCCAGTCACCGTCAGATTCGCCGGTGCCGGAGATATCGACACGCACGCCGACATAACCAGCCTCGGCAAACGCCGGGTAGGTGCTCTCATCGCGCTGCGCGGTGCCGTCACGTTTGCGGTACGGAATATATTCGAGGATGGCGGGTGTTGGTGTCTTCGCGGCACTGTCGGGCATCCAGATTCGCGCCGATAACCTGCGTCCATCGGATAGCTCGATCCATTCGTTTTCGAGGACCTTGAAACCAGCTTTTTGCATTTTTTTTCTCACCGCAATGGAGGACGACATTCTGCCTGCGGAAACCAGACCGAGGCAAGCGTTGCAGTGAAGAAGTGTAGCAGGACTGCTAGATGATTGGGCCCGCGGATACCAGTTTCCTGCCACCCTCGGTGTCGGTATATTGCTCGAAGTTTTCGATAAACAACGAAGCCAGCCTGGTCGCCTTTGCATTCCACTCTGACACTTCGTCGTAGCTGTTGCGGGGATCGAGTATGTTTGTGTCGACCGCGGGCAGGCTGGTTGGAATGCTGAGGTTGAAAACCGGTAGTGTTTCAGTTTCGGTAGTGTCAATCGAGCCATCGAGAATCGCGTCGATAATCGCACGGGTTGCCTTGATCGAAATACGGTTGCCACTGCCGTCCCAACCGGTATTGACCAGGTAAGCATGGCTGCCGAACTGGTTCATCTTGTTGTACAAAACTTCTGCATACCGGGTCGGGTGCAGCGATAGAAACGCCTTGCCGAAACAGGCCGAGAATGTCGGCGTGGGCTCGGTGATACCGCGTTCGGTGCCCGCCAGCTTCGCGGTGAATCCGGACAGGAAGTAATATTCCGCCTGTTCCGAGCTTAGCTTTGAAACCGGAGGCAATACGCCGAAGGCGTCGGCGGTCAGAAATATGACTCGACTGGCGTGACCGGCCCTGGAGACCGGTTTCACGATATTGTCGATGTGATAAATCGGATAAGACACGCGGGTATTTTCAGTTTTCGAACCATCGCTATAGTCGACTTCGCCGTTATCCTTTACGACGACGTTTTCGAGCAACGCGTCACCACGGATCGCGCGGTAGATATCGGGTTCGTCATCGGGATTCAGGTCGATTACCTTGGCGTAGCAGCCACCTTCAAAGTTGAAGATGCCGTCATCATCCCAGCCGTGCTCGTCATCGCCAATCAGGCGTCGCTTGGGGTCGGTCGACAGCGTGGTCTTTCCGGTTCCCGACAGGCCGAAAAATATTGCCACGTCACCGTTTTCACCGACGTTGGCGGAACAGTGCATCGAGGGCATGCCTTTCAACGGCAGCAGGTAGTTCATCATCGAGAACATGCCTTTTTTCATTTCGCCGCCATACCAGGTGCCGCCGATGATCTGCATTCCCTCGGTCATGTTGAAGGCAACGAAGTTCTCGGAGTTCAGCCCCATCTCCCGGTAATCCGGGTTCGAGGTCTTGGAGCCATTGAGCACCACGAAATCGGGCACATAGCCGGCCAGTTCTGTGGCGCTGGGTCGGATAAACATGTTGGTTACGAAATGGGCCTGCCAGGCAACCTCGGTGACGAAACGAACCTTGAGCCGACTCTCGGAATTGGCGCCACAGAAAGTATCGACCACGAACAGTCGCTTACCCGACAGTTGCTCGGTAACGAGCTGGCGCAGCCGGTTCCAGGTCCCGGTGTCAATCGGCTTATTGTCGTTATCACCCTGGTCCGACCACCAGATCTGGTCGCGGGTGGTGTCGTCTCGTACCAGGTACTTGTCCTTCGGTGATCGACCGGTAAAGTCCCCGGTGTCCACGGAAATCGCCCCCGACTCGGTCAGGTGTCCAACTTCAAAACCTTCAAGGCTGGCTGCCGTTTCCTCGGCGAACAGGGTTTCGTAACTGGGATTGTGCAAAATCTCGGTGGTGCCGGTGATGCCGTAGGGAGTCAGATCCGGAGTCGTGGTCATATTAGTTTGTATTAGATTATCGTGAAGTGGTAGATGTCGAAAATTCGATGATACGAAAAACGCGAAGTATATAAGAGTATCGGTTTCACAAAAACCAACAGTTGGTAATAAACCGATAAAAAAGAGGTATAACCCACAATTTTTTCTTGTTCGAGCAACGTATCGGTATCCCTGTGGTCGGGATTAAGCCAGCAGTTCGCGCAGCGTCTTGACGACCTGGTCGATCTGGTCTTTCTCGATGATCAACGGTGGCAGCATGCGGATCACGTTCGGGCCTGCAGGTAAGGCGATAATTTGACGCGCCAGCAACTCGGCCAGCTTGTCCTGTACCTTCTGCTTGAGCTCGATGCCAATCATTAAACCGAGCCGGCGTAGCGCGCGTACCTGGGAAAGGTCGGCAACCTGCAGTTGTGCCTCGAAATACTCCCCCAGTTCGGCAGCCCGTTGTGCCAGGTTATCGGTTTGGTAGATATCGATCGCGGCCAGGGCCGCGGCGCATGCCAGCGGGTTACCGCCGAAGGTTGTGCCATGCAGTCCGGGCTCGATATTGATTTCGGCATTGAGCAAAGTCGCGCCGATGGGCACGCCGCCAGCCATTGCCTTGGCTACGCACATGATGTCGGGCTGCAGTTCGAAATGGTCGCAGGCGAAGAATTTACCGGTGCGGCAAAAGCCGGTCTGGATCTCATCGATAATCAATAGCACGCCGCGCTCGGAGCAGAGCTTGCGTACTGCCGCCAGGTAATCAGCCTGGATTGGATTGACACCGCCTTCGCCCTGTACCAACTCGAACATGACCGCCGCGGTATGATCATTGACCGCGGCATCGAGCTTTTCGATCTTGTTGAAGGGAACGTATTCGAAACCGGGAACCAGTGGCTGGAACGCCTCGCGATACTTCGGCGTATAGGTCGCGCTAACCGCACCCATGGTGCGACCGTGAAAGCCGCGCATCGCGGTGACAAAGTTGGTACGCCCGGTATGCAGGCGCGCGAACTTGAGCGCGGCCTCGATCGCCTCGGCACCCGAGTTGCACAGGTAGGCGCGGGTCAGGCTCTGCGGGGTGACCTCGACCAGTTTCCGGAGCAGCTTTGAGCGCATGTCGTTATACATGATGTTGGGGCAGGTAATCAGCGTTTCGGCCTGCTGCTTGATTGCTGCGACCAGCTTCGGATGGCAATGCCCGAGCGATGCAACCGCGATACCCGCGGCGCAGTCGATAAACTCTCGACCTTGCTCATCGTATAACAGGGCGCCTTTTCCACGCACCGCAACCAGGTCGCGCTTTGCCTGCAGTGGCACCCCATACTCGTGTTCGAGGGCTTTGTAATCAGTCATGAAATATGAGTCCCGGCGCCGTCCAGCGCACTGATAATGGGTTGGTCAATGCGGCCATCGGCAATGATGACGCGGGTTTTACCGTTCTCGCAAAGCCGTGACAGTGCCAGCAGCTTGCGCTTGATCCGACCCTCGACGCTGGCTTCGCGCTGCTGCAGTTCGCGGACGCTCATGCGGGTGACCAGTGATGAGTGGTCATCAGGATCATCGAGGAAACCGGGCGCTTCGATCAGCTGAATCACAGTATCGATATCGAGCGCGTGGGCAATCTGCGCAACGATGTCATCGTTTTCCGAGTTTATCGCAAAACCTTTCTCGTCGACGATGGGGATCGTCAACACCGGACAGTAACCGTTTTCCAACAGTAGATTCAATAATTCGGTATTGACCGAGCGTGGTTTACCCGACAGGTCGCGCTTGATCAGGGTCTTGCCGTTTTCGCGCACTCGGATACCCTTATTGCGTTCGCCCTGGACCAGGCGACCATCAAGGCCGGTCAGGCCTACCGCGTTGATTTGATGCCGTTGGCACAGTTCAACAATCTGCTTGTTGCGCAGACCCGAGTAACTCATCATGATGACATCGATCGCATCCTGGTCCGAAAAAACACTGGCGTAGCCCGAGACGGAGGTCAGTACGGTTTTCTCCATGCCCAGCTGTTGCGCCAGCTGGTCGCGTAATACGTTGGCGCCGTGCCCGATAATAAACGCTTGCTCCAGTGTCGCCAGGTCTGCAATCACGGCTTCTAGATTGATTTGCTCGCCGCCACCAATTTTTATCAGCATCATAGTTCGATCGTCGTGTGGTTGGCGATTTCGGTCCAGTCCGGTTCACCGGGGAAGGGTTGCGAGCAAACCAGGTGCAGGTTAGCGCTGCGCTTCTGGTACATCTGGAAATAATCCGGATCTTCGCTGTAACTGGTAGACAGGCACGATTGTTCTCCATCGGAGAGAATGATATTCATCGCGCGCACGTAGGCACTGCGCCGGGTGATGATATCGACCGCCTTTGCGGTAGCGGCACATTTGTCACCGTTGTCAAAACGCCGGATGTAGTTGAAGACTTTTTCGGCGCCGATGCGACCTTCGGCCTTGATGCGAACGCCACGCAGCTCACCATTGAAAATGAAAACCGATTCGCCGTCGGAGAACGGCATATTGTTGTCGATGACGATACCTTCATCGCGAAACGCGCTGCGGGCATGCACCAGCAGCAACTGGGTGCTGCCAAATTGTCCCGGGTCGTCTTCCCAGACGGGCCGAATATCGTGGTATTGATGCCAGCCATCTTGTTCCCACCAGGCGCAGCCCCAGCCATGCCCCTGGAACTCCCGGCTGCTGCTTGAAAGTTCCGCGAATGGCGTCAGCATATCGGCAATCTGAAATGGCGTCTCGGCCCGGGCATAGAGGATGCGACACATGACGGTTCGAATTCAGGGATGCAATCCAGGGAATTCGAGCCCCATGGTTTCGTCAAATCCCTGCGCAATGTTGAATGCCTGCACTGCCTGCCCGGCTGCGCCTTTCATCAGGTTGTCGAGGGCACTGATCACCACCAGACGATTGCTGTGCGGGTCACGTTCAAAACCGATGTCGCAGTAATTACTGCCGGCGAGGATTTTCGGTTCCGGGTAACGGTGGATACCGCTACGTTCCTTGACGATACGGATAAAGGGTTCGTCGCCGTAGGCGCCGCGATAGATTTTCCAGACATCCTTTTCTTCCAGGTCCTTGTTCAGAAAAACATGACAGGTGGCGAGGATGCCACGCACCATTTCGATCGAGGTTGCCGAGAAGTGAATATTATCGGCGTCGAGCTCCTGCTGGATTTCTCCGAGGTGGCGGTGCGCGGTCGGCTTGTAGGAACGCACCGCACCGCTGCGTTCCGGGTGGTGGCTGCCTTCGCTGACCGCATTGCCGCCCTGACTCGACCCG
>Ga0265306_10001532_pt1 | contig 11262 bp, 13 predicted proteins | sample Helome_3_FD_192493 | JGI IMG/M metagenome (GOLD analysis project Ga0265306, IMG submission 192493) | Marine sediment microbial communities from subtidal zone of North Sea - Hel_20160420 (Illumina Assembly) | ecosystem: Environmental > Aquatic > Marine > Subtidal zone > Sediment ...
CGGATTTGTCCAACTAGCCACGGGTCAACGGCGAAGGCCCTGGCCTTGATGGCGTGCCTGTTGTCGTTGCGGCTCTTTGCGGCCGATGCCGAGCCGTCGCCAGATCACGATGCCGGTACCAAGCGAGTTCCTTCGTACACCGTGATGCCGGACTATCCGACGGTTGCACGTCGCGATCGCATCCAGGGTGAGGTCCAGGTCTGTTTCGAAATCACCCGCGAGGGACGCACACGGCGTATTGCGGTTCGAAGAAGCACCCATCGGCTGTTCGAGAAACCCGCGATTCGTGCTGTCCGCCGGTCTACTTACGTACCGGTAGCCGATGATGTCGTACTGTCCGGCATCAAGTCTTGTCGAACATTTCGTTTCACGCTTGAGCCCACCGTCATGGAAACAGACGATCCGGCGCCTGCGAGCGGCTAAAGAAGACTCAGCACTTTCTCCGCCGCTTCCTCGAGACTCTCGCCGAAGCTCAAGATGCCTTCTTCGTGCCCGGCCATGACAGCGAGCCCTGTTCGCCGGAATTCTGTATCCCGGTAGAGCCTTCGAAATTCGTTGGCCATTTGCGGTGTTCCGTAAGCAACGTCGGCCGCCGTTGTCGGCAGCTCGTGCAACAGACTACGCCACAAGTCCCCGTTGTGTACGTGCACGATCGCACCAATATTGCCGTCGAGCTCGTAGATTGCGGCATGCGTCATGGCTTCCGACGAAGCCTGCACTGGCCCGACACAACAGACCCTGTTGAAATGAATGCCGTACGCGGTGACCAGCGCATAGTGGGTCTTGTCCGTCGTCTCGATGTGACCCGTTTGTGTTCCGCTGATCAGGAACTGGCCGGGCTCGCCACAACGGATACTGATGTTGCCATATCCGACGCCGTGTTCTTCGTAGTAGCCAATGAGACCGGCTGCATGCAGAGGGTGACGCCAGGTTTCAAGCACCTCCGTCGCCGCCGGGTAGGGCACGGGTGCCTTGGTCCAGAAACTCTGGTATTTGATGTAGCCTTCATCAATTGTCACGATGCGGCCATTTCAGGAAATAGTCGAAGCAATCCGGATTCCGACGCTTCGCAGATGCCGCGTTCGGTGATGAGTCCGGTTACAAGTCGCGCGGGCGTTACATCGAACGCGAAGTTGCTCACCGGTGTATTGGCCGCCGTCGTGCGGACATAGGCCGGCTTGCCGTCGCACAATCCGTAAACGTCGGTTACCTCGGTCGGATCGCGTTGTTCGATCGGTATTTCAGCGAGCCCATTGCGGCTGTTCCAGTCAATCGTCGTCGATGGCAATGCTACGTAAAACGGAATGTCATTGTCTGCGGCCGCGAGCGCTTTGAGATAAGTACCGATCTTGTTGGCAACGTCTCCGCAGCGTGTCGTGCGGTCAGTGCCTGTGATAACGATGTCGACTTCACCGTGTTGCATGAGGTGGCCGCCGGTATTGTCGACGATGAGCGTGTGCGGCACCTGGTTCGCAGCGAGTTCCCAGGCCGTCAGTTGAGAACCCTGGTTTCTCGGTCTCGTTTCATCCACCCAGACGTGCACATCGATACCGCGCTGTTTTGCGAAATAGACAGGCGCCGTCGCGGTACCCCAGTTGATGGTCGCGAGGGACCCGGCGTTGCAGTGCGTCAGGACATTGACCGTCGCACCTGACTTCCTTTTCGAGATGGCTTCGAGCAAGGTAACGCCATGAGTGCCGATGCCACGGCTGATCTCGATATCTTCGTCACAGATCGCTTGCGCATCGACACGAATAAGTTGCGCCAAATCGGTGCCAGGTTCGGCCTGTTCGATCAGCGCCAGGATCCGGTCAACCGCCCAGCGCAGGTTTACGGCTGTTGGCCTTGATTCCAACAGCGCTGCGGCGGCCGAGCGAACGATCTTTTCGGGCTCGGAATCCTCTCTCGCCGCGAGGTAGAGGCTCCACGCTGCCGTGGCGCCGATCAACGGCGCGCCACGGACGTACATATCGGCAATGGCAACGACGCCATCCTGCCAGGAGCAAAGATCATGCACGCGGTATTCGTGCGGCAGCCGTCGCTGGTCGATGATCTGCACGCGTGACGAATCGTCCGGATGCAGCCAGATGGTGCGAAAGTCTTCACCGCTTTGTGTCATTTCTGCGTCCCGCGAACCCGTTTAGGGCATTCTACGTCTAAACGAGCGCGATCGGCTGCCTGGGCAGGCAATGTTCGGGCGCCTAACCCTCGAGTCCGGCTGACAAACGCGCGGAACGCAGGGTATTGAACATGAGCATCGTAATCGTCATTGGACCGACTCCACCGGGCACGGGTGTTACAGCGCTGGCGACGGTGCACACATCGTCGTAATCAACGTCGCCGGTCAAACGGGATCTGGTCTCGCCGTCGACCGTTGTCTCGACGCGATTGATACCGACGTCGATGATCACGGCGCCGGGTTTGACCCAATCGGCTTTGACCATGTTCGGACGGCCGACGGCGGCCACCAGGATATCGGCATTCCTGACGACGGCCGGCAGGTCCTTGGTCCGGCTGTGCGTCACTGTCACGGTGGCATTGCGCTGCATTAGCAGGCTGGCCATCGGTTTCCCGACAATGTTCGAGCGCCCGATGATTACCGCGGCTTTTCCCGACAGGTCTGGTCCGAGTTCATCCTCGATCATGAGCATGCAGCCTGCGGGTGTGCACGGGACGAAGGCATCGCCGGTGTGGCCGGCAGTCAGTTTCCCGATGTTGACGAAGTGAAATCCGTCCACGTCCTTCGAGGGTGAAATGGCCTGCGTTATCGTCTGTTCATCGAGATGGTCGGGCAGAGGCAGCTGCACGAGAATGCCGTGAATGGCATCATCATTGTTGAGTTCGTCGATCAGCCTCAAAACTTCCTGCTGTGATACGTCCGCGGCCAGCGTATGTTGAACGGAGTAGAAACCGCAAGACTCTGCTCGTCGTTTCTTGTTACGGACGTACACCTGGCTGGCGGGATCTTCACCGATAATGACAACGGCCAGCCCCGGCCTGATGCCGTGCTCACCGAGTAAGGCGGTCGTCTCCTGCGTTATGGATTCGGCCAGTTGCTCGGCCTTGGCTTTTCCGTCGATTCGTTTAGCGGTCGTCATTTTGAACTCGTCCGTGGAGTGTGTGGGCGCGCCGCATGGTAGCGCCGTCGCGTCAAACCGTAAAGAATGCTCGCTGGCGCCAGTGCTGCAAATACGTGCTTTAGCGTATGACCGCTGAGCAGGCCTGTCGCCGCATAGACCTGGCCGTCGTAGTGTTCGAGTACCTTTGCGCCGACATAGAATCCGATCATCCACACGATGTACCGGCCAAGATCGCTCTTGCCACGATACAGCCAGAGGATCAGCGGGATTAGCAGCATCGGGACAAATTGCACGACGGCGTAGGCTCGCAGGTCGCCACGGCCGAGCGACTCGGTATAGGCCCAGAAAAGAACGGATGCCGCGCCGACAACCAGCAATGGCACCAACGCCAGTTTCCCGCCTCGGACCGACAGGTATTCCGCGATTACGATTGCAACGAAGCTCATGAAGCCAATCGTCATCGGCAGTCTGTCCCAGACCAGTGTGTCATTGTTGGGGGCCAGGTGGTAATAACCGGAGCCAAACGCGGTCAGAAAAATACCGGTGAAAAATACCAGCCATGCCCCCTGCGTGTGTGGCGCGACGCCCGCGCCATGGCGTCCGATGAATATCAAGCCGGCGACGCCGACGATCACAAATGGCAGGTTGGACAGCACATTCAGCGTATTGGCTATCGAGAGAAAGCGACGTTGATCGACGAACCGATGGTAGTCCGGGTCCTGTGCTATCGGGTCGACAAAGAATGCCGCTGCGATCACCAAACTGCCGATCAACAGCAAGAGTGTGGGGCGCCAGGAATTTGCCACGATCATGCGCTGACGTTACTGCACCGACAGGGGCACGGCAAGCTGCGTAATATCGCACTCCACGCATTGAATTCGGGCTAGAATGCGACTCCCACTCCGCTAACAGCACATGTCGTGACAGTACTACTACGCCAGCTTCGTGGCATCCTCGTTTTCCTGGGGTTCACGATCAACACGATCTTCTGGTTTATCCCCATCCTGTTCCTGGCGATTGTCAAATTGGTGGTGCCCTTACCGTCGCTTCGACGCGGTATCACGCGTGTACTCATGGCGATTGGCGAGAACTGGATCAGCGTCAATTCAGCGATCCTGCTGACATTCGCGTCGATCGACTGGCAGGCGCGAGGCCTTCAGAATCTGCACAAAAATGAGTGGTATTTGATCATTGTGAACCACCAGACCTGGGTCGATATTCTGGTGCTTCAAAAGGTCTTCAATCAGCGAATACCGTTTTTGAAATTCTTCATTAAACAACAGCTCATCTGGTTCCCGTTGCTGGGTATTGCATGGTGGGCGATGGACATGCCGTTCATGAAGCGCTTCTCGCCGTCCTACCTGGCGAAGAATCCGCATATGAAGGGCCAGGATCTCAGGCGGACACGTAAGGCCTGTGAGAAGTTTCGCCACACACCGACGTCGGTCATTAACTTTCTCGAAGGCACGCGTTTCAGCGTGGAAAAACGCGATAAGAAAAACTCGCCGTACCAGCACTTGCTCGTACCGCGTGCCGGCGGGTTTGCTATCGCAATGTCTTCAATGGGCAGTCTTTTCGGCGCCATTCTCGACGTTACGCTGGTTTACCCGAAAGGAGCCGCCAAATTCTGGGACATGTGCTGTGGTACTGACGTACCGGTTACTGTCGATGTAAAGGAACGACCCGTGGAGGAGTGGCTGTTGGCACGAAACTACGAAGAGGATCGCGAATTCCGCCGCCGCGTCCATCGCTGGCTGGGCGAAATTTGGCAAGAGAAGGACGAACTGATACAACAGACGCTTAACAACACGAGAATCCGATGACTGACAGTCGCCAGTACGACACGGTTGCTTTTGATGTTCGCGACAACGCGACCATGCTTTTCTTCGCCAAAACGTCAGACGACGGTGACATAAAAGACTACCTGTTGTTGATGCGGACCGTTGACGAAGAGTTTGACGAGTCGATCTATATCGAGATCAACGAGCAGCAATTTGGGGGCCATGACCTGATTCGGGAAGCGGCGATGACGGGTAACGTACTGACGTTGCGCTTGCATGAACCCGCGGAAACACTGGGTGGCGTGACAGAGATCGTATTGACCTACGCCGAAACAACCGAAAACCTCGAGAGTATCGAGGCGGGTGCTTTTCGCGTCTTTGGCGACACTTTGATCGGTGGCAATGCCTGACGCTATGGCTCTATGAGTAGCGCGACATTCAGTGTCTATATCGTGCGTTGCGCGGATAATACGTTGTACACGGGGATCGCAGCGGATGTGAGCAAACGAATCTCCGAACACGAGTCAAGCCCGCGCGGCGCAAAGTACCTCAGGGGAAAGGGACCGCTACAACTGGAGTTTGCGGAGTGCGTCGGTGACCGGGCAATCGCTTCCGCGCTTGAACACCGCGTCAAACAACTGAGCCGGGTGCGAAAAGAGGCGCTCATCAGTGGTCATGAATCGTTGCGCGACTTGTTAGCCGATTCGAGGCCACTTTAGGTTTCGGGTACCGGTTGTGCGTAGATCGCGACAGGTCTGCCGAACTTGGGCATGAACAGCTGTACCTCGTTGTCCCATCGCGCGCGAAAATCCTCGAGCCACATCGCTGTTGTCACAATGTCACCGATGACCCTGGGTCCTGGCACGACCTCACCGAATGGCTTCGTATAGTCGTCGAAGTGAACCGGGAACACGCTGTGTGCGCCCGTGCGCGTCACCAATTGTTGCCAGTACTGCTCCGCGTAGTCCCTGCCGAGGCTTTCGAGTCCCCAGATGCCGAGCATGACGACATCCGCGGACACATCGCGAAGCGACTCGCCGCCAAACCCGGCACTGCCCTGAATGACAGTCGTGCCGGTCGGGTGTGCGACAACGACGGTGTAGCTTCGGCCCTCACGCCACGCGCTGATGGGTTGTGGTGGCGTGAGCGGCTCGTCGATCGTGCCAGGCAGTGGAACGGAGCCACGCCACCCGATGGGTGCGTGTCTCGAGCGCAAAAGCGTAACGGTGAATTCACCGAATTCGTAAGGTTGATTTTCGACGACCAGTATCGTCTGGTCTTCCGGGACGCCTGCGCCACGTGCAATCTCGATCGTGGACTCGGACCCGAGTATTGATGCGCTGCTGCGATTTGCGATAGCACCAACGTCCATTGCATGATCAAAATGCGAATGAACCGGGATAATTGCTGCAAGCCTGCGCATTCGGTACTCGTCGAGCGCAAAATTGATCATTGCCATATCGTTGTCGACCTGACGGTCAAGTACAAGGTCAGCCAGCGAAGGCCTCGAAATGAAACCATCGATCAGAATTTGCGTTTCGCCGTCGTCGAACAGCAGCGTGGTGACACCGAGCCAGGTGCTGGTGACGGTGTCGGCCAAGGCGGCGGAGGCGATGGCCGGTTCCGGCCAATCGATGTCGTCAAGTCTCGGGCGGTCGCGCCAGAACCAGACGATCACTGCGGCACCGACCGCGACGACCGCGACGGCAATACTTGCTGCTTGCTTCGCGCGCTTTTTCCACATCGCTATTGTCCCGCGGCGATTCTCGCAAGTTGCCCGGTGAGCGGGGCGAGGTAGTTGCCCAACGCATAACCGAGAAGCGCCATCAGTATGGATGCGGGAACCAGGCTGGGGCGATGGTGGGCAGCGACGATAGGCGCGGACGCCGCCGCACCGATGTTTGCGGCGGACGCGATGGCCACGCTATGCACATCCACGCGAAAAATCCAGGCACCGGCCAGGCAGAACAGGCCATGAATGGAAATCCAGATGAAAGCGCCGAGCACGAAAGCAGGCGCTTCCGCGAGTCCGGCCACCGATGCTCGGGCGCCCATGCCAGCGACAAAGACGTACACCAGTGCTGTCCCCATCGCCGTCGAGTTGGGCAAACTCGACGCGGCTGTCGTGGACAGCAACAAGGCAAGCGTCGTGACCAGCAGAATGCGTGTCGTTGTCTCGGAGAAAACGCCACCAAGTGCGGGAGATGTCGACGCGATCCAGTCTGCCACGCCAGGCGCGACGGCGTGTCCGATCGCGGTCACGCCGAATACGACGGCTGCGAGATACAGGTATTGCGGCATCGTCGGCGCTCTGTCGTCTTCAACGTGTGTCGCGGCTGCAGCGTCCATCGCCTCGAGGCGGTCGGCTGGCACGCGCGCCCACTTGTTGAATTTTTCAGCGAAGTCCCGCGACATGAGAAGCAGGGGCAGCCACACGACGTACACGACATTGTCGGCGATCACCGCCAGACCCAATTGCGCCTCCGAGGCGCCCAGCATCTCCTTGGTCGCCAGCATGTTGGCCGTGCCGCCAATCCAGCTGCCGGCCAGGGTGCCGAAACCCTTCCATGCGTCTTCGGACAACCAGCTGTGCACAATGAGGTAGGCCACGACACCGCCGACCACGACGCCGGCCGTTCCCATGAGCATGACCAATACGCCTTTGCCCATAACGCGAATGACGGCAGGCACATTGACTTTGATCAGCATCAATACAATGAAAACGGGCAGCGCAAACTGACTCAATCCCGAGTAAATGATCGATTCGCTCGGAATGACGCCGAAGTTGTTGAGAAACACCGGTGTCGCGTAGATGAACAGCAACGGCGGCATGTAATTGAACAGTTTCGCACCGCTCACCTGAGCCAGCAGAAAGAAGAACGCCGCGACAATAACGAGTACCGCGAGCACACCGACTGGTGATGAAATCAGAGCTTCTGTGGATTGCATGCAACGCGCCTCGGACCGAGAGATCGCAGCCGAGTATAAATCATCGGTCGACTCATGGCGTGCCGCTTTGGCGTGACCCGCTCGCTCTGCCACAACGAAACGTGTTTCGTCAGGTGAAGGTCAGCTGGGCCTGCAGGTCTTTTCGGGAGTCCTCGTCCGTCAGCGCGGCAGCCCTGACTGTCAACCAGACGGCATCCCAATCCTTGATTTTGCTGGGACCGAACACAAACTTGGCGACAAAGCTCTCGAGGTCTCGCACGTGAATAACGTTGCTTGGGGGCGCGGATGTAAACTCGACGGAACCGGTAAAGATCACGAGGTTGGCAACCGGAACGTCGGGAACGACCTGCTTCAACGCGCGCCGGCGTCCTTCGTTCTGAATCAGCGGATTAAGAAAGCGACGGCGTCTGACGCCATCGACGTTTGTCCACTGCGCCTCTTCTTCGCCGCCAAAGACGATGCCATTGTAATGTTTGGACTGGATGCACAGGATCCCGCCTGCCGTCAGAATGGCATGGTCAATCTTGACGAGGCCGCCGTAGGCGCCCGGCAGAATAAAGTCATGCAAGACATCCGGGCTGCGTTTGCTGAGCGCATTCCTTATTCGCCATTGACCGATCTGAGCCGTGACGTAATGCGCGACATGATTGGCGGTTGAGCGAAAGAATAGCGTGAGCAGCAATGCTCCGGCGATGGTGAAGACAAACAGTGCGGGGCCTACGCTTGTAATGCCTGTCGGGACCTCGGCGTCCGCGGCCAGCGCGGGCAGAGCCACAAGAGGCATGCTGGTCAGAATTGTCCGCGCCGGTTTAAACATAAGTCAAAGAATAGGCCTGTTCGCGGTCGGGATCATCGTATCAGGTCACGTTTTTGCATTATGACCGGACATCCGGATACGCCAGATAGTAACCGTCGATCTCGGCGACCCGAACAGGCGTTGCGTAGACTTCGCTGAGCCTCTCGCCGGTCAACACCTTGTCTTTCGGGCCGTCCGCAGCGATTCGGCCGTTCTCAAGCAGAATGACGCGATCAACCTCGGGAGGAATTTCATTGAGGTGATGTGTGACGATCACGATATTGCGGCCCTGTAGCGCAAGATGCCGCAGACGTTCCAGGTAATCGAAGCTCGCCGCGAAATCCAGCCCGGTCGTCGGTTCATCGAAGATCAGCGTGTGCGGGCGATGCACGAGCGCACGAGCCAGAAGACAACGACGCTGTTGTCCGGTCGACATCGACTTGAGCGGGGTATCCTGGAGCGACGCGATATCGAGTTCTTTCAGTGCATTGGCGGCCGCCGTCCGCTGATACTCATCCACCCGCCCCGCGAGCGTCCCGTGTACACCAATACTGGAAAAGAAGCCCGAGACGACGACCTCGAGCGCGGTCGTGGAGGGCGTATATCGTTGCTGCAGGTCGTGTGACACGACACCAATGTGTTTTCGCAGGTCCCACACGTTCCACGTGTCGCGGCCCAGAATGCGCACCCAGCTATCGGTATTTACCACCGGGTAGAGTTCACAGTTGAGCGTCTTCAGCAGCGTTGTTTTACCGGAGCCGTTGGGCCCGAGAATCGCCACTCTTTCATGTTGGTCGATTGTAAGGTTCAGGTTCTCGAAGACACGGGTCTTGCCGCGCCAGATCGTCGCATTGTGAAGCTCGATGAGTTTCGGTTCAGGCGGCATGGCGTTTCCAGTGACCTCGCCGGAACACTATCACGCTAAGAACGGTAAGAAGCGATTCTGACACGACGATCGCCAGGAACGCGCCATTGGGTTGCAGTACGGTTTTCGTTGCGAGGAAATACGCCAGCGGAATCTGGACGAGCCAGAAACAGATGAAATTCATGACGGTGGGCGTCGCCGTATCGCCGGCACCGTTCATCGATTGAATCATGACCATGCCAACCGCGTACATCGGGAAACCGACGCCCAGGATTTGCAGACAACTGGTTCCCCAACGCAAGACCTCAGCCTGGTCCGTAAACAGGCTGGTAATCCCATGCGAAAAGACCAGCAGGAGTATGCCTGCAATCGTCATGAACAGCGCGTTGTATCTCGCTGCCTGCCAGGCGGACCTTTCGGCCCTATCCGGATTGTTCGCGCCCAGGTTCTGGCCCACGAGCGTCGCGGCCGCGTTGCCGAGTCCCCAGGCGGGCAGGAAAACAAATTCCATCATGCGCATTGCGATCGTGAATGCGGCAATCGCGGAGCTACCGAAAATTGTGACGATCCGCATTACGCCTATCCAACTTGCCGTCGCAATCAAAAACTGGCCTATGCCGCCGAGTGAGATGCTGACGAGTCGTGTAGCCAAAGCCGGAATCAGGCGCATGTGGCGGGGCTGGAAAGCAATGCGCCCGCGGCCACCCAGGAGGTACCAAAGCTGATAGATCACGCCGATTCCGCGACCGATCGTTGTTGCGACAGCGGCCCCGGTCACGCCCATTTCCGGAAACGGCCCGAGGCCGAAAATGAAGCATGGGTCGAGGACGATGTTGATGCCATTGGCAATCCACAGCGATCGTAGCGCGACGGTTGCATCGCCGGCACCGCGGAACGCGGCATTGAGAAGAAACAGGTAAATAATGCTCACAGAGCCGCCAAGCAACACCGCGGTAAATCCGTGACCCTGTTCGATCACTTCGTTCGATGCGCCCATGATCTCAAGCAGCTCACGCGCGTAGCTGAAGCCGGCGACACCGATGACTATTGACAGCACCGCACCTATCCAGATGGATTGACCCGTCACAGCGGCTGCCGACTCCGCGTCTTTCGAGCCGATGCGTCTTGCGACCATCGCAGTCAGCCCCATGCCCAGCCCAATGGCAATTCCGTAGAGAACCGTAATGAGTGCCTCGGTAATACCGACGGCGGCCACGGCGTCGGTTCCGAGGCGTGAGACAAAAGCGATATCAACGACGGCGAACACGGACTCCATCGCCATCTCCAGCATCATGGGAATCGCGAGCAATCCGAGAGCGCGCGTGATTGGTCCGGTCGTGAAGTCCTCGTCGTTGTCCCTCAGTGCTTCGCGCAAGAAGGACACTAGACGTCGCCAGGCTGGTGCTTTCTTTTGGCTTTCGGTCACCATCCTATTCTGCCCGGATGTTAAGCTGTAAATTCAATGGACTGCGGGGCGCGAATCATGCCGAACGGCCTGATCTTTTTGCTGATTATGATTGTGTTGATCATCATCTACACGATTGCCAAGGTGCTGCAGTACATGCGACTCAGTGAAAAACAATGGGAACAGGTCGACAAGACCAAACTCAAGGAATGGGACGACGAAGAAGAGTAATCATTTGGGCGCGTCGACTCGCAGAAGCGACTCGAGTTCTGTCGCCGTGTCCTTGACAGACTGAATCAGCTTCTCTTCCGAATTGTGAATCGCATGCTGTTCAATCAGCAGCTGTGAATCCCGCTCGCAAAACGCGTTGATGACGTGTTTCGCGT
>Ga0265306_10001533_pt1 | contig 11260 bp, 7 predicted proteins | sample Helome_3_FD_192493 | JGI IMG/M metagenome (GOLD analysis project Ga0265306, IMG submission 192493) | Marine sediment microbial communities from subtidal zone of North Sea - Hel_20160420 (Illumina Assembly) | ecosystem: Environmental > Aquatic > Marine > Subtidal zone > Sediment ...
TTAAGGTCATTGATCAGGTTGCAGCAATACGGCCAACAGTAAAGGATCGAAGACCTCTAATTGGTGGTCATCCAGTGCATGATAATATTTGGGTCCTTAATGGGTTAGGAACCAGAGGCGTTATGGCTTCTCCTTATTGCGCGTCTCAATTATATATGCACATTGAGAATTCAGGATCTTTGGACCCTGAAATCGATATAAAGCGATTTGAAAACTTATTTGTTCGCTAGTTCCTTGTTGTAATTCATGAACAAGTTGATCCATATATTCCTGGATAGTCTGAGGATAATGGGCAAGAACCCAATCATTGTCCCGACAATAGCAATAAAGGCCACTTTTAAGCTAGATCCAAAGAATAGATATGAGATAACAAACGCTGCTACTGCAAATGCAATTCCGACACCATAACTTACATACATGGCACCGTAAAAAAACGATGGTTCTATTTTATATCGTGTGTTGCAATGCGAGCATCTCTCATTCATTTTCAATGTTTCAGAAAGTGAATAAGGATTGGAATTCATGTACATGCTCTCGTTTTGGCATTTAGGGCATGAACCATTTAAGATACTATATAATTTGCTTCCTTTTTTAAGCATAAAAATTCTCGTAGATTTGCGTCAAAGTTACTGCTATTCTTGATAATCTAAAGTAACTATTGTTACCAAAAGCGCATATGCTGAATATCCATAATTTATCAATTTCATTTCAAGGAACACCATTGTTCGAGAACATCGCCTTTAGATTGCATAATGGGGATCGGGTAGGATTGATTGGGAAAAATGGCGCTGGAAAGTCCACCCTATTGAAAATACTATCTGGTGAGATGGAATATGATTCTGGACAAATAGCAGCCGATAAAGAATTGAAAATAGGTTTCCTCAAGCAGGATATTGATTTCGTTCATGGAAGAACGGTATTGGAAGAAGCCTATCAAGCATTCTCGGAAATAAAGAATCTAGAGAGGGAACTTGAAAGAATCAATGTGCAAATGGCCGAAAGAACCGATTATGAAAGTACGTCTTATCATCAACTCATGGTTGATTTGAACGATCTTCAGCATCAGTACGAAATATTAGGTGGTTATAATTATCAAGGAGATACCGAGAAAATACTTCAGGGTCTTGGCTTCAAGCGAGATGAATTCAAAAATCTGACCGATACCTTTTCAGGAGGATGGCGCATGCGTATCGAACTCGCTAAGCTCCTACTTCAAAACAATGATATTCTGCTATTGGATGAACCTACTAACCATTTGGATATCGAATCCATAATTTGGCTGGAATCTTTCTTGAAACAATATCCAGGTGCGGTCATGATCGTATCTCATGATAAAATGTTCTTGGATAATGTTACTAATAGGACCATAGAGATTTCCTTGGGTAGGATCTACGACTATAACAAACCGTATTCCAAATACTTGGTTCAACGTCAAGAATTGCGCGAGCAGCAACTGGCATCTCAAAAGAATCAGCAAAAACAAATTGAGCATACTGAAAAGCTGATCGAGAAATTCCGAGCGAAAGCAACCAAGGCAACCATGGCGCAATCGCTCATCAAGAAACTTGATAAACTTGATAGAATTGAGGTCGATGAAGATGACAATGCGGTAATGGCTGTAAATTTCCCGATTTCTGTAATGCCTGGGAAGGTGGTCATCGAAGCAGAGAATGTGGCAAAGAATTATGGAGATAATCAAGTCCTGGCAAATGTTAACCTAATGGTTGAGCGACAGAGCAAAATTGCATTTGTTGGTCAAAACGGTCAAGGAAAATCTACTTTGGCCAAGATAATTGTTGGTGATCTCGAGCATGAGGGGAATCTATCAATTGGTCATAATGTGCAAATTGGATATTTTGCCCAGGACCAAGCGGACCATCTTGATGGTAATAAGACCGTCCTTGACACTATGATCGATGCAGCAAATGAAAAAAACAGACCAAGAGTTCGTGACATATTGGGGTCGTTCCTCTTTCGAGGCGATGAAGTTGAGAAATATGTCAAGGTTCTTTCAGGAGGAGAACGTAACCGTTTGGCTTTGGCCAAGCTTTTGTTGCAGCCATTGAATGTGTTGATTATGGATGAACCTACCAATCATTTAGACATTAAATCCAAAAATGTACTCAAGGAGGCTTTGAACCGATTTGAGGGAACCTTGATATTGGTCTCACACGACCGTGATTTTTTACAAGGAATAACCAATAAGGTTTATGAATTCAAGGATAGTCAAATAAAGGAATATCTTGGAGACATTGATTATTACTTGGGTCAAAGAAACCTCGAGAATCTTCGCGAAGCCGAAAAACGGACCGTAGTAAAAGTTGATGCGAAGAAGAGCAATAAGGAATCGTATCAAGACCAAAAACGCCTTAAGTCACTTAAAAATAGATTGAGCAAGGTAGAAAATCAAATCAATCAGATTGAGAAGGACATCAAGGAAATGGATGTTGAATTGGCCGTGAATTATGATGAGACTGCTGCTAAGCCCAATTTTTTTGACCATTATCAGGATAAGAAATCTAAATTGGACTCATTGATGGCAGATTGGGAAATGCTTCATTCTAAATTAGATAACTCTTAGATTATAATGGATTTCTTTTAGGATTAATTTAACAAGCCCATGAAGCCCATTTAGGTACTTTTAAGCACTTAATTAACACAACCATCATATGAGGAAAATAATACTTTCCGTTTTGGGTATATTATTGATTGTGGGTGCTTTTTTTGGAGCCAAGACCATTATAGCAAACAAGAATAAGCCCAAACCTCGAATCAATAAAGTCGTGAAGACGGTATTTGTTCAAGAGGTAGAGAATGCCACTATTCCTATTAGTATTCCTGCAAATGGCAATTTACAAGCAAAGCGTCGTATTGAACTTTTCAGTGAAGTTCAAGGAGTGTTCAAAAATACTGGTAAAGCCTTTAAAGAAGGTCAGCGCTATGCTGCTGGACAAACCTTGGTTAGGATAGATGCCTCAGAGTATTATGCTACCGTTCAATCGGCCAAAAGCAATTTATATAATTTAATTGCTTCCATAATGCCCGATTTACGCCTAGACTACCCTAATGCATATGTCAAGTGGCAAAACTATTTAAATGATTTTGACTTGGCCAAGACAACTCCAAAACTTCCAGAAACAACTTCAGAACAGGAAAAATTCTTTATTACCGGAAGAAATATCATTTCTACATACTTTAATGTAAAGAACCTGGAAGAGCGCTTGTCGAAATATTCGATCCGGGCCCCGTTTACTGGTATACTAACTGAAGCATTGGTTACAGAAGGGTCTCTAGTGCGAAATGGACAGAAATTAGGAGAATTCATTGATACGAGTATTTATGAATTAGAAGTAGCCATTCCAGCTGCCTATGCTGATCTACTTCAAATAGGTAAAGAAGTGAGCCTCTTTAATATTGACAAAACTAAATCTTATAATGGAAAAGTGGTACGTATAAATGGGAGTGTTAATCCAACATCCCAGACTGTGAGTGCTTTTGTGCAGGTCAAAGATTCAGGTCTCCGTGAAGGTATGTATATGGAGGCTAGTTTAAAGGCTAAGGAAGAGAAAAATGCATTTGAGATAAGTAGGAATCTGCTACAGCCTAATAATGAGGTTTTCTATGTGAGCAATGATACAATCTTGAATTCTATGGCCGTGCAACCGTTGTATTTCTCAGAAGACAACGTTGTTTTAAGTGGTATTCCAAATGGGACCAAGATTTTGGCAAGAAATATTCCTGGAGCATATGCAGGCATGTTGGTTAAGATATATGATGAAGCCAATAACCAAGTGAAACCAAAGGAATGATGAGAAAGATAATAGCCTATTTCATAAAGTACCATGTTGCGGTCAATGTTCTGCTTTTAGCTTTTTTTGTGTTTGGTATTATTGGGGCGAAATCCTTGAAGTCTTCCTTCTTCCCATTGTCCGATTCTAAGATTATTAACATCAATGTCGTTTATCCTGGAGCCTCACCACAAGAAATCGAGGAAGGCGTAGTTCTCAAGATTGAAGATAATCTTAAGGGCATCCCGGGTATAGACCGTGTAACTTCAACTTCTAGTGAAAATAGTGGTACGATCACCGTTGAAATTGAATCGGGCGAGAACATTGATTTTATGCTCCTCGAGGTGAAGAATGCTGTGGATCGTGTGCCATCATACCCTACTGGTATGGAGCCATTGGTGGTGGCCAAGAACGAAGCCTTGCGGCAAACCATAACATTCGCTGTTAGTGGCACTGACATTTCTTTGGCAACCTTGAAACAAATAGGTAGGCAAATAGAGAATGATCTGCGAGCTATAGAAGGAATCTCTCAAATCGGCATTGGCGGTTATCCAAATGAAGAAATTGAAATAGCGGTTAATGAGAATAATCTATTGGCATACAACCTTTCTTTTAATGATGTAGCTCAGGCGGTGAGTAATTCCAATATTTTAGTCACAGGAGGTAATATCAAGACTGAAGCAGAAGAGTACCTGATTCGCGCTAACAATAGATCCTATTATGGGGATGAACTATCCAATATGATTATAAGGACGGAACCCTCTGGGAGGATCATCAGACTTAAGGATGTTGCCATAGTTAGGGATCGTTTTTCGGAGACACCCAACAGTAATTATTTTAATGGTAATCTATCAGTGGCCATTACCATTACCAGTACAAATAATGAGGACCTGATTTCTGCAGCCGATAGTGCAAAGAATTATATTGAAGAATTCAACCAGAAATATAATAACGTACAATTAAGTGTGGTTAGAGATCTCTCCATAACCCTAAATCAACGTACGGATCTTTTGGTGGAGAATGCTGCAGTAGGAATTATTCTGGTCTTACTATTCCTGTCGCTGTTCTTGAATACCAGATTGGCATTTTGGGTGGCTTTTGGCTTACCTGTTTCATTTTTGGGGATGTTCGTTTTTGCTGGTCAGTTTGATGTGACTATAAATGTACTTTCACTCTTTGGGATGATCATTGTTATCGGAATTTTAGTTGATGATGGTATTGTGATTGCTGAAAACATATATCAACATTTCGAGAAAGGTAAAACACCTGTGCAAGCAGCAATTGATGGAACCATGGAAGTTATCCCACCAATTGTTTCCGCAATTATTACTACAATTTTGGCATTCTCGACATTCCTGTTCTTAGAAGGAAGGATAGGTGAATTTTTTGGGGAAGTATCTACCATAGTCATCCTGACCCTTACCATTTCCTTGGTGGAGGCCCTCATCATTTTACCTGCACATTTAGCCCATTCTAAGGCTCTTAGGCGCAAACGAAAGGCGCCTACTACAGCGATAGGGAATTTCTTTTCAAAGATGCGAGGAATCAATGAATTTGGAGATAGGATCATGGTATACATGCGTGATAACTGGTATAGCCCTTTTTTGAGATTCACCTTGAAGTATAAATTATTTGTTTTTGGGATATTCTTCGGAGTATTGATACTTACCCTTGGCTCCCAAGGAGGAGGAATCATCAAATCTGCTTTTTTTCCAAGAATAGCAAGTGATCGAGTTTCGGTTGATTTGGCAATGGCTAGAGGAACCAATGTTGCAATAACAGATTCTATTATCTCGATAATCGAGGAAAAAGCATGGGAAGTCAATGATGAACTGACTGAAGAATACTTGGCCGGAACCGGAAAAGTCCTGTTTGAGAATGTGCAAAGGAATATTGGCCCAGGATCGGCAAACGCTTCTTTGGGAATCAATTTATTACCAGGAGAAGAGCGACCTGATGCCATTAATTCTGCAATGGTGTCAAATCGATTAAGAGAAAAAGTAGGGCCCATCCTAGGCACTGAGAGGTTGGTCTATGGGTCTGGTGGTAATTTTGGAGGCAGTCCAGTTTCTATTTCATTGTTAAGTAACAATATACAAGACCTTAAGGCAGGTAAAGAAGAACTCAAGAGGTTCATGCAGGAAAACTCCCTATTGACTGATGTGACCGATAATGATCCTGCGGGTATCAAGGAAATACGCATGCGTTTAAAGGAAAACGCCTATTTGCTAGGGCTGGACTTGCGTAGTGTCATGAGCCAAGTGAGATCTGGTTTTTTTGGCTTTCAAGCTCAGCGTTTCCAACGTGGACAAGATGAAATCCGGGTATGGGTGCGATATGATCGGGAAGACAGGTCATCAATCACCAATTTGGATGAAATGCGAATTACTACACCTTCAGGAAATAAAGTACCACTCTCTGAGATTGCTGATTATACCATTGAGCGAGGCGATGTTGCCATTAATCATCTAGAAGGAAGAAGAGAAATACAATTGTCGGCGGATCTTAAGGATCCTAGTGGGAGTCCAACTGAAATAGTGGATGAAATTAGAACGGTGATCTTTCCGGAGTTACAAGCCAAATATCCAACTTTAACAGCTTCTTTCGAGGGTCAGAACAGGGAGGCCAATAAGTTATCAAGCTCAGCTGGAACGGTTTTCCCAATTATTTTCTTCTTGATCTATGCTACCATCGCATTCACGTTCAGGAGCTATAGTCAACCGTTGCTTTTGCTTTTGCTTATTCCGTTTAGTTTAATAGCCGTAGGCTGGGGACATTGGATTCATGGTTTTCCAGTGAATATATTATCGCTATTAGGAATCATTGCCTTGATTGGTATCATGGTAAATGATGGATTAGTATTAATTACCAAATTCAACAGGAACTTGAAAGAAGGACATTCATTTGATTCGGCCATTTATGAAGCGGGACGCTCTCGTTTTCGAGCGATATTCCTGACATCATTGACCACTATGGCCGGTTTGGCACCCTTGATTTTTGAAAAGAGCAGGCAGGCACAATTCTTGAAACCCATGGCGATATCCATAGCCTATGGTATTGGATTTGCAACAGTCTTGACCTTGATCATGCTCCCATTGTTCTTGTCATTCAGTAATAATGTAAAGACGAGTACAAAATGGTTGGCAACTGGGAATAAGATTTCGAAAGAAGAAGTAGAACGAGCCGTTAAGGAGCAAAAAGATGTAGAGGATGCAGCGTAATATATTCTTAATAGCATTAAATGTATTTGTAATGACCGCAATGTGGTCCCAGGAAATTCTTGTTAAGGACGAAGCAATAAAGATTACGTTGGAGAACAATTTAGGTATTAAAATTGCCAAGAATAGCCTGGAAATTGCTGATAATAATGCCGATATATTGAACAGTGGCTATTTACCAACTCTTACCGGCAATGCAGGTGGCAGCATTGATAAGCAAACAACGGAAGGAGAACTCGCAAATGGTGAAACACGTGGAGCCGATGGTGTAGAAACCAAACGGTATAACGCCTCACTTAATTTGAATTACACATTATTTGACGGACTTGGAAGGTATTATGATTACAAAAGATTCAAAGAGGAATACGGACAATCAGAACTTCAAGTAAGAGAGACCATTGAAAATACAGTGCTGCAGTTGTTTTCGGTGTATTACGAGGTAGCACGTTTGGAAGAAAATGTCATTAACTTAAAAGAGGCACTTGTGGTATCCAAGGGTCGATTAAAGCGTGCTGGTTATCAGTTCGAGTATGGCCAGAACACCGGCCTGGATGTCCTGAATGCTGAGGTTAACGTAAATACCGATAGTATTAATTTAATAAATGCGGAACAACTGTTGAGAAATACTAAACGAGACCTAAATTTAGTAATGAATCGAGATCTTTCCACGTCTTTTGAGGTAGACACCACCGTAGCATTCGTTCCGAATATCAAAATGGAAAATTTTCTTTCGGAAGCTAAACAGAATAATGTCCAGATGCTCTTAATGGAAAAAGACAAACTTATATCAGAGTATAACCTTAAAGCATTTAAAGGCGGTTATTTGCCAACTGTAGGATTGACGGGGTCATATGGTTGGAATAAGTCTTCAAATAACAACCCAATAGCATTCGCGGTAGCTAGTACCGTTTCTGGATTGTCGGCAGGGCTCAATTTAAGCTGGAATCTTTTTGATGGTGGACGCACCATCACCAATGTTAAAAATGCCAAGATAAATTATCAAACACAGGAGCTGCTTAAGCAACAAACAGAGCTGCAAATTGAGCGTGATATTAATAATGCCTGGGATACCTATAGAAATGCGCTTTTTGTCCTTGACGTCCAAGAGAAGAATCTACAGACAAATCAAAACAACTTTGAGCGGACTAATGAGCGGTATAATTTAGGTCAGGTCACTTCCATTGAATTCAGGCAGGCACAATTAAATCTGTTAGGGGCAAAACTTGCCAAAAGCAGATCAAAATACGAAGCAAAATTAGCAGAACTGCAAATGCTTCAAGTTGGTGGTCAATTATTGAATACGGATTTTTAGACAATAAATGAACGAACACTTTTTTCAATGTCCTTATTGTTGGGAATCCATTTCCATGCTATTAGACAATTCGATAAATAATCAAGTCTACGTCGAAGACTGCGAAGTGTGTTGCAATCCGATAGAGGTACGCATTCAATTCGAGGATGGTGAGCTACAGTTGTTCGAAGCCATTAGCCTTGGCCAATAAGTCTATGATTTTAGGTCGGCAATGTCCTTCTTCAACTTGTCCATGGAATCTTGTAACTGTTTTAAAAGGTTATTTGGTGAAGCATTGGAATCAATATTAAAGGTCAGCTTGCTGGTAACTTGCCAAATTTCCTGAATATCGACCACATTTATTTGCACAGGAGAATACTCTGTATTAATGGATACCAGCATTAATTTTGATGGGTCTTGGGACCTCTGTACTTTCTTTACAAGAACGCTGTCCTTCATAATGATAACACAAATGGTGTTCTTATTAAGGTCATCAATGGAATTTACCCCTTTAGCCAATACCCATTCCTTCGGATACAGACTAGGGACCATACTATCGCCATCTACTTGAAAGCCGCGATATGTTGCATTTCTATATTCAGGCAATGGCAGGTCGAAAGCAGGAAGCTGCTTGTACCAATCTACATCCACAATATTATGGGGATATCCAGCCGCTGCCTTGATATTCACCAGGACCATGTTTTCTGAGTCATTGCCATCAACGGTCACAACCTTAGGAGAAACGTTTTGAGATGTATCCAAGAATTGCTGAAAGCTCTTGCCAAAAAGCCACAGTGGATTGATTTTGTATTGCTTCAATAGTTCAGCAACCACATTTCCAGTGATCTTGGATTTGCCTCGTTCAATATCTGCGGTTGATCCCTTTATGCCTAGCTTTTCTGCAAAGGACTGTTGCGTTTCATTAAGCGATTCTCGCACTTTCTTAAAACGTTGCACCTCGATATTCAACTCGTTTTCCATGTTTCAAAGATACAAAAATTTGGAAAAAATCCAATTTTAACAAAATATAATGAATATAAATAGGAATAAATCCATATATTTGGAATATATCCAATATAAGATATCAAAATAAAGGAATTCATCAACTGCAAAGAAATATGAAAAGAACACTGATTTACGACGGTACATTTGATGGCTTTTTATCAGCGGTCTATAAAGTCTTTGAGCAACAGATTAAGGATGTAGAGATCGTGAAGCCAAAACACTATCAACCAAACATATTCATCGAATCTGAAGAGGTAATTACCGATTCTAGAAAGGCAAAGCGCGTATGGCATGGTTTACAGTTGAAAATAACGAAGAGCGGTGCCAATAGATTATATGCTTGTTTCTTGAGTGAAATCAAGGGTGTTGAGAACGTATTGCTTAGATATGTCCTTTTTGCCTATTGCAGTGAGAGTTTTAATCATACAGATTACAGTAATAAAGATGTTTTAAGAGTATTACAAGTATCTAAAATGGTCTTTAGGGAGCGTGATAGATTGGAAGCCTTTGTAAGATTTCAATTAACCAAGGATGGGATTTACTTTGAAACGATTGAGCCGGATTTCAATGTGCTTCCTTTGCTCTTGAAACATCTTGAAAATAAGTTTCCAGAACGAGAATGGATCTTGTTCGATAAGAAGCGACAGTTTGGTGCATACCATTATCTTGAAAATACATGTTTTATAACGCCTGAGGAGTTTCTTGCCAAGGTGTCTCGGGCTAATTATATAAAAAAGGACCTGATAGAATTATCTTCAGGAAAAGAATGGAAACTATCAAATGAAATGCGTGCTACGGGCAATTGATCAGCTTGGCGGGTTTCCTAAATTAATCTTGAATTTCTTGTAACAATTAAAAAAGAGCAGTATCTTTGCCATCCTATATCGCGGGATAGAGCAGTAGGTAGCTCGTCGGGCTCATAACCCGAAGGTCACAGGTTCGAGTCCTGTTCCCGCTACAAAGAAGCTCCTTGAGAATGCAAGGAGCTTTTCTTTTGGAAATAACTGAAGGGTGCTTCAAAGTTATGATCAAAAGAAAAACCAATTGTGGTGCAATGGAGCTTCTTTGTGCAAGCTTCCTTTAAGGCCGATTCCATTTCAAGAAATGGAATCAATCCTGTTCCCGCTATAACAGACCAAACACGAATGAGTTTGGCTTTTTTGATCTGTCTGCTCTAAGGCTTAGATTTTATAAGCCTTTTGAACTAACCCACTTTCTTCTGAAATGATATTTATCATTTCTAATATACTTGTAGATTAATACTTTAGCTTCAATACAACTTGGATGATTTGACGATGCATTGAAATCCATTTATTTATCTGCAATGATGAAAGTACTAGTATATAGTTCCAAGGATTATGAGATTCCATATTTGGAAAAAGCCAATAACAGGAAGCACCAACTTACGTTCATACCTGAGGCATTATCATCAGAAACAGCAATTAAAGCTATTGGTTATGATGCGGTTTCAATTTTTTCTGGTGATGAGGCTTGTTTCCTAACGATAGAAAAACTCCATGGTTTTGGGGTCAAGTATATTACTTTACGATCAACAGGATATGATAATGTTAATCTAAGAGCTGCAGCACGATCAGGTATTAAAGTTGCCAATGTTCCTGCGTATTCCCCGAATGCAATTGCCGAACACGCGGCAAGTTTATTAATGGCCCTGAATAGAAAATTAATAGAGTCCAATAGGCGAGTCGAGCATTTTAACTTTGACCAAAATCATCTTATTGGTATGGACCTTAACGGAAAGACAGTGGGTATTATCGGCACTGGTAGAATTGGCTCTGTAATGACCAAGATCATGCATGGTTTTGGTTGTAAGGTTTTGGGTTATGATCTTGAAATAAATGACGATCTGGTCAAAAAATATGGTGTTGACTATGTGTCGTTAGAACACCTATGCAGCAATTCGGACATAATTTCTATTCACGTTCCATTGACAAGCGAAA
>Ga0265306_10001536_pt1 | contig 11253 bp, 10 predicted proteins | sample Helome_3_FD_192493 | JGI IMG/M metagenome (GOLD analysis project Ga0265306, IMG submission 192493) | Marine sediment microbial communities from subtidal zone of North Sea - Hel_20160420 (Illumina Assembly) | ecosystem: Environmental > Aquatic > Marine > Subtidal zone > Sediment ...
GGTCTACCTGCTAAAACGCAGCAATGCCCGGGTTGGTCGCATCGTGGTAATCGCCGGCTGGGGGCTGACCAGCCTCGCCTGCTGGTTTTTCGACGTCCTGCTGTTCGAGCAGGTGTTGATTCAGGCCGGTTTCATCTGGCTGGTGCGCTCGCTTTATTTCCATGACTCGATGTTCAGCGCAGCACTCGATTTCGGACTGGTGTCGGTCGGGCTCGCTGCCAGCGCCTGGACCATGGTTAACACCGCGAGCCTGCCCGCTGCGCTGTGGAGCTTCTTCCTGCTGCAGGCCCTGTTCTGCTGGGTCCCGCAGCTGGCAAGCAAGCAGTCCGGCGACCTCCAAAGCAACCTGCGGAAGCAGTCATCCTTTCAATGCGCCCACCGTGTCGCGCTCGATGCGGTACGCAAACTCACTCAACCCTGATCCCGGAGATAATCCAATGAAAAACACAGCATTTAACAGCAAAATAATAGCCCTGGCACTGCTGGTCGCCACCGCGACCGGCGTTGCACTGTTCCCTACTGTTCAAAAGGCACAGGCGACCCAGACGACCCACGTGGTACCCGCGCAAAGCCATCGCATCGAGGTAGTATTTGTTCTCGACACGACCAGCAGCATGAGCGGCCTGATCCAGGCGGCGAAGGAAAAGATCTGGTCGATCGCGACGACAATGACTTCGGCGCAGGAAAATCCTGACATCCAGATGGGCCTGGTTGCATTTCGTGATCGTGGCGATGCCTACATCACCCGTGTTTTCGACCTGTCGGAAGACCTGGATTCAATGTATGCAAGCCTGATGGACTTCCGTGCCCAGGGCGGCGGCGATGGTCCCGAAAGCGTTAACCAGGCGCTCTATGATGCCATTCACAAGGTTTCATGGAGCAATGACAGCAATGTTTACCGGGTAGTTTTCCTGGTCGGCGATGCACCACCACATATGGACTACCAGAACGACGTCAAGTACCCGGTAACGCTGGCTGCTGCCGCGAAGAAAGGCATCGTGGTCAACGCCATTCAGAGCGGGCAGCACCAGCACACCCGTCCCGCCTGGCAGCAGATCGCTTCCCTCGGTCACGGGGAGTATTTTCAGGTCGAGGATTCAGGCAATGCGGTAGCAGTAGCAACCCCGTTCGATGAAAAGCTATCCGGACTGGCCGCCGAACTCGAAGACACTCGTCTCTACTTCGGTGATGCGGAAACCAAAGTCGCTCAAAAGGCAAAACTCGACGCCAATGCCAGATTGCGCAAGGAACTGTCCACAGAAGCACTTGCGCGCCGCGACACTTTCAATACCACCGCCAGTGGTAAGGCGAACCTGCTCGGTAAGAGTGAACTGGTGGATGCGATAACTTCGGGACGCGTCGCACTCAACGCCATCGAAGAAGAGGATCTGCCGGCCAGCCTGCAGGCGATGGCACCGGCGGAACAAATGGAAGTGATCAACGAACAGGCGCAGCGCCGCGACCAGTTGCAACAGGAAATCAGGCAACTGTCCGAGTCACGTAGCAATTTTATCAGGAAAAAGATTGCCACCGAGGGCGGAGCCGACGATTCGCTGGACGAAAAGATATACGGTGCGGTGAAAGAGCAGGCCGCTGCAGCAGGGTTAACCTACGAAAGCGATAGCGCGAGCTACTAGATGTGGGGGCTATCCCAGTCCCGATATTAAGTTATCCCTGCTTTTTCCACGCCATCCCCGCGCAAGCGGGGATCTCGTACAAGCGGTTGCTTTCGAGGTTCCCCTGCTCTCCTCAGGCTTTGACCCTTATCTCATAGCATTTAAGGGTCTTTTTTACCCTGCTATTCAGTTGCAAAGCTCACAATTTCAGTAAGCCCGGTTTGCGCTGAAATTGATTATGTCTCTGGAGCAAGTTATGAGCTACATTATGCGGGTCTAAAAAACGTCTACATTCAGGTATGGTAAACCCGAGTTTCTCGCAGCAGTGGAAGTTGGTATCCGCATTGGCAAATTACTGGATAATATTTGCTCTGCCTTTGCTCTTATCGGGACTCATTATTTGGTTAATTCTAAATAATCTCTACCCTTACGATAAAGAGGTAATTATCGTAAAAAATGCCCTGGAAGAATTTGCCCTGCACGTGACCACAGCATTTTGTTTTATGTGTCTGTTACGCTTCTTGTACAGTAAGGAAAAGTTTTTCCTCTGGGCGTCCGGGATGATGATGATCTTCCTTGTTCGTGAAATACATCCGCCTAACGCCAATATTGCTGCATATTTAGCTCTCCTCTGGTTTTTTTATTATGCGTATAAAAACCATCATTTATTTGCTGACTATTTGCACAGCAAATATCTTGTAACGCTTCTCGGCGTTGGATTTTTTAGCTACGTTTTAGCCGTAGCAACAGATGAACGTGTCTGGATATTCTGGATCCCTATCCCGGGAGAACAAATTTTTAATGTAAAACTGGAGGAAACATTAGAGGTACTAGGGCATATAGCTATTGGTTGTGCACTATTGTTTGCGACAAAGAAATCGCCAGAAAACAGTCAGGAAATCATTACGAAACAAGGCAATCCATAGTGTCACATGCCTGGGCTTTGCCCATATGCACCAAACCTCAATGATTGACTAATATCGAAGGAATCCAGCAGTCGTCCGCCTGGCACCTGGTTGATCACAAGATCCCGGAGCCTTTTGTGGGCGATTAAATATACTGTCCCCCGAAATGCTGCCAACCTCAGGCCTTGACTTGCTTTAGACGTGGGGGTTTTTTGATACCACCGTCACGCAGCAGCAGGTAAAGTTCGTGGACGAGGCGTTCGTTGGTCTGGATTTCGAGCCATTTTTCCTTGGGTACCCTGCGTTTTACCAGTTCACGCACCACCTTGAGCGTAAAAGAATCACTCTCCAGGTTAGGGTCGGGATGACCGGCGCTGATGTTCTGGATGGTCCGGCTGAGAATAAAGGTGGTCGATTCATCGGCGTCCTGGTAGAGCCGGGTCCGAATACGGTTATCCGCGAGCAATTCCTCGGTGGCAATGCGTTGTCTGCGCATCTGCAGGATCAGTACGATTAGCAGGCCGAGGATAAACAGTGAAAGCAAGGTTGCGACTAGATTCATGGTTTTTACTTGGTTACATGTATGTGAAAATTAGAGTTTAGCAGCTCAAAATTAATACGCTGGATAGAAGTAAAAAATGTCGCATTTTAGTTCGCCGATCTTAATTACCAATGGAGAGTTAACAAGTCTGGCGAAGTGATTTATATTGCTGTTTCGAGTCACCACCACCGATTAGAGTCCATTGATCATGATGCAACCCGAAAAACTCCTAAAAATCCTCCTCTTGCTCGTAATTTCGACAGTATCCGGTCCTGCTTTTCCAGCCGACAGCGCTACGCGAGGTAAAATAACCGGTGGCGTATTGCACCCGCCACCCGCCTGGTTCAAGGAGAGCTTTCTCGAGATTGCGGACGATGTCGACGATGCCAGTGCAGCCGGCAAGCATGTCCTGCTGTTTTTCGAACTTAACGGTTGCCCCTACTGTGATCGCATGCTCCGGGAATCTTTTGAAGCCGAGCCCCTGAGCAGTTATATCCAGCAGCACTTTGACACCATCGCGATCAATATACAGGGTGATCGCGAAATCGCTTTTAATCAGGAAATCTCGGTGACTGAAAAAGAACTGGGGGAAATTCTAAAGGTCACCTCTACGCCAGCACTGCTGTTCCTGAATCAGGACAATAAAACCATCGTGCGCATCAACGGTTATCGCGCACCCGAACGTTTCAGGCAGGTGCTCGAATTCGTTGCCACCAAATCCTACCAGACCACGAAACTGGCTGATTACCTGCAGGCCAAACTCGACAGGAATGTCTATCAATTGCGCGCGAATCCCCTGTTTAGCAAATTAACTGACCTGTCGAGCGTCGACGGCCCGTTAATGGTTATATTCGAAGACGGTAGTTGCTATGATTGCGACGAGTTTCACGACGGAATTCTTGCGCATGAGCTGGTGCGCGCGGAAATCGCTCCGTTCACCATCGTACGCCTGGATGCAGACTCGACCGCAACCATTGTCGATATACTCGGCAACGAAACCACTCCCGCTGAACTCGCGCGGAAATATGGAATGATTTATCGACCCGGCGTGCTCGTGTTCGACGACGGCAATTTGATTCGACGTCACGACAGCCTGACCTTCCCCCACCACTTCAAGGAAAGCCTGCGTTACGTTGCCGGTGGTTATTACAGGCAAACCGATTACCGCAGCTATTCGCTACAGCGCACAGAGGAATTGCTCGCCAATGGTGTCGATATCGATCTCGGAGCAGCGCAGTAAAATCGAGGGGACAGTGTCGATTGCTTTGCCGAGGGACTACTTCTTCTTGTCAAGCATTGATGCCAGTTCCGCGAACGGATTATAGGTTGCGTCCGACTTTTGAGTTTCTGCCGCAAAATCAGCGTAACCTGAAGCAGTTTCACGAGCATGCTCATTGTCATGACAATAAATGCACAGTAACTCCCAGTTGCTGCCATCGGCGGGGTTATTGTCGTGGTTGTGATCGCGGTGATGAACTGTCAGTTCACGCAGGTTATCGCGGCTGAACTCGCGCGCACAGCGACCGCAGATCCAGGGATACATTTTAAGCGCCCGGCTGCGGTAACCCTGCTCCCGTTGTTGCCGCTCAGCGTGAGCCTGCGCAACGACTCGATCCAGTTTGTCTTTAGAACTTTCAGCTGACATTGTTGCTATCGGTTGTTCAGGTATCGACTACACTTGTTAAAGGTCTCCAGCATACCCCTTTCCCGGCACAGTAATAGGGAATGGCTTGTATTCTTTTGAAGTTTGGCTGAATCGGGCGCAAAATGCTGCTGTTAAAGTAAATCGAGGAGCGCTCATGTCTGGCTCACAACCGTTTACCACCATATCAATCCTGTTGTTGGCATTCTTTGCATCAACCTGCCTTGCCAGTGAAAAAGTAACCATCAGCACCGGTGAAGTAGTCATTCTCAGTGACGATGGAACCTGGAATTATGAAAATCGCCCGGTGCAAAGAAACAAGGTCATTAAAACAGATCGGAGTGGCTTTAAAGAAACCAATAACTGCGACTATTCTGATGGCAGGAATATCGATGGTTATAACCTGTGGATAGACCCGTCCCGATGGAAGCACGGAGATCCTCATGTGCGACCACCCAGGCGCCCGGCTAATTAAGCTCGATAATACTCTTAAAAAAATCTTCCTCGATGTTAAAAACCATCAGTTGCCGACTTGGTACCGTCATCCGACTGGACTACCAAACTCCGCGGCTAGCGAGTCGACGACAGACCTGATGATATCGAGAAACCGATCGATCCCAGCCTGATCGTTACTCCCGCGACAGGCATTTAAACCGGAAAGCGCAATGTTGTAGGCCGCGTGGTAATTACCCTTGTCGACAAAATCCTGGACCCGTTTAGCTTCCGCCTCAATGTCCATTTTTAAAACCTCACCGTTTGCCAGTTCACTGATTCATACTATCCGCTAAAAGGTATCATCTAAAGACACCAGGTTCCATCCTCATGTCACTGGCAAATAAAATCTGACAAAAGTCAGCCGTCCTCACCGAAGCAAATTGAATCATATCGCCCTCAACCTGGCTCACCTACCAATTCCGCAACGAACAACATAAGTTTGCCGCTTTCCTTAAATTATCGAATCCGAATATGCGTTGGCGCGGTAACCCGCAAAGCAGCAATATTGAAGGCAGACTCGACATGCGTGGACCCCTCGTAGCAGGGATTGAATCCGGTTAAAACCCAATCTGCTTACTATACTCCCTGCAAGTTTATAATTGGTTGTGCCGATGGGCCGGAAATTCCCAGGTAGCTTTCTTGTTCTAGTCGTATTCTCGCTGGTGTCATTTGCGAGTCCGGCCCAGTTGTTCAAATGGGTCGATGAAAATAGCAAAATTCATTATTCCGACAAGAATCCGGGCGACGAAATTGATTCAAAAGTAGTCACTAGCAATGACAACAGCGGAGGGCAGGGCCGGCAGGCAACGACGGCTGCGTTAAAACCCATTATTCGGCCCTATGAGAAAATTTCCAGAAAACTGCACCTGCTGGATACCCGCTATCTTTGGAAGAAAGAGTCGGAGGTAAACCGGACCAGTAAAGTCGGTGTTTATCACAGCGGTAAAGGCTGCGTTTCTCGCGGCGCAATCAATACACCCGACGTCTTTGTCCATCACCGTTCGCTGTTCCCGGCTGAATCGAAATTAACGATTCGCACCAGTAAAATAATCAGTGGCATGGATTACGAGGCCGAAAGAACCGAAAAGTATCGACTGCTCGGCCGCCTTAGAAAAACCGGCGGCCTGAGTCTGCATGCGGAAATTATCTCCATGGATTTCAATACCTGTGCACCTTTGCTGCACAAAAGCGAACGCCTCGGGCCGATTGATAAAATAGCGGTACATAGATTCACCAAGAATCGGGTCAAGCTCGAGGTGAACTGGCAGCTGAGAACCAATCGCGATCAGGATGTTATTTTCGAAGCGATTACCCCGGGTAGCTACAACGGCTGGAATCAATCCAGCTCTCCACAAGCCGCAATCACCAATGCGATGGAATCCGCGATTCTGACACTTTTTTCAGACCGCGACTTCATCGATAAAATCCTGGTCGAGGAAGACAACGACAGTCTCGACGAGATTCGCAGCGCCAGTCTGAAGCCAATCAATCTGGACGCCAAAACTCGAACCCGTAAACTGTACGTCGAGGTGAAAGGCAGGGACTGGATAAAAAACAGGTCTCCCCAGGCGGAAATTGGCAGCTTGCGATTCGGCGAAAAATGCGCGGCAAAAAAATCTTTGCCACTGGATGCGGCTCTCTATCACCAGAAATGGCTGGTAGCAGGCGCGCAACAAAGCGGCAACACGATCGTCTCCAGAACCCGGCCCCTTGGATACTCGGTCTATCCGGCTTCGGCCGACACACTGGCAAAGCTGGAGAACTCGAACGGCTATAGCCTCAATGCAAAACTGGTGAAATTGACCCTTGATGCCTGCGCGCCGTCATTGTCAGAGTCCAGCAAGTACAAGCCCATCGAAAAATCATCTTTCCGCAACCTCTCTAGAAACCGGATGCAGGTCTGGATCGAATGGAGCCTGAAAACCGATCGTAATCAGAAACTCCTCTATCGAACCAGCACCGTGGGCTTCGCCGGCAGTTTAAAGGCCGATTCTCCCGCTGAGGACGTGCTGTCGGATGCCATCGGCATGGCGGCGGAACAGCTGTTTGCCGATCGGGACTTTATCGAGTTGATCACCCTCAAAGACAAAAGCCTGCCGGCTGAGCAAAGTTTCACCGTGAAACACGATCCATCGATTCGTGGGATCATGATGCCGGGTGGAGAGCAGGCAACCAAACTGCTCGTGGTCACTGACAATAATCCCTGGGTTCGACTTCCGACTGGTAAAATGATCGGCTTATATGCCTTTGGCTCCGAATGCACCCCGTTTATGGAGCACAGATGGCCGCAGGCGCTCAATGAGTACCCTCGCATATTCCCGGATTCGGGTGAAATAATCGGCACCGAGCTTAAAGTGGCCAAAAGCCTGGGCTATCCTGCGCAGGCCGCCGACCAGTACAACTTCGTCAACCTGAAACGCAAACTCGGAGGCTATAGCCTGCACGCGGATATCATCGATTTACGTCTCGATTCCTGTGCACCCGAATTAAGCGAAACCACCGTTTTCTCCGCACGCAAGATATCATCCAGCCAGTTCAAGCGGCACCGGGCAATCGTCAGCATCGACTGGAAACTGGTCGGTGCGAATGAAACGGAGGTTATTTTCAGAAAAACAACCGAGGGCCTGGCCAACAGCTGGTTGTTGAATTCAAAAGGGAAAAAAGTGCTCAATATGGCGATCGCAAACGCAACCACGCAATTGTTCGCCAGCCCGGAATTTGTCGCCCTACTGGTAAACGATACACCGACTGAAGAAGGATTTTTCAACAACCTGTTTCCGTTTTTTAATTCTGGCGACGCCGCCGACGCAAACAATATGCAGAGTCTCGGCAACAGGTACGCGCTGCAGGCTCACGCGGCCCAGGCCTTTTCGGAAATCAATGTGCTCAAGGTCGGCATGATGCAACACCTCGTGATGGAGGGTGACTGGCCGGACAGCCTCTCCGCGATCGGCTACTCTGAATCGCTGTTCAACAATAGTGAAACAATTGCGTACGTGAACCTGCAACCCGACGGTAGCATGGTGGTAGAACTGAAGGAGATATTCGGCAGCGACAAGATCATCACCCTGACGCCCGAAGCGGACGATGGCAACATCGGCATGAATCGCTGGCAATGCAGTAGCAACCTGGACCAGGCATACCTGCCGCGCAACTGCGAAGGCCTTTAGCCTTCTTATTCCAAAGCACCTGGTGAATGGGAGATAACTCGAGGTCTGATAATCCTCTAGCCAGCCTCTTCGCTTCCGGCACTTAAAGCAACGCCCGCAAAGCCTCAACCAGTTGATCGATATGCTCTCGCTCATGCGCGGCGGAAAGTGTGATGCGCAGACGTGCGCTGCCGACCGGCACCGTGGGTGGACGGATCGCGGTAACGTGAATGCCCTGTTCGAACAACGCTTCACTCAACTGCAAGGCTCGGTGATTATCACCGATCAAGAGCGGCTGGATCGCAGTTTGTGACGGCATTAATTCTGCATCAAGCGACTCCGCCTGCTCGCGAAAATAGGCAATCGACTCGTTCAGCTTGTCGCGCCGCCAGGTTTCACCTTCGATGAGGTCGATACTCTTCAGTGTCGCCGCCGCAATCGCAGGGGGGGACGCGGTGGTATAGATATAAGGTCGTGCCCGCTGAATCAGGGTTTCGATCAGCACTTCGCTACCGGCGATAAAAGCACCCGCGGTACCGACCGCCTTGCCCAGCGTCGCCATCAGGATCGGCACCTGATGCTGGTTCAGTTCCAGTTGCTCGAGTAATCCAGCGCCACGCGCACCGAGAATGCCAAAACCATGCGCATCGTCGACCATGGCCCAGGCGCCGTGCTCGGCGCTGATCCGGCTCAGGGTATCGACATCCGCACAATCGCCATCCATGCTAAAGACTGCATCCGTCATCACCAGTCGACGGTGGTCTCGGCGACCACTGCCTAGCATCTCCTCGAGTTGCCGCAGATCATTGTGGCGATAGCGGATCAATTTGGCAGCGCTCAGTTTCGCGCTATCGATCAGCGAGGCGTGGTTGAGCCTGTCCTGGTAAATCTGGTCGTTGCGTCCGAGCAGCGCCGATGCAATCGCAATATTGGCCATATAGCCGGTGGAAAACAGCAGCGCCCGCTCGCGCCCGGTGAATTCGGCGAGCCGAAGTTCGCAGTCCTCGTGCAAACGACTGTGACCATTGATCAGGTGCGCAGCGCCGCTACCGACACCGTATGCGGCGACCGCGTCGACAAAAGCCTGTCGAATCTCGGGATGACTCGCGAGACCGAGATAATCGTTGCTACAGAAAGATAGAACAGTTTTACCGTCGATGCGGGTTTCGACACCCTGCGCTGAATCGATAATGCGACGCTTGCGATACAGGCCGTCGGCGCGGCGCTGCTCGAGCTCAAATTCCAGTTCCTTCATCGCCGGAAACGCGGCGCTTTCACGATCAGGCGGCCGCGTGGTCGCCTGTCTCCTGCGCCTGCTCACCGTTAGCCACAATGCCGAGTTTTTCGAACAATTCCATGTCGGAATTTTCTTCCGGGTTCGGCGTGGTCAACAAGGTATCTCCATAGAAAATCGAGTTGGCGCCGGCTAGAAAGCACAGCGCCTGCAATTCTTCGCTCATCGCGGTGCGACCGGCGGAAAGGCGCACTACCGACTCCGGCATCATGATGCGCGCTACCGCGATGCTGCGCACGAACTCGATCGGATCGAGTTCCTCGGTGCCATAAAGCGGGGTGTTTTCGACCTGTACCAGCAAATTGATGGGCACACTTTGCGGATGCTCGGGCAGGTTGGCCAGCTGTTGCAGCAACGCCGCCCGATCCTTTTCGGTCTCGCCCATGCCGATGATGCCCCCACAACAGACGTTGATATCTTCCGCGCGCAGGTTGTCCAGCGTATCGAGGCGATCCTGGTAGCTGCGCGTAGTGATGATTTCCTCGTAATACTCGGGTGAGGTATCGAGGTTGTGATTGTAATAATCGAGCCCTGCGCTTTTCAGCTTGCGCGTCTGCTCACGGGTCAACATGCCCAGCGTAACGCAGGACTCCATGCCGAGATCCTTGACCATGCTTATCATATCGATGACTTTATCGAGATTCTTGTCGGTCGGATTACGCCAGGCGGCACCCATGCAGAAGCGGGTCGCACCGTTGTGCCTGGCATTCAGCGCGGCGGAACGCACTTCCTCGAGCGGCAGCAAACGCTCGCGCTCGAGCCCGGTGTCGTACTTTGCGCTTTGCGGGCAGTAGGAACAGTCTTCGGGACAGGCACCGGTTTTGATGCTCAATAAAGTGCTGATCTGTACCGCGTTAGGGTCGAAATTCGCCCGATGCGCGGTTTGCGCCTGAAACAACAAGTCGTTGAAAGGCAGATCGAAAAGCGTTTTAATCTGCTCTAGTGTCCAGTCGTGGCGGACGGGTTGCACAGCATCGGTCATCGGAAGTACGGCCGTAGTAAAAGGAGACGCCAAGTCTATTGCAAGACAGGGAATAGTCAATGTCAGTAAAATCTCTGCGGCGCGGATTAGCCCGCTGCATCAACTATTTGTTCGCGCCCGGCCTCTGCCTTGCCTGCGGCTGCGAACTCGATGATGCTAACTCGTTGTGCCGCAGTTGCAACAAGCGGCTGCAACGCGTGCCGAACCCCTGCCAGTACTGTGGACAACCGAATCCGGTTGGCGGCCTGGTCTGCCCGGCCTGCCTGCTGCACCCGCCACGCTGGCAAAAGCTGATCGCGCCGTTACAGTATCGCGGACTGGTGCGCGATTACCTGCTACAGCTAAAATTTGCCGAGGCACTCCATCTTTCTAAAACGCTGTGCCAGCAATGTACCGACCCGTTCCGGCAGAGTTCACCCAAACCCGAGGTGCTACTACCGGTGCCATTGCATCGCACCCGATTGCTCGAACGCGGCTACAACCAGGCCTACGAAATTGCCACTGTCTGGTCAGCAACACTCGAGATCCCGATCGATCGGCACGCGCTGACCCGACCGCGGGCCACCCCGAGCCAGTCGGGCCTGAGCGCGCCACAACGCGAGCAAAATGTGCGTCAGGCTTTCGCCTAC
>Ga0265306_10001542_pt1 | contig 11243 bp, 7 predicted proteins | sample Helome_3_FD_192493 | JGI IMG/M metagenome (GOLD analysis project Ga0265306, IMG submission 192493) | Marine sediment microbial communities from subtidal zone of North Sea - Hel_20160420 (Illumina Assembly) | ecosystem: Environmental > Aquatic > Marine > Subtidal zone > Sediment ...
TGATCGCGGCGTAGCAGAAAGGAGCACAGAACCATGCAGTCGACACCAACCCTCGATCGCGCCGACTCGCCGTTCCACGCGGGCGAGCAGGCAGTACAGATGCGTCTCGGCGTGCGCGACGCGATCGAGCCCTGGGCCCGACAGGTGGTGCGCCCGCTCCTGCCGGAAAAGCATCGTAAATTCTATGGCCAGCTACCATTTCTCGTCGCCGCCGCCCGCGACGATAAACAGCGACCCTGGGTGACGCTGCTGGTCGGGCCACCAGGTTTTGTGCGTTCGCCGGATCCGGCCGGGCTGCAGATTGCCGCCGGCCCTCTGCCCGGCGATGCCCTCTCCGGCTCGCTGGTCGCCGGCGCCGAACTGGGTCTGCTCGGTATCGATCCCGAGACCCGGCGGCGCAACCGGGTCAACGGAACGATCAATCAGGCCGGCGCCAGTGGCCTCGAATTCGAGGTGACACAGTCCTTTGGCAACTGTCCCCAGTACATCACCGAGCGGGCCTGGCAGCGGGTGGAGGTCAAACAAGATCAGGGGTCGGTGACCCACCAGCAGCGCCTGGACGCATCGATGCAGACCTGGATCCGCAACGCCGACACCTTTTTTATCGCCAGCGGCTATCGTGACGGTGGCGACAGCGGCGATGATCCGGCTCACGGCATGGACGCCTCGCATCGCGGCGGCGCCCCGGGTTTCGTCACCGTCGAGAGCGAGACGCGGCTGGTGTTCCCGGATTACGCCGGCAACAACCATTTCAATACCATCGGTAACCTGGTCATGGATCCGCGGGTCGGATTGCTGTTCGTGGATTTTGAGCATGGCAGTCTGTTACAGATCAGCGGCAATGCGACCATCGACTGGGATTCCGCAGAAGTGGCCCGGTATCCGGGCGCGCAACGACTGGTGATCATCGATATCGAAAGAATCGTGCGGCTCGACGATGTCCTGCCGCTACGCTGGAGCGCGCCCAAAGGCTCGATCCGCTCCTTGCGGCTGGCCGAGAAGATCAAGGAGAGCGAGGACGTGACCTCGTTTGTCTTTACCGCGCGTGACGGCGGTGAGCTGGCGGACTTCGAGGCGGGCCAGTATCTGCCGATCGAGATCCGTATCGATGGCCACGATCAACCACTGAAGCGGACCTATTCGCTGTCCAATGGTCCGGGCGAAGGCCACTATCGGATCAGCGTCAAACGTGAGCCGCTCGGCATCGTCTCGCGTCATCTACATGACCATGTCGAAATCGGCGAGATCATCAGCTCATCCAGACCGGAGGGGGAATTTATCCTGCAGCCTGGCGGTGGACCCGTGGTTTTGATCAGTGCCGGTATCGGCCTGACGCCGATGGTCAGTATGCTCCATGCCCTCGCCAGGGAATCCGGAGGCCGGCCGGTGTGGTTTGTTCACGGCGCCCGTGACGGCGCGCATCATCCGCTTGCAGACGAAGTGCGGCAGCTGGTCGCAGGACAACCGGACATGGGTCTGCAGGTCCTTTACAGCCAGCCTCGGACCGAGGATATCCAGGGCCCCGACTATGACCGGGAGGGTCATGTGAGCATAGACCAGCTCGAGAGGATGGTGCCGGCTCTGGGTGCCGATTTCCATCTGTGCGGACCGACCCGGTTCCTGGCCGGGTTGACCGCTGATCTGGCCGCCCACGGGGTACCGCAGGCGCGTATCCATACCGAGACCTTCGGGCCGGCGGGCTGAGCCCGTCGGGGCGGCCGATATTCAGACGTCAGAGACAGTCGCCTGGCCGCGCGGTGCGACACCAGCCTTGTATGATAGGGACCCTTTTTGATGCAGCGGACCAATGACACGCGCCGCCAGACTCGCCCTTTTTTTACTTGCGATCGTTGCAGCGCCCGGCTGCGAGCGCGCGGGTGAAGATAAGCCCAAGCCCCCACCGATAGTGCCCGTCGCCGCCGACGCCAGCTTTGTCGGTAGCGCGGTGTGCGCCGGCTGCCACGAGGACGCGGCTGCAAGCTGGGCCGGATCCCATCATGACCTGGCCATGCAGCCAGCGGACAAAACCACGGTGCTGGGTGATTTTGGCGACACCGGGTTCGAATATGCCGGCGTCCGCTCTACCTTCACCGCTCGTGATGGCAAATACTTTGTCCGCACCGACAGCGCCAATGGTGATCTGGTCGAATACCCGGTCGCCTACACCTTCGGCGTCGAACCGCTGCAGCAATATCTGATCGAATTTCCGGATGGCCGACTGCAGGCGCTTGGCATCGCCTGGGACACGCGACCGTCAGACAATGGCGGCCAGCGCTGGTTCCATCTCTACCCGGACGAGGCTGTCGACCACAGCGACGAGCTGCACTGGACGCGGATGAGTCAAAACTGGAACTACATGTGCGCCGACTGTCATTCCACCGGCTATCGCAAAAACTACGACGCAGCCAGCGACCGCTTCGACTCGACCTGGACCGACATCGACGTCGCCTGCGAGGCTTGCCACGGCCCGGGCTCGTCCCACGTGGCGCTGGCAGAATCTAAGCAGCTCGATCAAGCAAACGGACTGGTGGTGGCATTCGCTACACCAGGCCGTCGCTGGGTCCGAGGGACCGGTGAGCCGACCGCTCATCTGGAGGGTGCCGTGGTGCCCGACACCCAGATCGAGGCCTGCGGGCAATGCCACGCGCGGCGGGCGCCGATCCGCGCCGAGTATGCTCATGGCAAACCGCTGACCGATTCCTATGTACCCGCGCTGCTCACCGAGCCGCTGTATTTTCCGGACGGACAGATCCGCGACGAGGTCTATGTCTACGGCTCGTTCCTGCAGAGCAAGATGCATGCACAGGGCGTGGTGTGTACCGACTGCCACGACCCGCATAGTCTCGAACTGAAGGCCCCCGGGGACGCGATGTGCGCGGGCTGTCACGCGCCCGATGTCTTCGATGTGGCGTCTCATCATCGGCATGATGCGGGCACGGATAAGCCGGGCTGCGTCGACTGCCATATGCCTTCGAGGGATTACATGGTAATCGACGGCCGCCGGGACCACAGCTTCCGCGTGCCACGGCCCGATCTGGCGGAGCGGCTCGGCGTCACCGACGCCTGCGCCGCCTGTCATGCGGATCGCCCCGAGGGCTGGAGCGCCGTCCAGATCCGCGAGTGGCTGGGGGGTGACGCGTCCGGCTATCAACGATTCGCGCTCGCGTTCCGCGCTGCGGCGACCGGTCAGGCCGACGCCGGGCAGCAACTCAAAGAATTGTTGGTAGCGGCGGAGCAACCCGCGATCGTCAGAGCCACCGCGCTGTGGCATCTTGGCGCTTATCCGGATCAGGCCAGCCTGCAACTCGCCGCCAGGTCGCTGCGTGACCCCGATCCGCTGGTCCGGCTCGGCGCGCTGGATGCGCTGGAACCCATGCCGGCAGCCGCCAAACAATCGTTCCTGATAACGGCACTGGATGATCCGATCAGATCGGTGCGTACCGAAGCCGCCCGCCAGCTCGCCGGTCTGTCACCGGCGGAACTCTCGCCCGGACAACGGCAGCGTCTGCAGACGGTACTGGCTGAGTATGTCGCGATACAAAATGGCAACGCGGACCGTCCCGAGGCGCGGATGAATCTCGGCATCCTCTACGCCCAGGCGGGTCAGCCGGAGACGGCGGAAAAACAATTCCGCGCAGCACTCACGCTACAGCCCGATTTCGAGCCGGCTATCGTCAATCTGGCGGATCTCTATCGCTCCGTCGGTGACGAGACCCAGGCCAAGAGCGTCCTGAGCAGCGGTCTCGAGCTTGTGCCCGGCAGTGCGGCGCTGAATTACTCCATGGGGCTGTTGACGGTGCGGGCCATTGGTGCCGAGGCAGCGCTGCCGTGGCTGGAACGGGCAGCGGAACTGGCGCCCCGGAATACGCGCTATGCCTATGTGCTGGCCGTCGCGCTTAACGGCCTGGGTCAACAGGCCGACGCGATTGCGCTACTGGAACAGGCACACGCCGATCGCCCCGCCGATGCAGATGTGCTTTTTGCGTTGGCGTCTTACCACCGGGCAGCCGGGAATCATGAGGACGCGTTGAGATACGCGACCGATCTGTTGATCCTGCAGCCGGACAACCCAAGTGTGCAGGCGCTTGTGGTGGAAATGTCGACGCAATAAAAGCGTGGGGCGCGCCGACAGGTGGGTCGGAGTCGTGTCAGGTCACCGCCGTCAACCCTGTGCCGGCGCGGTTTTACTCCACGTTGATGACTATCTTGCCCCGGGCGCGTCCTGCTTCCGAGTATCGGATCGCCTCCGGGACTTTGGTCAATGGATAACGTCGGTCGATGACCGGCGTCATCGTTCCGGCCTGCATCAGCTCGGCCAGGAAGGTCAGGTCGTCTGGTCCGAGACGCGCCAGCAGCGTGACAATTTTCTGGTCCACGAACCACGACAATATGAGCGCCTTGATCGGATTGACCAAAGGCGCGATCCAGTTGCCCTTGGCTCCTCCGACCAGCACCAGAGTACCCTCGGGATTCAGGACTCGCCGGTTCGCAAACGGTGAGTGATTGCCGACCATGTCGACGATCAAGTCGTAACGTTGCCCGCTCCTGGTGTAATCCTCTTCGGTGTAATCAAAGACATGATCCGCGCCGATCGACCGGACCATCTCCACATTGCGGGTGCTGCATACGCCGGTGACCTCCGCGCCGAGTGACTTGGCGATCTGCACTGCGAACGTACCTACACCGCCCGATGCGCCGTTGACCAGGACCGTCTGCCCCGGCTTTATCTGCCCTTTGTCGCGGAGCGCCTGGAGTGCGGTGATTGCCGCAATCGGGACGGAGGCCGCCTGTTCAAATGTCATGTTGGCCGGCTTTGTCGCCAGCGCCCGATCCTCACGGATCGTCAGGTATTCGGCGAAGGCCCCGCCCGCCCCGCCAAATACCTCATCACCCGACTTAAAACGCGTGACCTTGCTGCCGACCGCCGCCACAGTCCCGGCAAAATCCACACCCAGGCGTGTGTCCTCAGGCGCCCCCAGACCGGACATCAGACGCATCAAGTATGGCGCACCTCTCATGTAGTGCCAGTCGAGGGGATTGACTGATGCCGCATGTACTTTTACCAAGACTTCATCGTCCGCGGGCGTCGGCTTTTCGGTGTCTGCAAACTCGAGCACATCGGGCGAGCCGTAGCAGCGATAAGCGATCGCCTTCATGGTCTCTGAGCCGCTGGCGACCTGCGGAGCCGGTGGGCAACCGGCATCGTAGCTGACGACCACAGCCAGTGCCGATATCGCGAGCGCCAGAAGAATCAGGATGCCGAGCGGGATTTTGTAGCGTAGCTTCATTGTTTGATCTCTCGTCATCCGCTGGATGAACGCCATGCGACCCGAATGTATTGATACAGCCTACACCGTGGCCATTTGAAAAGACCAGCTGACGCACCGTAACAACGTAATCGGCTGAATTCCACTCAGGCTCAGGCTAGGCTCTATGAGCCTACTGCGCCGTCAGGAGGAGAGTACACAGTGAAAGCGATTTTCCGAGCCGTCACTCGACATCCGCCGACGACTGGCATGGGAATCCGGGGAGGTCGTGTACGAGAAGCGGAACAGGGATACAGGCGTTGACGGATGGGGGGAGGCGGATAGGTGGTTCGGTCAAATCATTAATCGAGTCTGAAATAACACTGGCCTTGGTATTGCGGCCGGTCAAGACGCTCTCGCCAGTCTGAGGCCGAATTTCTCTGGTATGGATTTCTGTATTAGTTCCACCAGCAGTGCAATGTCTTCCTGACGACCAAATGACTTGCGGTACACAACGATGATCTCTCGCCCATACTGTTGCTTGCCGCCAAGCTTGACGTACCGTATGAGCTGGCCAAGCGCTGGTCTTGCGCCCACTGCCAGAGACGGCAATAAGGTATATCCAGATCCTGTCGCGACCATGTGCCGAAGCGTCTCCAGTGTCATTGCGTGTAATCGGTTGCGATTGTGGCGTTGTTTCGCTGGGCAGACATCAAGCGCCTGGCCCGTCAGGCAATGGCCGTCCTCGAGCAAGACCATGTCATCACCGCACAGATCCTTCGCGTAGACCGTTTTGCGCTTCGCCATCCTGTGGTCTACAGGAATCGCAAGAACGAACGGCTCGTGAAACACTGCAATTTGGTCAAGCCCCGGAGCGTGAATAGGTGCAGCGGCAATCACGACATCGAGTGAGCCCGCCTGCAGTGCCGCTATCAACGAGTCCGTCAGTCCTTCCTGTAGTACAAGCTCGAGATCGGGGAATTTTTGGCGCAGGGGCGGCAATAGATGGGGCATCAGGTACGGTCCGAGCGTCGCAATGGCACCTACCCGCAGAGGTCCTGAGAGTGGTTTGTGTGCCGAGGCAACAATTTCGTCAATCTCCACGGCCTGATCCAGCATCTCTCTGGCTATAAGCACAAAGCGCTCACCAGCCGGCGTGATCCTCAAAGACCGCTTGTTTCGCTCGAAGAGATCGACGCCCAATGTCGACTCAATGCGCTTGATGCGTTCGCTCAAGGCCGGCTGGGTAATGGCGCAGGCCTCGGCCGCGCGACTAACCGACCCGCATTCCGCCACGGATACGACGTATTGCAGATCGCGGAAACCGAGATGCCTGGCACTCATAGGCACATCCTATATATTGGTAGCCCACAATCGATTGGACCCTATGGGATAAGCCAGCTAAGGTCAAGTTTGAGTTGCCTAAACCCGGAGACCAAACATGAGTCACAAGATGCTTACCACTTCCGCCGGAGCGCCAGTCGCAGATGACAACAACAGTGTCAGCGCGGGACCTCAGGGCCCGTTAACGTTTGACAACGTGCAGCTGTTCGAAAAGCTCGCGCACTTCAATCGCGAGCGCATCCCGGAGCGTGTCGTACATGCGCGTGGCACGGGCGCTTATGGGACATTTACGTTATCTAAATCACTTTCCAAATTCACGCGGGCCGGTTTTCTGCAAGAGCCCGGCCAACAGACCAACGTGTTTTTGCGTTTTTCTACGGTAGGTGGCGGTCAGGACTCAAGCGACTATGCACGGGACCCACGCGGTTTTGCGGTGAAATTCTACACCGATGAAGGTAACTTCGATCTGGTGGGTAACAACACTCCTGTGTTCTTCCTGAATGACCCGATGAAGTTTCCGGACTTCGTGCATTCCCAGAAGAAGCATCCGAAAACAAACTTGCCCGATCCGGCTCGCATCTACGAATTCTGGGCCAATCATCCGCAGTCGCTGCACCAGATGACGATACTGATGTCCGATCGAGGCATCCCTCGCTCGTGGCGGCACATGAACGGCTACGGGTCCCATACGCTGGGTTTCTGGAACGCGAACGGCGAGCGTTATTGGGTGAAATGGCATTTCAAAACCGATCAGGGCATCCAGTGCGTCACCAACGAAGAGGCCGCGACTCTTGCGCCCCACGGCGCGCAGCAGGACCTGGTAGAGGCCATCGAGCAAGGTGAATACCCGAGTTGGACGGTGAAGGTACAGATATTGAGCGAGAAAGACGCAACGTCATTTCCGATCAATCCCTTTGACCTTACCAAGGTGTGGCCACATGACGTTGTGCCGTTGCAGGAAATAGGTCGCCTCGAGCTGAATCGCAACGTCGACAACTACTTCGCAGAGACCGAGCAGGCGACGTTCGCGCCGAGCAATTTCGTGCCGGGTATTGGTGCGTCTCCGGATAAGATGCTACAGGCACGCTTGTTCGCGTATCAGGATGCACACCGTTATCGCGTCGGCGTGAATCACAACCAGATTCCGGTCAATTCGCCCCGTTGTCCGGTGCACCATTATCAGCGCGACGGTGCGATGGCCGGTCTTGCTGCGACAACGGAAGCGGCAAGCAATCAGGGCAGTGGCGTCAATTTCTATCCCAACGACCGATCGGAGAGTCCCACGCCGAGTACCGACTATGCGCCACCGCCGTTGCCGTTGTTGGAAGATGCCTGGGTTCGGCCGTACAACCAGGACGAGGAGGACTACTTTGCCCAGGCAGGGGACCTGTATCGCATCCTGTCGGAAGACGAACGGGCGCGATTGGCAGCGACAATCGCGGGCGGTTTAATCCAGGCGAAGACTTCAGTGCAAAACCGCATGCTCGAATACTTTAGTCGAGCGCATCCGGATTACGGAAATCGGGTGCGCGAGGCCATGGGGGAGCTACTGTAGTCAACAGTGCATTGTTGTAATCGAATGCGTCGGAAGTCGCATTGTAACTAAGTGATTTTTTACTACATGGTCGGCGGCCTTTTTGTATTGAAGGTGTCGGAAATATGGAGTGGCGAATTGGTGCACTAACCCGAATTCAGCGACGCGTTCGAATTGGACCTTGCCCATCAGGCTATCGTCATCTCGGCCGACTATGTCGGCCTCGGCTCGAACTGGTCGCCCTGACGGGCGACTGAGTTCGAACCTCATGGCATGTCGGTAAATAGAAAAGGCCCACGCTAGGTGGGCCTTTTCTATTTAATGGCGCGCGACGTGCAGGATGCACGAGTGCCGCGCAGGCCAGGGATGGCCGGCAGCGGCCCCGGAGAGATGGGCTCGTTTCGCCTTTCGGCGATCCTCGGGTCTACGACCCGCCTCCGCTTCGCTGCGGCGCCCAAAACGCTGACGCGTTTTGTCGAACCGGTCGCCCTGCGGGCGACTGAGTTCGAACCTCATGGCATGTCGGTAAATAGAAAAGGCCCACGCTAGGTGGGCCTTTTCTATTTAGTGGCGCGCCCGGAGAGATTCGAACTCCCGACCGCCTGGTTCGTAGTGTTCCGTCTGAATTCGCGTATATTACTGATATCCTATGCTTTTATGCGGTTTATACTGTCCAATAAAATTGGGCTATTTGGCCTTATTTGCCTATATTTGAGGTTATTTGGTGCCATCTATTGGACAGGTTCGTCGGCGAGTCATACCCAGTCATTTTTGATTCAGGCGGCAAGCTCCAGGGTCAAGAGCATAACGGAATATTATAAGGATCGAGCAGTCGCTCAAGGGCGGAGCGACTGGTCTTCATCCGCTTAGCCAATTGCATCTTGGTGAGCTTTTGCTTTTTCATGAGTTCAGAGAGCTGAAAAGCAATCACGCGCTTGGCGGCAACTTCCTCCGCTTCTGCCAGCAGCCCTTCCTCATCAAGAAAATCGTCAAACTTGCTGCCTATGTGTTTACTTAATCCCGCTCTACCGGGGGAGGCAGCCTGTCGCGCCTTGATCTCGTAGTACGTTGAAGGGGCAATTGGCAGTTGCCTGCAAATCGACTCGACCCTGTGATCCCTCCGGTGTTCGTCGATGAACGTCACCACCACTTCCGTCCGTGGTCGAGCTCCGCTTGGCGAACCCACCGCCAGAGCGTCTCATGCTTACAACCAATCTTGCCTGATATTGATTGAATCGCAACCCATTGCGAACTGTGTTCCTGCTGCGCCTCCCGTACCAGACGTACGGCCCGTTCCCGGACTTCCGGGGAATAGCGTTTTGATATATTCATCATTCCACCCTCTCAAGAAATGGAGTCTCTGGTAAAGCCGGGGCGGTTCAGCCCGACAAGCTCCCCGACTGAAAAGGCCATGTGACACTCAATTCCCACTGGTCTATAGGCCTTCGTTTGGTATTGTGTAGCGCAAACCAGAAGTCAGGATGTCACGCGATGGTCGCAGAAGAAAGCAAAACGCACTTGTATACTTGTGGCGAGTTCTGGGTGTTGCTGCTTGTTGCCGCCTGCCTCCTCCTCGCCGTCGATCCCCTGCTCGGGCAGGAGGGCACCACCCGTGCGGCCCTGACCCCGGAGCAGATTCAGAGCCGGATCACCGCAGTCAGGGAGTCAAAGGAGGTCGACGAGGCCGCCAGGATGCGAGTCATTGCACTCTATCAGCAGGCGATCGCCAACCTAGAGACGACGCGGGCCAACAGACAGACGATCGAGTCCTACCGCAAGACCGCCGGTACCGCACCGGAGCAGGTGGCAGCGATCCATGCGGCCATCGAGCGCCGGGGTGACGTGGATCCGGTTGCAGTACTCAACATCACTCCTGCGACGAGGTTGGAGAAGCTCGAGCAGGACCTGGAGTCCGAGCTGGCCAATCTCAGCGCCATCGAGGCCAAGCTGGCCGCTCTCGAGGCGGATCTCGAGACCGAGACCCAGCGACCCGCACAGGTCCGCGAGCGCATTGCCGCGGCCCGGCTGCTGGTGGAAGAGACGCCGGGGACTGCGGCCTTGCGCCACCCGGCCGAACAAGGTCCATTTCTGACCGAAGCTGGACGCTGGTCCACCGAGACGCGGATCGAGGCGCTGCGCAGCGAAATCGCGATGCTGGATGAGGAGCTGTTAACCAACGGCGTACGCGTTGAGCTGCTGCAGGCCCAACGGGACGAGACGAGGCTGACGGTGCGTCGCGTCGGGTTGCGTATCGAGGCTCTGCGCGCGGCCGTAAACGAGCGCCGGCGTGACCAGGCTGATCAGGTCAGGGCGCAGGCGAAAACCGTGCTCGAGGACAGCGCCGGCCGCGGGCCCATACTGGCCGATCTTGCCCAGGCTAACCTGTCGCTGGTTGAGCTGCTACGGCAGCAGCTCGACGAGATCGATGCCGTATCGGAGCTGGAGCGTGAACTCAGGCCTCTGTCCGCGCGTCTCACCGAGACCTTACGCAGCACCCGGCGAAAGCTCGACCTTGAGGACTCTGGCGCCCCGATTGGACGGGCCATCCGGGAACAGCGTCACCAACTCCCGTCGGCGCAGTATTACACGCAGAAACGCAACCGTCTGCAGCGATCCATCACAACGATCAGTTTGCGGCTCATTGAGAACGAGGACGAGCGCCGCTCGCTCACCGATATCAACGCTTATCTCGAGGAACAAACCGGGGGCGACAGCGGCATCGCACTGGGGCCAGAGCTGCGCACGGAGTACCAGACTCTGGCGGAAACCAGGCGTATGCTCCTCACACGCGCCATCAATAACGACAGGGCCGAGCTGCGGCGCCTGTATGCCCTGGATGACCTGCTCAAGCGGCTCGAGGAGATAACCAGCGATTACGATCAGTTTCTCGCCGAGCACCTGCTCTGGGTGAAGAGCGCGCCTGCCTTCAGCTTGAAGGCATTCGAAACGCTGCCCGGGGAATTCACCGCCCTCCTTGATACCAGGGTCTGGATTGAAGCCAGTCATGATATGTGGCAAGGCCTGGTGCGGGGCCCCTGGCTGCTGGCCCTGATCCTGCTCACCGGACTGCTACTTGCACGCCGGCAGTCACTGTATGGCGCGTTGCTCGACTGCGGTCG
>Ga0265306_10001545_pt1 | contig 11232 bp, 8 predicted proteins | sample Helome_3_FD_192493 | JGI IMG/M metagenome (GOLD analysis project Ga0265306, IMG submission 192493) | Marine sediment microbial communities from subtidal zone of North Sea - Hel_20160420 (Illumina Assembly) | ecosystem: Environmental > Aquatic > Marine > Subtidal zone > Sediment ...
ACGGATGAGTTCGTCCAGCTGCGGCCGTCCGGCACGGTGAAGACTTGGTCATGGGTGCCGGAGCCCCGCAAGGGGCATCCCTTCGACCGCCCCTTTGCATGGGCCCTCATTCAAATCGACGGCGCCCACAACGCGATGGTCCACGCCGTCGATGCAGGGAAGGCCAAGCGGATGCAGACCGGAATGCGCGTGCGTTTGCGTTGGGCGGATGAGAAGCACGGCACGATCCGCGACATCGACTGCTTCGAGCCCATGGCTCCCTACCTGCCGAGTCCGGTTCACCTCGAGTACGACGTGAACCCCGGCAAGCACTACAGCGCGTATCTGAGGGGCCTGCAGGAGGGGAAGCTCATCGGCGGACGTGATCCGGCGGCGGGGAAGGTGTACGTCCCGCCCCGCGGTGCCGATCCGACGACGGGCAACCCGACGAACGAGTACGTCGAAGTACCCGACGTCGGGGTGCTCACCACCTTCACGATCATCCGAATCCCATTCGAGGGCCAGAAGCTCAAGCCGCCCTATTGCTTCGGCGCGATCGTGCTCGACGGCGCCGACACTCCCATCTACCACCTGATCAGCGGGGTCCCTCACGACGAGATTCGGATGGGGATGCGCGTAAAGGCGAAGTGGAAGCCTCAGGATGAATGGGAGACTTCGCTCGAGAACATTCTGTACTTCGAGCCCACCGGCGAGCCGGATGCGCTCTTCGATAGCTACAAGGAGCATCTCTAGTGCGCGACGTCGCGATCGTTTCTTTCTCCCAGCTTCCGTCGGTCAAGGTGATCGACGCGACGGACGAGGCGGAGCTCGTTCAGCCGGTCACCTCGGATGCGATGGAGCAGGTGGATCTCACGCAGGACGACATTGGTTTCACCTGCTCGGGGAGCACCGACTACCTGCCGGGGCGTCCTTTCTCGTTCGTTGCGGCGGTCGATGGTCTGAAGGCCTGGCCGCCGATTCGCGAGTCGCACGTCGAGATGGACGGGGCGTTTGCGCTCTACGAAGCTTGGGTCCGGCTCATGCACGGCGACATCGACACCGCACTGGTGTTTTCTTTCGGAAAGAGCTCGCTTGGCCCCGTTCCCGACATCCTGAATCTGCAAAACGACCCGTACTACGTCCAACCCCTCGGGCTCGACTCGATCAGCGCCGCTGCGCTCCAGGCGCAGGCGATGATCGACGCAGGCAAGGCGAGCGAGCGTGACTTTGCAGAGGTCGCGGCTCGCAGTCGAAAGAACGCAATCGGCAATCCGAACGCGCATATCAAGGGCGAATTCAGCGTCGACGAAATGCTCGAAGAGCCCTACATCAGCTCACCACTGCGCAAGAGCTTTTGTCCCCCGGTTTCCGATTCGGCCGCGGCCATCGTTCTTGCCGTTGGGGACAGGGCGAGGAAGCTGGTGAAGCGGCCGGCGTGGATTCGCGGTATCGATCATCGGACCGAAGCGCATGCGCTCGGCCAGCGTGACCTCACCACGTCGCCGTCTTCCACGCTCGCTGCCGAAAGGGCGGGTCTAGGGCAGCGCAGCGTCGACCTAGCCGAGCTTCACGCACCGTTCGCTCATCAGGAGATCATCTTGCGGGAAGCCATGGGGCTCGGTGACGACGTGAACATCAATCCCTCGGGCGGCGCCTTGGCGGCCAACTCACTGATGACCGCCGGACTGATTCGCTTCGGTGAAGCGGCCAGCCGGATCCTCTCCGGAGATGCGGGTCGTGCTTTGGCGCACACCAGCAATGGCGTCTGCCTCCAGCACAATCTGGTTGCCATTTTGGAGGGGGAATAATGGCCGAGCAGTGTGCGGTCATCGGGATTGGCCAGACCAAGCATCGCGAGAGCCGGCGCGACCTGTCGATTCCGGGCCTGGTCCGCGACGCGGCGATCCGCGCATTGCAAGACGCGGCCATGACCTGGAAGGACATCGACTCCATTGTGATCGGGACCGCTCCCGACATGTTCGAAGGCGTCATGATGCCGGAGCTCTGGCTGTCGGACGCACTTGGTGCTGCTGGGAAGCCGATCTTTCGCGTGCATACCGCCGGTTCGGTAGGTGGCTCGACCGCCGTGGTGGCCGCCCATCTCATTCAAGGCGGCGTTCACGAGAAGGTCCTCACCCTCGCATTCGAGAAGCAGAGCGAGGCCAACGCTATGTGGGCGCTCTCGCCTGCCATTCCGTTCCAACCGCAGCTCGTTGCGGGTGCCGGCGGCTACTTCGCACCACTCATTCGTTCGTACATCCGCCGTGCAGACGCGCATCCGGACACCGGCTGCATGGTGGCCGTCAAGGACCGCCAGCATGGCTTGCTCAACCCGAACGCGCACCTGCACCTCGACCAAACGTTCGAACAGGTGAAAGGCTCACCGATGCTCTGGGATCCGATTCGCTATTCGGAGACCTGTCCCTCCTCGGACGGGGCCGTGGCGATGGTGCTCGCGAGCGAGAAGCACGCAGGACGCGTGAAGAATCCGGCTTGGGTGAAGGGCACATCGGTCCGAACCGAACGCACCTTCTTTGCTGGGCGCGACCAGGTCAACCCGGCGGCCGGCAAGCTCTGCGCCAAAGACGTCTACGACGAGGCAGGTATCCGCAACCCGCTCAAAGAGATCGACTGCGCCGAGGTCTACGTACCATTCTCATGGTTCGAGCCGATGTGGCTCGAGAATCTAGGTTTCGCCGAACAAGGCGAGGGCTGGAAGATGACGATGGAAGGAAAAACCAAGATCGGTGGCGAAATGCCCTGGAACATGTCCGGTGGCGTCATGTGCACTAATCCGATCGGGGCGAGCGGCATGCTCCGATTTGCGGAAGCCGCACGCCAGGTGCGCGGGACGGCACAACAGCATCAGGTCGACGGTGCGAAGGTCGCACTTGGCCACGCGTACGGAGGAGGCTCACAGTTTTTCGCGATGTGGATCGTGAGCTCAGAGCGCTGAGCGGGAGACACGATGGAATACAACCTTGCAGATCTTTACGAGGCGATTGCGGACGTGGTTCCGGACAACGTGGCGCTCGCCTCTGGCGACGTTCACCACAGCTACGCAGAGCTCGATAAGCGCGCAAACCGCTTGGCGCACTACTTCACTTCACGCGGCATCGGTCCCGGCGACCACGTCGGACTGCATCTCTTCAATGGGCACGAGTTCGTCGAAGCGATTTTGGCGCTCTTCAAGATCCGAGCCGTGGGAATCAACATGAACTACAGGTTCGTGGGACCTGAAGTTCGCTATATGATCGAGAACGCCGACCTGATCGGAGTGATCACCCAGCGACGCTTCTTACCGGTCATCAACGAAGCGATGGAAGGTCGGGAGCCGCTCAGGTCGCTGATCGTGATTGAAGATGGCGCCGATGCGACCATCGATCACGAGTCGATCGAATACGAGGCGGCGCTCGCGCAAGGCTCCGAAGAGCGCGATTTCGGGCCGAGGTCTGGCAAAGACCTCTACATCATCTACACCGGTGGGACGACGGGGATGCCCAAGGGCGTGATGTGGCGGCATGAGGACTTGTTCTTCACTGGCCTGCAAGGCGGTTCGCCGGGTGGTGATCCGGTCGAATCGCCCGAGCAGCTCATCGAGCAGGCCAAGGAGGGCTGGTATACCGTCACCATGCTTCCCTGCGCGCCTTTCATTCATGGTGCTGCGCAGTGGACGCAGTGGATCTGCCACACGACGGGAGGGAAGCTCGTGCTTCAGAACGGCCCGAGCTTCGATGCAAAGCGCATCCTGTCGTTGATTGCCGAAGAGGACGTGTCGACCATTTCGCTCGTGGGCGATGCGATGGCGATCCCTCTCGTCGAGGAGCTCAAAAAGGGCGACTACGACATGTCGAACCTGGCCGTCATTGCCTCTGCTGGAGCGATCCTTTCGGCGAGCATCCAGGAGGAGCTCGAAGCACTTCTTCCCGATGTGATGATCATCAACAGCTTTGGGACGAGCGAGTCGGGCGACCTCGGTCGCGCGGCGGGCGATGAGGAAAGTCACGAGAACCGTCCCTCGTTCTACATGGGTGACGAGGTCACCGTGCTCGATGAAAACGGCGCGCAGCTCGAACCAGGTTCGGGCGAGATCGGCATGGTCGCCCGATCGGGCCGACTGCCCATCGGCTATTACAAAGACCCCGAGAAAACCGCGGAGCGATTCAAGGAGTTCAACGGGAAGCGCTGGGTCGTGCCTGGGGACTTCGCCACCATCGAGGAAGACGGCCGCATTACCTTCCTCGGCCGCGGCAGCAAGTGCATCAACACGGGTGGGGAGAAGGTCTTCCCCGAAGAAGTGGAAGAAGCCTTGAAGGCGCACCCGGAAGTCGTCGACGCGCTCGTCGTGGCGGTGCCAGATCCTCGGTTCGGGTCCAAGGTCGCTGCGGTCTTCAATACGCGTGGCAATCAACAGCTCTCCCTCGAAGAGGTGCAACAGCATTGCCGTAAGCACATCGCCGGGTACAAGGTCCCCAGGCAGATCACCATTACCGAGACGGTTTCCCGCATGCCGAGCGGAAAGCCCGACTACAAGTGGGCGGAGGAAATTGCCCGAAATCAGGCAAGCGCCTAGCCCTGCGCGTTCAAGGCCCAGGACCAGAGGAACCATGTCAGCAGCACAAGAAGAAGAGGAGCTTTTTCCTGGCTATCCGCGTGGGTGGTTCGTCATCGGAGTGTCGGCCGAGCTCGCAGCGGGCGACGTCAAACCGATTAACTACTTCGGCAGGGAAATGGTTCTCTATCGTTCCGAAAGTGGCGCGGCGATCGTGCACGATGCGTTTTGTCCTCACCTAGGCGCGCACCTCGGACATGGCGGCAAAGTGGTCGGCGAGACGATTCAGTGCCCGTTTCATGCGTGGCGCTTCGACGAAACGGGCAGGTGTGTGGACGTTCCGTACGCTAAACGGATTCCGCCGCGCGCCTGCGTCAACAACCGTCCCGTGCAAGAACACAACGGTTTGATCTTCATGTGGAACGCTCGCGTCGACGGCGAAGAGCCGACGTGGGAGATCCCCGACCTCCCGGAGTATGGCAGTGAAGGCTGGACCGATTGGGGCGCGGCGCTGATCGACATCAAGACGCACCCGAAAGAAATCGTCGAGAACCTGGCAGACAAGGGGCACTTCGGTCCGGTGCATGGGACTTGGGCCAACGAATTCGGCAATGAATTCAAAGACCACATCGGCATCCAGAAGGTGAAGGGCGTCGCCTATCCGCGCGGCGGCGGCGAAGATCACTTCGAGCTCCAGTCCACCTACTACGGACCCGGCTACATGCTCACCAAGATGCAGAGCGTCCTGCCGAACATCATGCTTCTGTGCCACACGCCCGTCGACAAGAAGCGCGTTCACGTTCGAATCGGCGCGATGATCGACATCTCGAACGTCAAAGAAGGCAAAGAGCAGTTTCAGGAAGGGTACCGGGAGAACATCATCGTCGGCTTCAAGGAAGACATCGCGATTTGGGAAAACAAAAAGTACCGAACTCGACCGATTCTCTGCGATGGTGATGGCGATGTGGGAGCCTTGCGCCGCTGGTATCAGAAGTTCTACATGCCCCAGGCAGAGGTTGGATATTGACCATGGATGATCGAGCCAAGCGCATCGTTGAAACGGCCGTCGCACTGGCGGAGCGAGACGGATATCAGGCGGTTCGGCTCCGAGACGTCGCGGCCAGTGCCCAAGTTGCCCTAGGCACCGTATATAAGCGCTTCGCCAGCAAAGAAGAGATCCTCATTGCTGCCCTCGAGCAGGAGAGCGAAAAGCTCGTGGCCAAGATTGGCAAGAAGCCGGTTCCAGGCGAAGGCCAGCGGGAACGCGTGCACTTCGTCTTCTCGGCGCTCACCAAGGGGCTCTTGCGTCGGCCCAATCTCGCCAAGGCCTTGGTTCGATCCCTGGCCTCCGGTGATCCGAACATTACGGAGCGGGTCGCTAGCTTCCATGCGCTCATCACAGCAATGGTCATGGCTGCGATTCGCGGCGAGGTCGCGTCAGAGCAAGCAGAGTGGGGCGGGGACGTCGACGAACGCGAACGTACGATTGCTTCGATTCTGCAAAACGTTTGGTTTGCTTCCTTCGTGGGCTGGGCCGGTGGTTTGCATGAAGCGTCCCAACTCCTCTCGGACATCGACAAGACGACTGAGCTCCTGTTGACGGACTAGGCGAGGGCGCATCGACTCTGCTCAGCGATTTCGATGGGTGCTTCCTTGTCCAAAGGGTTGCGAGAACGTACTCGCACAGGAGGTCAAGGACCTGGACATCGAGGTTGCCGACGTGCGTCCAACCGCGGTGCACGCGTTCGCGAGCTTGCAGGAGGGCTACCGTCTTTGCTTATGGTCACGCGTGGCGTCGCGGGTTCTGCTCCCGCTTCTGGAGCTCGATGCCGACGACGATGCCGCGCTCTACGAGGCTCTCCGAGCGGTTCCCTGGTGGGAGCATTTCGACGCGAAGCAGACCTTTGCGATAGGTACCTCTCAGGCCCCCAAGAGCCCCTTTCCTTCGCACTACTGGGTGCAACGCGCGAAGGACGCAATCGTTGATAGCTTTCGAGACCATTCAGGTTCGCGTCCCAGCATCGACAAGAAAGCCCCCTCGATTCGCCTTCACCTGCACATCGGCGAGCGGCATCACGAGCTTGCTCTGGATTTCTCTGGCGAGGCGCTACACCGGCGTGGCTATCGCAAAGCCGGAGGAAAGGCGCCTCTCAAGGAAAACCTCGCCGCGGCGATTCTCTACCTCGCCGGGTGGCCCGAGGCGGCTCGCCAAGGGCTGTCACTCATGGACCCCACCTGCGGGTCCGGGACGTTCTTGATCGAGGCGGCCTTGATGGCCACGAACTGTGCGCCGGGGCTGCTGCGTGAACGTTTCGGCTTCGAACACTGGCGCAAGCACGACGCTTCGACATTCGCTGCCGAGCGGGATGCAGCGCTGACGGCGCGAAGGGCGAATTGTTCGGCGAGGATCTTCGGCTGCGATGCATCCGAGCAGGCTCTCTCCCACGTCCGGGAGAACCTCGAGGCAGCGGGCGTCGAACAGCACGTCTCGCTGTCGGTCAAAGAGCTTTCCGAAGTCGAGAGACCGACCAACGCGGGCATCTTGGTGTGCAACCCGCCTTACGGTCACCGGCTCGGCGACGAGGGCACCCTCTTCTTGTTCTATCAGGCGCTGGGAGATGCCCTCAAGCGCGCCTTCGACGGTTGGACGGCCTACGTGTTCGCCGCCCACGGAGGCAATCTGAAACACCTCGGCCTTCGGCCTGCGCGTCGCCACGTTCTCTACAATGGCGCGATCGAATGTCGCCTGGTGCAAATCCCCGTGCGCGGAGCGACGGGTGGAGATTCCGCAAAGCCGCCCGCCTGGCGAAAGCCGAGCGAAAAGGCGTCGATGTTCGCCAACCGAATCAGGAAGAACAAGAAGAAGTGGGGGCGCTGGGCGAAGCGCAACGGAATCGAATGCTACCGAATCTATGACGCCGACATCCCCGAATACCACGTCGCAGTTGACCGCTATGGCCCGAAGGCTGTCGTTCACATCTTTCAGAAAGAACGTGACGCGGACGACGATCGTGCCAAGCAGCGGGTCCAAGATGTCTTGCTGACACTTCCCGAGGCGCTTGGAATCGATCCGGGCGACCTGGTGGTGAAGGTCCGTCGCAAACAAGATCAAGGCGACCAGTACGCACGCATCTCTCAGCAAGACAGCGACATGGTCGTGAGCGAAGGTGACCTCCGCTTCGTGGTCAACGTCGAAGACCGAATCGATACCGGCCTCTTCTTGGATCACCGCACCGTTCGTGCCTACGCGCAGGAGCACTGCACCGGTAAGCGCATGCTCAATCTCTTCGCATACACCTGCTCGGTCAGTGTCGCGGCAGCCGTCGGCGGAGCCAAACGGACGAGCAGCGTCGACCTGTCCAACACCTATCTGGACTGGGGCAAGAGGAACTTCGAAGCCAACGGCATAGACCCTGCAAAGCATCGCTTCATCCGAGACGACGCCACCCGCTGGATCGCCAGGGACCGGAACAGCTACGACTGGATGTTCATCAACCCGCCCACATTCTCACGCTCCAAAATGAGCAAGGGCGCCTTCAACATTCACAAAGATCACAAAAGGCTGCTCGATGACGCCATGAGCTCGCTCGACAAGAAGGGAGAGCTGCTCTTCACAACCCACGCCCGCGCCTTCGAGCTGGACGAGTCGATAAAGAAGCGCTTCCAAGTAAGAGATGCCACCAAACAGTTCGTCCCCGAAGACTTCACTCGCTATCCCTTCCAAGCCTTCCTCCTCCGTCGATAGGGGACACTCTCCAGGGCTCCAACCCTTGGGAATCACTTCATTCCCCCCGCAAAGATCGCAACGGCGTCTGCGAGGCGACGCTGCGATCTTTGTCGGGGGAGCGCTGTCATTTCGCATGTTTAAGGGGGTAGAGAGTGTCCCCTATTCGAGCTTGAAGACGCGGATGGCGTTGTCGCGGAGGAACTTCGGCCAGATCTGATCTTTGAACGGCACGTTCTGCATCTCCGTGAAAATACGCTCGAGGGAAAGTCCCATCGGGAAGTAGCCGGCGTACATGATCTTGTCGGCGCCGCGCGTGTTCGCGTAGTCGATGATCGCCTTCGGGTAGTGCTTTGGGGCGAAGGCGCTCGTGCTGTAGTAGAGGTTCGGGTACTTGAGCATCAGCTTGACCGCGAGATCAACCCAGGGCTCTCCCCCGTGCCGCATCACGAACTTGAGCTCCGGAAAGAACCAGCACACCTCGTCGATATGCTCGACCTTTTGGGGCGCCATGGGGATGCGCGGGCCGGGGACGCCAACGCAAAGGCAAATCGGGATGTCCAGGTCGACGCAGGTTGCGTAAATCGGGTAGTACTTTTTGTCGTTCAGCGGGACCTGCGGACAGAGGCCCGAGGGAAATCCCGTCACCGCCCGGAGGCCATGGTCCTTATGCAGCTGCCGGATCTTCCGGACTTCGTCCATGCCGTTGTTCGGATTCGCACCGTAAGAGGGGAAAAAGCGATCGGGGTGCTTTTGGCACGCTTCGAGGTTCGTCGAGTTCGGGCCGGAAATCCCCAGCATTGCCCGCTCGACACCCCATTTGTCCATTTCGCCAATCGCGTACTGGACATAGTCCTTCTGATCGCCGATTTCCGGGATGTCCTTGAACATGTACTGTGCAGGCATCTTGAAGGCCTTCCGGCTCTCCTCGTCGAGCAGCAGAGGCTTGATGAACTCGTACCAGGCCGTCGGGTCCCCGTCGGGGATGTTCATCATCAGGTCGATGGCTCTGAGACCAGTCGGTATCGGCATGAAATGGCGTCCTTTCGGGGTCCCCTGCGGAGCCCTATGATGAGGAGAGGTCCGCTGGACATCTGCCCGCCCATAGGCTAGAACACGTTCTAGTTTATGGACTGTGGCGGACCATCTGTAAAGCGTTGAATGTAGACACCATCAAACGCCCGCGGCACGAGCCGATGGCCCCTGGAGAAAGCATCATGGACGGAGATCATAGCCCTATCCCGACGCGCGACGAGCTGATTCAGCGTGCCCGAGATCTGGCGCCGAAGCTGCGGGAACGCTCCAAGAAAGCCTGCGAGTTGCGGCGGCTTCCCGATGAGACGATCGAGGATTTCCATCGGCTCGGGTTCTTCAAGGTCGTCCAACCCAAACGCTATGGCGGCTACGAAATGGACCCGTCGATCATCTTCGACCTGCAGCTCGAGCTCGGGCGCGGCTGTGCCTCAAGCGCCTGGGTCTACGGTGTGCTCAACGTACATTCTTGGCAGCTCTCGCTGTTCTCAGAAGAAGCCCAAGACGAGGTTTGGCGCAAGAACCCAAGAACGCTGATCTCTTCGTCATACATGCCGGTCGCCGAGACGGAGTGGGTCGACGGAGGTGTGAAGCTCAGTGGTCGCTGGTCGTTTTCTAGTGGCTGTGATTTTTGCGAGTGGGCATTCCTCGGCGGCTTCGTCCCGACCGAAGAAGGCAAGCCCCCCGACATGCGAACCTTCCTCGTGCCGCGTTCTGACTACGAGATTATCGACAACTGGCACGTGTCAGGCTTGCGAGGTTCCGGCAGCAAAGATGTGGTCGTCGATGGTGCTTTCGTTCCCGATCATCGCATGCACAAATTCTCAGACGGATTCAGGCAGAAAAGCCCGGGCAACGAAATCAATCCATCCCCGGTTTACAAATACCCATTTGGCCAAATTCACGTGCGTTCTGTCTCGACGCCTGCCGTTGGAGCCGCCTTTGGCGCGCTGGATGCCTACATCGATTTCATGAAGACAAAAATCTCTCAGGCAACCGGCGGTAAAGCGAAGGACTCGTTCACCAACAGCCTGGTGGCCGCCGAAGCCACTGCAGCTCTCGACCGTGAGGTCCTGACCTTGCGACGCAACTTCCAAGAGATGTTCGGATACCTCGAAAAAGGGGAAAAGATCCCGCTCGATCGACGCGTTCACTTCCGAAACGACTCTGCCCGCGCCGTCCGGGTGTCGACCGAGGTGGTCGAACAGCTGTTCGTTGCCTGCGGTGCACGCGCAGCGTTCGAAGACCACGCCGTCAACCGTCACTTCCAAGATATCCATGCGATTCGTTTGCACCATGCAAACGGGCCCGACGGGCCGGCTGCCAACATGGGTGGCGTGCTCTTCGGCCAGAGCAACTCGGATTTCTTCATCTAGTAGGCATGGATGATGCGGCGAGACGACAAAAAATCAAACAGCTCGGAGACGAGCTGTTTGATGCCTTGCGAGCGCGCCGAACACTGACTCCACTCACCGAACGCTGGCCGGACATACGAATCGAAGACGCGTACCACGTGTCCCTGCGGATGGTGAATCGCCGTATCGAGGACGACGGTGAAAAAGTCATCGGCAAAAAGATCGGTGTCACAAGCAGGGCCGTCCAAGAGATGCTCGGCGTGTTTCAGCCAGACTTCGGCTACCTCACGGACAAGATGCTGTATCCCAACCGCGGGCCAATGCCGATCAGCGAGCAGTTGATTCAGCCGCGCGCAGAAGGGGAAATCGCCTTCAAGCTCAAGAAGGACCTCGTGGGGCCCGGCGTCACCAACGACGATGTCCTGGACGCGACCGACTATGTGATGGCGTGTTTCGAGGTCGTGGACAGCCGTGTCCATGATTGGAAGGTCAAAATCCAGGACACCGTGGCCGACAATGCAAGCTGTGGCCTGTTCGTGCTGGGGGACGAGCACGCCGATCCGAGGGACCTCGATTTTCCGAATCTTAAG
>Ga0265306_10001546_pt1 | contig 11231 bp, 12 predicted proteins | sample Helome_3_FD_192493 | JGI IMG/M metagenome (GOLD analysis project Ga0265306, IMG submission 192493) | Marine sediment microbial communities from subtidal zone of North Sea - Hel_20160420 (Illumina Assembly) | ecosystem: Environmental > Aquatic > Marine > Subtidal zone > Sediment ...
TATATAAAGGAATACCGACGGCCAGCATGAGCAGCATGGCCGGCAGACCCGATCCGAGATAGCGGCTGAAGATGTCATCCGGAATGAGGACCGTGATGATTCCCGCCAGCAGCAATCCAAAAATAAACCAGGCAGCAATGTCGTTCCAGAGATCTTTGAAAGCATAACCCAATCCGGCTCTCAGCTTTTCAAAGAAGGTGTGGTGCCGGTTGTGTTCTTCCGGTGTGCAATGGACACCATCACAGCAGCCGTCCACCGGGCATCTGAGATCCGGTATGATTTCAAGGGCTTCTTTGTTGTAGCTGAAAAGGTTTTCGGAAAGACCGGCGACAAAGGCCGTAACAAAGGCGACAACCGGCCGTGCCACCGTCATGAGGGGATCCAGCAGGGCGTAAGTGATCGATATGGAATCCACACCGGATTCCGGGGTTGAGATTAGAAAAGCAGTGGTAGCACCTCGGCTGGCGCCCTGTTTCCGCAGCGACACGGCTGCCGGTAGCACACCGCAAGATCACAACGGGATAGGAATGCCCAGAAAGGCGGCTTTAAAAACGGATGCAAAACGTCCGCGACCAAGGTGTTTGACAACGGTATTGGGATTAAGAAATACCCGCAGCAACCCGCTGACAATTAAACCAAACAAAATGTAAATCGAGGCATCGAGCAATAAATGCCATGAGGTTGCAAGCACGTTAATTATGAAGTTCAACGTCTTATTATCTCCTTCTTCCAGTTACTCTCTGACATGCTCCAGGCCAACTTCCAACAGCCCCGACACATGCGCATCATCCAGGGCATAATAAACAATCTGCCCATCCCGCCGGCTTTTAACCAGAGCCAGGTCTTTGAGGCGGCGCAGTTGATGGGACACAGCCGATTCACTCAATCCGGTAAAGGCCGCCAGATCACACACGCACATCTCAACCTTTCTTAGCGCCATGACTATTTTGAGTCGGTTTGGATCTCCCAGCACTTTATAGGTTAGCGACAATCGATCCAGTTCGCGTTCAGAAATAATTTCTTTGCGCGCTTTTTCCACCCGGTCGAGATGCACGACCCTCACCAGGCAGCCATCTTCTTCCAAAAATGTAGCCTTCGCTGTTCCCATAAATTCTCCTGACTATATGAACATATGTTCATATAATATAAAATCAACCAAATCAAGTCAATTAGTTTTTTTAATCAAAGAAATAATCCTAAAGCTTTTCTAATATTTACCGATACTTTTATTGGAACGTTCCGACGAAGCCTGTTAAGGGCAAACCACTTGAAAAAGTGGGGCGCAAAACTTCCGGCCCACTTTCGCCATTCGCGAAAAGGGCAGCGGGGTTGCCAGGGGAAGTTGGAGGGGAAAACCCGTCTCTGTTACCGGAGACGGGTTTTTATTTCTTGAATTGCAGTTGAAATATTTAGGGGACGTTCCCTAAACTTCGGCGCCGGATTTTTCAGATTTTCTATTGACAGCCCGGATTTTAGTGTGTACATGCACTGGTTATGGATAAACAAGACATAGAAAAATTAAAAGGAATTTGTGGCAAAGTGGCTGACAGCTGCATGGGAATGCGTGTGCGCAGAGCAGCCCGGGTGGTCGCCAATCACTATGACAAACACCTGAAACTCGCAGGGTTAAAGGGAACCCAGTTTACCCTGCTGAACACCATTTTCATGAACCCGGCTGCCAACATCGGTCAACTGGCGGAGATTCTGGGGCTCGACCGCACCACCCTGAACCGTAACCTCAAGCCTCTGGAACGCAAAGGGTTGATTCGTTCCGGCTCCGGCAAGGATCCTCGATCCAGAACCCTAAAGTTAACCGATGAAGGTATAAAAATACTTCAAAACGCCCTGCCGTATTGGCTGGAAGCCCAGTCCGGCCTCATGGAAACTGTTGACCATCGCATAAAGCGACTGATGGATGATTTGGGTGAGTTTGAAAAATTGGGGACCCTCTCCTAGTTGTCTCGAAAATTCTTTAATTGTATTCCCAGTAGAGAAACATCGTCTTTCGGCGCGGTGTTATTGCCAAAGGCCATTAAGGACTCAAACGAGGCTTCGATCAAATCGGAAACCGGTTGATCTTTAAGCGCTGCTAATTGTTCACGAAACTGATTATTGCCATAAAACTCACCCCGGGCGTTCTGGTATTCATAGACGCCGTCGGTATAAAATATCAGTTTATCCTCCACACCGATCTGCTCCCGCTCCTCCTGATAAATAATCGGCTCATCAGCTGATAACCTCAGATCGATGGTCCCGATTGGTCGCCCGCCTTTTGTCAAGGGGATCAGGGTTCCATTTTTGCGCAGGATGATGGGCGGCGGATGCCCCGCACTGCTGGATATCAGGGTACCGGTTTTGATATTGAGAACGACATAGTTCATCGTAAAAAAGTTATTAAACCGGTCAAAGGGATATTCCCGGTCCAGAAATTTCAAAACCTGGGCCGGTGATCGCATTTCCGGAGCTTTAAAAGATTCATCCGGCCTCATCATAAGATTGCCGCTCTGGGGCTGCAAATATTGATATACCGTCACCGCCACCATGGCCGCCGGAACACCGTGACCGGCCACATCAATAATATAAACAGCCCAGTGTTCATCATTGAGCTGAAGGATGTTAAATATATCGCCGCCAATTTTATCGCAGGGCTGAAACCGCCAGGCCACATCCAGGATCTCACCGTAATTTACATTGGTTGGCAAGAGGCTCTTTTGAATTTCAGCCGCAGCGATCAGGTCCTGTTCAAGGCGATCCTGCTTTAGCGTCAATTCTTGATTCAACTTTTTAAGCTGGATTTCCGATTCAGCATACTTGGAAATTAACTCTTGCAGGAGTTGATTGTTGATATCGTTATCAGCGATGGTGGCCCGATACTCTATCAGCTGATAGATGAGCGAAGATGCCAGCGGATCTTTGCTCTTTAGCAAATGGAGGTATTTATTGAGGTTATCTTCAGTTCCCATTTTATCTCAGGCTTTTTTTTCAAATTTGCCGTAATCAAACTGATAGGCTTCATCTATCTTACCGTCTATTCCAACGTCTATTAGTGATGCAAGCAGTTTAAATACATATTCAATGATGTCTTCATCGTCGAGGATGCTGCCGTGCTGCGGTGCCAAAATTTCAAATGGGATTTTAGCAATCTGTTCCAGGGAATATCTCAGGGCCGTTGTCGATGTCATAATTTTTCTGTGAAAATTTAAAATATCATTGACCGGGCAATTTGGAAGCTTCCTGGGACATTGGGATAGATTTTGGCATTCGATGCATTCGGCCGCCAGATGCAGAAACAATTGCCAGTCAACACCATAACTGCCGAAAAGATCGCTGGTAAAAAGCACCCCGGTTTGGGAGTCAAAGGTTATAAAGCTGCCGGCCGAGTGTGAATAGGGCGTTTTGAAGAATTGCAGCTTGCGGCCGGAAGAAAACGCATACTCAAATTTTAGTTTGCTCAGGGACACCAGGGGCGAGGATATCGAATAGTGCCGGATAAACATCATGTTTTCTGCAGCGGATATTATATTTAGATTTTTTTGCCGGATGGCGCCTTCAAAATTCGGGATGCTGCCGCACAGATCGGGATCATAGTGCTGGTAGATCAGTGCTTTGATCTGTTGGGGGGTGATACCGATCTGCAATATTTTCAGCATGACCGTGGCAAAATCCGGTCGACTGCCGCCGTCGATTACCACCGCCTCATCTTCATCAACGATCAGATAGGGGTTACAATGCAGCCCGGACGGGGCATCGTAAAATCCTACCCAGAAAATCCCCGGTGCTATTTCAACGGCGCTCTCATAATCTGTATCCGAATGCTTTGATTTAGGCATGTTCTGACTCCCCGGTATTTAGAAGTGTATATCATCATACCATATCCATGATTCTGGACCTTGCAAGCTAGAAGCCATCTCAAAAATGCATATTGCCCGCCTCTGGGACATACGCTCCTACTTTTTAGGATAGCTTATAGTTCATTTTCATATCGGATAAAGAGCTAAGAGCTGCGCTGGCAGAGTGGTACCAAAGGATTGGCCGTGCATCCTGTTTACCACCTGCGCCGCCTGTTTGCCGGAAATTACGCGCAGGCGCTCTTTTTCTCCGATCTTGTCCGGGGTGGGCAGGTCCGTCGCGCTTGAACATCCGATTAAAATGATGCTAACAATGAGACCGATTAGTTTGAAATTTTGAATTGGATACATATCTTAGGGTTACAATCTTAAACCAATAAAGATTATTAGCGTCTTTTTTAATCCATAACCGGGGACGGGTAAAAAACTATATGAATTTTGAAAACTTACTGCTATTAGCGCCGCCGATATTAATCGCTTTAACCTTTCATGAATATGCCCATGCTTATGCGGCCTACCGCCATGGGGATGACACCGCCAAGCAGCTTGGCCGCCTGAGCTTAAATCCGCTGCGACATCTGGATCCCCTGGGCACCATCATGATTTTTCTGGTTCATTTCGGATGGGCCAAACCGGTGCCGGTGAATCCTCATCGTTTGAAAAATCCCCGGAAAGATATGCTCTGGATCGCGGCGGCCGGCCCTTTGTCAAATATAGTGTTGGCGCTGGCCAGTGGTCTGCTGCTCAGATTTCTTTTCGCCATTGAAGGCACCCCGGATTATAACACCGGTACTGCCATGGGGCTGTTCATATTCATGGTGATCATGAGCCTGCAAATCAACCTGGCACTGGCGATTTTTAACATTCTGCCCATTGCGCCGCTGGACGGCTCCAAAATTTTATCCGGACTTTTACCGACCGCTCTGGGAAAATTTATCGGAGTGCTGGAACGCTACGGTCCTTTTATCCTGATAGGACTAATTATCATCGGCCGTGTAACCGATGTGTCGATCCTGGGCGGACTGATCTGGCCTTTTGTTGATTTTTTCAGCAAACTCTTTGCAGGTATATAACTGCAGCATCTCAAATGTGCATCCTACGTCCAATGGCTTCGTTGCCACGCAAAGCCTGATTCCGCATCTATTTTTATTTTTAAAGGTGCATCGCAACTCGGCTTAGAATGCTAATTTTCGCGGCAAGATGCCGCTTTCACCCTATAAAATAGAGGTTTAGTCGAAGGGGAATCCATCGGCCGGCAAGACCTGAGTCACCTGAATCCCTCTCGAAGGCTTTATCGCTATTGTCATAAATATGTTCCGATAGGCAAGGGCGTTCGCGACAAAAAAAGGCATTCTGAAGCCAGAATGCCCTTTTGTTCATTCGCTAAGCTAAATGCTTAATCGCGGAGTTCTTCCTTCACACCCACCGCAATCTTAAACAGCGCTGTCAGGACCAGGAATCCCATTGCCCATACGCCCAGGGCAATCAAAATTTCAGGCACCGAGGGAATATACTCGTTGACCTCGTGCAGCGGTGATGGGGTAAATCCGCCGGCGATCATTCCCAGCCCCTTATCAATCCAGGTTCCTAAAAAGATGACCACGCAGGCTACCGCCAGCACGCCTTCATTTTGGCGGGTAATGGGGTTGACCATCAGGATAATGCCGATCAGCATCAATGACATGGAAGTCCACATCCACGGAACATAGGCCCCGTGCCCGTGCAGCCCGACAAAAAGGTACTTGATGTGATCCATGTGCTCGGGAATTTGGCTGTAGAAGGCAACGAACACCTCACACAGGAAGAAAAACACATTCACACAGATGGCATAGGCCACGATTTTGGCCAGGGATTGAATCTGCTTCCGCCCCGGATCAAAGCTGCTCACGCGCCGGATGATCAAGCAGCATAATATCAGCAGGGCCGGTCCGGCGGCAAAAGCCGAGGCCAAAAAACGCGGTGCCAGGATGGCGGTCATCCAGAAGCCTCTCCCCGGCAGGCCGCAGTACAGATAGGCGGTAACCGTGTGGATGCTGACGGCCCAGGGAATCGACAGGTAAATCAACGGTTTCAGCCAGGGCTGATAATGGACCTGGTTGCGCTCGGCCTCCAGCACATTCCAGCCGATGATGATATTCAAAAACAGATAGCCGTTTAATACGATGGTATCCCAGAACAGAACGGATCGGGGCGAAAAATAAATAAAGACATTTAAAACCCGCATGGGCTGGCCGAGGTCGACCAGAATAAACGTCACACACATCAGTACCGACGCTATCGCCAGAAACTCACCCAGAATGGTTACCCGGCCAAAAGCTTTATAGTCGTGTAAATAGTAGGGTAGCACCACCATCACCCCTCCGGCTGCTACGCCGACCAGAAAAGTAAAATTGGCGATGTAAAATCCCCAGGAGGTATCCCGGCTCAAACCGGTGATACCCAGACCGAAATCGAGCTGTCTCATATAAAGCAGAAAGCCGACGCCGATGATGACCAGCAAAAAGGTCATCCATCCATAGTATTTTTTGCCACCTTTAATCGCTAATTCAAGCATATTCACCTCACACTATGTAATAAACAGAGGGCTCCGTGCCCAGTACCTGTTTACGCCGAATGGTGTAATTGGTACGGATAAGTTCACGGACCTCGGATTCCGGGTCATACAGATCGCCGAAAGCCAGTTTTCCTTCCGAGACCTCCACACAGGCCGGCAGTTGGCCTACGGCTAAACGTTCCGCACAGAAATTGCACTTTTCAACCACGCCCTTCATCCGGGTGGGGTATCCTTTATTGACCTCTTTGATGAAGGGCCGCGGATCCCGGTAGTTGAAACTGCGGGCGCCAAAGGGGCAGGCCGCCATGCAAAACCGGCATCCGATGCAACGATGAAAATCCATCAAAACGATTCCGTCGGATTCCCGCTTCCAGGTGGCCTTGGTCGGGCAGGCACGCACGCAGGGCGGATTTTCACAGTGGTTGCACAAAACGATAAAGGGCCGGTGTTCGACCGCTTCGCTTAGGAACCTGCCAGCCTTGCCGGGAAAGGCGTTGTGGTAATGTGTTTCCCAAATCCATTTAATTTCATGGCGCTTGTTCTTCAAGTGCGGGACATTGTGAATTGCGTCGCAAGCCTCGGCCAGGGGTTCGACTTCAGCGGCGGATTCGAATTTCCGTGTATCAATGACCATAGCCCATTGTTTGGCCGTTAAGGCCTTCTTATTCGGTTTAATGACCGGCTTGGGTTCTTCAGCGTACCCTGAATCTTTGGCAAACGCATTTAAAACGGGCCTGGCTGCCACCGCCAGAGACGAAAGTCCAAGTAGTTGTAAAACGCGTCGTCTGCTGCTCTCCATCACGTGTTCTCCTTCGGGTTATCAATATGGCAATCCCAGCAATAGGGCCTGACCGAGGCATAATTATGACATCGGTCGCAAAATTCCGCCTTGTTTGAGTGACAATCCAGACAGGTGTTGGTCAGACTCATATTGTATTCTTTACCGCTGGGACTTACGTAAATCCTGTCGCCTCGCCGCACCACCGAATCCCGCCAGACATCCAACAGTTTCATGTGCTCGGCCTTCATATACTCAGTTGAGCGCACACAGACTTTGGCCGCTTTGGCCCTGGCTGTCAGCTCGAGTTCGGGAGCCGGGGCGGCCTTTCCCCGGTTATACCAGAAGGGAAAGGATGCAATTATAAGAAAAAAGATTAGACCGCTAATGATAAATTTTTTATCCTTCATCAGTTTCTTCCTCCGAATCACTCGCTAATCCGGGAATATCTTCACCGCGCAAATCGGTGGTCCTGTCATTTTGCCCTTCCAGATTCAGGGCATTGGCCACCAGTTCATGAACACCGCAGACATCCACTTCGGGAACCCAGTATTCCGTTAAGGCCGGCAAAGCTGCCCGGTCAATGGCGCAAATCGTTGACAGCATGTTCACGTCGTGCTTTTCGTGAACGTATTTGACGGCATTGGCCCGGGGCAATCCGCCGGTCAACCGCAATTCCATATCTTCGCCGGCATTTAATCCGGAACCGCTACCGCAGCAAAAGGTTTGCTCGCGAATGGTATTGGCCGGCATATCGTAGAAATGGTTGCAAACATTTTTGATCACATAGCGCGGCTCATCCAATAGCCCCATGCCCCGGGCGGGGTTGCAGGAGTCATGAAAGGTAACCTTCAGGTGATCGTTGCGGCTGGGATCCAGATCGAGTTTGCCGTGTTTGATCAGATCGGCGGTAAATTCAGTGATGTGCACCATTTTGGTAGATTTGGCGTTCTCGAATTTAGTCCCGGTGATGGGATTCACCGGTTCTTCCATGAAGTCGGCCGGGCCGTTCATGGTATCCATGTACTGGTTGATCACCCGCCACATGTGACCGCACTCGCCGCCCAGAATCCATTTGACACCCAGCCGTTTGGCCTCGGCATACATTTTGGAGTTGAGCCGCTTCATGGTTTCATGGGAGGTAAAAAATCCAAAGTTGCCGCCCTCGGAGGCATAGGTACTCCAGGTGATGTCAAGGCCGTATTTCTCCTGTAGATAATGAAACAGCATCATATACCCGGCACAGGTATATGTGCCGGGGTCGGCGAACACATCCCCGGACGGGGTAATGAACAAAATATCGGCGCCCTTTTTATTGAATTGCGGCTGCATCCGCACATCGGTAATTTCCTCGACATCATCGACAAAAAAGTCGAGCATGTCTTTAAAGGCGTGGGGTTGGATACCCAGATGGTTGCCGGTGCGATAGCAATTGGCTACCGGGGTTGCAATCCAGTCGATATTCAGGCCGATCAAATTCAACAGTTCCCGGCCCATGATGGTAATCTCGGCCGTATCGATCCCGTAAGGGCAAAATACCGAGCAGCGCCGACATTCCGAGCATTGAAACAGATAGTACCACCACTCTTTTAACACATCCAGTCCCATGGGTCGGGCACCGTTGAGTTTTCCCAGAATTTTACCGACCCGGGTAAAATCATTGCGATAAACAGAGCGCAAAAGCTCGGCTCTAACCACCGGCATGTTTTTGGGGTCGCCGGTGCCGATAAAATAGTGGCATTTGTCAGCACAGGCGCCACACCTTACACAAATATCCATGAACACCTTAAACGACCGAAATCTTTCGAGGCGTTCTTTAAAACCCTGGTGAATAATCTCCTGCCAGTTTTCAGGCAGCTGCCAGTCCTCTTCCACCGGATTCCATCCCCTGGCGTAGGGAAGACCGAGATATTCGACACTTTTGGGATTAGAGGCATAACAATACATACCCTTGCGAATATTGGTCGGGGTTTCCATCCAATCGGTATTTGGCGGTCGGTGATCGATCTGGATAAGTTGTTCAGGTTTGGGTAATTCTTCTGCCATAGTTTTCTCCTTATTCTGCAGCTGGCTTTGCTTCTTCCACTTGCTCCCCTGCGGGTTCTTCAGCTGTCTCTTCGGCCGGGACTTCTTGCGGCATTTTATCGACCGGCAGGCCGGCTTCGATCATTTTATCTCTGAATTCATCTTCGTATTCTTCGTAGGTATGAACCGGAACCGGGTAATTCCAGGGATTAATATGCCTTCTGGCTCGCGTGTCCGTGGTCAGGTTGCGGGTGGGACTTAGAAAGACGCCGCCCAGGTGCATTAATTTGCTGAAGGGAAAGTAGGCCAGCAAAACACTGACGAAAAAGAGATGGGCATAAAAAACGGTGCCGACACCTTCGGGAATGGTCGGCTGAAAGGTAACCAGCCCCATGGTAAGTTCCTTGGCAGCCGTCACATCGATTTTAAGAACATAGCGCATGAGAATACCGGTCAGTGCAATGCCGAAAATCAAAAACAGCGGAAAATAATCGGCCGCCAGAGAGATATATCGAACCTGACGGATAAAAAGCCGCCGTGTAAACAGGTAGGTCACCCCGGCCAGCAGAACAATACCTGACAAATACACCCCCGGTACACCAAAATAAATATTCGGGTAAAGGACCTCAACCCTGAAAAAGCTGTCCACATTTTCCAACAGCGTGACAAAAAACGGAACCGGTTCGGTAAAAAACCGCAGGTGTCTGATAAGGACTGTCAGAAAGGCGTAATGGAAGGCCAGGGCACCCACCCACAAAAAGATCTCGAGCTGGTAGGAAATACGTGAACCTTCCTTCAGCCGCATTCGCGTATTGCGGAACAGGGAGCGGAAGGTCAATATTTCCAGGGCCATACGCACTACAACCTGCCATTTGGTGGCGGGGCAGTCCAGCTGGGAATGTTTGATCCAGGGCAGCGATTTTTGCTGGCCACCGGTGGTGGGGATGCGAAAGGGCACCGCCGAATGTGACCAGTCGACGATTTTGTATGCAAAGCCCACAAAAAACGTGAGCAGCGCCAGATACGGAATGATGATTCCGAAAACAACCTGCAGCCCGATCGCCGTGCCCGCCCAGGCAACTAAAAACAGCACGATAACAGCGATGAGTGATAACATGTACCTTGCATTCATTGACCTGCACCTCGCTTGGAGACTTATCATTACCGATTGCAGATTGAAGTCTCAATTAGGGTTCTACCAATTTTACCAAAATTTTTTTCGAAGCATTTCTAATCGGGGGAAAGGCCCCAACGTGTTCCTTTTTTTAGGAAAATTTAGTTATTCGTCCTGAGACTTTTTAATCAGACCGGCTCTTTCAAAGGCTCTGAAAGTCCGGTTGCGGGTCTCGTTGGCACTGATTTGATAAACCTTTTCCCTGCACTGCATATATATATCAAATGCCATCAAACAAATCTGGTCGATTTTGAATTCAAGCTCAATAAATTCAGCCGCCAGGCCGCTGTCCTGAAGTTCTTTTGCATAATATTCTCTTAGAACCTTTTTTAAGGATAAAATGAATGCGGTGGCTTGAGAGGGGCTAAAGTCTTGAACGGCCCGGATTCTGATAATTGAATCCAGGTGTGAATTAAGGGTCTGGGGATCCATGTTGTGAATCAGTCGATCGAGGATGCCGTCAAGGCCGGTCATCATCGTGCTGCCGACCGGGTTGGCAAATGGATCCGTTTTGCTTTTTAGGAACTCTGCGGTATCAAATGCATAGGTTTGGGTTGCCAGGTTAAACCATTTCTTGGTGATGGCGGCTTTATTTTTTTCTAATAGTTTTTCCAAACCCTTTCCCATTCAAACTCCCGGCGGCCTGAAAGATGGTTCGATACCGCAGCCCATGATATTAGGGACCAATAAAAAACGAGCAGGCCGAAGGGGATACGTATAATCGACTTCGATTTTTCTGTCAAGGAAATTTGAAACAGAATTCCTGTAATATCACAGGAATATTTAGCTAACTTGAATTAAAAGGTTTTGTAACATAAGTAAAGATCCGGGTCCAGAGGGCCCGGCTTTGGT
>Ga0265306_10001547_pt1 | contig 11225 bp, 8 predicted proteins | sample Helome_3_FD_192493 | JGI IMG/M metagenome (GOLD analysis project Ga0265306, IMG submission 192493) | Marine sediment microbial communities from subtidal zone of North Sea - Hel_20160420 (Illumina Assembly) | ecosystem: Environmental > Aquatic > Marine > Subtidal zone > Sediment ...
CGTGCCATGGATGCATATTTTGAGGCGGCTGTTCGGCTCAAGGCCGCTGGCAAGACCGATAAACTCAGAGAAGTCATCGAGTTGCTCGCGCGTGAGGGAGACCCCAGGGCCGATCAGCTGCTTCCCTGATTAATAGGGATCTTTCTCCAGTCCCCTGCTCAGGGTTCACAGCCTGGCGGTCGCCAAAAATCAGTGTCTGTATCCTTCGGTTGATGGTCTATGATAAAATCACCAAATACCGATGAACGAGATACTGAGGGTTTTCCGTGAGCAATGCCAATCAATCCACCGAGATTGTTGCCGACGCGAATGCTGGCTACGCGAGACTCTCAGAGGTTTTCGAGTCAAGCGCCCGGCGTTGGGAATTAATCGTTTATCCTTCATTGTTCGCATTCATCATTCTCGCCGCCTACGGCTTCTATCTGGTCTATAACCTGGCCAGGGATGTCCATTACCTGGCGATCAGTGTCGACACCAACATGACGACACTGGCCGGCAACATGCAGAACGTCTCCGAGAACATGAGTCAGCTGACGGCAAACATCCGGGCCATGACGGTCAGCATGGACTCGATCGACCAAAAGGTCGCGACTCTCGAGCCCATGCTTGCAAATCTGGATTCCATGGACGGCGCAATACAGTCCATGACCCATGCGACGCACAATATGGGGCGCTCGACGCACTATATGCAGACAGACCTTTCGCGCATGAACAACAACATCGGACGTCCGATGTCATTTATGAATTCGTTCATGCCCTGGTGAACTAGGGCCTGTTCACACTACAGACACGCCAGCGACGGCGGCCATTTTTTTGCAGGAAAAGGCGTAGTGAGCGCTCAATTCTCTTCTTCGAACGTGATGGTGCTCGAGGGTTCCTGCAGGAAGTAGCCCTGGATATAGTTGACCCCGATGTTCCACAGAATCGCCAGACTGCCGGCATCTTCGACGCTGCTCGCGACAGTCTTGTAACCGTCTCTTTGCAGCTTGCCGTTGATGCTGTTCATTTTGTCCTGCTGAGACTGATTCGTGGCCAGGTCGCGCATAAATTCGGGTGAGAGCTTCACGATGTCGATGTCGAGGTGCTTCAGCAGGTCGTCGCCATTGTCGCTCTCGACGTAGTTGCTGACTGCGATCTTGCAGTTGATCTTTTTCAGCCCCTCGATCAGGGTGCGCGCAGGCTGCCAGGCGTTTCGCACATCGCTTTCGCGGAACTGGAACACCATCCAGGCGCCTTTGGCGCGAAACTCGCGTAGACAGTCGCATATCCACAACAACGTTGAGTCGTCCTCGATACCGGCACGCGACAGGATGATATGGAAAATGATCTTTTTGCCATTTCGCCGGTGGCTGGCAAGTTCGCGGATCGCGTTACGCACCACCCAGCGGTCGATCTCTGCGAGGCGGCTGGGGTCACGCGTCGGTGACAGAAACACATCCGGGACCAGCTCCTCCCCATCTTCTGTGATCAGCCGTAGATAGACGGAGTAATTTTCGCGGGTGTCACCCTGGAGGCTGACGATCGGCTGGTATTTCAAACGGAATCCGTCGTTCGCGAGAGCGTGGTCGATCTGCTTGACGACTGCGGCATCTGCCTCGGGCAGATGATTGATGTCGCCCGGAATCTGCTCGTTGTAGAAGACGACGCGATTGTCGCCCTCACTGCGTGCGATCCCGGTAGCCCGGCAAGAGCGGTTGATGATTTCATGGGCCGTGATCTCTGCGCCTTTCTCAGCTCGCGTAACACCGATCGAATAGGCGGGTTGTACCAGGGAATCACGGATACTCTTGAACGCGTGGCCCCGCAGATTGTGCAGACAACGCTCGGCGATCTCGAGCGCAGGCTCCTCATCGTCACAGAGCAACATGAAATCGTGATCGCCAAAGCGTGAGATGGTGTGCGCGCGTGCAGCGGTTGCGGCCAGCACGCTGGCAACCTCGGTCAGCATCTGGTCGGTACAGTCGAACCCGCAGCTTTCTCGCATATCGGCATAATTGCTGATCGAAATCTGCACCACCGTATGGCCCTGTTCGGCGCTCCCCGGGTTTACAACCAGGGCCTCCAGTCGTTCCATGAAGGCCTGACGATTGAAAAAGCCGGTCTGTGGATCCTTGCTGGTGAGTTCCTCTATTCGCTGCTCCAGGGCGAGGTTTTGCCCCTGGTCACGAATCATCACCTGTGTGCACTGCTCGCCGTCGATGATCGCGGGCGAGAATTCAATGCGCGCGCTGAATGACTGGCCGTCACTGGTTACACAACGGATCTCCTCGGAATGGTTGCCGTCCTGAGCGACCTTGCGCAGGGCCATCTTGAAATCGCTACGTGATTCGGCCTCGATCATGTCCATGATGGGCAGGCCATCGATCTCGTCCGACGATTCGTGCCCAAACATATCCAGGTAGGTCTGGTTGGCATTCAGGTACATGCCCTCGTGAATATACGCAATGGCATCACGAGAACTGTGAACCAGCTGATGGCTGCGGGCCTTGGCTTCCTCGAGCTGGTTTTCGAGACGGGCAATATCCTGACGCAGCTTCAATGTTTGGTGTTCGCGCTTCACGGCCAGCGCAATATGTTCCTCATCCTTGATATCGATCAGATCTTGCAGCCCGTACTCGATTGCGAGTGATTTCTGCTGGCCTATTTTTTTGCCGACCAGCAGTATGCTCGCATCCGGCGCGGCCGCACGTATCTTCCCTATCGCCTCGGCGCAGGGCACCGCTTCCGCATCGGCATTGAGGACCACCAGATTGCACGGATCGTTAGCTAGCTGCTGATCCAGGGAATCGAGAGTTTCCGCGACCTTCAGATGTGCCGCCTGATCCTGGTTACGCAGTGCATTGGCGAAGCCATCGGCAACCCCCAGCACGCAGCCGACCACCAGCATCTCTACGGGGGTGCCGCTCAGTTCGGATTGTTGCAGCGCAAATTCGGGGCTGGCAGCCATTAATCCACTCGTCCTTGTCTTTGGTCTGTGTCGGCCAAGACCCTTGCCAGGTTCTTTTTCCTCAGACCCAACATGTTAAAGGTTGTTCCAGAGATCATCGAAGGCGTCACCGGGGCGTGGTTCATCGGCTGATTCGTCTTTTTCCGATTTGACGAACTCGAAATGATAGCGCGCGAAAGCGCTGCTGAACTCGACCAGTTTGGTGAGGCGTATCAATTGTTCTTTTCCTCCGATGTTCAGCTCGAGGTCGATCCCCGTCTGGAGGCTCATGGCGCTCATCACCAGACTCGCCGTGGCATTGGATGAAGGGTCCGTATCGTTGATCACCAGGCACTTGTAGCTTGGTGCACGGTTGCGCGCTGATGCTTTGCCCGTTTCGGATACGTCGGCTGCTTCGCAGCGCGTCGCGATGATCTCGAGACCGAGCTCGAGCTTCTGGTCCCCCAACTGCTTCATCCAGCGGATCACACCCAGACCATAGGTGTGGCGATCCGACGGGGACTCCACACCGATCAGTTCTCCGATCTTTACCCGCGGAATACCCTTACCCTGCCAGCGGATGCAATAACCACCGGCGCTCTCGTTGATCGTTTTGACCGCGTGACGGTTTGAATCGCGGCCATCCTGTGTTTCTGGCTCGGGTTCATCAACCGGTTTGCTCGTGGTGGATAGGGGTGCAAGCCCGTGATCACCGACCAGGAAGCTGTCGTTGAACAGCGAATCGCTTACGAACTCACTGTCCAGCGGCGCCAGAGAGACGTTTTCCAGGCTGCCCGAACTCCATTTGATTTTGCGACGGCCTCCCGCTGGCGGAGGGTCTGCTTCTTGCAATGCGAACAATGCCGCCCGGGTCGTTTCGTAGGGCGGCGTCTCCTCTGCCTGCAGGTTGGCATGCACGGCGTGCAGCCCTGCAACCACATTAAGGTCGAAATTCAGTCGGGTACGCACAAAGCGTCGATCGGGCGGACGGCTCCATGCCATGATCAGCAGGCGCAGCAGGGGTCTTGTGATAATCGGTTTGCCCGCATTCAAACCGGTTCGGCTGTCCCAGGGCGCGTCCTCGAAATCACTGCGAAGCCGCTTCAACAGCTCGCGGACGTCGAGGATGGCCATGCGTTTGCCCGGCAGGGGCGTACGGAGCGAATTGTGTATCGGGGCTGAGTCCGTCCACAGATCGACGTTGAAGCGCCCGAGGCTGGTTCCACCGTCATCTTTGGTGAGTATGGTGGTTGAGCTCGACCAATCCGCGAGCCGTGAAAACAGCAGTCGGACATGGTTCTGGCGAAGCCGGTGCGGGGTCGCGCTGGCGAACAGCATCAGCGATTTGAACAGGTCTTCTATGCTCGTACTGTCGCGGGCAGCCTTGCCGTCGTCAGGTTTGACCTGGATCTGGTGCACATTATTTTGCGAGGCATAGGTATAGATGCTGTTGATCTCACGCCATATGCCATCCGGCCAAGCTGAATAGACCAGGGCATTTTGCAGCAGGCATTGACCGAGGTAATACAGCGCCCGGTGCAGCGCGATGACCAAAAGGCGCCGGTCGAAGTTGGCGCTGTCGCCGGAAATCATGCGTTCGGCGATCAGTTTGTACGAGATCGCCAGTTCGGTTTGCAGTTCACGAGCCAGCGCGGCGGTCTTCCAGCCCTTGCTTGAAAAGGGCAGTCCGACGTCAACGTAGTATTTCAGCAGGTTGTTCGTGATGTACTCGACCGGGGGGCGAAACTTCTCTACAGTTTTCGCGCGCAGCAGGTCGTGTAACTCGATGCGATTGAATTCCACCAGTGTGCTGAAGACCTGGCGCGCTGTCTCGCCGACGTTGGCCATCGGCAGTGCTTCGAACCAGGCCTCGGTTTTTTTCAGGTCTAGCAGCATATTGTCGGCCGCCGGTGCCTTCAGCCGCGGTATGTGCAGTCCGAGTAGCGGACGTTGCGCGGTCTCGGTCTCTTTGGCCGATGTGGGGGTATCCGGATTATCGTTTGAATGCGTCAATTTAGCCGCCAACACTCATGGTCTGTTTTTCCGATGTCCGAGGCGTCCTTGCGGCAGAATTACGTCACTCAATACGGCAACGGCGTATCCTGTTGGTACCCGGCAATTCTAGCCGCTCACCGCTGATAAGTGCATTTCTGGGCGCGAACCACCTCACAAACGCGAAACGGGCGTTTTGAATGGTTCGCCAGGCACTTCCCGCACCATTCGCGGCACCAGGTAACCGGGCAGCCTCAGCCGCAGTTCCTCAAGCAGTCTCTGCGCATCCGCCAACCGGACATCGAAACGTGCAGCACCGGCCACCGGATCGAGGAGATGCAGGTAATAAGGCATCACTCCGATCCCGAGCAAGGTATCACTCAATACTGCAAGGGTATCGGCATCATCGTTGATGGACTTGAGCAGCACTGATTGGTTCAACAGGATGACACGGTTCGCGGCCAGTTTTTGGAGGGCCTCACCCAGTTCCGGAGTGACCTCCCGCGGATGATTGGCGTGAATTACCAGCACCGTCTGCAGGCGGCTGGCCGACAGCAGCCGTGCGAGTGTCCCGGTGATCCTGTCTGGAAGTACCACCGGCAGGCGCGTATGGATACGCAGGCGTTGCAGCTGCGGCAGCCTCTGTGCTTCCGCAATCAGCTGGCCGAGCCTCGCATCCGAGAGGGTAAGAGGGTCGCCGCCGCTCAGGATCAGTTCGTCGGTGTCGGGCAGGTCGCTCAGGGTTTTCAGCGCATTGCGCCAGTGGCGCAGCGCAGAGTGTTCGGCATAGGGGAAATGCCGGCGAAAACAGTATCGACAATGTACCGCGCAGGCCCCTGTGGTGATCATCAATGCCCGGCCGCGGTATTTCTTGAGGATGCCGTGGTCGCATGATGCCTCCCTTTCGTTGACAGGGTCGGCCTCAAAACCAGCGACAGGCAGTTCTTCGGACGCCAGTGGCAGCACCTGAGAGAGCAGCGGGTCATTGGGGTCACCCGGGCGCATCAGATTCACGAAATAGCGGGGTACACGAAGCGGAAACCCAGTCCCTGCCGTCTGCAGCTTCGGCAGGGATGCGGGGTCCAGATCCAGTAAGCGCAGCAACTCGGCCGGATCGGTCACGGCCGCCGCCAGGTCACGCTGCCATGGTTCTGATTCCAAGCACGGGGGGAAACGGGTTATCATTGGGAGCTTTGATCGCTTTAGGTTCGGGTGAGAATTGAATGGCAACATACAGCACAAACGAATTCAGGGGTGGCCTCAAGCTGCTGCTCGATGGTGATCCGTGCACCATCATTGAAAACGAATTCGTGAAGCCGGGCAAAGGCCAGGCGTTCAACCGCGTGAAGATACGTAACCTGAAGACCGGGCGGGTCCTCGAAAAGACCTTCCGTTCGGGTGAGTCGGTCGAAGCTGCCGATGTGATCGATCGCGACCTGCAGTACCTGTACAGCGATGGTGAATTCTGGCACTTCATGGACAATGACAGCTTCGAGCAGTATCAGGCTGACGCCACCGCCATGGGTGATGCAGTAAAGTGGCTTAAGGAACAGGATACCTGCATGGTCGTGCTCTGGAATGGCGCACCCATCGCGGTTGATGCCCCCAACTTTGTGATGCTCGAAATCACCGAAACCGACCCCGGGCTCAAGGGCGATACCTCGGGCGGGGGGGGCAAGCCGGCCACGCTGGAGACCGGTGCCGTCGTACGCGTACCGCTGTTCATTCAGAGTGGTGAGAAAATCAAGGTCGATACCCGCACGGGCGACTATGTCAGCCGGGTCAAAGACGAGTAGACGTTCACCCATCGAGGAGTGGCGACCCGGTGCGGACCTTCACTCGCTGCGTGCCCGTGCCGCCATGCTGGCCGAGCTGCGTCGCTATTTTGCCGGAGCCGGCGTGCTCGAGGTGGAAACGCCCCTGGCGTGCAGCAGCTCGGGTACCGATCCGGCGCTGCAGCCGATCATGGCCCGCTACACCGGTCCGGTTTTCCCGCAGGGCACCGACCTTTACCTTCAGACTTCACCCGAACTTGGCATGAAACGGCTGCTGGCCGCCGGTGCTGGGGCGATCTATCAGATTTGCAAGGCGTTTAGGGATGGTGAGGCCGGGCGGCTGCACAATCCCGAGTTTTCCATTCTGGAGTGGTATCGCCCCGGATTCGACCTGGGGCAACTCATGGACGAACTCACGGACGTGGTGCGCCTGGCGCTGGCGCGACCGGAACTGGAATCAGTACGTGCATCCTATGCCGGGATGTTCCAGTCCATGCTGGGAGTTGACGTTTTTGACAGCTCGGCTGAGCAGCTGCAGGCCCTGGCGACCGGACACCATGTGCTGGGTGCCGAGGGATTGATACTGGATCGCGACGGCTGGCTGGATCTTTTGATGAGCCACCTTGTTCAGCCCAACCTTGGCCGCGGCAGGCTTTGTTTTGTTACCGACTATCCGGCCAGTCAGGCGGCACTGGCGCGTCTCAACCCCGACGGGCGCACCGCGGCGCGCTTCGAACTCTTCTACGATGGTCTTGAACTGGCCAACGGGTTTCACGAATTGGTCGAAGCCGACGAGCAGGCGCAGCGATTTGAGGCCGACAACTGTCGACGCAAGGCCCAGGGGCAGCCGCCGATCAGGGTCGATCGCCTGCTGCTCGGGGCCATGCAGCATGGGCTGCCGGACTGCTCCGGTGTGGCGGTCGGGCTCGACCGCCTGTTGATGCTGCGCCTGGGCGAGAGAGACATTGACAGGGTGCTGAGCTTTTCCCTGCAGCGCTGTTAGGGCCTGTTCACACTACAAACACACCAGCGACGGCGGCCATTTTTCTGCAGGACAAGGCGCAGTAAGCGCTGTGTACTTGCTGTACATGAGCGAATTGCAACGCAGGCCTGCGGGAAAATGGCCCCGTCCCTTCGGGTTGCGCCCCAAAACAGGCCATGCTGTGTTGCTCGTCGTTCGTTTAGCGTCACTAAACGTCTCTCCTCGCGCCTTGCCTGCCCCATTTGGGGCAGCAACGCTTGCGTGTTGGTAGTGTGAACAGGCCCTAGGAGTCTGCGCGGTAGAAATACCCGTAGCGAAAAAGTGGCACGGCGAGGACAGTTTTCTGTTCTTTTGAGGCGCATAGTGGGCATTACGCAACGAGAAAGAATAGAAAAATGGACCGCTGTGGCGCTTTTGCAGTAGGGATACTTTCTGCCGCGCAGACTCCTAGCCCGGCATCCCCTTGTGCCTGCACACGTGTAGCCGCCGTCTATACTTGTCGCGTTGAAGCGTTACAGGTACATCTTCGATGCCTTCACGAAAACGCACGCCAAGCAGCTACCCGACAACCGCCATACAGGACGTCCCGGATCTGCGTGACTGGCCTTTTGAGGCGTCACTCAAGCAACTGCGTCGTTATGTGACACCGCCGCGGGGCCTGCAGATTCTGGATCAGCAGCAGGAGGGCGCCTGCACCGGTTTCGGTCTGGCTGCAGTGATCAACCTGTTCAACAAGCGACGCGGCAGCAGGGTGCGGGTAAGCCCCCGCATGTTGTACGAAATGGCCAAGCTGCACGATGAATGGCCGGGTGAGAGATATGCCGGGTCGAGTTGTCGTGGTGCAATCAAAGGCTGGTACAACATGGGTGTGTGCGCCGATGGTAAGTGGCCCTATAAGCAGGACAGCCCCGGCTCTTTGACGGTGGTCCGGGCAAAGGATGCGCGTGACAACACCATCGGCGCCTATTACCGGGTGCAGCCTCGGATCTCGGATTTTCATGCCGCCGTCAACGAGGCCGGCTCAGTCTTTTGTTCAGCCAAGACACACAGTGGCTGGATGCGTCCCGACTCACGCACAGGTACCATCCCGTTCGTCAGGCAGGAGGAGGGCGGTCATGCCTTCGCCATCGTCGGCTACAACAGCAAGGGTTTCTGGGTGCAGAACTCCTGGGGCGGACGTTGGGGCAAGGCGGGCCTCGGACTGTGGCAATATGAAGACTGGCGCGCGAACCTTATGGACGCATGGGTGTTCAGCCTGGCGCTGCCGACACCGCAGATCTGGCATCTTCCGCCAAGCAGCGAGCGCAACCGCAGCGGTGTTTCGCTCAAAGGCAGTCCGGCGCGCAGCGAGATAGCCGGTCATTTCATCCATGTCGACGACGGCAGCTTCCACACCCAGGGCCGCTACTGGAGCAACGCAGAAGATGTGCGGGCAACGGCAAAGCTGGTCGCTGCGAGCGGGAACAAGTACCAGCATCTGTTGCTGTATGCGCATGGCGGGCTAAATTCACCCAAAGATTCGGCGCGCCGCATCGCAGCGATGAAGGAGACCTTCAAGAAGAACGGTATCTATCCCTACCACTTCATGTACGACACCGGCATTGTGGAAGAGCTCACGGATGTCATTCTGCGGCGCGGTGACGCGGCCGAGGCGCGTGCCGGTGGCTTCTCTGACTGGAGTGACCGCCTGCTGGAGTGGACCACACGCATTCCCGGGCGGGCGCTATGGCGTGAGATGAAAGATGGTGCTCGCCTGCCGTTTCTTCCCCAGCGCGCCGGTACACAAACACTTGCCATCTGGTTGACCGAGATGGCGCGCAAACGTGGTGAGAGACTGAAGGTCCATATCTGTGGTCATAGCACCGGTGCCATCCTGCTCGCGCGCCTGCTCGAGAGCATGGAAGACCTCGCGCCGACATTGCGTATCCAGAGCTGCACCCTGCTTGCACCTGCGGCCTCGATCGGGCTTTTCGAGAGTCATTACTACCCTTACCTGGTCTCGCTGCCAGATGCCTTTGGCATCGAGAAGATGCACCTTTTCAATTTGAATGAGCGCCTGGAACGGGATGACAACGTCGGCAAGATTTATCGGAAGTCGTTGCTATATCTCGTGTCGCATGCATTCGAGGAAGAACTCCCCGAGGCGATCCTGGGCATGCAGAAGTACGTCCACCAGTTGTTGGAAAAGCCGAAGATGGCAAGGGTGACGGATCGGTTTCACGCGCACTACAGCGACGGTACGCCCAGTATCATTTCCGAGAGCATCTCACACGGGGCCTTCGACAATGATGCGGCGACCATGAACAGCCTGCTGCGCACCATACTCGGAGCAGAACCCGGGCCCGGGAACCTGTTCAGCAAAGAGATACTCGATTACTAGAGCCGGAGCGCCCAGTCATGGCCAATTTCAGCGATGCCTATGCCCGTACTTCCGCGCACGAGGGTGGTTACGTGAACGACCCGGTCGATCGCGGTGGTGAAACCTACCGCGGCATCGCCCGCGTGCATCACCCGGAATGGCGTGGCTGGAAGCGCATCGATGCAGAGCGCCGCAACAAGGGTTTCCCGAAAAGCCTGAATGGCGACCGGACTCTGCAGTCCAACGTCAGAGCGTTCTATAAGAAGGCCTATTGGGACAGGTTCATAGGAGACGATATACCTGACCAGACGGTTGCAAATGAACTCTACGACACCGCGGTAAACATGGGTGTGCGGCGGGCCGTGCGCTTTATGCAGTCTTCATTGAATCTTCTGAACCGCAATCAGCGCGATTACAAAGACCTGATCATCGATGGCTGGTTTGGCGAAAAGAGTCTCATGACGCTTGGCGCCCTGTTGAAGAAAGACCGCAGCAGTTATTCTTTGGTGAAGATGATGAACATCCAGCAGGGTGCGCGCTACGTGGAGATCATGGCGCGGGATTCAAGTCAGGAGCGGTTTGCGCGGGGGTGGATCAAGCGCGCCTGAGGGGTTGAGTGTTGTGCGCTGACGCGCGGGGATCGTTTTTGATATGCGCGGCGGCGTCAACGGGATCAGGGTGCATCACCCACCCTCTGTAGGGCGGGCTGGGCCCGCCGCAGGATGTCGGGCACAGCCCGATCTACGGAGTACCCCTTCCCCTTGGTGCAGCCGAGCACCGCAGGGCAAAACCGGGAGAAGCGAGCACGTTAACGCTATCCCACGCCGCACCTGGCCCAAGAACAAACATCGTATCTAGACATTTGTCATCCGCCACTGCTGCATGCCGGTGCCAATGAGCGAAACGCCAAAGATGATGCCGAGCAGCAGGGCAGATCCTGCCGCGCCCATCACGATCAGCAGCACACCCAGCGCAATGGTCGACCACAGCTCAATCTTTCTCATCTTGGGTGGATTGACCAAGCGACTATCTTTGAGTGCCGAGAGACCCGTAATACCGCTCAGGATGAGGCCGCCTCCCAATACGACCGCCACCAGCCAAAGGGCCAGCCCGGGCCACAGGATGAGCACGATCCCTGCGATGATCCTTGCCCAGGGGCCGAATACACTCAACGCGAAGCCTTCTTTGCGC
>Ga0265306_10001548_pt1 | contig 11224 bp, 8 predicted proteins | sample Helome_3_FD_192493 | JGI IMG/M metagenome (GOLD analysis project Ga0265306, IMG submission 192493) | Marine sediment microbial communities from subtidal zone of North Sea - Hel_20160420 (Illumina Assembly) | ecosystem: Environmental > Aquatic > Marine > Subtidal zone > Sediment ...
GGCACCAAAGTGTCCAGGCTGGTCGAGGAAATACCCCGGCAACGGTGTGCCGCAGTTGGCGCAACAGCCCCTGGCATCGAGTCCCCAGTGTCCCAGCACGTACCAGTCGCGCTCGATTAGCAGCTCTGAGCAGGAATGGCACCAGGTACTCGAGCCCTTGTTATCGTGCACATTTCCGGTATAGGCGTAGTGCACGCCGTTGTCGATGGCGATGCCGCGTGCCCGGGTCAGGGTAGCGGCCGGCGTGCTTTCGATATCGCGCATCTTCCAGTCGGGGTGGAACGCGGTAAAATGCATCGGCACGTCGGGGCCGAGCTTTTCGACTACCCAGTTGGTCATAGCGTGTAATTCCTCGTCGGAATCGTTTTCACCGGGAATCAACAGTGTTGTCAGTTCGAGCCAGACATCGGTTTCATGTTTGATGTATTCAAGTGTTTCCAGCACTGGCGCCAGGTGTCCGCCACAAATCTTGTGGTAAAAGCGGTCGGTAAAGGCCTTTAAATCGACGTTGGTGGCGTCCATAGCGGCAAAAAATTCCACCCTCGGTTCCGGGTCGACATAACCAGCGGTCACCGCAACTGTATTGATGCCGTGCTCACGACAGGCTGCGGCGACATCGATCGCGTACTCATGGAAAATTATCGGATCGTTATAGGTGAAGGCGACACTGAGGCAGGAGAGTTCGGTGGCAACCCGGGCGAGCTTCTGTGGCGATGCAGCGTCGGCCAAGGTATCCATTTCGCGGGATTTGGTCATGTCCCAGTTCTGGCAGAACTTGCAGGCCAGGTTACAGCCGGCGGTGCCGAACGACAGTACCGCGCTGCCCGGAAAATAATGGTTGAGTGGTTTTTTCTCGATCGGGTCGACGCAAAATCCGCTCGAACGGCCGTAGCTGACCAGCTTGATTTCATCATCGAGGCGTTGTCGCACATAGCACAGCCCACGTTGCCCATCGCGTAAATGGCAATGTCGCGGACATAGGTCGCATTGCAGACGGCCGTCTTCGAGACGGTGCCAGTAGCGGGTGGTAACTATCGAATCCTGCATGGCTTGATCCTCGGCAAGTAGACGCAATGCACTCGGGTTATAATGGTCGAATCATAATAGATCGAGGACAGAGCATGAGTACGCGCGCGCCGGCGGTAGCCGGTTACTTCTACGAGGCGGATGCGGGTCGGTTGCAACATCATGTCAATGAACTGTTAAACGCTGAAACAGCGGTTGCCGAGGCTTTGCCGGAAGCCCTGATAGTACCACACGCAGGCTATATCTATTCCGGTTCGACCGCCGCTTATGCCTTTCGTTGCCTGTTAGCTGATCCTGATCAAGTAAAACGTGTGCTGTTGATCGGACCCGCGCACCGGGTCTATGTCGACGGCATGGCGATCCCGTCGGTGGACTACTTCGCAACCCCGCTGGGTGAGGTCGCGCTTGACCGAACCGGTCTCGACCAGATCAGCCGCTTGCCCGGCGTGCAAATCTCCGATGAGGCGCATCGCGACGAGCATAGTCTCGAAGTGCAGTTGCCCTTTCTGCAGACAGTGCTCAATGACTTTTCCCTGGTACCCGTGGTGGTCGGGGGTGCCGGTGCCGATCAGGTGGCGGCGGTAATCGATGCGCTCACAACCGACCCGCATACGCTGGTGGTAGTCAGCTCCGATATGTCGCATTTCCTGGGTTACCAGGATGCCCGGCGGGTCGATGCCAGCACCTGCGAACATATTCTGCGTAAATCAACCACGCTCAAGGGCGACGAGGCCTGTGGTGCCCGGGCGATCAACGGTTTGATGGCCTCGACCCGGTTTCAGGCCATGGAGGTGTCTTTGCTGCACGCCTGTAACTCCGGCGATACTGCAGGTGAACCGAATCGGGTGGTCGGCTATGCCGCTTTCGCTTTGCATTGATTTAAGCGCCGACGAACGGACCCGGCTGCTCGACATCGCGCGTCGGTCGATTGTGAACGGTCTTGATAGCGGTGCTGCGTCGCAACTCGATGTTGCCCGGCTCGATGCTAATCTGCGCGTTGACTCTGCCGTCTTCGTCACCCTGACCCTTGGGGGAGAGCTGCGTGGTTGCATCGGTTCGCTGCAGCCGTCTGCGCCGCTGGCCCAGGCAGTGGCAAACGCGGCATTTAATGCGGCATTCCGGGATCCACGTTTCGCGCCGGTACAGGCCGACGAAATCGAAAAGCTACATATCGAGGTATCCGTTTTGTCTTCGATGAAATTAATTTCTGTCGATACGCGGCAGGGCTTACTCGATGATTTACAGCCGGGGGTGGATGGTTTGCTGCTGGAAGACCGGGGTCACCGCGCCACGTTTTTGCCCCAGGTATGGGAGAAGATGACCACTGCAGACGAGTTTGTCGGTCAATTGATGCTAAAAGCCGGCCTTGCCGCCGGGTACTGGTCGAGCACGATCCGCTGCTATCGCTATCACAGCATTTCATTCGGCGAGAATTAATCGAGCTGACGGTTGGAGCGCTGCGTATTTTCCGCTATTATCTGCGCACCTTTTCATCCCCGCAAAGTGACCTAATCGAACATGCTATGCCTTCCCGGTAGCCCGGCATTATCCGAATTCAGACTTAAAAAACTCGAACAACAACTGACTGCCACGGGGATCACCGTAAACGGGCTCAGTAGTCGTTACATCCACCTGATCGATAGCGCTGCGCAAAACCCCGAAGATGCCGAACTCGAAGTACTGACCAATCTGTTGACCTATGGCCCGCTGCTGCAGGCAGAGCAGGTAGATGGCCGCGAATTCTACGTGCTGCCGCGCGCTGGCACCATTTCACCCTGGGCCAGTAAGGCGACCGATATTGCCCACAATTGTGGCCTCAACCAGATCAGGCGTATCGAGCGCGGTATTCTGTACACGGTAGATACTGCGGACGAAGTGCCACTCGACCTGTTGCACGACCGTATGATCGAGGCGGTATTTACCTGTCTCGATGATTGCGCTGCGCTGTTTCAGACCCATCAGCCGCGGCCTATGAGCGAGATCGATACCGCCGGGCAGGGTCGCACCGCGTTGGTGCAGGCAAACATCGATCTCGGACTCGCGCTTTCGTCCGATGAAATCGATTACCTGGCGCAAGCCTACGTCGAGTTGGGGCGCAACCCCAGCGATGTCGAGTTGATGATGTTCGCCCAGGCTAACTCCGAGCATTGTCGACACAAGATTTTCAATGCGAGCTGGACTATCGATGGCGTCGAACAGGACATGTCGCTGTTTGGCATGATCAAGAATACCTACGCCCTGCATAGCGACGGCGTGTTGTCGGCATACCATGATAATTCGGCGGTCATCGAAGGTTTCAGCGCAACCCGCTTCGCACCGGTCGCGGCCACGGCTGATTATCAGTATGAAGACGCACAGCTCGATATTCTGATGAAGGTTGAAACCCATAACCACCCGACCGCGATTTCTCCCTTCCCGGGTGCGGCAACCGGTTCCGGTGGCGAGATTCGCGACGAGGGCGCGACCGGTACCGGTTCCAAACCCAAGGCCGGGTTGTGTGGGTTTTCGGTGTCGAATTTGAAGATCCCCGGTTTTGAACAACCCTGGGAGCTGGATAATGGCAAACCAGGACGCATTGCCTCCGCGCTCGATATCATGCTCGAAGGCCCGATCGGTGCAGCCTCGTTTAATAATGAGTTCGGACGACCAAATACCTGCGGTTATTTTCGAACCTACGAACAAAGCGTCGCTGCAGGTTCCGGCACCGAAGTGCGCGGTTATCACAAACCGATCATGGTCGCCGGTGGCGTCGGCATCATCAGGCGTGAGCATATCGACAAGCAGGACATTCCACCTGGTTCGAACATCATCGTGCTCGGTGGCCCGGCGATGTTGATTGGTCTCGGTGGCGGCGCTGCCTCGTCGATGGCAAGCGGCAGCAGCAGTGAGAGCCTGGATTTTGCCTCGGTGCAACGTGGCAACCCGGAGATGGAACGGCGTGTGCAGGAAGTCATCGATCGCTGTTTTGCGCAAGGCCGGGCAAACCCGATTCTGTCAATTCACGATGTCGGTGCGGGCGGCCTGTCCAATGCCTTACCGGAACTGGTGAATGATGCCGGGCGGGGCGCCGAATTCGATTTGCGTCGGGTTCCCAATGACGAACCCGGCATGTCGCCGATGGAAATCTGGTGTAACGAAAGCCAGGAACGCTACGTTCTCGCGGTGGCGGATGAGCGCCTCGAAGACTTTATTGGCCTTTGTGAACGCGAGCGCTGTATATACGCCGTGCTGGGCAAGGCGACTGAAAGTCGCGATTTGCGCGTCAGCGATGCACAGTTTGGTAACCGACCCGTGGACTTGCCACTGGAGGTGTTACTTGGCAAACCGCCGAAGATGCATCGCGATGCCGAGCATGGGGAAACCGCACAGCCCGCATTCGAGCGCAGTGAAGTCAATCTGCTCGAAGCGCTTTACCGGGTACTGCGGCTGCCGACGGTGGCCGACAAGACCTTTCTCATCAGTATCGGTGATCGCTCGGTTAGCGGGCTGGTGGCACGCGATCAGATGGTGGGACCCTGGCAGGTGCCGGTGGCCAATGCATCGGTCACGCTTACCGATTATCGTGGCTACAGTGGTGAAGCGATGAGCATGGGAGAGCGCACGCCGCTGGCGTTGCTCGATGCCCCGGCGGCCGGGCGTATCGCGATTGGCGAGTCCCTGACTAATATGGGCTCAGCCTGGGTCGGAGATTTATCGCGCACTGTGTTATCGGCAAACTGGATGGCGGCGGCCGGACATGCCGGCGAGGATGCAAGACTGTTTGATACCGTCAAGGCGGTGGGCATGGAGCTCTGCCCCGAACTCGGCATCACGATTCCGGTGGGTAAGGATTCTTTGTCGATGCAAACCCGATGGCAGGATAGTGAGGGCGACAAGTCGGTTACCGCGCCGCTGTCGCTGATTATCTCCGCCTTCGCGCCTGTCGCCGATGTACGCAAGACGGTGACTCCCGATATCAAGCCGGGCGCGCAAAAGTCATATTTGTTGATGCTCGATTTTGGTGATCGCCAGAATCGTATTGGCGCTTCGGCATTAACGCAGGTTTACGGTCAGATCGGGCAAACCGGCCCTGATCTCGATGATGCCGCACTATTCAAAACCGCCTTTGTCACCTTGCAATCGATGCTTGAACAGGAGCTATTACTCGCTTACCACGATCGCTCAGACGGTGGGCTTGTCATTACTTTGTGCGAAATGGCTTTTGCCGGGCGCAGTGGCCTGGTCTGTGATACCAGCGCGCTTGGCGAGGATGTGCTGGCGGTATTGTTTGCCGAAGAACTCGGCGTGGTGGTGCAGGTGCTGGAGTCGAACCTGCCCAGGGTCGAGTCGATGCTCCTCGAAGCCGGTCTTGAACACCTGTGTCATCGTATCGGTGAGCCGCAGCGTGAGCCGAATTTGCGTATCGTGCATGCCGGTGAGGCGGTAATCGACGAGTCGCTCGTCAAACTGCAACGCGCCTGGGCCGAAACTTCACTGCAGATGCAATCATTGCGTGACAACCCGGAGTGTGCGCGACAGGAATTCGATTTGATTCAGCCCGGACAGCCGGCAAAGCTTTTTTCCAGCCTGAGTTTTGATCCAGCCGATAATGTTTGCGCGGGCCTGGTCGGCAGTGCGCGGCCTCGCATCGCAATTTTGCGCGAGGAAGGTGTCAACGGACAGGTCGAAATGGCGGCCGCGTTTGACCGCGCGGGTTTTAGCGCGAGCGATGTGCACATGAGCGATATTATTTCCGGCCGGGTGAGCCTCGCTGATTTCCAGGGTATGGCGGCCTGCGGTGGATTTTCCTATGGTGATGTGCTGGGTGCGGGCGAGGGCTGGGCCAAGTCGATTCTTTACAACGCCCGCGCTGTTGACGAATTTTCGGCTTTTTTCGATCGCAGTGACAGTTTCGGGCTGGGTATTTGCAACGGCTGCCAGATGATGTCGAATCTCTATCAAATAATTCCGGGGGCCGCGCACTGGCCGCGCTTTGTGCGCAACAAATCGGAACAGTTCGAGGCGCGCGTGGTAATGGCTGAAATACTCGATTCGGCGTCGCTGTTTCTCGACGCGATGCAGGGCTCGATGATGCCGGTAGTCGTCGCCCATGGTGAAGGTCGCGTCGAGACCAGGGATTGTTCCGCCGCCGGCTTGCTCGAGCGTCGGCTTGCCTGTCTGCGCTATGTCGACGCCGCCGGCGAGGCCAGCGAAATTTATCCGCTCAACCCTAACGGCTCCGAACTCGGCCTGAATGGCTTCAGTAACCAAGACGGGCGCTTCACAATCATGATGCCGCATCCGGAACGTGTTTTTCGAAGTGTGCAGAATTCGTGGTCCGCGCCGCAGTGGGGCGAATACGGCCCGTGGATGCGCATGTTCCGAAATGCGCGTCGCTGGCTCGACCAGGCGTGACCATCAAGCCCATCCCGACGGTGGCTGCCATGGCGCCTTACGCATTGCCGGATATCAGTGCCGCTGAAGGCCTGGAGCCGATAGTGCTGGCACAGAACGAACACGCCTGGCCGCCCTCGCCAAAAGTGCAGGCCGCGGTCCGGGGGGCACTCGGCAGGGCACAGCTATACCCGGATGGCGAATGCAAGGAGCTGTGTGCGGCAATTGCCGATGTGCACCAGCTGAACCCTGACAACATTGTTTGTGGGTCCGGTTCGATGGAATTGATGTCGGGCCTGATGCAGGCTTATATGTCGAACGGTGATCGCATGTTGATGTGCGAGTACGGGTACCTGTTTATGCGCACACTCGCCAGACTGGCCGGCGCCACTGTCGACGTCGCGGCGGAGCCCGCATATCGGGTCGATGTCGATGCCTTGCTGGAAAAACTGAGACCGGAAACCAGGCTCGTCTTTGTTGTCAATCCCGGAAACCCCTGCGGCAGCGTTGTTCACAATGACGAAATCAGGCGCTTACGCGCAGGCCTGCCGGATGACGTGCTACTGCTGGTAGACGAAGCCTATGCTGAATATGTCGATGAAGGCTTTCACCAGCCGATATTTGATCTGGCTGATCTCGGCAACACGGTTGTCACGCGCACTTTTTCCAAGATTTACGGCCTCGCCGGACTGCGCGTGGGTTGGGGTTATTTCCCGGATCATGTGCGCGAGCAACTGCGCAAGGCGCTTAACCCGGGCAGTGTTTCCCTGTTATCGCAGGTCGCGGCGCAGGCGGCGATGGAAGACCAGCAAACCGCGAACGACGCGCGTCGGCAAATTACGGCGTTGCGCGATTACCTGTCGTCACAAATCAGTCAACTGGGGTTAAGCGTCGTGCCCAGTCAAACCAATTTTATCCTGGTCGATTTTGTTACACAGCAAGCCGCGGTATCGGCATTTGAGTTTTTACGTAACCACGCCCTGGTGGTAAGGCCGATGGGCGGATACGGTTTACCTGCCTGCCTGCGGATTACGATTGGCACCGGCGAACAAATGCAGGTGACGGCGCGCATGCTGGCTGACTGGCGGCAGATGCATGCGTAGCTTTAAACTGGGCAACATGACGCTGACGGATACCCGCTCGCGGCGAATCGGCATGATCGTACCGGCGTCGAACACGAATGCCGAACCGGATTGCCTGCTGCTAGCGCCCGCTGGCGTCACCATTCACACCACGCGCAGCGGCGGCTACGATGTCGCGGCAATTCCGGATTCCGATGAAATGCGCCGCTTTGCCCGCCAGGCGCTTGACCAGCAATTGCAATTGCTGGTTGACGGGCGCGTCGAGCTGATTGCCTACGGCTGCACTTCAGCCACGCTGGCGGACGGACCGGAATTTGATCAGGCCTTTAGTGATGAAATAAGCAGTAAATCCGAACTGCCAGCGGTGACGACGGCGAGCGCGCTGATCGAAGCGATGCGGGACCTTGGCGCGCAACGCGTCGCGTTTACGTCACCCTATGTGCCCCAACTGGCGGCCGAGGCGGTCGATTTCATCGAGCAATGCGGGATTGAAGTGGTCAATCAGCTTGGCTACGACAAGGCCCTCAGTAGCCTCGAGCAAAACGCGTTAACCCCGCAAGATGCCTATCAGATGGGCTTGAAAGCGGACCATCCGCAGGCGGAACTGCTGGTCATCTCGTGCACCGATTACCGCGCCCTGGAGGCGGTTCCGGCGCTCGAGCAGGCGCTTGGCAAACCGGTTGTAACGAGTAACTCGGCGCTGATGTATGCCTGTCTCAAGCGACTCGGGATCGACATGAGCAGTATCGAGGCCGGTGGCTATCTGTTCACCCGCCGGAACTAGTCGAGGATATCGGGGTCTAGGATCTATTAGAATTTAAGGGCTGACAATGATTAAAATTAAGAAAAACTGGGAAATCCCGGAATCCGAGGTAACGCCTGAACCGCTGTACCTGCGGCGTCGTGAATTTATCAAGGAGGGCGGGTTGATCGGCGGTGCGTTGCTATTAAACCCGCTGGCGGCCGCGCAAGCCTCGATTGCGATTGGTGAGTACCAGCAAAAAGCGGTATCGCTGGATGAGGAAATTACTCCGGAAAATGACGCTACCAGTTATAACAACTTTTACGAATTCGGCACCGGCAAGGAAGATCCCAAGCGAAATTCGAAGCGCTTTCAAACCGATGACTGGGAAATAGTAGTCAGTGGTGAATGCGAAAAACCGGGTACCTATGGTCTCGAAGACCTGGTCAAACCATTCCCGATCGAGGAGCGTATTTATCGTTTGCGCTGTGTCGAAGCCTGGTCGATGGTAATTCCGTGGTTGGGCATCCCGCTGGGATCAATTTTGAGCAGCCTGCAACCAACATCCAAAGCAAAGTATGTTGCCTTCAAGACCCTGCATGATCCGGTACGCATGCCCGGGCAGCAACGCTCGGTATTGGACTGGCCCTATCGCGAAGGCCTGACCATTGCCGAGGCGATGCATCCACTGACGATTTTATCGGTTGGCATGTACGGCAAAACCATGCCCAATCAGAACGGCGCGCCGATTCGACTGGTGGTGCCGTGGAAGTATGGTTTCAAAAGCATCAAGTCGATTGTCGGTATCGAGTTCACCGAGCAACAGCCGCAGACGTCGTGGAATATGGCTTCCGCGCGCGAGTATGGTTTTTACTCGAACGTCAATCCCGAAGTCGACCATCCACGCTGGTCGCAAAAAAAGGAACGTCGCATTGGCGAAATATTCAAACGCGATACGCTCATGTTTAATGGCTACGGAGAAGAAGTCGCCGCACTCTACGACGACCTGGACCTGACCGCCAATTTCTAGTATGTCGTTCTCCGCGGCACTCAAGTCCGCCTATGCGAAACCAGTTGCGCACCTGCTGAGCCTGCTGCCTTTGGCGGCTCTGTTATGGGCGGCGTTCAATGACGGTCTGGGCGCCAATCCGGTGGAAAGGCTAACCCATGAGACTGGCGAATGGACGCTGCGATTTCTGCTGATTACGCTGAGCATGACCCCGCTACGGCAGTGGACCGGGCAGGCATCGTTGATACGTTTTCGGCGCCTGCTCGGGTTGTATACTTTTTTCTACCTGAGTTGTCATTTCATGATCTGGTTTATCGCCGATCACTCACTCGATGTTACCGCCATGATCGAAGATATCATCAAGCGACCCTATATAACCCTTGGCTTCAGTGCGCTGCTGTTAATGCTGCCGTTGGCGATCACCTCCAATCAGGCTATGATCAGGCGTCTCGGTAAGAAATGGAAAAGCCTGCATCAGCTGGTCTACCTGATCCTGGCGCTCGGGGTGCTGCATTTCATGTGGCTGGTCAAGGCCGACTATCTCGAACCGACAATTTATGCGATTATCGCAGTTGTTCTGTTGCTGCACCGGGTTGGTCCGATGAAGCGCTTCAGCCTGAGATCTTCCCCGACCACGCGTTAGGCCGGTCAAAGACAGCGGGCATCAAACGACTGGAAGCATATGAAAGTACTGGTTACCGGGGCCGCGGGTTTTATCGGGCACGCACTTACGCACAGCCTGTGTCAGCGTGGCGACGACGTCGTCGGTATCGACAATCTGAATCATTACTATGATGTCGGTCTGAAACAGGCGCGCCTGCAGCAACTCGAAACCTTTAAAAACTTCCGCTTCGTTAATCTGGATATAGCCGACCCGGATGCGCTGGAAGGGTTGTTCAGGGAATCCTGCTTTGACCGCGTGTTAAATATGGCGGCGCAGGCCGGGGTGCGTTATTCACTCGAAAATCCGCGCGCATACATCGACAGCAACCTGGTCGGCTTCGGCAATCTGCTCGAGTGCTGCCGGCACCATGACATCGAACACCTGGTCTACGCATCGTCGAGTTCGGTTTACGGCGCCAATCAAAGCATGCCGTTCAGTACCTCGGATAACGTCGATCATCCGGTTTCGCTTTACGCGGCTACCAAGAAGGCTAACGAGTTGATGGCTCATAGTTACAGCCATCTGTACCGGATACCAACTACCGGACTGCGTTTTTTCACCGTTTATGGACCCTGGGGACGGCCCGATATGTCGCCTATCCTGTTTGCCGACGCGATTACGCAGGGTAAACCGATCCAGGTCTTTAACCAGGGCCGGCACAAACGGGATTTTACCTATATAGATGATATCGTCGACGGGGTAATAAGATGCCTGGACAGGATTCCGGCAGGAAATCCGCAATGGTCTGGAATGAACCCGGACCCGGCAAGCAGCAATGGGCCCTGGCAGATTTATAACATCGCTCGTGGTGAACCGGTCGAGCTTTTGCATTACATCGAATTAATGGAGCAGGCCCTGGGTAAAACTACCAGTAAGAAGTTACTGCCAGCTCAGCCCGGGGATGTAGAAGAAACCTTTGCCGACATCGACACGCTGGTCGCCGACACCGGATACACCCCGAAAATATCTATTCAACAGGGTTTGGATCATTTTGCCGGTTGGTACATGAATTATTACGTCAAGAAATAACATATAATTAAAATTAAAATGCCCACCAGAGGCCTGTAACCTGGAGAGTTTATCATCGTTGACAACACGCAACAGTCAGCCTTGCTAGAGGTTAACAATCTTGCTGTAGACTTTTTTCTGCAGGGTAGCCCCGTGCCAGCGCTGGTCGATGTTTCCTTTGCCGTCGAGCCGGGTGAGACGGTAGCCCTGGTTGGTGAGTCGGGTTCCGGCAAATCGGTTACTTCGCAGGCGATCATGGGAATCCTGCCAGCCAATGCGAAAATTCGTGCCGGCAAGATCTGGTTCAACAACCCTGAAAG
>Ga0265306_10001549_pt1 | contig 11221 bp, 12 predicted proteins | sample Helome_3_FD_192493 | JGI IMG/M metagenome (GOLD analysis project Ga0265306, IMG submission 192493) | Marine sediment microbial communities from subtidal zone of North Sea - Hel_20160420 (Illumina Assembly) | ecosystem: Environmental > Aquatic > Marine > Subtidal zone > Sediment ...
GTTGCTTGAGGGCAAGGCACGCAAAACCACTCTTTGTGCGGTGACTGCCGCGAAACAGATCGCGGAAGGGACCGGCGGTTCGTTCGACATCTTGTCGATCGGAGAAGGCGCAGCCGCGGCAGCAGACGAGCTTGCGGGCTACGGCGCAGGCAAGGTGCTCAAGGCAGAGATTGCCGGCGGCTACACCTGCGAGAAGTACGCGGCGACCGTCGCAGAAGCGGGCAAGGGCTACGATGTTCTCGCCGCCTGTGCGAGCGCGTACGGCAAAGACCTGCTCCCGCGCGTGGCGGCCAAGCTCGGCGCGGGCGTCGCCTCCGACATCTCCGAAGTCCACACTGACGGCGGCAAGCTGTCCTACACACGTCCGATGTACGCGGGCAACATGTTTGGCACCGTCGAGATTCTCACCGACAAGCAGGTGGTGACCGTTCGCCAGTCGGAGTTCGAGCCGGCGACGGCCTCGGGAGGCGCGAGCCCCTCGGAAGACATCGCGGTGCAGACTGACCCGGCTGCGGACAAGGTCGAGTTCCTCGGCGTCGAGGTCGTCAAGAGCGAACGACCCGATCTCGGCGATGCGGACATCGTGGTGTCGGGAGGCCGTGCCCTCAAGAGCGCGGAGAACTTCACCAACGTCATCGAGCCTCTCGTGGATGCCCTCGGCGCCGCGATGGGAGCGTCGCGTGCGGCATGTGACGCGGGCTACGTGGCCCCGGAGCTTCAGGTCGGCCAGACGGGTAAGGTGGTCGCGCCGAAACTCTACGTCGCGATCGGCATCTCGGGAGCCATCCAGCACTTGGCAGGGATGAAGGGCAGCAAGACCATCGTCGCGATCAACAAGGACAAGGAAGCGCCGATCGCTCAGGTCGCGGACTACTTCCTGGTCGCCGATCTCTTCGACACGGTCCCTGCGCTCACCGAGGCGGTCAAGAAGCTCTAAGCGTCTACGCTGCAGCGCACTACAGACGAAGCCCGGGTCGCCACGCGTCCCGGGCTTTTGCGTGACGGCTGGCGCTTTTGTGGCCTCGGGCTCTCCCGATCCTGCACAATTCCTGGATGGCCTGGTTCGTCGCTGCTCTGGTGGTGCTCGCCGTCGCGTTGGTCGCGCCGGCACGGCTCCGGCGGGGTCGTAGAAGGCCCCCGGCGGAGCCGCCCGACGGACGGCATCCCGACGAGAGCCCCCGGACCCTGCGGCCGGCGGAGGAGCCCGAGCCCACCCCATCGAAGAGCTGCCCGGTGTGCCTCTCGGAGTATCCGACGCGGAATCGCTTCTGTGTCCGTGACGGTGTCGAGCTGGTGGAAGGCCAGTCCTCCGGGCCCTTCACCCAGGGCATGATCTGCCCGACCTGCCGGCGAGGCTACCCCTTCGATTCGAGCTATTGCCCGGAAGATGCCGACGAATTGGTCCCCTACGGGCTCTACGGCGCCGCCAGCTCGACCCGGCCGCCCTTGAGGCTCGACACCCACAAGATCTGCCCGGAATGTGGGATACGCCACGCGTCGGCCCATCTCTTCTGCGGCCAGGATGGCACCGAGCTCGTGGCGGTGAACTGAAAAAAAGGCCAAGGATTCCAGGGAGCCGGGGTCCAATGACGCAGGAACAACCTTGGTGGACTTCTTGCTTGGCATAGGAAAGGACCGCTATGATCGCGGTCCTAAAGGGGAATCTTCGATCGGGAGCAGCTCGAGGTGTCAATCGACTGGTCTTGGGGGAGAGGAGACGGGGGCAATAGATGAAGATCGTTTGCGATAGCTGCGGGGCGAAATACTCCATCGCCGACGAAAAGGTCGCTGGAAAAATCTTCAAGATCCGATGCAAGAAGTGTTCATCCGTTCTCGAAGTTCGCGGAGATCAAACCAACGCGAACGCTGGCAACGAACAGAGCGCGACATCGGATCGCGGAGGCGAAGCCACTTGGTACATCGTTGTCGACGGTGAGCAGAAGGGGCCATTGGCTCCGATCGACCTTAGTCAACTGTTTGCCAAGGGCAGCGTGGGTCTCGAGTCCTACATTTGGAACGAAGGCTTCGACGACTGGAGAGTCGCAAGCGACGTGCCCGAAATCGCGCAGCTCTTTGGCGGCGCCGCATCGCGAGCGAAACCGCAGGGCGCCACCGACGACACCTTGGCGTTTGGCGCGGGTGGTGATCTGTTTGGCAACAACGATGGCCGCGAGCCCACGAGCGAGATCGACACGAACAGCAGCATGTTTGCAGGCTTTGACGAGAACCCGACGCCGACGCCGGCTGGGGTCGAGCATTCGCCGGTGGCCGCAGGCTCCAACGACGCAGGCGCTTCACTCGGAGGGGGCGCGATGGGCGGGTCTGCGCCTCAGCGTATGACCGGCCAGCGCAATGAGAATTCGGTTCTGTTCTCACTCAGCAATCTACAACAGCTCGCGTCGCGCGGCGGCTCGCCGGCTGATTCTGCTTCAATGGCGAGCGAGCCTCCCAGTGCATCGCTTGGCGCTCAAAGCGCTCCCCCTCCATCCGGGGAAGGCTCGGGGCTCATCGACATCCGTGCGTTGGCGAAGTCCACCACGCCGGGAACCCGTGCCGCGCCTTCCCAGGCGGTGGACGATCTTCTGGCGATCGGAACCGGTGGCGGTGCTGCGTTTGGCGCGCCGCTGCTCGGACCGGCACCGGATGAAACGACTTTTGGAAACCGCTGGCTCTGGATCGGCGGCGTCGCGATTGCGTTGATCGCGATCTTCGGGTCAGCAGTCGGGATCGGGGTGGTGCTCGGAGGCTCCGAGGAAGACGCACTCGAAATCACGGCGGAAAACCAAGCCGCACCCGCCCTTGCGATTCCGGGCTCCAATACGGTGGCAGCCTCAGCACAGGCGCCCATCGAACCCCCGGACGAGGCGCTCGCGGCCGCAGGGGGCGCCAAGCCGATCGAGGCCGCAACGATCGAAGACAACGCACCGGAGCCCGCACCCGAGCTGGTGGAGCCTGCGCCGAAGAAGCGGAGCGCGAGTAACACGCAGCGACGCCCGCGAGCTGCCAAGAGCACGACGGGCTCGTCGCCCGAGCCCGCTCCGGCACCCAAGAAGCGCAGCGGCAACCTCGATGCACTCATGGACGAGGTCGTTGGCGGCTCGCCTTCGAAGACACGGCCGAAGCAAACCAGCGCGTCTTCCAGCCGAGACAGCTCCAGCCTCCCCGACGCGCCCTCACGAAACGACGTGAAGACCGCGCTTCAGGGCGTGAGTGGCGGTGTGAAGGCGTGCAAGAAAGACAGCGGCGGAACAGCCACCGTCAACGTCACGTTTAGCGGAAAGACCGGCCGCGCAAGTGGTGCGAAGGTCGCTTCGGGGCCGTTCAAGGGCACCCCGGTCGGCTCCTGCATCGAGTCGGCGGTGAAGCGCGCGCGCGTCCCCCGGTTCAAGCAGTCATCGTTCAAGGTCACCTTCCCGTACCGCCTCTAAGCAGGGCAGCCTACCGAATCCCCTCGAGGAATCGCACTCCCGTCGCGACGCCGAAGCCCGTTCCCCCTTTGGGCAGGCGCCCATGCGGCCGGTCGACAAATGCCGGACCGGCGATGTCGAGGTGCATCCACGTGGTGTCGCCGACGAACTCCTTGAGGAAGAGCGCAGCGGTGATCGAGCCCCCATAGCGGTTGCCCACGTGTTTCAAGTCGGCAATCGAGCTCTTGAGCATCGCGCGAAGATCCGAATCGAGCGGCAGGCGCCAGAACGATTCGCCCTCCCCCTCGGAAGCGTCGAGATACTTCGCCGCTAGCTTGTCGTCGTCGGTGTAGAGCGCAGCGCGCCAGGGACCGAGTGCCACGAGGCACGCGCCGGTCAAGGTGGCATGGTCGATCATGTAGTCGGGTTTGAGCTTGCGCACCGCCCAGGTGAGCACGTCGGCAAGCACCAAACGCCCCTCGGCATCGGTGTTGATGACTTCCACGGTCTTGCCCTCCAGCGACTTGTAGACATCGCCGGGTCGGTACGCCTTTGCGCCCGTCATGTTCTCGGTAGAGCCAATGAAGGCGTGTACCTCGACTGGGAGCTTGAGTCGCGCCGCGGCGAACACGATGCCCAACGTAGTCGCGGCACCGGCCATGTCGCACTTCATGTCGACCATCGACGCCGCCGGCTTGATGCAGAGGCCACCTGCATCGAAGGTAAGGCCCTTCCCTACGAAAACTACCTTCTTTTTTGGGCGCGCCGGCTTGTACACCACGTGAATGACCCGCGGTTCGATCGCGCTGCCCTTATTGACCGCCAACAGTAAGTTCATCCCTTCTTTCTCGATTCGCGCCTTGTTCCAGACGCGGCAGGACAAGCCCAGCTTTCGTGACTCGCTCGAGGCGGCACGCGCGAGCGTCACTGGATTCAGGTCATTCGGCGGCCGGTTGACGAGGTCGCGGGCGAAGTTGACGCTCTCCGCGACCGCTTTCCCCGCACGGACGGCGGCAGTCAGACCCCGGCCAGACTTTGGCGCGCCAACGATGACGGCGGAGCTGAGCGTTGCGGCGGCCTCCTTATCGCTCTTGTATTCGGTGTAGCGATAGGCCCCAGCAACGAGCCCCTGCGTGGCGGCGCGAACGGTCTCGACGTTGACGACCGGAAGCTCGACAGCCGCGCTCTTTTGCGCGCGGGCAGCCGAAGCCAACGAATGCCCTAGGCTCCAAGCGATCTTTCCTGGGTCTTGCTCGTCACCCACACCGACGAGCAAGAGCCAGCGAGACTTCGCCTTGCCTGCGGCCGCGACTTTGAGGGTTTGTGCGACCTTCCCGACAAAGCGTTCATCCGTAGCGAGGGGCTTGATGCTGCCCTTACCCGTGACGGCTTCGATTCGCCCTAAGGCACGGTTGAGCTTGGTCTTCCCCGATGGAACCGCGAGCGCGACGATGTCTGCGGTCGATTTGTCCCACGTGCCCTCAGAAAGTGAAATCTTCATCTGGCTCCTTTTGCCCCCTGGTCGGCGAGATACTGACAGGAAGTTCTGCAGCCAACAAACCAAACCGCAACCGCGATCCGCCGGCGGCCGCCGTTGGCTCGCCGCCGATTCGCCAATGCACACCGCGTAGCTACCCGAGATTACTCGACCGACCCCTGGCACCGCGTGTGCATCCAGCTCGTCTCTCATTTCAAGCAGGAGGAAAGATGCTCGAAGAAAACAAAGTGAAGATTGCCTACACCGTGGTGGAGCGAAGCAAGGACGGGCGGAAATTTTGGGTGCGTGTGGGTGCAGCGTTCGTCAATCGTGACGGAAGCCTCAACGTTCGGCTCGATGCGATGCCGGTCAACGGGGAGTTGCAAATCCGAGACTACCAACCAAGGGAAGCCCGCGAGGGCGGCTCGCGTGACCAGGCCGCCTGATGAAGCGGCTGTTCGTTCTGCTGCTCGCGATGAGCGCGCTTCACGCAGCGCCCGCCGGAGCGATAGACGGCGGCGTCGGCCCCCCTGATCAGGGGCCGCCAAGCGTCGAGCAAGACCCGCGCATCAACATCAACGAGGCCTCGCCCGAGGAGCTCGTGAAGCTCCCGGGCATCGGCCCGAGCCGCGCCGAGGCAATCGTCGCCGAGCGCAAAAAAAGACATTTTCGTCGCATCGAGGACATCATTCGGGTCCCGGGGATCGGTCGAAAAACCTTCGGTCGAATCCGGCATTCGATTCGCGTGCACTAGCCGCTACCGCTCGCCCATCGGACCGCCTAGGTTCAGGCTCATGGTCCCGACGTTCAAAGTCCGCGAGGCCGATGATTCCGATCGTCAGGTGCTGATGGGCTTTCACCAGAGCCTCTATCAAACCCACCGCGACGCGGTCGTGGCTGAGCAAGACCGTCCGCTCATCGAGTATCGGGACTACGAGCGCATTCTCCGCGACGACCTCCAGGCGCTCCTGGACGACCCGACCAGCCACGTCCTGGTGGCCGAATCCCGGGGCGTTGCCGTCGGATACATCACCGGTCGAGTCACGATGGAGCCAAGGCGCGTGTTGCCGCGCAGAGGCGTCGTCGAGGATTGGTATGTCGTGCCGGCTTCGAGGGGCACCGGGGCGGGCGCGTCCTTGCTGCGCGAGCTCGAAGGGCGTTTCGCGGCGGCTGGCTGCGAGGTGATCGAATCAGCGACCTGGTCGGCAAACGAAGGAGCGAGGCGCGCCCACGACGCCCTAGGGTTCCGTGAGATCCGCACTATTTACCGAAAGCGGATCTGACTCCGCGGCACGCTGAACCGCCGACCGCGGTCTGCGGTTCACTGACACGTGCACTGGCACTGGCGCTACCCTCCGCAAAACCGCGCGCCGCTAAGCGCGGTTCGCGGGCCTGGGGGTTCGAGGTTGCCAGGGCGCTCAGTGGACAGCAGGTCGAAGCGGCAGGGCGTCGACGATTTCGGCCTCCGCGTCGAGCAACTCTTCGAGCCGCGCCTGCACGCCATCAGCGGGAAAGTACTCGCGCGCCAAGCGAACGAACAAGCCGTGGTGCCTGGCCTCCGAACGGGTGATGTCCGCATAGAAGTCCTTTAGCGGCCCCGATTCGAGAGCGTCGGCGACCATCGCAAAGCGCTCGCAGCCCCGCGCTTCCACGATTCCGAGCACGAGCAATCGATCGAGGAAATATTGCTCGGGCCCGCGCTTGATGAGCCCCATCAGCGCGCCAACGTATGGGTCCTTCTCGTCCGCGCGCGTCGATAGACCTCGATCGAGAATTATCGTCATGACGTGCGCGTAGTGTTCGAGCTCTTCCTGCGCGAACGGAATCAGCTCGCGCACGAGCAGAGTACGGTCCGAGTAGTGAGAGACCAGCTTGAGCGCCGTCGCCGAGGCCTTACGCTCGCACGCGGCGTGGTCAACGAGGAAGCTGTCGAAATCACCGAGCACGACGTCGATCCAGGATGGGTCGGTTGCTGTATGTAGACGGAGCATCCTTCGGCCTAGCCGCGAAGCGCGTCGAGGATCGGCTGAATTTTGCTTCGACGAAGCTTCAGGGCAGCGCGATTGGCGATCACGACCGAGCTGATGTCCGCGATTTTCTCGAGCGGGACGAGCCCGTTCTGGCGAAGTGTTTCGCCGGTTTCGACGAGGTCGACGATGACGTCGGCGAGGCCGGTCAAGGGACCGAGCTCGACGGAGCCCTGGCAGAAGATGAGCTCGACGGGTGTGCCCTTGGCGCGGAAGTATTGTTCGGCAATGTTCGGAAACTTGGTCGCGACACGCAGAGGGCGTTCACCTTTGCCGGCGATGGGGTCCTTTGGACGGCCGCAGACCATCATCTGGCATTTGCCGATGCCGAGGTCCACCGGCGCGAAGACATCGTAGTTGCGTTCCATCAACACGTCACGACCCACGATGCCCAAGTCGGCCGCGCCGTACTCGACGTAGGTCGGCACGTCGTCGGGCTTGAGCAACAGATAGCTCAGCCCGGTTTTCTTATCCTCCCGAACGAGCTTTCGGCTTTTCGCGGTCAACGCGTCGGTTGGAATCCCGGCTTGCTCGAGCCGCCCGCTGAGCTGCTCGAGAACCCGCCCCTTAGGAACGGCAATGACGATGGTGTCCTTGTTGCGTCTAGGCATTTCCAGGTACTCGCTCGATCTGGGCTCCAAGCGGAGCCAGCTTCTCCTCGATGTGCTCATAGCCCCGATCGAGGTGATAGACCCGCCGAACGTAGGTTGTGCCCTCGGCAACCAGCCCCGCCACGACCAAGGACGCGCTTGCACGAAGGTCGGTGGCCATCACCTCTGCGCCTTCGAGCCTGTCCACGCCTTGCACGGTCGCAGTTCGGCCATTGACTTGGATCTTGGCGCCCATCCGGTTGAGCTCCGAGACGTGCATGAAGCGATTCTCGAATACCGTTTCGGTGATTCGGCTCGTGCCTTTCGCGAGGCACATCAACATCATCAACTGCGCTTGCATGTCGGTTGGGAAACCGGGGTGGGGCTGCGTGATGACGTCGGTCGGTCGGATCGGACGCGAACCAACGACGCGAATCCCCTCGCCTTCGCGCTCGATGGCTGCGCCGGCTTCCCGGAGCTTCGCGATCACTGCTTCGAGGGGCTCGAAGCCCACGCCCTCCAAAAGCAGGTCGCCGTCCGTCGCTGCAGCGGCGACCATGAAGGTCCCGGCTTCGATGCGATCCGGAATGATCGCATGGTCGATCGGATGAAGTGACTCGACGCCCTCGATCGAGATGACGGATGTTCCAGCGCCTTCGATACGCCCCCCCATTTTGTTCAAGACGCGTGCCAGCTCTTCGACCTCTGGCTCGCGGGCACTGTTCGTGAGGGTGGTACGCCCCTTCGCCAAGACGGCGGCGCACATGAGGTTCTCGGTCCCTGTGTGTGTCGGGAAGTCCAAGCTGATGTCGGAGCCCTTCAGTCGCCCACCAGGAACGTTCACCTCGACGTAGCCATGGTGCAGCTCGACCACCGCACCCATCGCGGAGAGTCCTTTGAGATGCTGGTCGATGGGTCGCGCTCCAATCGCGCAGCCGCCCGGCATGGACACTACCGCGCGTCCGCAGCGCGCCACGAGCGGACCGAGTACCAGCACCGAGGCGCGCATCTGCTTCACGAGGTCGTACGGGGCGGTAGGCTCGATTGCGCCAGACAGGCTAACGTGCACCTGACCGTCCTCGTACTCCGCCTGCGCGCCGAGTTGCTGTAGAAGGCGCGTCATCGTATGCACGTCCCGCAGATTGGGGACGTTGCGAAATACGTGCTCGCCGTCCGCCAGGAGGGCCGCCGTCATGATGGGCAGCGCCGCGTTCTTTGCGCCGCTGATCGGCACGGCGCCGACGAGCCTGTTTCCCCCAACGATTCGGATACTGTCCACGACGCCCCCTGTTAGCCCGTGGCCCAAGTTCGGGCAACTTCAGGCAAATAGCAGTCCTAGAGCAAACGAAACGAAGCCCAGAAGAGCGCCCCACGCCGGGCCACGCGCGGTCGCCCAGTGAAAGCGTCCGGCCGAGTCGAACCCGCGCCGCGCCAAGGAGACCAACGCCCCGACCCAGACGGCCATTCCCAGCAAGAGCACGAGCCCCCAGAACGGATCTGGAGACACCTCATCGCTGAGGAGGCGCCGATGGTCGCCGGCCAACTGCTCAGCGCTCAGTCGAGCATCGACCGCAGCGCTGCGATCCATGGCAAGGAGACGAGCAATCTGGTCATTTGCATTCTCGCGCGCCGGGTGAGAGCCCGTATAGAGCGTTCGAGTAGCTGCAATCCCGCCCGACAGCGACCGCCACGCCAAGAGGGCAAGGTTGATATCTCCGTCGGCCTCGAGCTCTTCGGCGAGGGACTCCAATTCGGAGATTGCTTTGGTGTGGTAAGGGCTCAGTGGCAGAGCCCATCGGATGGAGCGACGGTAGTGCTCGATCGCTCGGCCAGGACGACCGTCGTGACGGTAAGCGTTCGCCACTGCCAGCTCCCCGCGAGACTCCGTTGCGACGCGTCCGAAAAGCACGGTGAGTACGGCGATGATCGCGATCCCAGCCACGATGCCAGAGCGCGCCCACACGGACCTCACAAGAAGTCTCTGCGGCGGAAAATCAGCGCGGCGATGAAGAGCGTGGCTCCAGCGTAAAGAACTGCGTAGCCCATCGACGTTGCAATGTAGGTCAAGGGTTCGCCGTAGGTGGCGGTCTTAGTCACCAGCGTGTTCCGACCCGGGACGAAGAGATTGAAGTTGGGAAGGAACTCGGCCAGCCAACGGAGCAGGGACTTCATGGCAGGGCTCAAAACCCGAGTCTCCATCGCGACCATGTCGTGTGCCGCTCGCCCAACCAGCCAAACCCCAAACGTAAACGCACCAGTGAGAAAGGGAGTCGAAAACGATGAGAACAAGAGCGCTACCGCCGTCAAAATGAGCACTTCGCCGAGGCTCAGCAGTAGGGAAGCGAGCAGCTGAAAGAGCTCGACTTCCACAGTCGAGCAAATCCAAGCCGATGCACCGAGTGCAACCAGGGACCAAATTGGCACGACCAGCGTTCGGTCTTTGGCCACTAAAAACGCGATTCCAAGACCGACCAGCAGGGCGAGCGGAACGGCGATCACGAGCCTAGTTGACGCCTCTGCTTGAATGGCGGTCACCAGGAGCTGCAGGGCCCCCATGATCGCGATGAACACCGCACAGGTCGCGACGATGCCGAAGTACTTGCCCAGCAAGAATTCGAAGCGCGCAATTGGCTTGGGAAGAATCACGTACAGCGTCTTCCGTTCGATCTCTTTGTAAAGGAGCGAGGAGCCGAGGAAAATCGCAACCACCACCGAGAACAGCGAGATCGACGCGAGCCCGAGATCGGTGACGACCCTCATCTGCTGGTCGAGCGACAGCTCCCCCAGCGCCAAGGTCAGCGCGAGGACGCCCGCCCCAAGCACGAGAACGCCAAACAAAACCCGGTCGCGCACGGCTTCGCGATAAGTATTTAGAGCAATGGCATAGATTCGCGCGACGCTCACGGGCCCATCCAGTATGCGCGCCCGGTCACGAAGTGACTCAGGACGTTGATCGCCATCAGCAACATGACAGCCGACGTCAAGGTACTGGCGATTTCGAGCCAGCGTGAACTTTCAGGCCGCTGTGCGAGACCCCAGGCACGAAACGAAGCCGCAATTCCTTGCGACAAGAAGAGCCCCAGCGCGCCGAGCCCAAGCACATAGAAGACCATGACGGCTGGGCGTGACAGAAACTCGCGCAATAGCTCGTACTGACTGATGGCGACCGGTCCTACGCGGACGGTCATGACCCAGTGCAGGACGAGCTGTGAGACGACGAGAGCCCACGCGAGCCCTCCGGCCAGCTTCTGAAGCCGACAGCAGCCGTGCGACCGGTACGGCCCGGCACTTTGGGCAGCCTCCGACCCGAAAATGCTCCAGCCGCGCGCGTAGGCTCCGAGCGAGCCCAAGATCAGCACCGTCCAGGTGAGAAGCGAAAACCAGCTCGCAGGCGACGCTTCGGCAAACGAGGTTCCGCCGCGGAGCGCAGGCCAAAGCCGGGCCAGCTCCAAGACGAAAAGGACGCCGAGGGGCCAGACCGTGAGGGCGATGTGGCTGCGATAGCGCGGCACGGACTACTACCTAACGCTCAGGTGTTTCGCTGGTCAATTTACTTCAATCGCGGGACCTTGCTCGAGCCGTCCGTCCGCCGCCTCAGGCCCAGAAGTGTGAGCGGCTCGTCGGACAAAGTCAGCCGAATCCGGTCGCCAATCCCGATGGCGTACACCTTCTGGGTACCGTCGAGGAAGATCCGCCCCTTGGTCATGCGGCTGGTGATCT
>Ga0265306_10001550_pt1 | contig 11221 bp, 8 predicted proteins | sample Helome_3_FD_192493 | JGI IMG/M metagenome (GOLD analysis project Ga0265306, IMG submission 192493) | Marine sediment microbial communities from subtidal zone of North Sea - Hel_20160420 (Illumina Assembly) | ecosystem: Environmental > Aquatic > Marine > Subtidal zone > Sediment ...
TGTCATCCAATGTGACCTTAAACGAGTCTGTTTTAATTGATGCCCGCTCGGCAGGGAGATTTAAGGGAATTGCTCCTGAACCAAGAGCAGGATTACCAAGCGGACATATCCCAGGTTCTATTAATTTACCCTATACCGAAGTCCTTGAGAATGGAAAATTCAAATCCAGGGAAGATCTTTCGGGGATATTCAATAAATTGATGATTAATGAAAAACCCCTGGTTTTTAGTTGCGGTTCAGGAGTTACGGCTTGTATTATTTTAATGGCTAGTGCGTTGGTATTAAAGAATGACAAATCTGTTTATGATGGTTCATGGACAGAATGGGCCCAAATTAAAAAATAAATGAAAAATCTGATTTACCTTTTACTGGCTTGTGTTTGCTCTTGCAATCCTGCCCCGGATAAAAAAGCAACAGCCGGGGTATCTGAGCAGGTTAGTACTACTCAAACTTCATTGATAGTTCTTGGCAATGTGCAGGACGCAGGTTCGCCGCATATTGCCTGTAAAAAAGAATGTTGCCGCGCACTTTTCCAAAATCCGGATGACAGCAGAAAAGTAGTGTCTTTGGGTGTTGTTGATCCTGAAAATAACAAGAAATATCTGTTTGACGCAACTCCTGATATGCCGGAACAGTTGAAAATATTAAAAAACTACCTCCCAAAAAATACAAACGAGATAGTTGATGGTATTTTTCTGACACATGCTCATATTGGTCATTATACAGGCCTGATGTATCTTGGAACAGAAGCCTTGGGTGCTTCAAATGTCAATGTGTTTGCAATGCCTGTAATGGATTCCTATTTAAGGAATAACGGTCCCTGGAGTCAGCTTGTTGGGAATCAGAATATTTCTTTGCAGGCTCTGAATAATGGACGGCTAATATCGCTCGCTTCAAATTTAAGCGTAATCCCATTTCTTGTGCCACATAGGGATGAATATTCAGAAACTGTAGGATATAAGATAATCGGTCCCAATAAAACGGTGCTTTTTATCCCGGATATTGATAAATGGCATAAGTGGGATACCAATATTGTCGATGAGATATTACAGGTAGACTATGCTTTCCTTGATGCGGGATTTTATAGTGAGGAGGAAATAGATAACAGGGATATTTCTGAGATTCCACATCCAACGGTATTGGAGAGCATGGCACTTTTTGATAAATTACCTGCTCAGGAAAAAAATAAAGTTTGGTTTATTCATATGAATCATACCAATCCACTGCTCAACCCAAATAGCGCAGAATCTAAAGAGGTTTTGTCAAAAGGGTATCATATAGCCCGATTTAAAGATATATTTCCACTATAGAAAGGTTCAGTCCTCCTGAGTTTTGGAAATCACATAAATTGTATCTAATAATTTTGGAGTTAATTTTTGGGAGCACCGGGGCTCGATACTGTTGCTATCCCAGCTGCGAAAACTTACTTCTTAAGCAACCTACATAAGTGATTTTCCTATTGGAATAGACTTCAGATTAAGGTGGCTGAACTGCAAAAATTTAAAGTCTTTAGTCCAAAAATTGAAAGACCTAAAAAGTCCCTTTTCTGTTTAAACTTTAGATCGGAAAAGGTCAAAAATATGGTGCAGATTTCGTAACTTTATTACACTTTTAAAACCCAATTATTATGTGCAGATTTGTAGCCTATTTAGGGAGTCCAATAATCGTTGAAGATATACTAGTTAAGCCGGCAAATTCATTGGTTCATCAAAGTTATGACGCTGAAGAATCTTTTATGACAGTAAATGGAGATGGTTTTGGCTTAGGTTGGTATTATAAAGATATTCAGGAAGAACCTGGATTATATAAATCGGTGTTACCAGCGTGGAATGATCAAAATTTATTGAACAATGCCTCCATCATTAAAACTACTTGTTTTTTGGCGCATATTAGAGCGGCCACGACTGGTGGTGTTTCCCAGGAAAATTGTCATCCTTTTAAATACAACGAACATTTATTGATGCACAATGGGGGTATACAAGATTTTGAGAAAATAAAACTTGACTTGGTATCTCTTTTAGATGAAGAAGCGTTTTTATGGATTCAAGGACAGAGTGATACCCAATATATTTTGGCTTTATTCATGACGAATTTCAGGAAAATGGGTATTGAAAAACCCGCAACTCCAGAAGAATTAGTTGCCTGCTTCAACAAGACCTTTAGCGATATAGAAAATTTAAAACAAAGCAAGGGAATAAATAGCACATCCAATTATAATATTGTGCTGTCAAACGGCCATCGAATGATCGCTACACGCTATAGCACTGATGCCGCTTCGGACAATCGTTCCCTTCATTTTACAGAAAAGATCGCTTGCAGTTTTAATGATGAAACTGGAGATCTTGAAATAGAAGAGGGTATCGTTAAAAGGAGTGCCGCTTTAATTTCGTCGGAAATGTTGACAGATGACAGGAATTTATGGAAAGAGATCCCTACCAACCATGCCGTATTTATTGACAGTGATATGCAAGTATCTCTACATAAATTAGCGGAAGTTACAGACTGCGCAATGACATAGGTACATTATTTGCAATGGTATTTCAATTTCATTTTAAGCAATAATATACGCTTTATAGTAAAATATGGGGATATTCATTTTTGCGAAATTAAACTCTTGTTAGCAATAAGAAATTTGATAAATACCAAAATAAAAACATAGCTACTTTTTAATTCTATATAGTAACGAATTGAATTTTAAATTTTTATACCATGAAAAAAGATTTTGAAACTAAATTTACAGCTTGGGCATTTATTTTTGCATCCATTTTATTATGGGGTGGTTGGGCACTTTCACCACATCATATAGGTGAGTATATCGTTGCATCAGACTTTACTGCTATTAATGAAGATCTATGGTATTGGATATGGATGTTTCGGTTTCATATTTTTGGCTGGGTAACCATGGCAATAGCTATTTTTGCTCTAGCCTCAATTACAGCTAAAAAACCCTACAGGGTTGTTCTAGTGCCTGGTGCAGGAATGGTGGTGATTGGAACGATGACCCTGGCTATTGCTTCTGCATTTTATTACAATTTCGGGGCCTGGGGAGTCGGTAAAACTATGGGCTTATCAGCGGTTGAAATTCAGGAATTCATGGATAACATCCTTTACACAAACCAATATGTTACTTGTTTTGTGCGGTTTGGACGAATCTTTTCCGGCGTTGGTTTAGTACTATTAGGTTTCGGATTTGTAAAATGGAAAATTGTCCACCCATTGTTGGGATGGTTTACCGTTTTATTAGGTCTAGTGGCAATGGGCATAATCATGGGCATACCAGACAACTTTGAAATTTATAAGCCAGTATTTCATGTGAAAATAATTTGGCTACTAATTATGGGAGTTACAATTTTACTAAAAGGGGTTAATCTTCCTGAACCAGAATCCTGATATTTAGCTTCAGACTATTTTGGCGATTGGTCTTCACAATGATATAAGTGAGGCCTATGGTTTTATGGAGTAAAGGTTACATCTTCCTAATCCACAAATTACCCCCGGTATTTTTATAGGTAAGTGGCATTTCCTTAAAAGCTGCCTTATGATGTTGATGAATGTAATCTGAAAAGAGTAATATTTCAAAGTTATTATTATAACTCAAAAAGGCCCGTAATAAATAGTCTTCGTTCCAATTACGTCCTTCAGAAACCCAACTTTTAGGATATTCAAAAGGATAGAATACATCGTGAAAGTGAATAATAACACCTGGTTTTAGACTGGGCAAAATTTTAAAAATCTCATAATTAACATCGCTTCCCGTTTTTGAGACATGGCTGCTATCAATAAATAGAATGTCATTACTTTTTAAATCACGAAATTTTTCCAATTCAACTTTTTGAACTTTTGTGTCCAAAACTGTACAATTATCCCTGTCAGTATCTTTAATTAGACGATAAAGCCTTTGTGCGTAAGGCTCAATAAATGTAAGGTTTATGTCATTTACGAAAGTCTCTCTTGTATCCAGCATTACTGCTGAAGAATGTCCGGATCCAATCTCTATAATTTTTTTGGGTTTAAAATGTCTGATAAAAGAATAAAGGACTATAGCATCTGTATATGCATAGGCTCCGTTGTTAAAACAATATCTAAGTTTATCCGATTTTTCATCCTTAAAAGGCATTTCAGGATAATATTTAGAAAATTCTTTTAACAATAAAAGTTGATTCTCAAGGTTCAAATTTATTCCCAAAATAGAATCTTGTGCTACATCTTCCCATATCTGGTCCTCAAGTTCAATAAGTTCACCTCCGGATACAATAGGGGAGTAAAAATGTCCAAACGGGTATTTACTACGTGGCTCGTATTTTCCCCATTTAACAAAGGTTCTAATTACAATGATTATAAAGTTAAATACTCTACTCATTTTAAATCTTAAACTAAGTTTTACGCAATATTGCTAAAATAAATTTGTCATAAACTTCAGCTCGTAAACAATAAAATTTATTAGAGCGAATAAATAAGTTGATAACTGAGATAAATGTTTAATCTGTTCCTTTATATGATTCGATTTAAGGCTTCCAGCATCAATTTATTTCCGGTATCCGGTTTTTCTGAAAGAAGTAATGGGGTTATAATACCTACAGCATCCTTTACCATAGTAAGAGATTGGGTTACTGTTTCCTTTGATTTTTCAGAATTCGTTATTCGCATTTGAGTACCATAACGCGCCATTCCAATAAAATGATTCAGTAACAGTTTTTTGTCCTTGTTAAGTCCAGCAAGGATGGAACAGGTTTCTTCAGCATATTTATCTCCCCTGCTAATGTATTCGAAAAATGCTTTTCTTAAATCTGGATTATAAACAACCCCATAAAGGCCGTCTGCCAATATATTCGTAGTCTGTGTTCCTAAGTGCCGTGTTTCATAGAACTTTTGGATGGCTTTACCTATTTGTTTCTTATTACTAAAATCCGTTATACTTGCAAGATTATTACTCAACCTTAGTACATCATTAAAAGCAGCTGTCATTCCCCCGCCTGTTAAAGGATGTCTCATATTTAATGCATCACCTAAAATAACAGCGCCCTCTTTTTTGATGGGGTTAGCCGGAAGTCGGTGGTTAGGAAAAGTCTTGAACTTACCCTCTTCTACCGTTGCTTTAAATGCTTTACGAGCAGATTGGGGTATTGCATTTTCAAACTCTTGCAAAAGGAATTTCTTAAAATCCCTGCCCATCCTCGGAGGTTTTTCTCCTTTAAAATCTATTAATACCCTCCATGATGTAGAAGTCACAGGATATATGACCATTGGGGGATTATCACCCATAACAAGATGCCCATGATTTGCATAGGGTAATTCGCAATTTTTTAAAAGTAACCCTAAGAAATAGCCATTCAATTTATTAACAGGCTTAGATAATTTTTCCCGAAAAGTTGATAAAGGTCCATCTGTAAGAACAGTAAGTTCTGCATAAACCTGCTCTTCTTCAATTGCATCCTTACGTTTGAAACTTGCTCCGACTATTGTGTCCTTTTCATCAATTAAATCCGTTACATCGCCTTCTATGACCCGGACATTATCAAGGGCCCATACATGTTTTCGTATATTCTGTAAAAACGCCCCATTCCTAAAACCATATCCAGAAGGTTCCCCGTTTTTATTTGGATAAGGAATAACATAATCCTGCCCTTCAAAAATAATATCATAACCATAAACAGGCTGGGCATCAATATGGTCTATAAAAGAAGTAAAACCCATCTCACCAAGCTTCTGAACTCCTCCTGGTTGTAATAATTCACCTATGATGACATCTCTTTCACTTAAGTCTCTTTCAACAACCACAATGTTTTTTCCCGTTTTGGCCAAATTGGCAGCCAAAGTTGCACCGGCAATACCAGCACCAACAATTAGGACATCAACTTCATTATTTGCTCCGGTGTTTGACATTTGTCTTTTATAAATATCCTAAATTCCAGTTTCCCTTTTTGTTTTCCTTTCAAAAAACTTGAGTAAAGGAAAAAAGATAGAATCATTAATATTAAAACCATACAAAGATATCGCTTTTGGGGCTAAACCTAAAAAATTCATTTGTTTTTGTTCTCTGCAAAGAAGGATAAGTATACATAAAAGCAATTATTCAAAACTAAATTGAATTATATTTACATGGTAATTTGAAACCTTCGACTTACAATTAATTATCCTTGTACAGAGGCCTAAGATTTAACTGACTTAAATTGAAATTTGTTATCCGATAATGGTCAATCCCAAGCAAAAAGTTGAGCTGGCTATCCAAAAAGTTTACGGTTGGATGGCTGCAAATCAAACCGAAGAAGGAACCTGGCCTGTTCCGTATGACGGTCCTTTTTTTCTTTTACCATTATACATTTTTGCCATGAGAATATGCGGGCAGCCTATGACTATGGTAACAAAAACCAAGATGAGTAGGTATATACTGAGACATCAATTGGCAGATGGCAGTTTTGGTATTCATCAGGAATCAAAAGTGGGTACGATTTTTACCAGTGTAATTAATTATGTGGCTTTACGCTTTTTAGGTCATTCTGCTTCAGAATCCGAATTAAAAAAAGCATTAAATTGGATACATGAGAAAGGAGGACCATTGTACTCCGCAAGTTGGTGCAAATTTATACTGTCATTTCTCAGTTTGTATTCTTATAAAGGGGTTGCTCCTGTGCCCCCTGAGTTGTATATGTTACCCAGCTGGTTTCCGTTTCATCCCCGTAAAATTTCAGGTTATGTAAGGATTATTTATTTACCGATGTGTTACTTCTATCGTGAACGTTTATCCATAGAACCAGATGAACTAATACTCCAATTAAGGAAGGAATTATATCTCCAACCCTATGAGCAAATTAATTTTGCCAAACATAGAGGGACCTTTGCAGACACAGATAATATATTTCCTGAAACCAGAATATTTAAAATCTCTATGTGGTGGATCAAAAGAATTGATCCCATTATCCCCAAGTATATCAAAATGAAAGCACTGGCACTTGTATATGAACACATAGAATATGAGGATGAAAATTCAAGTTTTATAAGGCAAGCGCCCGTAAATGCGGTTTATAATACGCTGGTATACCATTTTAGAGGGGAACAGGAGAAACTGAAAAAATCCTGGGAAAAACTACCCCTATATTTATGGGAAAATGATGATGAAATATTGATGCAGGGCTTTACTAACACTTATACCTGGGACAATGGATTCTATTTGCAGGCTATGGGTAAAGAATGTACTGATCCAATGTTAAAACCTTTGGCCCTTAAGACCCGTAAATTCTTGTTGGATAACCAGGTAATGAAGGAGCTGGAAAACCCTTTTAAATACCACCGTCTTCCCAGGGCAGGTGGCTGGACTTTTAGCTATCTGGACAATGGTTGGGTGGTATCTGATTGTACTGCAGAGGCCATTAAAGCACTTTTGGAAACCGAAGGCTTAGGCGACGAATTATTATCTGATGCAAGAATAAAAAAAGCCATAGGTTTTATAATGCTACTGCAGGGCGATGACGGAGGATGGACCAGTGTGGACAAAGCCATTGGAAACCCCAAGCTGGAGTGGTTTAATGCGGCAAATGTATTTGTTGATATTATGGTTGATCATTCTTATGTAGAATGCACGGGTAGTATTATTCAGTGTTTTGTACAAATAAAACAAAGCAGACCCCATTTGTTTACTAATGAAATGGAAAAAGCGATGGAACGTGCCGTTAAATACATTTTGAATTCCCAATATAAAGATGGAAGCTGGGAAGCCTTATGGGGCCTGTGTTTCACCTATGGAATTTGTTTTGTTGTAGAAGGACTGACCATGTATGGAATGAATAAGGACCATAAGGCAATACAGAGTGCATGTACCTACCTATGGTCCAAACAAAAAGAAGATGGCGGTTGGGGAGAAGCACAGGAATCTGCCCTTGCGAGGGAATATATTCAGGCAGATGCCAGTGTAGTTGATCAAACAGCTTGGTGCATACTCGCATTATTAAACGGAGGTTATGCTGAAGATCCCCGGTTAATTAAAGCCATAGACTGGCTTATTGACCAACAACTTGAAGATGGTGACTGGCCGGTGCAGCCAATGAGCGGATTATTTTATAAAACAACTATGGTTTCTTACAGAAACTACAAGCGCTATTTCTCACTATTGGCATTAAAGAAGTATAGACAAGAACTGAATCCTAAAGTGGGGTAAATCCTCGATTTTTGGTTGCCTGATTAAGCTTTCATCATAAAGAAATTACTATCTTTTAGGTAATATATTAAATACTTTACCAATTATGAAAGAGAAAAATTATGCAGGAGTTGGTATTGCCCTTGGCGCCGGAGTTGGAGGAGCAATCGGAGTAGCAATAAACGAAATAGCTGTTGGTGTCGGAATTGGAGTAGCTCTTGGCGTTGCAATTGGAGCTGGATTGAATAAGAAAAGAAGTAAGGAGAATACAGATCAATAATCATTATACCTGAATTCTAATTAGGAATATAATATAAACAATATGAAAATTAAAACTAACAAAACCAACAGAAGAAAATTTATTAAAGGATCCACTATTCTAACTGCGGGACTTTTCTCAACCCCGCTAATAAGCCTTGCAAATAAAAAATTTGTTCCTAATTCAGATGGTCTCTATATAATTGGGCCAAAAGAAGGATATGCACCGCAAATCGGCACTCTTTTATCTACCATGACCATGATGCGGGCATGGCTGATACATAGTGTTAAAGATTTGACGGTGGAACAATTGGATTTCCAAATTGATGAACAGTCAAATTCTATTGGTGCCATGCTGCTTCACCTGGCGGCTACCGAAAGGTATTATCAATTAAACACCTTTGAAGAGTTGGAATGGGGTACCTGGAATGAGGAAATAAAAAAAGAGTGGGATGTACCTATGGGTCTGGGGGAAAAAGGGCGAGAGCAGATTAAGGGTAATAAAGTAGAACACTATCTTTCCAAATTGGAGGAAGTAAGAGAAAACACTAAAAAAGAATTTGCCAAGAGAGACGATGATTGGCTTAATAAGACTGAACCATTTTTCCAGGACCAACCTACTAATAATTATTGTAAGTGGTTTCATGTATGCGAACACGAATCAAATCATAACGGTCAAATAAAATTCATTAAAAAAAGATTACCCGTTTAAAAAATAAGTAGCCAGGAAAGTAGTATTTGAAACATTATACAGAAAATACCTTAAAAAAATGATAAGAAAAGAAGATGTCGAAAAATTCATCAGGCCATAATCATTTAAAGAAATAGGAAAAATGCTTAAAGGCATTTATCTTTCACACCCGTAATAATTAATCCTGTTCTTCTTTAAAATTCAAATTATCATAAATGATTATTATCAGAACTGCATTTGTAGCCGTTGTATTTTCTCTCTTGACTGCCAATTTCTCCATAATTTATTCCCAGGACTTTTCTTCGTTGGAATACCGAAATGTAGGACCATACAGAGGAGGGCGAGTTACGGCTGTAGCAGGTGTTCCATCTAAACCTTCCACCTTTTTTTTAGGTGCTACCGGAGGTGGTGTCTGGAAAACGGAAGATTATGGCACTTCCTGGCTTAATGTTTCTGATGGTTTTTTTAAGACCCCTTCCATTGGGGCAATTGCAGTTGCCCAAAATGATCCAAATATCATCTATGTTGGAACAGGGTCAGACGGTTTGCGAAGCAACCTGATTGAGGGTAAAGGCATGTATAAATCTATTGATGGCGGTAAAACCTGGGTAGAAACCGGGCTTGCAAAGGTTGGGCAGATCGGAGCGGTAAGAATTCATCCCAATGACCATAATACGGTGTACGTTGCCGCAATAGGATACGCTTTTAATTCAAATCCTGAAAGGGGCCTTTACAAAACCACAGATGGAGGCAAGACCTGGAAAAACATTTTATTCATTTCTAATAAAACCGGAATTTCCGATATAGAATTGATGCCTGGCAACCCCAACATCATTTATGCAGCCGCATGGAAAGCGGAACGTAAGCCATGGACGATAATTAGCGGAGGAACACCCAAAGAAGGAGGCATCTATAAATCTATTGACGCAGGCAAAAACTGGAATAAAATTGAGAGTGGGCTTCCGGCAAAGCTGATTGGTAAAATTGACCTGGAAGTATGTCCGGCAGATTCCAAGTTACTCTATGCATTAGTTGAAGCCCCTAAAGAAGAAGGCGGCTTGTATATTTCAGATGATCATGGTGAAACCTTTGAACAAGTATCTGACGATAAAAAAATACGTACCAGACCTTTTTATTACACAAACGTAAAAGTAGACCCACAAAACCCAGACATAATATATAGTCTGGCCACAGACTATATGAAATCGATTGACAGGGGAAAAACCTGGACATTACTCGCCTCGCCACATAGCGATAATCACGATATGTGGATCAATCCTTCAAATTCAGATCTTTTTATTCAAAGTAATGATGGTGGAGCAAACGTAACTCATAATGGAGGTAAAAGCTGGTCTAGTCAATTCAACCAACCTACGTCAGAAATTTACCAGGTAGAGGTAGACAACCAATACCCATACTGGCTCTATGGAGGGCAGCAGGATAACTATTCCACTGTGGCAGTGCCCAGTATGGCTCCTTATGGAATTCAGGTACCCGGAATAGGTTATATCATAAATACAGGTGGTTGTGAAACCGGACCGGCAGTACCTCATCCAACAAATCCCGATATTGTTTACTCCAATTGTAAAGGCCGATTTACGGTTTTTAATAAAAAAACCGGAACCGAAAAATCATTTTACATAGGAGCTTCAAATATGTACGGGCATAATCCAAAAGACCTGCAATTCAGATTTCAGCGGGTATCCCCTATTCTGGTTTCTCCTCATAATCCAAAAGTTATTTATCACACATCGCAATATGTACATAAAACCACTGATGAAGGTAAAACCTGGAAAATCATTTCCCCTGACCTCACAGCTTTTGCAGCAGATAAACAAGTAATATCCGGAAGTCCGATTACTAGAGACATCACAGGTGAAGAATTCTACAGCACTATTTATGCCATACAGGAATCGCCTTTAGAGGAAGGACTAATTTGGGTTGGTGCCAATGACGGACCTGTTCATGTAACCCGGAATGGTGGTAAAACCTGGAAAAACGTAACTCCAATAAACCTCCCCCCAGGTGGCAGGGTAGATGCCATTGAGCCCTCGTCGCATAATCCGGCCAAGGCCTATGTTTGCGTTCTTCGATATCAGTTAGGCGATCGGAAGCCTTATATCTATAAAACCGATAATTAT
>Ga0265306_10001551_pt1 | contig 11220 bp, 8 predicted proteins | sample Helome_3_FD_192493 | JGI IMG/M metagenome (GOLD analysis project Ga0265306, IMG submission 192493) | Marine sediment microbial communities from subtidal zone of North Sea - Hel_20160420 (Illumina Assembly) | ecosystem: Environmental > Aquatic > Marine > Subtidal zone > Sediment ...
TGGCAAAAGCTCCACAAGTTTGAAGTTCCGACGCCTACACTTGCATTAGCTGCTTCGGCGGCCTTCCCTTTTCTTCTCGTCTCAGGACCTTTTGGCTATCGGGTCGGTTCCGGGACATCTGCAATCGGTCACGCACAGTGTGGGACCACGATATCAAGGGAAACCAAGATGAATATCTTCGTTGGCAATCTGCCATTCTCCGCAACAGAAGGCGACCTCCGTCAGCTCTTCTCCGAGTACGGCACGGTTGATTCCGCCGCCGTCATCACCGACCGTGACACCGGCCGTTCGAGAGGCTTCGGGTTCGTTGAACTCGCAGACGACGCTCGCTCATCCGATGCCATCAGGGATCTTGACGGCACGGATCTCAACGGTCGCAACATCAAGGTCAACGAGGCGAAGCCCCGTACCTGAGTACCGCTCAGTGGTGCGGGTGACTCCCGAACGGAGTCACCCGCACACCGAATACGAACGTGAGGCAGTCAATGGCCCACTTCAGTGACGACGCTGACTACGAGGCAGAGCGCAAGCGCTCCGACGAGGAGTACGAGCGTCAACGGAAGGTCGATGCCGAGGAATACGAGCGTCAACGAAAGGTCGATCGAAAACAGGCCGACGTTGACCGCCAGGCCGGCAGGGATTCCAGGGCCGCCCGGGATTCCGAGGACTGACAACACGAAACGGAGCATCGCACGCCGATGCTCCGTTTTGCGTGTGAACCCCCCCAGCTAGCTACTCGCCGGTTTGTCCGTCCACCGATTCGCGCAAGAGGTCTGCGTGTCCGTTGTGACGCGCGTACTCCTCAATCATGTGGAGCAGCATCCATCGCAGGCTGGGGGCGCGCCCATCGGGCCACGTGCGGCGACCTCGTTGTTCGAGGTCGCCCCTGGCCAGCGCCTCATCGAGCAGCGTGTCGGAGCGTTCTACGGCGCCTCGCCAGAGAACCAAGAGGTCCTCCGGCGTGTCATTGGCTGCCGAATGCCATTCCCAGTCCGGATCCGTCTTCCAGTCGACCGAATCCCATGGCGCCGACTTCTGTCGGTCGAACAACCACTGGGAGAACCAGTAGTCCTCGACGTATGCCATGTGCTTGACCAGGCCGCCCAGCGTCATCGTGGACGCCGCGACCGTTGCCCTCAAGCCCGCACTGTCAATCCCTGAGCACTTCCACGCGAGGGTGGCGCGCTGGTAGTTCAGATAGCCTCGAACCGAAGCGACTTCGTCTTCGGCGATCGGTGGTTCCGGTCGCCCGTGCTCGTCGAGATCGGCCATGGTTGTCCTCCTGCGGATGTCGTCATCGGGCTGCACGTCACGATACAGAGCTGAGCTGTGAGCTTGGAGCCCCGGCACCCGCTCTGCTTCGAGGCTCCGCCTCTTCGCGTCTCTCCCGCAAGCGGGCAAGACGGTTGGGTGTTCGCTTTGCTCAGCCCTTCACCGCTCGCGCCATCGAGCAGAGAGGGGGATGTGAGATGGAGAGACGCGAGCGTCAGCGAGCAGAGAGGGGCGGCTCCTGGGCTCCGGCGCTCCGGGGGTTCTGTCCCTCAGGTGAGAAGGGACTCGAGTGCCGTGCGCACGCGCTTTTCGCTCACGCTTCCCTTCACGCCGATCGGCTGAGCGAACTGGCTCACACGGAGTTCTTGCAGCATCCACACCACCTCGATCAGTTCAGGCGACCATGTCAGGACCTCCGACAGCTGGTCGTGCTCGGCCTCGAGGCCGTTGATAATTGCCATGCGTTCCCTGTCCCGCTCGGGGTTTTCCGGGAGGCGGCGGAGCCGGTAGGCAATGCCTTCGAGGTAGCGGCGCAGGTCGTCCAGATGTCCTGCGCCAACCGCAGTGAGAAAGCCTGGGAAGACAATACGGTCCATCTGCTCATCGACGTCGTCGAGAACGTCACCGAACACCGCATCCGGCGTGGTGTCGATCGCCCGGTTCGCATCCTGGAGCGCATCGAGTACTGCCACCGCATTGGTTCCAACACCTTGCACCGCGTCGGCGAGCTCCGAGCGAACCGAGGCGATGAGCGAATCGAATCCCTGGCCGTCCCAGACAGCGTCGTGCGAAGCCATGACGTCATCCACGGCACAGGTCAGGCAGTCCTGCATCCACTCGTCCCTGTCCGCATATGGGCTCCCTACGATCGGCACGGGACCGTGTGCGTCAAGGACAGAGCGCAGAAGGCGCCTGGGAGAGGGAAGCTGCATCATGACCAGCTTTCGCAGGCCGGGCCACATGACCTCTGCCTGCTCATCCGCAGTTGCCATCAGCCGGACAGAGACCGAGCTCCCCATATCGACAAGTGCTGGGTACGCCACGACAGAGTGGCCTGGCCCCTCCATCGAGGTCGTCATGGGCAGGCTGCCGAAGTCCCACGTCGTGATTCCGTCCCGTTCGAGTTCGTGCGTTGATTCGGCAAGGGAGCTCCTCGCTGCCTCCCGGAGCTCGGTCCGCAGGTCAACGAGGTCGTCTCCGGTCGCAACTACTGAGCCCTCGCTGTCGACGATGTGATATCGGGGTCGCAGATGGTGGGGAATACGATCTGCGTCGAAGTCGTCTGGGCGCACGATCGTCCCACTTCTTCGGCTGAGCGTCTTTGCCAGGGATTCTGCCAGGCGCCCGTCGGAAGGACTGACCTGGGAAACGACCTCGCGTGCAGAGTCCGGCACTGGTGCGAACTGCTTGCGCAACGCCTTGGGAAGCGAACGCATCATGGCGATCACGATGTCGGTGCGAAGGCCCGGCACATTCCACTCGAACACGGCGGGATCAATGCGGTCGAGGGTCGCTGCTGGGATGTCGATGGTCAGGCCATCGTTCGGGCTCGATGGGTCGAATTCGTACGTCAGCGTCAGGGCGAGGTCCCCGTACATCCAGACTGGCGGAAACGCGTCTTCATCGATGCCAGCAGCGGCAGGGTCGATGATGTCGGCAGGGGAGAGGTCCAGGAGATGCGGACGCTGCTCTCGCTCCTCCTTCCACCACCGATCGAAGCGCCGCGCCGAGGACACGTCCAAAGGGATACGGGCATCGAAGAACTCTGCGATGTCCTCATCCGTTCTCAGGAGGTCGCTGCGACGCTCCCGCGCCTCGACCTCGAGCACTGCGTCGATCTCGGCTTCGTTGTGTCCAACGAATGCGTGGTGCGTTTCCCATTCTCCCGCGACAAGGGCGTGGCTGATGAACAGCCGCCGTGATTCGGCTTGGTCATAGCGCTCGTACATAACCGTGGAGTCGGTGGTGAGCGGCAGTCCGAGCAGGGACACGGACTCGCGTGCAACGGCCGAGCCGCGCTCAGCATCCCACCACGGATCTGACACCGACCTGTGGACCAGATGGTCTCCGACGCGTGCGACAACGTCCGGTTCAACTTGGGCGACACCGGTTGCCCAAGTTCTGGTGGTTTCCACCAGCTCGCCTGCCATGACCCATTCCGGTGCCCGCTTGAACAGCACCGACCCCGGCCTTATCGCGAAGCGGGCTCCGCGCGCGCCTCGGTACTCCCAGCCATCTGGGTCCTTCTTGCCGACCTGCGACAGCAGGCCGGCGAGGAGCGACTCATGGATCAGTTCAGGTGCTGCTGGCTTGCGGTTGGGATGCATCCTCATATCCCTCGCAACCCGTCGAAGCTGGGCACGGACGTCCTGCCACTCCCGGATCCGGCGCCAGTTCAGGAACTCCTTGCGGCACATCCGGCGGAACTGGCCAGATGTTCGGTCCCTGCGCTCCGTGGATATGAAATCCCACAGCTTCAGCCAGCTGAGGAAGTCGGACCGCTCATCCTTGAACCTGCTGTGTCGTTCGTCTGCGGCCTGCTCCTTGCCCGAGGGGCGTTCCCGTGGATCCTGGATGGACATCGCGCTCACGATTGTGAGAACCTCGTCGAGGCAGGCGTTTGCGTCGGCGGCAAGGAGCATGCGCCCAAGCCTTGGATCGACAGGAATGCGGGCGAGCTTGCGTCCGATCGGCGCCAGCCAGTCCGACGTGCCGCCTCGACCGGGGCGGACAGCGCCCAGCTCTTCGAGCAGCGCGGTGCCGTCGCGGATGCTTCGCGTGTCGGGTCGTTCGAGAAACGGGAACGCCTCGATGTCGCCAAGCCCAATGGCTGCCATCTGCAGCATCACGGATGCGAGGTTGGTCCTCAGGATCTCCGGATCGGTGAACTCGGCTCTGCCAGCGAAGTCCTCTTCCGCATACAGCCGAATACACACCCCTGGACCGAGGCGGCCGCATCGTCCCGCACGCTGCTGGGCCGACGCCTGTGAGATCGCCTCGATCGGAAGTTGCTGGACCTTGGTTCGCCTGCTGTACCGAGAGATCCTTGCCATGCCTGCATCAACCACATACCGCACGCCAGGAACGGTGAGGGAGGTTTCGGCAACGTTCGTGGCAACCACAACCCGCCTGCCCGTGTGCGACGAGAAGATGCGGTGCTGCTCGGCGATCGACAGTCGACCAAAGAGGGGCAGCACCTCTGTGTGGCGAAGGTTGAGTTCGGTCAGAGCATCGACCGAATCCCGGATCTCGCGTTCACCGGAGCAGAACACCAACACATCTCCCGTTCCCTCAATGCTCAGCTCCTGAACTGCGTCACAGATCGCCTGGCTCTGGTCCCTTGGTTCGGGGATCGCAGGATCGATGAGCGGGCGATATCGGACTTCCACAGGGAATGTCCGGCCTGCCACCTCGACGACAGGGGCACCCTCGAAGTGTTCGGCGAAACGTTCGGTGTCGATCGTCGCCGATGTGATGATGACCTTGAGATCAGGGCGGCGGGGGAGGAGCTGTTTGAGGTAGCCGAGGAGGAAGTCGACATTGAGTGATCGTTCATGCGCCTCATCGATGATGATTGTGTCGTACGCCCGCAGCTCTCGGTCGCGGTGAATCTCATTCAGCAGGATGCCGTCGGTCATCACCTTGATCATCGTGAGGTCGTCCACCGCGTCTGTGAACCGCACCTTGAAGCCAACAAGGCCCCCGACGCTGGTACCAAGCTCCTCGGCCACTCGTTCGGCGATCGACCTCGCTGCAATCCGCCTGGGCTGCGTGTGGCCGATCATCCCGTTTACGCCGCGCCCAAGCTCCAGACAGAGCTTCGGGAGCTGCGTGCTCTTGCCCGATCCGGTTTCTCCGGCAACGATGACGACCTGATGCCTACTGATGATGTCGAGCAGCTCGTCACGCCACTCGACAATCGGAAGACCGTCGGGATAGGCGATGTCCTTCGGGAGTGTGGCGGCGCGTGGGTGGGCGTCGTTGCTCATGTGGTGTCGAAGCCTACGGTTGGAACGGTGGCCCTATGAAGGTTGCTTGAGCGGGCTGCCGGCCTTCCACACGTGGGTAACGCGGCTGGGGTCACCCCACGATATGAACTCTGTCAGCGGATCGAAGTCGATGGCAATCACATCGGCATCAAAACCGTCCTTGAGCTGACCCGAGCGTGGTGCCTGCGGGCCGAGCGTCGCGGGTCCGTTCGCCGTCGCTGCCTCGATTGCGGCCAGCGGGTCCATGCCAACCTCGATGAGGTGGAGCATCTCGCGACTGTTCGTGCCGTAGAAATCTCCATGAAGGAAGATGTCGGTCCCCATGGCGATGGGGACACCGGCATCGATCGCCTTGGTGAGCCCCTCATCCTGGATCGCTGCCAGCTCTGAGAGCTTTGCGTAGGCGTAGTCTGGCATCTCGTCCGGCATGGACATGAGCATGCGTGTGATCCACAGCGTCGGAATGAGCATGGCTTCGGCCTCCAGTATTGCCACGATGGCCTCCTCATCGAGTTCATCCCCGTGTTCGATGGTGTGTACGCCGCATCGCAGGGCCGCCATGATGCCTGCTTTCCCCTCTGCGTGCGCGGCGACCACGCGTTCGGCCCTGGCTGCTTCATCGACGATGGCCCGGATCTCGTCGTCGGAAAACTGCTGATGGCTCCAATGGTCCACCTCGGACATCACCCCGCCCGAGGTGCAGATCTTGATGACCTTTGCGTTCTTCCTCAGGTTCTTGCGAACCGCCTTGAGCACTCCTGGCACGCCGTCGGCGACGTTCGAGAACTGAAGCTGGTCCCTGAGTGCATCCATCGCAGAAAGCGGGATCGAGTGGATGTCCGAGTGTCCTGCCGTGGGGGACAGGATGCCACCTGCCCCATACAGGTTGGGGCCGCGAACTCGGCCAGCCTCGATCTCACCCACGAGGTCAAGTCCGACGCCACCAACCTCCCTCACCGATGTGACCCCGCCATCGATCGTCCGTCCAAGATCCGCAGCAGCCCTGGATCCGTAGACGGCCTGGCCGCTGAGCATGTGGCCGTCGAGTTCCTCCGGCGTGGATACTCCGAAGTGCGAGTGGCAGTCCCACAGCCCGGGCATCACGGTTTCGACGACTGCCACCGGCTGCGGGGCATCAGCGGGAGCCTGTGCAGTCGGTCCGACATAGTCGATGCCGCGCTCGTCGAAGGTCACCGTGCCATCGGGAATCGGATCCCCGCGGCCCGGAATCAGCATGTGCGCGTCAATGCGGGTCTTCATCGAGCCTCCTCATGATCCTTCGGTCATACGGGTTGTTTGACGGCGGTCCCGGCCTGCCACACGTGGGTCACGCGGTCAGGGCTACCCCATGGGACACTGTCATCGAGCGGGTTGAAGTCGATGGCAATGACGTCGGCGTCGTAGCCCTCTTTCAGTTGACCCGAGAGCGGTGCTTGTGGACCCAGCGTGTCCGGTCCGTTCGCGGTTGCTGCTTCTATGGCTTCGAGGGCCGTCAGGCCTGCATCCTGTAGGAACCTGATCTCTGCGCCGTTCTGCCCGTACAGGTCGCCGCTCACGAAGATGTCCGTCCCGGCGGCGAACTTCACGCCTTTTGCCGCTGCGATCTTCATCCCTTGTTGCTGGCTGTCGGCCACGATCAAGCCCTTCTCGTAGGCGTATCTCGGGAGGATTTCCTCCATGCCCAGCAGCTTGTCGACCACAAACCGGGTGGGAACGAATATCGCTCCCTTTTCGATCATGAGGTCTGCGGCTTCCTCGTCCATGAACGAGCCATGTTCGATGGTCTTCACGCCGGCGCGCAATGCCGCCATGATCCCAGGCTTGCCGTGGCAGTGGGCGGCAACGATGCGCTCGGCTCGTGCGGCTTCCTCGACGATGGCCCTCAGCTCCTCATCGGAGAACTGTTGATGGATCGGGTGGTCGACCTCAGACATCACGCCGCCGGAGGCACAGATCTTGATCACCTTGGCGTTCTTCCTCAGGTTGATTCGTACTGCTCTTGTTACCTCTGGTACTCCGTCGCACAGCACACCGAGATGTTCCATGTGGTCGAGCGCATCGAGGGGGATCGAATGCACGTCTGCATGCCCGCCGGTCGTCGAGAGGATCTTCCCCGCTCCGTACACCGTCGGACCCGACACCTGCCCCGCGGCGATGGCGATCTGGATATCGATGCCGAAGCCGCCGACCTCCCTTGCGGAGGTGACACCGCCCATGAGGGTCCGGTGGAGGTCTCCGACCGCGCGAGCAACTCGCAGAGGGACTGTGTCAGTCATCTGCTCGACGATGTCTGGACGTGCCAATCCATCGAAATGTGCGTGAGATTCCCACAGGCCGGGCAGAACGACGGGAACAGATGTCACCTCTGCACTTGGCGTGGCGGGCGCTGAGGATGTAGATCCGGCGTACGTGATGATGCCGCCATCGAGGATGATGGTTCCGCCGTCGATCGGCTCGCCGCGGCCGGGGATGAGCAGATCGGCGTCGATTCGTACAGTCATGGACCTCCTTGATCGCCGCACACAAGCTACTTCATTTGCGGCGCTCACAAGCGGGCCGGTGGTGACTAGTCAGTTGGCCGTGGAGACTTTGTGTCTTGAGGATTTCTGGCTCCGGCCGTACCTTTTCCTCATCGACACGTGGACTCGATCATGGGGGCGAGTCGATGTGCCGGACAGGTCTGTGGGGAAGGCCGGAAGTGGTGGCTTCCGGCCCCTCACGGAGGTTCGGAAGGCTCTGCCCGGGGATGGGGGAATCCCCGGGTCTCCTGTTTTCGGAACAGCCATGAGCTGTGAGTCTTGAGACTCGAGTCCCGGCTGTGAGTTCTGAGTTCCGAGTTCCGAGTCTGCGCATGAGTTCGTTTCGCTCACGCCTTCTTCTTGGGCCCGCTTCGCTCCCTGTTGTTTCTGCCGTCTCTCCCCGGCGGGGAGAGACGCGAGCGAAGCGAGCAGAGAGGGGGAGCTGCGAGATCGGGCGGCCGATGACCGATGGTCGGCGGCCGCTTGCACTTCTGACTCGGGACACGAGGCTCGAGGCTCGCAGCTCGGACTACCCTGCCAATCCCCGTTGGAGCACATCCGCATGACCCCCATGAATCCCACGTATCAGCCCGATGAGGTCGAATCGCGTTGGTACTCCTTGTGGGAGGAATCGGGATCCTTCAGCCCTGAGGTCAACCCCGACGGCGAGCCGTTTTGCATCGTAATCCCACCACCGAACGTCACCGGCGTGCTCCACATGGGGCATGCGCTCGACCACTCCATCCAGGACGCCATCATTCGACGCAAGCGCATGCAGGGGTATGCGGCACTCTGGCTCCCAGGCATGGATCACGCAGGCATCGCAACCCAGAATGTCGTCGAGCGCGAGTTGCGGAACGAGGGCCTGTCTCGCCACGATCTTGGCCGCGAGGCATTCGTCGACCAGGTGTGGGCGTGGAAGGAGAAGTCTGGCGGCACGATCACCAACCAGATGCGCAAGCTCGGCGACTCGTCAGACTGGTCGAGGGAGCGCTTCACCTTCGACGAAGGGCTGAGCAAGGCTGTTCGCACGGTCTTTGTGACGTTGTTCGACGAAGGGCTGATCTACCGCGACGACCGCATCATCAACTGGTGTCCGCGATGTCACACGGCATTGTCCGAGATCGAGGTCGAGTACGAGGACGATCCTGGCGAACTCACATACATCCGCTACCCATTCGCCGACGGTACCGGCTCCGTGATGGTGGCAACGACCAGGCCAGAGACCATGCTCGGGGACACAGCTGTTGCCGTGCACCCTGACGATCCTCGCTACGCGGACGCCATCGGCAAGACCGTGATGTTGCCGCTCATGGATCGCGAGATCCCCATCGTTGCCGATGAGGGTGTCGAACTCGAGTTCGGGACCGGTGCCGTGAAGGTGACTCCAGCCCACGACCCGCTCGACTTCGAGATCGGTCAACGCCACGGACTCGAGTCGATCCAGGTGATCGACACCGAAGGCAACATCACACTGCGGGGCGGCGAATTCGCTGGTATGGATCGGTTCGAAGCACGAGAAGCCGTTCGATCCAGCCTTCGGGAACTCGGTGTGATCGAGAAGATCGACGAGCACCCCCACTCCGTTGGACATTGCTCCCGTTGCCACACCGTTGTTGAACCGATGCTGTCGCTTCAATGGTTCGTGAAGGTCCAACCGCTTGTCGGCCCGGCAATTGATGCCGTCAAATCTGGCGAAGCCCGTTTCATACCCAAGAGGTGGGAAAACAACTACTTCCGGTGGATGGAGGATCTCCATGACTGGTGCATTAGCCGCCAGCTGTGGTGGGGCCACCGAATACCGGCGTGGTACTGCGAAGCCTGCGGGGAAACAATCGTTGCAATGGACGATCCAACCGAGTGTTCATCGTGCGGGTCGACCGCCCTCCACCAGGACGAGGACGTGCTCGATACGTGGTTCTCCTCCGCTCTCTGGCCATTCAGCACCCTCGGCTGGCCGGAGGAAACGAACGATCTCGCGAAGTTCTATCCGACCTCGGTGTTGGTGACAGGATTCGACATCATCTTCTTCTGGGTTGCTCGGATGATGAAGATGGGAGTCCACTTCACCGATGAGGCTCCCTTCCCAGACATCGTCATCCACGGAATGATCCGCGATGGTGACGGGGTCAAGATGTCAAAGTCCACAGGAAACGCCCTCGATCCCCTTGAGCTCATCGAGGAGTACGGGGCCGACAGCGTGAGGCTTTCGCTCATCCAGTCGGCTGCCCCTGGCCACGACGTTCCGCTTGATCTCGAGCGCGTGGATGCCGCCAGGCGATTCGGCAACAAGCTGTGGAACGCGGTGCGATTCGCAGTCGAATTCATGGATGTCAAGCGGGTTCCGATCGATGGCGGATATCCGACGGATCCCGGTCCCGAAGATGCGTGGATCCTTGCACGGCTCGGTGGGGTCGCGGCCGAGATGGACCGACTGCTCGACGAGTATCGGCAGTCGGATGCCTACGGGGTGCTGTACAGCTTTGCATGGTCGGAGGTCTTTGACTGGTACCTCGAGATGGCCAAAACCGTTTCGTCAGACGACGGCGAACGAGCAGCGACGATGCGCCAGACGCTTGGTGTGGTCTTGCGCGACGTGCTCAAGTTGTTCCACCCTGTGATCCCGTTCATCACCGAGGAACTGTGGTCGAACCTCGCAGGTGGTCCCGAGCTGATGATCACATCATCGTGGCCGGCGGTTCCCGCGGTGGAGGCACCGCATCATGTTCGGTCCCTTCAGGAGATCGTCACGGGGGTCCGGAGCTTCCGTACGCAGCACCAGATCCCGCGCAGCACGGGAATCCCGGTCACGGTGGCAACCGACCAACCGGTCCCGCAATGGTGGCTCGATCAGCTGTCGTCGCTTGGCGACTGCACTCCGAGCGCAGGGGATCGACCCGACCCTGTCACCGGCTACTCCCGCTTGTCGGGAGGGGGCGTCGAGGCGTTCATACCTCTCGAGGGCATCATCGATGTCGAGGCGGAACGTCCTCGTATCGCCAAGGTCATCGCTGGACTCGAGTCCTCCATCGCCAGATCGCGCGGGAAACTCGATAACCCGAACTTCAGGGACAAGGCTCCAGCAGAGGTGATCGAGCAGGAAGAGGATCGCCTGGCTGAGGTCGAGGCCGAGCTCGTCAAACAGCAGCGCCAACTCGCTGAGCTCGGCTGACCGGTGACAGAGTTGTTTCCCCAGATCGAAGATCGTGCGGACGCAGAGGCGTTTCTCGATGACCGCATCGGGCAGGGGGTGAAGCCCGGTCTCGAACGCATCTCGGGTCTTATGGAGTTCATCGGAAACCCTGAGCTGACCTACCCGTCGATCCACATTGCCGGGACGAACGGGAAGACGACCATTTCGCGCATGGTGCAACAGATCCTGGGCGCCCACGGCCTGACCACCGGAGGCTTCACCTCGCCACACCTCGAATCGGTCGTGG
>Ga0265306_10001553_pt1 | contig 11213 bp, 12 predicted proteins | sample Helome_3_FD_192493 | JGI IMG/M metagenome (GOLD analysis project Ga0265306, IMG submission 192493) | Marine sediment microbial communities from subtidal zone of North Sea - Hel_20160420 (Illumina Assembly) | ecosystem: Environmental > Aquatic > Marine > Subtidal zone > Sediment ...
GCCTGTTTTCCATCCAGTTTAATATGGTGCAGCCGTCGGCTTCGCCCGATGGCGCCGAACAGCTGATGTATGGCATAACAGGGTCTCCGGCAATTGATTTATAATAAAGCATGCGGGCCTTTTCTTTGGGGAATTCTTTCAGTTCCAGGAGATGAACCATATAAATAGAGCAATCCCCTTCGAATAGATCACTGGTTTCCCTGAACTCGTTGATCCGCAGCTTGAATTTGTCGATGGCGCTGTTTTCACCTTCTGCTTCGATGAATAAATTAAATTCTCCATGACGACGATCCGTCTCTTTGGTATTTTGCTGATTGGTGGCGTGAAGAAATTTTCCGATGTAGATCATTGGGGTTCCTTTCTATAAAAACCGAAAAATTTGATAGCGGCTTGTTTTCGTTTAAGCTATCTTATCCCGTCTGGGTGCATTTGTCCAGAGGCTCTCGATTGCGGATTTTAGCTTTTCTTCCTCAATATATTTTCGTGGCAATTAGATATAGCTACAGATATCCACCATCCGGTCATTCCCGCAAAGGCGAGAATCCAGTAATTCCAAATCCAAATCGTTACAGTGTCGACCCGCAATATTTACAATACTGGGCGTCAGGATCGTGCCCTTCGGCGCTGCATTGCGGACAGGACTGGGTGGATACTGATTTTTTATACCCCTGGGTCAGCTCGGCGGTGACGATTCCGGTGGGCACGGCAATGATTGCGTAGCCGATGATCATGATCAGGGCGGCAAGCGTCTGGCCGAGGCCCGTTTGCGGCGATATATCACCGTAGCCGACCGTTGTCAGGGTTACGATGGCCCAGTAGATGCTCTGTGGAATACTGGTGAACCCGCTTTGTGGATCCTCAATGATGTACATTAAAGAACCAAATATTACGACCAGGGTTAGAACGACAAAAATGAAAACCGTTATTTTGCGGCTGCTGGCGCGCATAGCCCGCATTAAAAGCCGGGATTCCCCCACATACTGCACCAGTTTCAAAACCCTGAAGATTCGCAGAACCCGCAACACCCGGATGACCAGAAAATACTGAGTCCCCGGAAAAATCAGGCTCAAATAAGTCGGCAGGATGGCAAGCAGGTCCACCACGCCAAAAAAACTGGTCGCATAGGACAGCGGACGACCGATGCTGTACAAACGCAGAAGATATTCGATGGTAAAAAGAATAGTAAATACCCATTCCCCTATATAAAGCAGGTTGCCGTAAGATTGTCGAATGCTGCTGACACTGTCTAACATAACCAGGACAACGCTGATAACGATAGACAGAATCAGCAGAACATCGAATAATTTGCCCGCCGGCGTATCCGCTTCGAAAATAATCTCATGCAACCGGCTTTGTAATCGATTTGAAGAACTATTTCCTTTCATGGCATTCCTCGGTTATCGAATTTTAAAGGACAAAAATAGTCAATTCTGGATTTCGGAATTGAATAAGGAAAACGTCTTATTTTAGAACGTTGCCTTGCTTTCCCATGAGCTGTGAGCTATCAGTTATGAGCTTAATGTACTACTTTTGCCTGACTTTGTATCCCTCCTGCTTTAATAGGGCGACAACACTCTGGGGGCCTACCAAATGCCCGGCACCGACAACGATGAATATGTCTTCAGGCTCTCCCAACATGGTCTCAATTTTTTTCACCCAGTCTTTATTGCGCTGCAGCAGCAGGCGATCTTTAATTTTCGGATAGCCCTCAAAACTTTTAAATAAGAGTGAATACAGTTTATCGGTCTGACCATTCTGCCAATACCTCATCATATCCTCAGCCATTTCAGCTGCAACTTCCAGATCCTTCAGAGTCTGGCCTAAAAAGGCAGTCTGATCATCGACACTCATATTCCCGAGAAGGTCCAGCTGGTAATCTATCGGCTCCAAAAATCCGATCTCTTTTTCATCCGATCGGGCTCTTCCGTAGTAATGGACATCGATACCATTAAGGGGGCTAAATCCTAAGCGGTGGAGCTCAAGGGTGGTTAAAGTTACCGCGAGAAACCAGGGTTTGAAGCCAACAAACTGCGCCATGGGCAGCCCCAGATCGGCCATCCTTTTTTGGAGCGCAATGCGCATATCTGCGGAAATATGTTGCAGCAGGGTTTGCCCTTCCGGATATTGCCCCATATTCAACATCCGGGTCAGCACGGCCGGATCCTGCATAGCCCCCATGTCTGTTTCAAAAACAACTTTCGGGCTTTGGCTGTAAGCCGCATTAATTTCGGTTGCCAGCGGGTAGGCATCGCTTTTCAAAAGGTGCAGGGAACCCAGCAAAAAAACCTTGTTGGTAGAGGTCTCCACTTCCCAGAGACAATGTTTTTGAACGGCCGCCTGCTGGTTTTGCCGGGCATCTGAACCTGTTGAAATAAATAGAATAAAAATCAGGCTCAATATTACGCTGGCAGTTTTCAGCCGGCCGGGTTTAACAGGTAGATGGATTGCCATGGTGATCTTTCTCCGGTTATTAGATTGAAAGAATAGACGTGTGTTCAAAACCTTTGATCCGCGGACAAGGATTTAATTCCCCACCCCTTGGGGCAATTATAAATATTTGGGTTGATACCCCGTTGTTTGTCGTAGCGAAGCGAAGATCCCCCTCATCTGGGCAGCGGGGCCGTTCATTTTATTAGGGGTAGAGACAGGCGATCTCTTCATAATTCAAACGCTAATCCCATTCATTTAATATCTGATTCACGACTTTGCCGTCAGCCAGCTTGCCGAAATGTTTCATGACAGGGCCCATGGCCTGCATCTTGTTTTTGAATTGCGAAAAATCAATATTGTCTTTAATCCAGCTGACAATCTCATCACGGTCAATCATCTTCGGCAGATAGGTTTGCAAAATGTCAAGGTAATCAGAAGTGGTCTGGCCGGTGGCCTCCATGACGGTTTGCTCGGATTTGGAAAGCCCTTTGATAATACCGATGACATCATCGTTGGTTATTTCATCAGGTTTTTTGAGGCGGGTTGATTTTTTGCCGCTTTCAAGGGTGAGCGGCACGGTCAGTTTGGGAAACTCCGCCATGATCAAGCGCAGAGTGTTGCGAACTTCCTGGTCCCTGCCCAGCATGGCTTTCTTGAGGTCGGCTCGAAGCTTGTCATGCAAAGACAGCGGCATATCCTGACTCCAGCCATAGTTTGTTGGTTCTTCCTTGGCCATATCGCTCTCCATCAGGTGTTTTCAACTATTTGGGGTCCAGGCTACTTGTTAATCGTTAATGGTTATTGGAAAAAATAATCAACCGTTTCTGAATTCTTTCAATTATAGTATTAAATCGGGATACTATCAAACTGATTCTTGCCATACAGTCCGGGTGATAGGTGCGCAGTTGCATGATTGAACCTATAGCCAACCGACGACTGACACGCTTTTATCTCAAATTACGAATACCCAATCGGCCGCGGCGGATTAACTTGAAATGAATTTTGGCGGTAACGGCGGATCAGCGGTAAGTCCCTGGCCCGGAAGCAGTATCACTGTTGAAGCACCATGGGCAAGGATTCTCCCCCCGGTATCTGTTACCTCGGCATCGGCATACCCCAGGGTTCGGCCCAGTTTGATTTGACGGCCTCTGGCAATAAGTTTGCCGGAGACTGCAGGTGCAAGGTAATTTAATTTAAGATCAACGGTAGTAACGCCGGTGTCCTGGTCTTCGATCTCATAGAATAAGGACCAGAAGGCAGCGGCATCGATAATGGAGGCAAATACACCGCCGTGGACAAAACCGAATGGCTGTAAATGCTTTTGGGCCAGATTGACTTTAATTTCTGAAAAACCGGCGCCCACATCTGAGATCTTCATGGAAAGCAGTTCAAAATAAGGACAACGGTTTACCAGTTGATTGACTCTCTCGATATACTCAGGATTAATGGTCTTCATGGCATTTCTCCAGTCACATTGATATCGCCCACGTCTGGTATGATTTTCTTATTTCTCCCGTTCTAATTTAAATCAATTACAACCGAATTCGCTCATAAATAAAAAAGCTGTAAGGCTCAACGCCATCAATAAATTCTGATTTAGTGATTTTAAAGTCGGCCTCGGAAATATCCGGGAAATAGGTATCCCCGGGAACCTCTCGAGCCAGAGCGGTTAAATAGATCCTGTCAGTTACCGGCAGTGACTCTTGATACAATTGGCCACCGCCACAAATAAAGGCTTCGTTTTCCTCCAGGGGGCAGGATTGGAAAGCACTGTCAAGATCATGGGCAATGATGCAGCCGGCAGCTTGATAATCTGATTGGCGGGTGATGACAATGTTGGTCCTTCCAGGCAAGGGGCGGCCGATCGATTCATAAGTTTTTCTTCCCATGATGACTGTGTGGCCAAGGGTAATCTCCTTAAACATCTTTTGTTCACCGGGAATCTTCCAGGGAATGTCGCCCCGGTTACCGATAACTCGATTGGATGCCATGGCAACGATTGATGATATGATCATTTTTCTCCTCCTTTAGAGCGGTTGTAAAAAAATGTTCCGTTATTCGAACGTTTTTTTTCTAAAACCACCGATACCAGCCTTCCGTATTTCGGAATTTATTATTGAAAAGCGGAATAAAGTTCCAGTTCCATGAAACTCGGGTTGTCCAGGGGGTTATAGCAATAGGCTTCGATGGTCTCAAAACCCAGAGAAAAATAAAGCCTTTGAGCTGCTTTCATGGATTCGATGGTATCCAGGCGCATCTTTTTATACCCCTTGCTAAAGGCCTCGCCAATCACTGATCTTGCTAGCGCCCTGCCAATACCACGACCCTGACACGCCGGTAGTACATAAAGCCGCTTCATTTCACAAATTTTATTCTGCAACGGGCGCAAGGCCACACAACCCGCATAGTCTCCGGCACCCTCCGCCAGCAGAATGCAGCCTTCGGGTGACGCATAATCACCCGGCAGCCCTGCCAGCTCTCGGCTGAAGCCCTGAAACTCCAGATCAAAACCGAGGGAGTCCGCATACTGAACAAATAGTTCGCGAACCGACTGAAAATGGGCTTGGGTTGTGGCGTGCGTTATTCGGGTCATGGTCTACGTTCTTTGGTTTCAGGTGTGTTCGGGTTTCGGGTTACGCGTTGCGGGTTACGGGGTGAAACTCAGAGAAATCAGAAACTGCAATCGTGATCATCTGTCCGCTGTCTTCTGTCATCTATTCTCCGGCATCTGACACCTGAAACCTGAACCCTTTTAATTTCTGAATCCAACCTGGCTCAGCACTCAAAGAGAGCAATAAATTACTACCTGGATTTTGCGCGAGTCGGAGGCTTTCATATGCAAGGCACTTAAGGGCGAAGCTATAGTGGACTATGCTGAGCCCTTAATAACGCAGCATATGAAAGTCTCCGGCTCACCCGCAGGGTGAAAATTAATGAGATTAGATCGACCCTCATCCTTTTTACTGATTAAGTAGTTGGCTACACTGCTCTAATCCCCTCACCCTACTGCTATTTTTTATTATTCAACCATCTCATTAATTTTCATGCAAGATTCAGGTACTAAATGGTCAGGAAGCTTTTATATCATTCTGCTAAACAGGATCAAATAATCATCCTTACTCATCGGCCGGGGATTATCCTCGTTGCTGCCATTGACAAAAGATTTGAATGCCAGTTCTTCAATATCGGCCGCCTTAACGCCGAAACTGCCAAAGCTGGGCAGTTTTAGATCCACGACCAGCTGTTTTACAGCTTCAACGGCTCTCCGGGCCCCATCCTCGGTCGATTCAAAGGAAATTCCCATGGCGGTGGCAATTCTGGCATATCTTTCCCGGCAATAGTCCATGTTGTATTCCATTTGCGCCGGGAGCACAACGGCATTGCAGACGCCGTGGGCGGTATCGTATTTTCCGCCCAGCGCTTCGGCAATACAATGGACAGACCCTACATCCGAATGGCTGAAGGCAATCCCGGCCAGCACACTGCCCAGCAGCATCCCGGCCCGTGCTTCCATATCCTTTCCATCAAAGACAGCGATTTTCAGATATTTTGCCACCAGTTCCACGGCATACAGGGCCGCAGCGTCCGCCAGGGGTTCTGATACCCTGGCCGTATATCCCTCTATGGCATGGGTCAGAGCATCCATTCCGGTCGCAGCCGTCAAACCCGGCGGCATTGTTATCGTCATCTGCGGATCAAGCAACGCAATCCGGGGTGCAATGCAAGGGTGCTTTAAGGTAAACTTAAATCCTTCCCCGGTATCTGTAATCACGGAACTGAACGTCACTTCGCTGCCGGTTCCGGCAGTTGTCGGTATGGCGATTAGCGGAAGAACATTTCCGGAAATTTTATCCTTGCCTTCATAATCCCTGACGGCCCCCCCATGGGTCGCCAGAACTGCAATGGCTTTGGCACAATCGATGGGGCTCCCGCCCCCGACCGCCACCAGACAATCTGCCTGTAATCCTTTGGCTATTGCGGTGCCTGCGTGCACATTGTGGTCCTTGGGGTTCGACTCGACCTCACTGAAAATATCATATTCCAGTTTGGCCGTTGCAAGTTGATCAGCAATGGCTGATAAAAGGCCGGAAGCCTCTATTCCTTTGTCGGTAACGATCAGCACCTTTCGGGATTCAAGCTCTTTGACAGATTCCACCAATTTTTCGGTTGAACCGACACCGTATTCGATTCTCGTCGGCAGTTCAAAGCTAAAACTGTTTAACAAATTCATAGGCAATTACTCCTTTTTACTGATTATGTATCTGGCTTTACGGCTCAAATTCTCTCACCCTGCTGTTATTTATTATTATTTAACCTTCTCATTAATTTTCATGAAAAATTCAGGTGTTAAACTTCTTGCAAGATCAGATGACAATTTATATGCTAAATTGATTTATAAGGCAAGAATCAGGAAGCCGGCCGCATGACGCAAAGAAAAAACCGCCTTAAAATTGCAGGACAAGCCAGACCCTCGCGAGAAGTTTATGTTCGCAAGGTGACCTGGATAGGTTTGTTAATCAACATCGGTCTTTCAATCCTGAAATTTGCGGCCGGCTATTTGGGTCGCAGCCAGGCCCTTATCGCCGACGCCATCCACAGCCTGACCGATACGACAACCGACTTAGCGGTTATCGCCGGCTCCCATTACTGGTCCCGCCCCCCGGATCCAAGCCATCCCTACGGACATCGACGGTTAGAAACACTGGTGACCGCATTTATCGGTCTTATGCTGGCCGCTGCGGGCATTGGCATCGGCTGGGAGGCAATTTCCAATCTGCACCAAAAACATACAGCACCGCCGGGTTGGATCGCATTTTATGCCGCCATGGCATCAATTGTGGCCAAAGAGATTCTCTACCGCTGGACAGCTGGCGTTGGAAAAAAAATCAAAAGTCCCGCCCTGGCGGCCAATGCCTGGCATCATCGCTCCGATGCCATCAGTTCCCTGCCGGTTCTGGTTGCGGTCACGGGCGCATTGATTTTCCCTTCCTGGTCCTTTCTGGACCATGTGGGTGCCGCCATCGTCTCAATTTTCATTTTGCATGCGGCCATCAAAATTTTCTGGCCGGCTGTCAGCGAACTCGTCGACGCCGGCGCCCCTGAGGAAATCCAAAAAAAAATTGCGGAAATTGCCTGCAATACCCGCGGTGTCCATGAGGTTCATGCTGTCAGATCCCGGTTTATCAGTTCAAGTATTCAGATTGACATGCATATTGTCGTGGACGGCCATATAAGCGTCCGGGAGGGTCACACCATCGCCGATAACGTCGAAAATGGTATCATCTCAAGCATACCGGAGGTATTGGAGGTTGTTGTCCACGTCGATCCCCCTCCGGCATCATCGGATCAAAGGACCCCACGATAGCCGCCCGGCAGGACCGCAACCTGATCTAGGTCCGGGATTTTATCCCGTCAACACGAATTGTCCTCTCAGAACTAACCGGAATCTAAATTCTTTTCCAGGCAAGTTCCGATTCAGTTTTCAGTTGAAAATAACTAAAAACCATAATATTATTGAATTGTTAGGTTCCGAGAAGAACTGCCCATAACTAGCAAATGCCTAAAGCTAAGGTAAACTATGCCGGTTTTTGAATACACCGCTCTGGACGATAGAGGCAAATCCACTTCCGGCATTATTGATGCGGAAGGGGCCCAAGCCGCCCGCCAGAAGCTTCGTACGTCTGGGATTTTTCCGGTATCAATTAAAGAAACCCAGGAGGCGCAGCCGAAAAAGGAGCCGGGAACATTTAGCCTGGCTTCACGGCTAAGCCGTGTTAAACCGGTGGAAGTCGCTATGATGACCCGGCAGCTGGCAACCTTGATTGGCGCCGGTTTTCCACTGGTATCTGCTCTCGATGCGCTGGTACCTCAGACCAACTCCCATGGTTTCAAAAAAATCCTGGCCCAAATCAAAAATTTGATTGTGGAAGGCAACAGTTTTGCCCGGGCCCTGTCGAATTATCCGGGACAGTTTTCACCCCTGTATGTCAACATGGTTCGCGCCGGCGAAACCTCCGGGACCCTTGAAGTCGTTTTGGAACGGCTGGCTGATATAACCGAAAAACAGCAGGCCCTGAAAAACCGAATCCAGACTGCTCTGGCGTATCCGATTTTTATGCTGATCATCGGCACCGCTGTATTATTTATACTGTTGGTCTATATTGTCCCCAGCATTACGTCCATTTTCGCTGAAATGAATCAGGTCCTGCCGACACCAACCCGGGTCCTGATTTTTTTGAGCGATTTTTTTAAATCATACTGGTGGAGTATTTTAATTCTTATCGCTGCCCTGGCAATGTTTTTCAATCGCACGAAAAAGACCGAAAAGGGACGCTATTGGATCGATAAAACCATGCTAATATTGCCGGGCATTGGTATCCTGGTCAAAAAGCTCGCCGTGGCTCGCTTCGCACGCACACTGGGATCTCTATTGGAAAACGGGGTTTCCATGCTGATTGCCCTGGATATCGTCAAAAATATTGCCGACAATCGGTTGATTTCTGATTCAGTCGAAACGGCCGCTATTGAGGTAGGCAAAGGCCAGGGATTGGGGGTGGCCCTGTCGGGCGGTGGAATTTTCCCCCAGCTATCCATCCAGATGATCCAAGTCGGGGAACAAAGTGGCCAACTGGAAACGATGCTCACCAAAATTTCAGACGTATTTGAAAACGAGGTGGAAACCACTATCCTGCGACTCACATCATACCTGGAGCCTGTCATGATCCTGGTCATGGGATCTATTGTCGCCTTTATCGTTTTATCTATATGTCTGCCGATATTTGAAATGAACCAATTGATACGATAGTCATTCATGGGAGAGGTAGAATCGATGGAGCAAATGTCAAAAAGCAATAACCGGGGGTTTACACTTATAGAACTGATGGTAGTTATCATTATACTGGGTATTCTCGCCATGTGGGTGGCACCCAAAATCATGAGTCGACCTGGCGAAGCCAGACAGGTCAAGGCCCTTTTGGATATTCAAAACCTCGAAAACGCCCTAAAATTATACAAACTCGATAATGGTATCTACCCGACCACGGAGCAGGGTCTTCAGGCCCTGGTGGAAAAGCCCGAAACCGGAACTATCCCCAAAAAGTGGAAAGCCGGCGGATACCTCGAGAAGGGCAAGGTTCCCAAAGACCCCTGGGGCAATGATTTTATTTACCTGTCTCCGGGCCTTAAAGGCGATTTAGATATCATCTCCTATGGATTGGATGGCGTGCCCGGTGGCGAGGAGGAAAACAAGGATGTAAACAACTGGGAAATCGAATAGTTTTTGTTTATAAATGGATACTCATAATTTTCTTTGATTTCTTACAATATTCATAAAAAAATATATCCTGCATGTTGTGCTTTTCATTTTCTCACGATTATTCCCGGCACTATGATTTCAGCATTTACCATATCTAAAAAATCTGACCGCGGATTTTTGCATAGGCCTGATTTACAGCCAGCCGGGTTTACGCTGATTGAGCTGATTGTGGTGATTGCGCTGATCGGCCTGATGCTGTTTTTTACCTTGCCCCGGTTTGGGGACAATCCCTTTCTGGACGACAGCAGACAAAGTGCGCGCTGGCTGATCGGCAAAGTGCAATCGTTAAAAGAGAGTGCCATCCGAGATCAAAGGCAGTATTCCCTGCATTTTGATCTGGGCAGCGGCCGGGTATGGGAAACCAATGAATCGATGTCCGCCGAAGACCTTGAAAGTGCGGCTTTTAACAGTGGCTCTTCCCTGCCGGATGATCTCCGGATCATCGATATCGAGTATCCGGAAAAGGGCAAAATTATCTCCGGCGAAGCCGAACTCATTTTTTACAAAGCCGGCTATACGGACAAGGCCCTGGTCCATATGCAGGAGGGCGATTCGTACTTGAGTTTTTTAATTGAACCCTTCCTGTCGAATGTTCAATTTTATGAACGTTATGCCAGTTTTGAGGACTGATTTTCGATTACGGATTTGTGATTAAAGCGCTCGAAATTTTACGGTAATTGAAATTATGTGTAGCGTATAGAAAAGAAAACAGATGACTGTAAATTATTGGCAAAGGGCAAAGGGCAAAGGGCAAAGCGTAAGACTTTCCAGAAATCTCCGAAAGGTCGACCTGCACGCTATGCGCTATGCGCTGCGCCCTTTGCATGATAGCATCCAACATCGAGCATCCAGTATCGAATGTAGCGTATCGAGCATCCATCATCGAGCAACAGGATTCACCCTGCTTGAGGTTATGGTGGCGATGACCATCATGGCTATCGTTCTGGTCAGTGTTTACAGAATGCATTCCCAAACACTGGCCATGAATACCGCCAACCGGTTCTACACCCAGGCTCCCATGCTGGCGCAAAGCAGACTGGCACAGCTGGAGACCGGCTCATCAGAAATAATTGCAGGTGATGCGGGGGACTTCGGGGATAAATTTCCCGGTTACCGCTGGAATGTCACCGTCGAGGAGGTCGCGTTAGAGGCGCTGGGTGAAGCTGCCAATGATTTTAAAAAAATAGATTTGACTGTATCCTTTAATAACAATGAATATATCTATAATGTCAGGACTTATCGATTCATGCGGGAGTAGCAATGTGATTGAGGGTTGGGATTCGGGATTCATCCGATTTGGGATTGCGGATTGCGGATTTTAATAAGGTTAATAGTCTAATTTTATAACTCAGGCCATGGGCTTTGCGCCTTGTGCCCTGTATACTGACACCTGAAATCATATAACTTCTACCTTATAGCACTTGGCAGCGAGCTTATGATCTATAAGTTAGCAACATATAGCAACAAG
>Ga0265306_10001555_pt1 | contig 11211 bp, 10 predicted proteins | sample Helome_3_FD_192493 | JGI IMG/M metagenome (GOLD analysis project Ga0265306, IMG submission 192493) | Marine sediment microbial communities from subtidal zone of North Sea - Hel_20160420 (Illumina Assembly) | ecosystem: Environmental > Aquatic > Marine > Subtidal zone > Sediment ...
CACGCAGCTCTGGCATCCTCCTGGCTGACCCGGGAACGGGAGGGGCTACTCCTGTGGAGGGTCGCACTCGGATCCCCCGGTCTTGGACTGGGCAACGATGCCGTTCTCGATGACGTCCTGCACCTTCCAGCGCATACGGCTCACATTGGGAATCGGGAAGTTCGCTGGCGTCCTTCCCGCGGAGTATGTCGGTGGTACCAAGCCGACTGTTGCGATGTCGTCGTAGTCGAGGGTACCTGCGATCCGAACCAGGTCCGGGAGGAAGTTCACAGGGATATCAGTGGTCACGTATCGTTTCATGTGATCGAGCAGCTCAGGTAGCGTCCGAGCGATCGTGAGGGCGTCGGCCTGGGTGGCTGCCGCCTTGATGACACATCGCTGCCGTCCCATCCGGTTGTAGTCAGACGATCCGATTCGCCACCGCGTATACGCCAGGGCCTCGAGGCCGCTCAGTGTGTTCATGCCTGGCTCGACATTGATCTTGGCCTTCGGCTGCCCTTCCTCCGGCGAAGACACCATCACGTGATAGGGGTCCTTCACGTACACATCAACACCACCAATGGTGTCGATGGTGCGTACGAAGCCGGCCATCTCGACCATGAAGTAGTAGTCGATTTCGATGTCGAGCAGGTGGCTTACGATGTCACGCAACGCCGCAAGGCCTGGGTCGACCTCGTTGGGGTAGGTCTTGGTCCAGTCGAAGGTCTCGCGGTAGATCTTGTTCAGCATGTCAGGGAAACACCTGCAACTCACGAACGGCGGCTCGTCCGGTATCTCGTCGCCGTTCGTGTCCACCCACGTATCGGGATAACCATCGTCGTCAGCATCTGTCAGGTCGCGTTCACGAACGCGTTGCTCGTAGCTGACGAAGGACCGGCTCAGGTGGCGGGGGAGCGGTACTTCCTTGAGGTTTCGAGGGAGGCCGAACATCGCAACCGCTCCCGTGTCGAGATCGATTGTGACAACGTTCATCGAATCTGTCCGCAGCCCTTCGCGACCGGGCCCCGCATCCCCTCCCACCAGCAGGATCGTCAGCCGGTCTGCACTGACCCGTTCTTCGAAGGCCACAAAGGGGGCGATGGGACTCACAGGTGCATAGATGTCGCCGAGCGCCGCAATTGCGTCTGGATCGCCGAGCCCTTCCCTGAAAACCATGTTGCGTGGTGACGTCTTGTCGAAGTCCGGCAGGTCGACGAAGACCGGGTGGCGAACAAGGCCGAGGCTCGCTGCGTATGCGGGCTCAGCTGGTGACGGTGGCCCAGGGTCCTCGATTTGAGGCGAGCTGGCTACGAACACGGTGTTGAGGGCCGAGATCGTCTGCGCGCCATAGACCCAACCAATCACCTGGGGAATGGCGAGGAGTCCGATGAGCGCCAGCAGGGTGATCACTCCGCCCAGAGTGCGGCCGTCCTTGTTCGACGTGACCAGGTACGCGTCGACCGATGCCGCAATGCGCCAGACGAGGATTGCCGCGTTTCCCGCCAGCAGCCCGGTGAGGAATTCTGGCTGGACGAGGAGTTCACCCATTCCAATGGTCCCGCGGGCGGTGAACGAGTACACGCCAGTGAGGACGAGGATCGCTGGAGAGAACACGATGGCAGCGCGGTATGGGTCGCCCGCGTAAAGCTGTCCGGCGCCAGGGATCAGGGCCGACAGCAGCGCTGCAACCAATGGATGCCTCCGCATGGGGCTCCCTCTCTCTTCCATCTGCCCCATCTGAACTCACAGATATATACCTGACACTACTCGGTGCGATAGGTGGCGGTACCGGCCCGAACACTCAGCGTGGTCGGGCACGAAACGGCCTTGGCCGACCTGGGAACCTGTCGTACGATGATCCCATGGCACAGAATGTCGATATCGCCCTGGAAGCTGTGATCGCCGACGCACGGTCTGTGTTCCAACGGGTGGAGCGTGACCAGGAGACGGTCACCGTTCTCCACTTCGGTGAGCCGGTGGCCGTGATCACTCCGGCTCCGATCGCGAAGACGATCGGAGACGATCACCGCGAGCAGCTGGAGAATCCGCCAGAGGACTCGCAGTACTTCGACGTAATGGAGACGAGGCGCCTCCTCGGTTTGTAGGAGCCGCCAGCGCGCTGGAGATCAGAGCGGGGCGAACCGGGCAGTGAAGTGGCGAAGCCACGGCGCCTGCTCGACGATGCGATACCCGCGTAGGTCACCAGCGCGGCTCGCGGCATCGATCACCACTTCGCCGACGTAGTCGATGTGGCTCTGTGTATAGGTTCTGCGGGGTATCGCAAGCCTCACCAGTTCCATGGCGCCTGGTTCATCAGAGCCGCCATCGGGGTCTGGTCGTCCGAACATGACCGTTCCGATTTCGACTCCTCGCACGCCTCCCGTGCGATACAGCTCCACCGCGAGCGACTGGGCTGGATACTCGTGTGGTGGGATCTGGGGGAGCAGGGCTGCGGCATCAAGGTAGACGGCGTGGCCTCCCGGTGGCTGGACGATCGGGACCCCAGCATCAGCGACCCGGTTGGCCAGGTACTCGGTGGACCGAATGCGGTAGCGCAAGTAGTCCTCATCCAGGACTTCTTCGAGGCCGATCGCAACGGCCTCGAGGTCGTATCCCGCCATGCCTCCGTACGTGGGAAATCCCTCGGTAAGGATCAGAAGATTGCGAGCGTTCTGCGCCATTTCAGGATCGTTCATGGCGAGGAACCCGCCGATGTTCGCCATGCCATCCTTCTTGGCAGACATGGTCGCACCGTCGGCATACGAGAACATCTCCCTGGCGATGTCCCTCGGCGATGCGTCAGCGTATCCATCCTCACGCATCTTGATGAACCATGCGTTTTCGCCGAACCGACATGCGTCGAGAAAGAGCGGTATGCCGTAGTCATCACACACGTGGCGGACAGCGCGGATGTTTGCCATCGATACCGGCTGTCCACCCCCGGAGTTGTTGGTCACGGTCAGCATGACCAAAGGAACTGAGTCCACGCCTTCTGCCTCGATGAGGGCGGACAACGCATCTACGTCCATGTTGCCCTTGAACGGAAGAATCGCGGAAGGGTTGGTGCCTTCCGCGATCAGAAGATCTCGTGCGTCGGCCCCCCGATACTCAACATTTGCCCGCGTGGTGTCGAAGTGCGTGTTGTTGGGGACGATGTTGCCCGCATCCACCGCCACGGAGAAGAGGATCTTCTCGGCAGCGCGTCCCTGATGCGTGGGGATGACGTGGTCGAAACCGGTGATGTCGCTCACCGTTTTCTCGAACCTGTAGAACGACCGGCTCCCTGCGTAGGACTCGTCCCCACGCATCATGCCTGCCCATTGCTCGGAAGACATTGCGCCGGTGCCAGAGTCGGTCAGGAGGTCGATGATCACTTCATCGGCGTGGAGTCCGAACAGGTTGTAGCCCGACCGTTCGAGTGCCGCGATTCTCTGCGCCTCATCCGGGAGATCGATCGCCTGGACGGTGTGGATCTTGAAGGGTTCGATGATCGTCTCGTAGTGCATGCCACCTCCGCGGTCTCAGCGCAGTGTCGCAGGTGATGTCACCCTCTGGGAGGTGAATCCACGGTCTCGGTGGCGCTCCCAGGTGGCGGCCAGTCCATCACCGAGGGCAGGGCGGAACCCGGTCCCGATCCCGAATCCGAGCGCCGAAGGAACTCGCGGACCTTCAGTTGGGCGATCACGTCGTCCTCGTTGTACTCCAGGAGGCGATCCTTCATGGCAGCATTGCCAGCCTGTAGTTCCTCGAACCAGATCTCGGACTGCAGGCCGCCTGGGTCGTCATCCCTCCAGTTGAAGCCGCACATCGGTGCGATCACCTTCAGCCCGTGGCCCTGTGGCGACACGAGGTGGGTGCGCGTCCAGTCACACAGATCCACTGCATTCGCATCAAACCACTGCCGAACCGAGTCCCAACCTGGCACTCCCAGATCGTGGCGGATGGCCCCAGCATCGAGACGATCAATCTCGAACCCCGTCCAGTGGTAGACGACAACGTCCGGTCGAGCCCACTCACTGAAGCGCCGGAAGAGCCGATCGAGGAGAGATCGTTCACCCTCCGGTGTATTGGTCCAGTCAGCGATTGGTTCGTAGCGGGTGCCGGAGTCGTCGGTGATGAGCAGGCCGGCAAGGTACGTGGTGTCACGCAGTGTCTCGAGGTCGAGATCAACCTCGATCGGAGCGTTCGGTAATCGGAGGGCACTGCTGTCTCCGTTGCGCCTGAGCAGTGCATTCGCCGTCCTTGCGCGCGCCTGGAGGATCACGCTGCCCTCGACGAGGTCTGACCCGAGATCGAGATCGGCGACGTCGGCGACGGTTGCGATGCCTTCCTCCCTGAGCGTCGCACGTGTCTCGGCCGTAACCGTGCGCAGGAGCGTTGTGTCGTCTGTCCGCCGGAGTGTCCCGAGGCACAGCGGCTCCCACGGGCAGGTGGTGCACTCCTTCTTCATCCACGGCTCGACAAATGGTTGCCCGTGTTCAGCGCCCCAGTTGAGCGCCTCATCAGCGGCCACCAGGTACATGGCGAGCTCCGCCATCGAAGATCGAGTACCTGCCTCGAGGTCGACCCAGGCACACCCGTTCGGCTCATCGGTTCCGATGATTCCGCCGAGGGGACGCTGGGATGCGAACCCCATTTCCTGAAGCAGGTGTCGGTAGTGGGCCACCTGGAGAAGGTCCCGCCTTCGATGTGATCGGAAACGGGTGTGGTCGGCGCTCATGTCGAGCAGGTCGTCAAGCGGCGCGTAGAGCGCCGAGATGCCGCTCGAGCCGACCACCTTGTGACCCTTCACATCGATCGCAAGGTATCCGGACCCATCGTCGATCAGGAGATCGGGCATGCCGACGAGCTTTCCGTCGACGCTCTCAAGCCTGCCGCCGAGGATCAGTGCAGCACCGTGCTCAATCGCCGAAAGGGTCGCAGCCGCTCGCTTGTTCCACGAAATCCCAGACAGGTCGGCGATGGCGTCGTACTGCGTGTCGAGGTAGGCGACAACGTCGCGTTCGAATTCGATGCCCCTCGTGATTGCCCGATCGCGTACTGCATCGGTGACTCGCGTCGCCTCGGTGAATCGGTCGTGATGCAGCCGCGTCAAGCATTTGCCGATGTCTCCGCCCCCCAGTCGTACTCGTGGGGTGGCCGACTGCCTGGGGGTATTCGTCATGGCTCGATTGTCACACGTGGGTATGACACAAGCGAATGCCGGTCACCCGACGACGGCCTGGGGCATCTCAGTGTGCAATCAGTTCGATGACGGGGATCATGCGCTCGGTGGCCTTCTGGTATCTGTCGAAGCGTGAGTCATCAGCTGCTTGTCGCGCGTAGATCTCATCCCGCTCTGACCCGATCACCTCGGCTGCCGTCGCTGCGATCGTGTCCGACCCGACCTCGATCGTGACCGACGGGTTCGCGTTGACGTTGTGGTACCAGTCCGGATGCGAGTGTGCACCTGCCTTCGAGGCGAAGATGAACATCCGGTCTCCTTCTCTGCGATACAGCAGTGGATTCAGCCGCTCGGCGCCGGACTTTGCACCCGTGTTGTGGAGGATGAGCATCGGATCGCCCTCGAAGACGCCTCCAACCTTTCCTGCATTGCCTCTGAACTCCTCGATGATGTTTGCATTCCAGTCGGTCATGGCGCGTCCCTTCGGTGGTGAACCCGAACAACCCTCCTTGCCACCGTCGGTATTCCGGAGCAATGCGGATCGCTATCTGGTTCGGCGTCGTACGATCGCGGCGATGCCGTTCGTTGCTCTTGCCCTCGCTGTCGCCTTGCTGTCGCCGTTTGCTACCGCGACAGATGGCTGCGTAGACGTCCACATCGTGGGTGTTCGTGGATCTGGCCAGCCAACGGGTTTCGGGCAACAGGTTGGGCGGGTAGTTGAAGGCATTGAGTCGGCTCTCACCGGTAGGGGACTCTCCGTGACATCTGAGGCCCTGGAGTACCCGGCAATCTCTGTCAGCGACTCGTTCGGCCTTGTGCTGCTGACAGGCGATTACGACCGAAGCGTTGGTGCTGGAGTCGACGCCCTGCGTGCCGCTCTCGCTACCACGGAACCGTCGTGTCCGCACAAGGAGTTCCTCCTGGTTGGGTACTCCCAAGGTGCACAGGTCATCAAAAGCACACTCGCGGGAGCCGAGCCTTCGATTCCGATCGCAGCTGTGGTGCTCCTGGCAGATCCGACCAGGGATGCCGCGCAACAAGGCATCGTTCGCCTTGGAGATCCTGCGACGGACCAGAACGGTGCGTTCGGGGCCATCGGCCTACCTCATCATGTGAGTGCAGTCACGGTGGATGTCTGCGCGGCGGGCGACGGCGTATGCGAGCGCGGCAGACAGAGCTTCACTGCCCACACAGAGGGCTACGGCGATGCACCAGATCTCGTGGTGCCGTATCTGCTCAGGGAGCTCGACGGCCGATTGAGGTTCGCAGGTTTCCTTCGGTAGCGCTCGCAGCGCGGACGGTGTGCGCTCCCATGGCAAAACAGGCTGGTGGCGGCATGCGATAGGGCGCGAATTTCGTTGACAATGACGACGATCTGCGCGACGTTGGACGAAAGGCCAATACCGGCCGTTGATGGCTGTGGGATCGCCCACAACGAGCAGGCACAGGAATGCCTGAGACCCGAAGTCGGTCAGTGACACTGATCCCTGGCCAGGACGGATCGGTTGGCGAGAGGGACCCCGATCGGGGTCCCTCTCGCGTTGTGGGAAGGTTGGGCATCGCAGCTGTGATTGATCCCAATCAGTCCGTGCTGGCGATGGCATCGTCCGGATAGCAGTAGGCCCAGTGCTCGCCTGGCTCCTTTGAGCGAATGACACCGTGTCCAGTGGTCGCGGCGTGTTTGCGTGCATGCTGGTTCTTGGACGAGTCACAACACCTCGTACGGCCACAAGCGACACAGAACCGCAGATGAACCCAGGTGTCACCGATGGCGAGGCAGTCCTCGCATCCGCCATCGGGCATCGGCGCCAGGGGCACATTGGCCAGGTGGGGGCATGGGGCACTCATGGCTGATTCCTTCGGATGGGTGACCCGAAGCTAGCGGATATCCATCAGATGGTTGCTGCATCCTGTGTCGCTGGGAGGATGACCGTGAAGATGGTGCCAGCCTCGTCAGACCTGACTCGCAGCGATCCGCGGTGCTGGTTGACGACGATGGAATACGCCGTGTCGAGTCCGAGACCTGTTCCTTTGCCAGGAGGCTTCGTGGTGAAGAAGGCTTCGAAGATGCGATCGGCGACGTCGGGTGGGATCGGAGGACCGTTGTTCTCGACTTCGACCACAACGCACTCGTCCTGTGGGAACGCCCGGATGCTCACATGGCCGTTCTCGATTCCCGCCTCGTTGATGGCATCGGCGGCATTGTCGAGGAGGTTCGTCCACACCTGGTTGAGTTGGCTTCCGTATGCCACGATGGCGGGCACGTCCGGGGCATAGTCGCGTTCGACGGTGACTCCCTTCATCTTTGACCTGAGAATGAGCAACGTGTCGTCGATTCCCTTTGTGACATCGACTTCCTGGACGGGCGCCTGGTCGAGGAACGAGTATGACTTGAGCGCATTGACGAGTTCCGATAGACGTCGCGCACCTTCCGCGACCTCTGCGAGGAGGGCCGCGGCCTCTGCGTCGAACGCAGCGACCTCGACCGCTCTCACGGCATCGGGTCCGCCAACCGACGGCAGGTCATCAGCCACGAAGCCGGCTTCGACCAGCACGGAGGCGTGCTTCCAGGCGTCGTCGACGCCGATTCGCTCGAGCGCACTCTCGACGTCGTCCTCGGCGTCAGCCCGCTCGATCGTTCCCTTGGGTGCTTCAGAGGATGCGGACGGGACAGGGACGGCACCGAGACCCGAAGCCAGTTCGTCACGGCGGGCAAGCACCGCCTCAAGCGTTTCTGCTCCGCTCGCAACTGCGGCTGCCGGATTGTTCATTTCATGGGCGAGACCAGCAGTGAGCACGCCGATCTGGGCCATCCTCTCGGACTGGCGAACCCTGGACTCCTGTTCGCGCCACCTGGCGATGAACACATCAAACAACGCCCTCGATGCGGATGCGCTTGTCGCGAGAAGTTCGTCGAGCGCCGCCTTGGGAATGGACACCAGGCTCGTTTCCGTCAATGCTCGTGCCGTGGCGTTGCGTGGCTCTTCGGTCAGCAGACCCATTTCGCCAACGACATCGCCTGGACCCGAGACCGCGATACGCACGTTCCGGCCGGCAGACTCCTTCAGGATTTCGAGTTCGCCGGAGTCGATCACATAGGCACGGTCAGGTTCGTCGCCCTCGTCGAAGAGGGTCTCCCCGGATGCGAGGGTTTGCTCCTGGCAAGCAGCTTCGAGCCTGCGGCGGTCTTCGTCCGGAAGGGTCCCAAACAATGTCACGGATCCGAGGTCCACGCTCACACGGTGTCCAGGTATCGATGGACGAACGTCACTGCGATCGAACCCTCGCCGACAGCGCTCGCAACGCGACGTACCGCACCCTCTCGGACATCGCCAGCTGCGAACACTCCGGGCTGGCTCGTCTCGAGTGCGAATGGGTCTCGGTCGAGGTTCCACTGATCGGAGAAGCTGGTGACCTCGACACCGGTGTAGATGAAGCCGCGGTCGTTGAGGGCAATGGTGTCGCGCACGAAGTCCGTATGGGGCACGGCACCCACGAAGATGAACAGCGCTGAGGCTGGGCGCTCCTCGTGTTCGTCGCCATCGACGGAGGCGAGTCCGACCGCTTCAACCCTTCCGGCACCGGTGACCTTCGTCACGCGGGTTCCGGTCAGTACCTCGATGTTGTCGATGGCTGCGATCTGGTCGACGAGGTACTGGGACATCTTCTCCCCGAGGTCCCTTGATCTGACGATCATCGTGACCTTTGAACTCGTCTTCGAGAACATGACCGCGGCCTGTCCTGCCGAGTTTGCACCTCCGACGACGTAAATCTCTTGATCTGTGTACGTTGCCGCCTCGCTGGCCGCGGCGCCGTAGTACACGCCCGCACCCTCGAACTGCTCGTACCCTGGCACATCGAGGCGTCGGACGGTCATCCCTGATGCGATGACAAGGGCCCTGCATGTCAGGTCGGTTCCGTTCGAAAGGTGGACGGTCTTGAGCGGTCCTTCAGCATCCACAGCGGTCACTTCGGCTGCGGTGATGAGTTCGGCACCCAGCCGTGTCGCCTGCGAGATGGCCCGGCGGGCGAGGTCTGCGCCGCTCACGCCGTTTGGGAACCCGAGGTAGTTCTCGATCCTTGAGCTGGTACCAGCCTGACCTCCTGGTGCCTGTCGTTCGATCAGCGCCGTTGCGAGACCCTCGGATGCCCCGTACACCGCAGCAGCAAGGCCAGCAGGGCCACCGCCGATGATGATGAGGTCGTAGAACGGAAGGTCGGGAGCGGTGTGAATGCCAACGGCAGCCGCCAGCTCTGTCTTGTCCGGGTTCACGAACACCGTGTTGTCCTCGAGAAGGACCACAGGCAGCTCGGTTGATCCGTTCGCAGCCGTGGACGCCGTCGCCGCCGCGGTCGCATCCCGCTCGATGTCGAGGAACCGGTAGGGAACCTCGTTTCTCGCCAGGAACGCCTTCACCTCGTACGTCGATGGCGACCAAGTCGTTCCGAATACGCGCACACCCTCGAATGGCTTCGTTGCGCCTGCCTGCCAATCCGCGAGCACGTCGTCAACTATTGGATACAGCTTCTCGTCAGCGGGAGTCCAAGGTTTGAGGAGGTAGTGGTCGAGGCCGACCTCGTTGATTGCATCGATAGCGGCTTCGGTATCGGCGTAGGCCGTGAGAAGGAGGCGCTTGGCTTCAGGGAACACCTTGCGGGCCTCCCGAAGGAAGTCCGTTCCCTGCATCCCTGGCATCCGCTGGTCGGCAAGGAATGCTGCAATGGCACGCCCGCGGTCCGCCAACTCACTGACCGTCGTCAGCGCTTCCTCGCCGGATGAGGCCGCGATGATCTGGTAGTGCTCGGCGTATCTCGCCCTGAGGTCCCTGCGGACAGCAGCGAGCACCTGAGGGTCGTCGTCGACGGCGAGGATGACTGGCTTTGCCACGGCGGTGTGCTCCGGATCGAGTGCTGACGGCGAGCCTACATCCACAGCGTCACCCACGCCGACCAGGATTCGCTACGCTCGTGGCGCCTGCGGTAGAGGAAGTGATGGCAGACGCATACCTGACGGTTCTCGGAGCGAGGGGTTCGATTCCGGTCTCTGGATCAGACTTCAACCGATATGGAGGAAACACGTCGTCCTTTGCCGTGACGGTCGGCGGTATCACGGTCGCGTTTGTCGACGCAGGGACAGGCCTCGCCGCATACCAGGGCTATGTGCAGGCCTTGGGGCCGTCGGTTGCGGTGTTCCTCACGCACTACCACTGGGATCACGTCCAAGGGCTCTCGATGTTCAACGAGCTGTGGAGCGGCGGATGCGATGTGCAGATCTACGGGCCTGGTGACCCAGCGGAGGTGCTCACGACTGCGATAGCACCTCCGCTCTTTCCGGTATCGATTGCCGATGCAGCGACGGTGTCCTTCATTCCCATGCCAGCCGAAGTCACGGTTGGCGGCCTGCGCTTCTCGACATTCCCTCTCCATCATCCTCAGGGTTCGATCGGGTATCGGATCGATGGACCGACGCGATCGATCGGCATTGTCACGGACCACGAGTCCGGTTCGCCGGTCGACAACGCCATTGCTGCGGCGATCGACGGTATTGACGTTCTCGTTCACGATGCCCAATACATCCCTGCAGAGCGCGATGACCACCTCGGCTGGGGACACTCGACCTGTGAAGACGCGCTGGTGCTCGCACAACGCGTTGACGCAGGAGAGCTGATCCTGACAAGTCATGATCCCGGGAGAACCGATGACGACATCGACGCCATCGTCCTTGACATGCAGTCAGAGTTCCCAGGTACGAGCGCGGCCTATCAGGGCCTAGCGATCGAGCTATGAATTTCGCCGCCATTCGTCCACCCCGGCTTCGCACCGTCGAAGAGGGAGAGCGCACGGCCACGTGGCTCGAGCTGTTCTACGACCTCGTATTCGTAGCGGTTGTTGCGGTCCTTGCCAGCAGGCTCGCCAAGGATTCCTCGTGGCTCGGCTGGCTGTCGTACGCCGCATATTTTGCGCTGGTGTGGTGGCTGTGGGCGAGCCACACGTTCTACGCCGATCGGTACGACACCGACGACTTGATCTATCGACTCGTCGCTGCGATGCAGATGGTGGCGATCGCC
>Ga0265306_10001558_pt1 | contig 11196 bp, 10 predicted proteins | sample Helome_3_FD_192493 | JGI IMG/M metagenome (GOLD analysis project Ga0265306, IMG submission 192493) | Marine sediment microbial communities from subtidal zone of North Sea - Hel_20160420 (Illumina Assembly) | ecosystem: Environmental > Aquatic > Marine > Subtidal zone > Sediment ...
TGGTGTTGGCTTCGAGCGTAACAATCTCGTTTGCTTTCCAGGTCTTGAGGCTGAAGGCGCCGGATCCGGCACTGTTGGACTTGAGCCAGTCGTAGCCGAGGTCGCCATCCTTTTCGTGACTCATGACCAGTTCCTTGTCGATCACCGAAGCGACACCGGCGGACATCGCATTCAACACGAGGCCGGGGGAAAATTCCTCGGCAATGGTAATCCGCACGTGGTTGTTATCGGTGGCCTTGACCAGCTCATCAACGTTTTCTGTGGTCCAGCCGAACTGGGTGATGATAAAAGCAGGTGTCTTGTTGAGCTTGACGACCCGCTGTAGCGACCAGGCAACGTCTTCGGCGCGCACCGGGTTGCCGGAATGAAACTTGAGCCCCGGGCGAATCTTGAAGGTGATAGTGCTGCCCTTGTTGCTGACCTCCCAGCTCTCGGCCACGCCGCCGACCAGGGTTTGCAGGTCTTCGGGTTCGAACATCATGATTCGATCATAGATGTTGGCGATAATCTCACCGGTGGTGAGCTCGAATACTTCAGCCGGATCCATGGTGATGATATCGGCGATGTCCTTGGCCATAACAAAGGTGTTATCCGGCGTCGCTGCCTGCGATGAACCCATGCCAAACGCGGCCAGGACGGTAAGACTTAGTAGTAATTTTTTTAATCTTGTCACAACAGCCTCCTCGATGGTTGTATCGATGATTATTTTATTGTCCAGTGACCCGCCAGGCGGCGGGCAGTGCAAAAAATAGTACCACAAAAGGAATTCTGTCGGGATAATAGTGATGGCATGGGATGGCGCGGTCTGTTAACCCTCATTTATGGTTGCAGGTCAATAAACCACCCCTGACTGGAGAACGCCATGTTGAAGTCAAGCCGATTACTTTTAGTGCACCTGCTCGCCTGGTTTGTTGCCAGCGGCTGCGCGACGATGCCCTCAGATTTCAAGGAGCCGGGCGTATCGCTGGTTTCGGTGAAACCGAGAATTCTGAATGGCGTTGCCCCGGAATTCGATATCCTATTGCGCGTAACCAACCCGAACCGCAGTGAGCTGGATATCGTCGGTCTGTCCTATAACATCTACCTGGTGGGTAACAAGGTAATCGAGGGCGTTGCCAACGACTTGCCGGCAATAGCGCCCTATGGTGAAGCGGAGATTAAACTGAGCGCCACGGCCGATTTGTTCGGCAGTCTCCAGGTGCTTACCGGTTTGCTCGCCGATCCGACCAGTCCGGTCGAATTCGAGTTCAATGCGGAAATCGATATCGGTTCTTTTTACCCGATGATCAATGTCAACCGGGTCGGTGTAATTTCTCTGCAGTAATGCGCTCGGGGCGAGACCACGGCAGTTTGATGGGATACCTGATTAGTTCAGAACCGTGTAACCTCGGTTGCGCAGACAGTTCTTAACCACCTGCGATTTTTCGCGCTCGGTGGTGCCTGCACCCTTGACGCCTCCCAGCACCCCGCCAACCCCGGCCGAGCGTTTCACGGCATTACTATCGCCAACGATCGCACCTATCACACCGCCAACGACGGCACCGCTAAGCGCGGCGGAACCGGCCTTTTGGTCTACCTGCTCCGCAATCTGCTCACATTCTGCCAGGTCGTACTGGTAGAGCTCCATGTCGACACTGTCGGGATCGATGATGGGTTTGGAGCGATTCGTAGCACAACCGGCGGCAAAAGTAATCGCAACTATCGTGATACAGTAAATAATGCTTTTCATGGATATCTGGGGAATTTTCAAATAGCGGGAACAGGGGTTTGACGGTAATGCACCAGGCGTGCGCAAAGGTTGAAACTGTTTAACTTCCATCGACTCGATTACCGTTATTGCGGGGGATATATAGTCCAGGGCATTCTAACCCAGTAATCCCGGCTAAATGTGCCAAAAATCGAAATTAATGTGATCTGGGCCATGTTTTTGACATCTGGGTCATGCTTTCATGGTCGTTGGATTGTCCCGTTTGTAACCGTTTAACCGAAAGCCGTGCGAACTTGATTCGTCAGAAAAATGATTTTCCGGAAACTTGGTTAAAGGTCGATTCAGGGATGAAATATAGTATATTATTCGCTTTCCCGAAAATATACTGAACCAGTCAACATAAGAATAAATAATGCTTGATCTAGGAGGCTCGCCGAATTTGACTATAGAATCAATTGAATTGGTTCGGTTGCCCAGTCCCCCACATCTGCTCAGCAGGCTGCTCGATGTTTGTCATGACCCCGACAGTACAATCGATGAGCTGGCCGATTTAATCGGCACCGATGCGGCCTTAACCGGGAAATTAATCATGGCCGTTAACTCCGCGGCGTTTGAGATTAAACAACCCATCGAGAATTTGAGCCATGCCGTGGCATTACTGGGCCATGAGCTTGTCAAAACCATGATGCTGACATCATCGATGCAGCAACTGTTTGCCGGTTTGATCAATACGCAAAAAGAGTTTGTCTGTAATGCCTGGCTGGAATCGCTCTATTGTGCCGTGATATCCAAGGATTTCGCCCATTCCTTAAATTATGATCATCCTCAAGATGCCTACCTGGCTGGTCTGCTGCATCATTTCGGGCAAATCGTATTTGATGCCAAGTTCCACGACCAGTATGTCGATATTATGAATTCGCCGACCGAGGCTGAAGTAATCAGCAAGGAAATCAAGAAGTTCGGCACCAGCCATACTGAGCTGGGCGCCTGCCTGATCGAGCAGTGGGCCAGCCTTAGTCCCGCAATTTCCGATGCCGTGCGCTTCCACCACGAAGAAGAAGAACTGTTGCAAGGCGGTGACATTCTATGCCAGATCGTTGCCGAGGCGAGCGAGATGGCCCGGCATTTGAGCCGCTTTGGCAGGCCCGATGCCAATTGGCAATCGGCGCTGGTCGATGAAAAAGAACTGAAGCTGATCTACATCCACGTGCAGGATAAATTGTCGCAGGTGGCTGCTTCGTTTGGTATTCCTTACCCCAAGTCGGGCAGCCTGACACAGGTGCAATTTAGCCAGGATATCGAGAGAGAAACCATCAGGCTTGCGCGAAAAATCAGGGATGCCTCGTTAGTCAAAGTAATTACCTCTGAAGATATTGATTCAACCAACATCAATACGCCTAAAAATCTGCTGTTGAAAATTGCCCGGGAAATGCAGTTATTGTTTTCCATTTCCGATGTCGCCATGTTGTTCCCCGATTCGCAAAACCGCTCGCAACTGGCGCTGTATGAAGTTAACCAGGTTCGAGCAGTCAGCAAGTTCTCGATTGAAAACAGCAAGAGCCAGATCATTAGAAGTTATCTCGAGAAACGCAACATCTGGATCGAACCCGAGAAGGCGCTCGACGAAATTTCACCCATATCCGATCGCCAGATCATTCGAAGACTGAACCATGAGATCGCATTCTGTTTGCCCCTGGGTCATGGGGACCAGGTTATCGGCGCGATAGTTGTGGGTTCGAACAAGGATCAGAAGAAATCTCTCGAGAACCTGGCAGGATTTATTTCCGATTACCTCAAGATTAATGCCGAGTTATGGTTGAAAAATAACCAGGAACTGAAACAGCGGGCTTTCGAAGACAGTGTGAAAAAGGAACAGGAACATAAGGATGTCGACAAGCTGATTCATGAAATCAGCAATCCGCTGAGCGTCATCGCAAACTATATCGATATTATCCAGGGAAACTCAAAATCAAGCGATGCCAGTAATGATCAAGAAATCCAGATACTGAAGGAAGAGGTTCAAAGAATCGGGAGTATCGTTGTAAATTTCAAGGAAGAGAAAGAGTCTGAACCGGCGACCGTTCTGTTGAACGAAGAATTGAAAATGTCCGTTCCGCTCTACGTGAAGTCGATCAGTAACGGTAAAAAGGTTGAAATCAAGTGGGCTCTCGACGAGTCAGACTCTGAAATAGAAATAACCCGGGATGCGTTGCGCCAGGTTATTCTGAACCTGGTCAAGAATGGGGTTGAAGCACAGACCCGTGATGCGGAGATCCTGGTTTCAAGTCGCCATTTCGTGAATATTGACGGGGCGACCTATGCTCAATTCTCCATCGCGGACCGCGGCAGGGGCATCGATCCCATCACCCGACAACTGCTGTTTGCACCCCTGGCCAGTGCAAAGGACGGCGCTATCCGGGGCCTTGGACTTTCTGTGACAGCAGATATCGTTGCGCGCTACAATGGGCAGATTAAATATATGGAAAATGAAGTAGGTGGCTCTTCATTTGAAATTTTGATTCCCTTGCGTTCGAAAAGGTAACCCCATATTTCCCCCCGATGGATAATTTATTGATCAGTTTTGAAAAAAAGGCACGACGGTTTAAAAAGCCTACCTCGTTTCTGGTGGTAGATGACGAGCAACGTGCACGCGAAAGTCTTGTCAAGCTACTGAAGCGACAATGGTCCGATATCACCGAGGCGGTAGACGGGGAGGAGGCGATCTCGCTGATTCAGCAACGCCAGTTCAACCTGGTAATTCTCGATCTCAATATGCCTAAAAAATCGGGTGACCAGGTATTAGCCTTCATCAGGGATAAAAAAATAAATACAATGGTAATCGTGCTGAGTGGTGAAACCTCCATCAACAAGGTTACCGAAGCGGTTCGACTGGGCGCCTATGATATTTTCAAGAAGCCCTACAGTTTTGATGAGCTCGAGCATTCGATCCGCAATGCCCTGGACAAACTGCATGTCGAGGATGAAAAGTCTCAAATTCAAAACCGGTTGGCTCACTCGGAACGACTCCACCGCTACATGGTCGATAATTCGCCGGATTTAATTTACATTCTGAACCTGGCCGGCGAATTCAGCTTTGTCAACGATAGCGTTACCAAGCTGTTGGGCTATGACAAGGCCGACATGATAGGCAAGCACTACAGCGAGTTTATCGCCGACGAAGATCGTCTGAAGGCTGAATACCTGTTTAATGAACGACGTCGGGCAAGCCGTTCCAACCGTACCATTGAGCTCGGTTTGAAATGTAATACCAAGGATCCCACGAAACCATTTGACGTCACCACGTGCCCGATCGAACTTAACTCCATGGGCATATACGCGGTCGATTCGAAAGATCCTAAAAAACTCAGTACCTACCAGGGCACCTACGGTGTGGCGCGCGATATCTCCAGTCGCAAGAAAGCGGAAAAACTGATTACCTTCCAGGCTTATCATGACCTGCTCACCAAGTTACCTAACCGGGCGATGCTGCATGATCGCCTCGATCTCGCGATCAGGCAGGCGGAAAGATCCGGCGAAACATTGATCATCATGTTTCTTGACCTGGACAGGTTTAAATTGATAAACGACAGTTTCGGGCACGTGGTCGGCGATCAATTGCTGGTCGAGGTGGCAGAGCGGCTCAAAGCAGAAATCCGTACCGGTGATACCCTGGCCAGGCTCGGCGGTGATGAATTCATGCTTTTATTGCCACAGCCTACCTCGAGGGAACAGGCTGAAAAAGTTGCGCAAAAATTAATCGCCAGTTTGCAGCAGCCTTTCTATCTGAAAGGCAAGGAAGTCTATATCAACATCAGTATCGGCATCTCGGTATTTCCCGTCGATTCAAGCGATATCAATACGCTGATTAAAAATGCCGATATGGCCATGTACGACGTCAAGGCAACCGGCAAGAATGGCTATACCTTTTACGACGCCAAGATCGAACACGCGGCCGCAGAAAAAATTTCCATTGAAAGTGGGCTTAGAAACGCCCTGAAAAATGATGAGCTGGAAATTTTCTATCAGCCACAGATAGATGTGGAAACCAGGAAAATTGTGGGCGTTGAAGCACTGCTCAGGTGGAATCATCCCCAGCTTGGACTGCGCCGTCCAAGCTATTTCATGGAACAGGCCGAAGAATCCCGCATCATTGAGCAGCTTAGTGACTGGGTGTTGCACCGGGTTGCCAGCGATTTGTTCGGCAGCCAGGAATTTGTAAACAGCCAGATCAGGGTCAGCATTAACCTGTCTGCAACCGATATCAAGCAAAAAGATTTCCCCGAAAACCTGGTTTCTTTTACCGATGTTTACGGTATCGAGCCAGGGCGACTGGAAATTGAAATAACCGAAAACATGTTTATGGGCGATATCCAGGCCAGCACCCATAAATTACAGGTTTTGGCCAACAAGGGGATTTCTATTGCGATCGATGATTTCGGTACCGGCTATTCTTCACTGAACTACCTGCGTGAGCTGCCGGTGCACACGGTAAAAATTGATTACTCCTTTATATCTGAAATCGAGCATTCCAAGAAAGGCGCCGCACTGGTCGCGGCAATTGTCGGCATGGCCCAGGGTCTCGGCATTCAAACCATTGCCGAAGGCGTCGAAAACACCCGGCAGTCAGATTACCTGGAAGGCCTGGGTTGTCACCTGATGCAGGGCTATCTATTCGGTGAACCGGTCAAGATAGGCCATTTCCTGGAATCGGTAACCGCTCAAAACAGTAATGTCTCAAGCTTGTCCAATGCTTGATCGCTAGAAGATTCGGGCATTGATGTAAACAATCACCCCGGGAATCCGCATGTCGTATACGCCACAAAACATTGCCGAATTGAATGTGCTGATGCTGTTCAAATCCCCATCCGGCCTGGAAGGCGTCAAGATTCACAAAACTGCCGAGGCTGCGGTGATATCGGCCGCCCAACACCTGTATGAGGGTGGTTTTTTAACCCAGGTCGATGGCGGTTATCTTACCCCGCTTGGCATCCAGGCCGCCGAGCATGCACATTCGCTTTATGACATGTTGAATTCGGGTGGCAATGAATAATATTGTTGGTCTCGCACGCTAGCCGGAGATTGGCAGACATCGCATGAAAGTCGTGTTTTCACATGGAAAGGAAAGTGGTCCCTGGGGATTTAAAATAAAACGACTCGCCGAGATTGCACGGCAGCAGGGATGTGACGTCGACAGTATCGATTACACCGACCTGATGGACCCGGATATTCGGGTCGAGCGCCTGTTGGCCGAGCTGGAAAAAGAAGTCGACGATTTTATCCTGGTCGGTTCCAGCATGGGCGGCTACGTGGCACTGGTGGTGTCCGAGATCGTCACGGCGAAAGCGGTTTTCCTGATGGCGCCGGCGCTTTATTTAGCGGGCTTTAAAAAACAGCAGCATGACTCGAAATCGTCCCACATCGAAATCGTGCACGCCTGGTCTGATGACGTGATTCCCGCGGAAAATTCGATCAAATATGCCCAACAAGCCGACTGTACGCTGCACCTGGTTAGCGGGGACCATGCCCTGAACGATGTTATAGAAACGGTCGAGAATCTGTTCGACCAGTTTCTTACAAGCGCTTTAACCACATAGTAAAACCGGGTCTGTCCCTTGTTGATTGAATTAATCTGCCGTGGTATTGATACAGGTCAATTGGTTTGACGTGAAACAGTTTGAAGATAAAATATTGCAAATTACAGTTTTGCGAGGGGGTTAACAATGACTACAGCAATCACTAATATTCCGGGTATCGGCCCGAGTACAGCAAAAATACTGATCAAAAACGGATTCAAGACTGTGGGTGAAATCGCGGGCACTACGGTCGAAAAACTGTCCAGGGTCCCCGGGTTCGGAACGGTGCGAGCAAGCTCGGTTATTAAAGCGGCAAACGGACCGCTCCCCACGTCTCGCACCAGGAGGGCCAAAACTGCAATTAGTCGAACACGATCAACCGGCAAGAAAGCCTCCTCCTATAAAAAGTACGTGAAAAAGAAGCGACCGATAAGCGAGAAGCAGAAGAAAGAGAAGCTACGCAAGGAAAAACTGCGCAAGGAGAAACTGCGCAAAGAGAAACTGCGCAAGGCGAAGCAGCGCAAGGAGAAACTGCGCAAGGCGAAGCAGCGTAAGGAGAAGCAGCGTAAGGAGAAGCAGCGTAAGGAGAAGCAGCGTAAGGAGAAGCAGCGTAAGGAGAAACTGCGCAAGGAGAAGCAGCGTAAGGAAAAGATGAAGAAGGAGAAATCGCGGAAGAAGAAACCGACTCAAAAACGCAAAAAATAACCAACATTCGGTTGGCGACTAATTATTCAATCGCGAGGCAGTGTGGTAACTGTCCTAGCCAGGCGACCTTTTGATACGGCAAAACTAAGGAATAAGCTAATCACGAACTCGTGATTTGATGGATTTAAATTTGCAGGTCTGGCAATAAGACTTGTGATAGCCTTTAATTCAAAAGATTTTTCGTACGCAATACCCGTTAAATAAACCGGATACTGTTATGAGTCTGCAAGGCATAAACCATCTCGCTTTCATTACCGACGACATGGTCACAACCATTCGTTTTTACCGTGATTTGCTGGGTTTAAAACTGAGCGCTGGAATTGGCCACGATGGCTATCGGCATTACTTTTTCCAGCTGGCCGATGGTGCCACCCACGTCGCATTCTTTGAATATGATGGTGCGACCGTGATGAACCGTAAATTTCCCGGCGATCGCACCAACCTGCCACTGGGCTTTGATCACGTGTCGTTCACGGTGGAGTCGCGGGAAGCATTATTTGCCCTCAAGGATCGGGTCGAGGCAGCCGGGATCGAGGTTGAGGGTGCGGTCGATCACGGTATATTCTGGTCGATCTATTTTTACGATCCGCACAATAATATACCGCTGGAGGCGACCTGGCAGTTCATGGATCTTGAGCAAACCCCGGCAATCAGCGAAGACGATCCACTCGACATTGCTGCGGAAGGTTGTGATCCTCAACCGGGCCATTGGCCGTCAACCGAGGAGTCAACCCCGGAATCGGAAATGCGCGCCTTGACGGGGAATGGTCAACCGATGCGCGACCATTTTCTGAAACACGGCCTGGCCAGGTATTCGGTAGGCTTACCCTCCGGATTCCGGGAATCGCTGTCCGCTGAAGACGACAGCTGACATTCTCAGTCCTGCGGTCGCTTCATCACGAAGGGATTTTCGACCGCGCTGTACTGCAGGTATCCCAGTCGGGCAAGCGGTTCGATTTTTGACAGGTCGACCATGCCGTCGGTGAGCACCTCGTCCCTGATATGCACCCCTAACACGTGGCCGATAATCATGGTGTTGATACTGTCCTTTAGAGTGCAGGGCAGCTTGATTTCCTGGTGCAAGGCGCATTCCAGGTGAATGGGCGCCTCCTTGACGCGCGGGGGTTTCACCAGTGCCGAATCCTCGGTGGTTAACCCGGCAAGCTCCAGTTCGTCGACCTCGTGCGCCACCGGCGCGGTGGTGATATTCATCACGTCCTTGAGCGCCCTCGGCACCATGTTGGCGACGAATTCAGCGCTTGATTTTATATTGGCCAGGGTGTCTTTTTCACCCCCATGCTCGTGGTAGCCGTTGAAAGAAATCATCACCATTGGCGGGTCGCTCGCAACCGCGTTAAAAAAGCTGTAGGGCGCGAGATTCACGACACCGTCGGGATCGATTGAACTCACCCAGGCAATAGGCCTTGGCGCCACGCAACTTTTGAACGGATTATGCGGTAAACCATGGGGTTCGCTGGTTTTGTAAAACATGTTGGACTCGGCGGCTGATCAAACGGTGAAAGTAGCATTATTAATCGCGATCCGTAAACCTTGAGGAAGTGCTTTATTTCCTGATTTTGTAGGGGATTCCTGCTTGCTTGGCCTGGTACATGTTCCGATCAGCTGTTTTCAATAGAGCGTGCTCGGTCCTGCCGTCACGCGGGAACGTTGCCCCACCGATATTGACGCCAACAGCACCGGACAAATCTCCGATATGAAAGCGGCGCGCCACGCTATCGGCAACGGCTGCCGCGCGTTGTTCGAGTATCCCGGTATCGATTAACCCGTCAAGATACAACACGAACTCATCTCCACCCAGGCGAACTGCCAGGTCCTCGGAACGAACCAGGGCCTGCAGCCGCTTGGCAACTATTTGAAGTACCTTGTCGCCAACCTGGTGCCCGTAGTTGTCATTGAACGGTTTGAACTTTTCAAGGTCAAGAAACAGGAGGCTAAAAGGACGTGATTTTTCAATTGCAATTTGCAATTTCTGTGAAAGCCGCAAGCGGTTTCCGATTCCGGTCAAAAGGTCGGTCTCGGCCTGCGAAATAACCTGGGTGATCTCCGATTGTACCTCGCCGCTATCGTGCATGACTGCGATCGAATATCGCTCACCATCGAGATCAAGATTCGCTATGGATACCGATATTGCAATCTCGCTACCGGATTTGTCCAGTCCATATACCACGGGACGATCACCCATGGCCATCGCTTGCCCGTGTTCGCGAAACCTCGCTAAATGAGTTTTATGATCCGCTCGATAGTTCTTCGGGATCAAGCGATCCAGCGGCTGTTTCTCGAGCTCTCCAGGGGTATATCCCAACAGCCCCTCGATATGCGTGTTAGCGAACGTGATGCGGCCTTTGCCATCGACAATGACGACGGCGTCAGGAAGCATATTCAATAGGTCACTCAATGCCAGCAGCGTATCTTTCATATCTCGACATTTACCCTTGTCTAATCAGATATTAGCTGAATTGTCGCAATACTCCCTGTTTGTTGCCTGCAGGATTTGAGGCAGGTCATCTTGAATGAATTATTCTGCCGCTGGCAGCGACCGGTTTATCGATGGTTTCCTGCACTATTTAGGGGCATGTAATTTCCTGAATTTGTTCGGCTACCAGCGCGGCAAATTGGGCGAATAATTACGCGTTCACTAGTATCGACACGGCCCCAAATGTATCTTTTTTCCATTAACCGGGTACCATTGGGCGGTTTACTGGCCGTAAAGCGACGCATTCGGTACAGTATTTCGATTACTAATCGCAACTATCGACATCGACCACTCTCAGTATAAGTGTCCACATTATGAATTCGCCTAACAATACCCGTTTTGTCAGCCGTCTTACGCGCCAGACGCTGGCCCTGGTGCTTGCGGGAGGTCGCGGTTCGCGACTTTACGAATTGACCGACTGGCGCGCTAAACCCGCGGTACCTTTCGGCGGCAAATTCCGCATTATCGACTTCCCGCTATCGAACTGCATCAACACCGGTATACGTCGTATTGGCGTATTGACCCAGTACAAGGCGCATTCGCTGATCCGCCACCTGGTGCGCGGCTGGACCCGGTTTGACAGCGAGCTTGACGAGTTCGTGGAAATTCTTCCTGCCTCGCAACGCGCCGGTGGCGAGTGGTACCTGGGCACTGCCGATGCGGTCTATCAAAACCTCGATATTATGCGTACGCATAAACCCGAGTACGTGCTGATT